>Ga0065721_10003691_pt1 | contig 103793 bp, 103 predicted proteins | sample Mesricmetagenome_FD_59108 | JGI IMG/M metagenome (GOLD analysis project Ga0065721, IMG submission 59108) | Mesophilic microbial community from rice straw/compost enrichment Sample: eDNA_1 v2 (version 2) | ecosystem: Engineered > Solid waste > Grass > Composting > Bioreactor | place: USA... | reverse complement strand
GCCCGATACAGTGTTTCCTGAAACAAGTCCTTTGCAGCTTCGTTATCCCTCGTCAACGTGATTGCAAACGGCTTCAGGAACTCCGCATTGTTCACCAGCATCTGATTAAATTCAACCGTCGACATAAAAAAGTTTGTTTAAAAATATCAACCACAAAATTAAACATAAAACGCGATTCGGGCGACATCTCCAGGCTTAAATATTCTTTAATAAAAATATCGCACCACCCAAACAGACAACCGTCCTCGCAGAAACCCCTATAGTGGTTGACGCCTGGCGGGAGGAAATATTTGTTAATGAAATGAAAAAGCGAGGATTTAAGCGGGTGGATTTTTTGGTAAAACACCCTGGGTATGGCGGTTGACGCCTGGCGGGCGGAAATTAGTCAAGAAATGAAAAAGCGGTGGAAAATGAAAAAAGCCCTTATAAAGTGGCCGTAAACTCCAATACCTCAGTCAGCGACCGTTTGAGATGCACACCTGCCGGTGGCCTTTTGGTAAAACCCTGGGTAAGCTGGCCAGATATAACTAATTGTGTATCAGGAGTTAAATGCTTTATCTTTTGAATAAACCGGTCAAAGCTGAAATTACCGGCAATGCAGGTAAGATGGGTATACAGGTAATCAGGCTTTTTTAAGCCAATCACAAACTCCAAATCGGTAAACGGCACATTAGCCCCCAGGTAAATCACCTGCACCCCCCTGCTTTTCAACAGATAATAGGTATACAACAATCCCAACTCATGGTACTCGCCCTCCGGCAAAAACAAGATCACTTTTTTGTCGACATTCACATGCGATACCACACTTTCAATTCCTACCACCAGTTTTTGCCTGATAATATTCGTCACCACATGCTCCTGCACAGGATGAATATGACTGGCCAGCCACAAAATGCCTATTTTATCCAGGAAGGGAAAAAGCAGGAAGCTGATGGTTTTGTCGATCCCCCTGGCCATAATGTAGTTATCCAGCACCTCCTCAAACTTCTCCACATCCAGGTCGATCATATATTGCAGCAGATCGTTTACCAGCCTTTCCTGCTGGGCTTCAGCCTGCGATAGCGACACGATGTTCTTACGCACCTCGGCCGCACTCATTTTGTCGATATGGGAAATTTTGTACCCGTATTTGTTCAGCAGGGCAATATTGAGCACCGTCTTTAATTCATCGTTGGTATAGTAGCGAATGTTGGTGGAAGTGCGTTGCGGACGCAGAAAAGAGTAACGCTGTTCCCATATACGGATGGTGTGGGCCTTGATGCCCGATAAATTTTCCAGGTCCTTTATGGTAAATGCGTTCATATATTAAAAATACAAGTGCAATTATAAATTGTTTATTCTAAAGGGGGTAGCGCGGGGTAAAAAAAAATGCCCGCCAAAAGTGGGCATTTTTTTAGTTCGGTGTTGTACAGGCTTATAACCTGGTATTCAATAACAAACCGGCGTCCAGCATGGCTTGCAGGGGCTGCATAATGGCAGCGCCGCCGGCGCGTAAGGCTGCTATATGCCGGAAATGATGGCAGTCGGTACCAATTAAACTGATATAATTTTTATCGATAAGATACTGCGCCAACTGCTGCGAACCCTTGCCATAATACCCCGTCAGCGATAGAATATTCAATTGCAGAACACAACCGGCGTTCTTTAATTCGTCGAACCATTCTTTGTTGGACCGGGCGTAAAGATACCGTTCGGGATGGGCCAGTATAGGCTGGTATCCCTTCATTTGCATATTGAACAGCTTTTCCTTAAAGTTCAGCGGCGGACTGACAAATGAAAATTCCACCAATACATAATTATCAAATATGGTGAGCAAAGGCGTATTGGTATGGAGCAAATGATCGAAATGATCGTCGAGAAAATACTCTGCCGCCGGCCGTACCGGCACCCGGTTTTCCTGTTGCAGCAAACCCTGTTGCAGCCTGGCATGTGCCGAATTGATGGTAGTGGCGTTGTTCTTATACAGGTCCCAATATATATGTGGGGTAGTTATGAACTGTTTGTACCCCAGGTCCTGCAGGGCGGCGATCAACTGCAGGGACATATCGGTATCCTCTGAGCCATCATCTATACCGGGCAGCAGGTGCGAGTGCATGTCGGTCCCGAGTATACTCAGGTCGACCTTTGTACTTTTAGATTTTTTGAATATTGAGAACATACAGCATTCCCCTGTAGTAAACGATCACTTATTATGCCATGGTTGCATGGCTTTGCGCATATTGGTGGTATACGCCTTCAATGCCCTCACGCAAACCGATCTTTGCCTTCCAACCCAGGCTATGCAGTTTTTGCACATCCATCAGTTTGCGGGGTGTGCCATCGGGTTTGGTAAGGTCGTGCTCAATGGCGCCGGTATAGCCTACAATGTCTTTGATCATCAGGGCCAGTTCTTTTATGGGAATATCTTCACCCGTACCGATGTTTACAAACCCCGGTTCGTTATAATGCCGCATCAAATATACACAGGCATCGGCCAGGTCATCGGCATGCAGGAATTCGCGGCGCGGTTCTCCTGTTCCCCACATGGTTACTGCCGGTTCGTTCTTAATTTTTGCCTCGTGAAATTTACGGATCAGTGCCGGCAATACATGCGAGTTTTGCAGGCTGTAATTATCGTTCGGTCCGTACAAATTAGTGGGCATTACCGAAATGAAATTGCAGCCGTATTGAGCGCGATAGGCATCACACATCTTAATACCGGCAATTTTTGCAATAGCATATGGCTCGTTGGTGGGTTCCAACTCGCCGGTAAGCAGGTATTCTTCTTTTAACGGCTGCGGGGCCAGCTTGGGATAAATACAGCTCGATCCCAGGAACATCAGCTTGCTTACGCCATTGAGGTAAGCAGCATGAATGATGTTACTCTGGATCATGATATTATCGTAGATAAATTCAGCGCGATAGGTATTATTGGCCAGTATACCGCCCACTTTGGCGGCGGCTAAAAATACATAGGCTGGTTTTTCCCTACTCATAAACTCCTGTACGGCCTGCTGGTTGCGCAGGTCCAGTTCAGAAGAAGTGCGCAGCAACAAGTTGTTGAACCCATCTTTCTGCAAATGACGTGCGATGGCAGAGCCTACCATGCCACGGTGACCGGCTATGAATATTTTATCGGTTGTATTCATCATTATTCCTGTAATTATATTATTACTGGTTTTAGTTTGTTTCAATCTTTCCCCGCCTCTATATACGATGGAGGGTTATGCAAGGTTTGTACCGCAAATCCTTTCATCTCACCGGGGTATTTGAAAAACCGCTTCAGCTTTAGAAAACGTTCTTCAAAAAAATAAAAACTTGCCGAAGCTACCAGGTAGGTTAATGTAAACATTATTACAAAATCAAATGCAATATTTGAGGTCTTGATAAATTTCGACACGTTTACATAAACTAAAGGATGGAATACATACAAACCGTAGCTTATTTTTCCGGAAAAAATGAGCGGCTTTAAACCGAGTAATTTCTTTACTGGGTGTGATTCCCTGACCGAGACCACATAACCAACAATACTAAAATAAGTGAAAGACAACAGTAAATACTTAATTACCTGTAATATCGGATTGTGTGATCCTGTGAAAAACGTCCATACAGTTATAGTAGGAATCAGTATAGCTATACCCAGTAAAAGGAATTTGTTTGCATTTTTTGCAACCAGTTTATTTCTTAGTTCAAAAAAAGCAAGCAGAGCACCAATTGCCAGTTCATCCATCCTGCAAAAAGTAAAATAAAATACTTCATAATTGTTTGAAACAAGTATCACCCTGCATAAAATGGCAAAAACCACAATCGCAATACACGATGCAATAATTTTTTTGTTATTCAAAAAAAAGATTGTGAAAGGCCAGAACATATAAAAATGTTCTTCCACAGCAAGCGACCAGAAATGACCTGGCCCCTGGTAACTCCATTCGAATGTTTTTGCAAAATTCTGCAAATACAACCAGTGATATACCTGTTGGTTAAAAGGAACTGAAGGCGATTGAAAGATCAAGGGTAGTACAAAGTAGTAAATTATAAGCACCAGGTAATATAAAGGGAATATCCGGAGCGCCCGCCTGATATAAAAATTATAAAAATAATTTGGCGAGTTTTTAGTAGACAACAGTATACGTGTTATCAAAAAGCCCGACAACACAAAAAATAGTGATACGCCGGTTTGTCCAAACACTGAAAATTTGGCTATAGTGGGGTATGCATTGTGCACATAGCTAAGTCCAAAAAAATGGAAAACCATTACCATGAGAGCGGCAATGGCCCTTACGCCATCCAGCTCCCGATAGTAGTTTAGTTTCATAAAACGGCTTTTATGGGTTTAGTAACATGGAACTATGGCTGACAGGTTGTACTATTCAAACTGGTTCTTGACATAGTAGCCGGACTCTTTCAATAGTTTTTCTTTACGGAACAGGTCAATATCGTTGGCCACCATTTCTTTAACCAGGGCCGGCAGGTCGTAAGTTGGTTTCCAACCCAACTGTTTTTGTGATTTGGTAGGATCGCCGATCAACAGGTCTACTTCGGTAGGGCGGTAATATCTTTTGTCAACAGCCACCACTTCCTTGCCGGTGTTCAATTGAAATTCGGGGTTGCTACAGGCTACTACCACGGCTGTTTCGTTTTCTGCCTTGCCTTTGAACTCAAGTTCGATGCCTGCCTCTGCAAAAGCCATACGTACAAAATCACGAACCGGTGTGGTTATACCCGTAGCTATAACATAATCCTCTGCTTTTGGTTGTTGCAGTATTCGCCACATAGCCTCTACATAATCTTTTGCATGCCCCCAGTCGCGCTGGGCGTCCAGGTTACCCAGGTAAATTTTTTCCTGCAAACCTAATGCAATCTTGGCTACCCCCCGGGTAATTTTCCGGGTAACAAAGGTTTCGCCACGCAGGGGCGATTCGTGGTTAAACAGGATACCGTTTACGGCATACATATCATAGGCCTCGCGGTAATTTACCGTTATCCAGTAAGCGTATAATTTGGCAACAGCATAAGGACTGCGGGGATAGAAGGGTGTTTTTTCCGATTGCGGTACTTCCTGCACCAAACCATATAGTTCAGAGGTGGAAGCCTGGTACACCTTTGTTTTTTTTGTTAAGCCGAGTAAACGTACGGCTTCCAGGATTCGCAATGTGCCTATGCCATCGGCATTGGCCGTGTATTCGGGTGTTTCAAAACTTACATGCACATGGCTCATGGCAGCCAGGTTGTAAATTTCATCAGGCTGTGTTTCCTGTATGATCCTGATAAGGTTGGTACTATCGGTAAGATCACCGTAATGCAAAGTCAACTGCACATTCTTTTCGTGCGGATCCTGGTATAAATGGTCTATCCGTTCTGTATTGAACAATGAGCTACGGCGTTTTATGCCATGTACTATGTAACCTTTTTTTAATAACAAGTCTGTCAGATAGGCTCCATCCTGGCCGGTAACACCAGTGATCAAAGCTACTTTTGCCATAAGTTAATTGGGTTAAATTGTTTGAAAGATGTATGCTTTAAGTACAAGGTTCAGCCATTTCGTTGTAACCAGGATTGATAGATCTCCACAAAAGTTGTTTTTAAATCCCTTGTGATATCCCAGTTGGGATAATGCGCCTTTATCTTACTCAAATCACTATAATAACATATATGATCGCCAATGCGGTTCACATCGGAATATTTATACCGCATGGGTTTTCCGGATATTTCGCTGATCATACTAAATGCCTCTAGTAATGAACAGGTATTTTGTTTACCGCCGCCTAAGTTATACACTTCTGCAATCTTTGGTGCCTTGATAAATTCATGGATGAACCGGGCCACATCCAGCGAATGGATATTATCCCGTACCTGTTTGCCCTTATACCCGTAAATGGTATATTCTTTTTCTTCGAGGTTGCAGCGTATCAGGTAACTCAAAAAACCATGCAACTCCACGCCGCTGTGATTGGGGCCGGTTAAACAGCCACCACGTAAACAGGCCGTAGGCATATTAAAATAGCGTCCGTATTCCTGTACTGAAATGTCGGCCGATACCTTCGAAGCGCCAAATAAGGAATGTTTCGTTTGGTCTATCCGAAAGGTTTCCGGTATTCCATTGGTATACTGCGCATCTGCATAATCCCATCTGGTTTCCAATTCAACCAGTGGAATTTCGTTGGGCGCATCACCGTATACTTTATTGGTAGACATATGCACAAACGGAATATTGGTCGAATACCGCCTGGTTGCCTCCAGCAGGTTAAAGGTACCTACTGCATTGGTATCAAAATCTTCGAAGGGAATGGCAGCGGCCTTGTCGTGGCTGGGCTGTGCGGCTGTATGCACAATAGCATCAGGCTTTATCTCTTTTAATTTTTGCAATACGCCTTCCCTGTTTCGTATATCCAGTTCATGGTGAGTGAAATTTTCCAATGCAGCCTCCAGTCTTTTTTGATTCCACCGGGTATCGCCCTGTTCACCAAAAAAAACAGCCCGTTGATTGTTATCTATACCATGTACATGCCAGCCCTGTTGTGAAAAATAAGAGCAAACTTCAGAACCTATTAGCCCCGATGAACCGGTGACAAGGATTTTTTTCATTGTTGAATGCAATTAGAATTAATTAGTACCAGTTCTACTTTTGTAATAAATTGATCGGGTTGAACTGAAAAACTTTCCTGAGTGGCTTCAGCCACATGGTAAAAAAATAAGGTTTCAGTTCATTGAGTTTCCAGGCCATGGCATCTTCGCGGTTGGCTTTAAGCCGGTGCTTTAAAGAGGCATTGCTCATACCGCCGGCCCGCATTTTCACCAATACTTCGGGAATATAACCGGCACTGATATTGTGTTTTAATAATAGCCGCAGCATGAGTTCATAGTCTGCCGCCGAACGCAGTGTGGTATTGAACGTGCCCGCTTTTTCATATACCTGCCGGCGAACAAAAAAAGTAGGATGGGGTGGCATCCAGCCATAGTATAAATATCTTTTTTGAAAGGCCCCGGCTTTCCAGGTGCGGGTTACCAGTTTTACATTATCCTGCTTTACATATTGCAGGTCGCCGTAAACCGCATCCACGGCCGAATCCTCGAAAGCCGTCGCCACTCGGGAAATTACCGCTGGTCCGGTATAAAAATCATCTGAATTCAATATTCCTATCACATCACCCGTCGCAAGTTGCAGTCCTTTGTTCATGGCATCATAAATGCCCTTGTCTTTTTCCGATATCACTTTTGCCACATGCGAAAACTCGCGCACAATGTCTAGTGTATTGTCTTTCGATAGCCCGTCAACAATTATATGCTCCAGGTTTGGATAATTTTGCTTTGCGATGCTCTCGAGTGTATCCCTCACAGTTCCGCTGCTGTTGTATGTAACCGTAACAATAGAAATCTTCATAGTACATCGCTTATTACCCGTTGGCGAACTGCTACCGCAGGATTTCCCTGATAAATAGTGTACGGCTCCATATCTTTTGTAACAACGGAAAGAGCCGTCAAAACCGAATGCGATTTACAATAAGTGCCGGGACAAACCATCGATTGAGCGCCTATCCAAACACCATCTTCCAGTACAATTCCCTCAACCATTAAATCAAATGAAGGTTTTGAATAGTTATGATTGCCTGTCAGCAACATGGCCCCCTGCGAAATGCAAACATGCTTCCCGATAGTTACATCGGCCAGGTTATCGATCCATACCTTTTCACCGACCCATGAGTAATCGCCGATGGTCAGTTTCCAGGGATATTTTATATTAATGGCAGGCTTCAGCACTACGCCCCTGCCAAGCCTGGCGCCAAATAACCGCAGCCAGAACCTTTTTATTCCGGACCCCACAACAAGCGGGTTGATAAAAAACAGGATATTGATGAAGTACCAACTCACCTGCTTAAACACGGAGGCGCCTATCTCTTGTTTATACCAGGAATTATTATATTTTGAAAGATCGGTGGCGGGTTTCATTGAAACAACGAAGTGTACTTTGTAATATAATCGAAATTTGCCAGAAACTGCTCTGAATATTGCCTGGCCCCACATGACCATTGCTTATAATAATTCTCATCCATTTGCAACATATAGTCAATCACCCCACTGTACCTTTCAGATTCGCTCAGTGTTATATCCCAGCCCGCAAATTTTTCTTCCATGTTTCTCCAGGGCGTATGATCGCTTATAAGAACCGGGGTGCCTGTAGATAAAGATTCAAAAATTGCATGGCCAAAATTCTCGCCCAGTGTAGGCAGTACAAATAAATGACTGTTGCGAAGAACATCAAATACTTCGGCATGGGCCAACGGGCCGGAAAAATTGATGAGTATATTCGCGGGCATGTCGGCAACCAGGCTCTTGCATTTGGCCAGATAAGCTTCATCTTCTGCCAATCCGTAAATGTCCAGCCAAATCCTACCGGCATATGACCGGCTTCTCAATACTTCGAGAATATAATGGAGGTTTTTTTTAGGATGAATACGTGACACAAATACCATCTTAAGTTCACCGCTTATCTTGCTTCGCTTGCCGGAGCCGGTACTGTATATGTTTGGGATATTTTCTGCTACCAGCACAGCTTTTGCCTGAGGGAAAAAAGACAATATATCTTTTTTCTCCTGTTCATCCGTAGCATGAAATATTATTTTCCCGGGCATTCCGCTCAGCTTAAACAAATTTAAAAAGATCCTTTTTTTGAGGCTCTTTCTCATTAAAGCCCCTGCCTGCAACATTCCCCGTGGGGCCAGCGTTATACGTCCACTAAATTTTGTTTGTATAAGCATCCATAAGGGCATCAAGGTAAAATGCTGGGAAAACATGCTGTTGAAATACACGATATCCGGACCGATCGAACTCAAAGCCATCGCCAAGTTTTTTACTGTTAAAAAATCAGGCGTGGCATAAAAAATTTGTATGGCATCATCTCCGGCAATCCAGCGGTTCACGGGTATACCCGGGTATGGCTTTGATTCTCCCCAATCACGATCGGAGGTGAATATGTAAAACTCGTAATGTGCCTGGAGTGCTTTTACAATATTACGGCACGATTGAATGGGTCCTCCTGCTTTATAACCCGGCAAATACCAATCAGTAAAAAGAAATACCTTTTTTTTATTCGGTCCCATTTATCAAAACACTCTTAAAGTTAGCCGCCCACGATTCGTGAGTAATTCGTTTTGAAAGCTGCTTACTCGCTTCCCCCATTAGCTGCAATTCACTGCTCGTTTTTGTCATCAACCAATACAGCTTCTTCTTAAAATCCTGGTAGTCCCTACTTTTAAACTGGTACCCATTAAACCCATTTATCAAAAATTCCGAGGCGGCGCCACAGGTATCGGAAAGCAACAATGGCAATCCGGCGGCAGCCGCCTCCTGAACCACTACACCCCAATGCTCATCGATACTGGGAAGACAAAAAATATCGGCCCTGGCAATAATGTTCCTCACTTCGGAAGGTTGTAAAAAATTCGCAAATTCAACCTGCCCGGGTTTGTTATAACCCGACTGCAAAGTTTCTTTCAATGGGCCACTGCCAATCAGGGTTAATTTCCAGCGATTTAGTTCAGCATTTTCCTGCAGTATTTCAGTAAATGCTTTCAATAACCAATCCGGCCGTTTATAGCCAACCATTCTGCCCGTATATACAATGTTGTAAGTGGGTGATGTTTTGGTCTCCGGCGTACTGTTGGATGTATCGGCGCAATAAAGTCCTTTAATAATACGATCGGGTGCAAATCCCAGACGGCGGGCGTATTCAAACTGCGGTATGCCGGCAACCCATATCGTAGTACAGATTTTTTTTAACCAAAAAGGCGACATAGCTGTGGCTACACGTTGCCTGGCGGTTCCCAGCCACTGGTTATCGAGTCCCATCACTACCGGTATGCGGTGTTTTCTTTTACGGACCATTTGTGTATAAAAGGCATCGCTCCAGCCTGCGATATATATGATATCGGGCCTGATCATCGAATCGATCATAGTTTCCTGGAAAGTGGATCTACTGATCAATTTAACCCTGGCCTCTACCTGCGCATGTTCATAAGGTGCATTTTTATCGGGATCGTAATGAACCACCCATGCTTTTGAATTCGCGGAACAGGTAGACATTAAATAGTTAATGCACTGAAGAAAATAATCAGGCAACCGGGTATAAAGGAAAAGAAAGGAATAATCTGGTTTATTTTCTTTCATAACTTTCGTTAACTATTAAGCAGTTTAATCTGAACGCTCCGGGCCTATCATACTTTAAATAGATTGTTGCCTTTATTAGTTTGCCTTAGACAGCTTGAACTGCCTGAAATTTACCAGTAATATAGCGAAAAAGAAAGGCGTACCATAGTCGATATAACCGCCCAGCTTAAAACTTTTACAAAGGAAGTGGCTAAAACAGGCGAATGATATGCTTCTGAAAATTCCATTATCCAAAAAAATGAGCCGTCTTATCAATGTTACCACATATAGAACAAATCCCAGTAAACCAAATTCCGACAGTATTCTGATTGTGAGGGAGTGCCCCGATTGGGAGTTAAGCCCGTAGTAATAGTTCAACCTGAATACTGAATTGGAATAAAACCTGTAATAAGTTTCGTCATGGCCTCCCAGTCCAGCGCCGGAAATGAAGTTGTTTTTTATATTCTGCTCGGCTACCATCAGGTTTGAAAACATTGAAACAGTAGTACCATTTGCACGCACCTGGCTGTTTAAAATTTGTGTATTGCCCTTAAAAACCTCTATCGTTTCTTTTATCCGCATTTCAAAGTTTTCATTGAAGTTGGGGAAGACAAAAAACACGAGGTAGTATAATACCGGTAAAGAAACGATAAAATAAATCGGGTTGATATACGCAAAACCGATTACCAGCAAAAAGCTGAGATATGCCGTCAGATTATAGGTAAGAATAAGTGCGGTCAACATCACCAGGAACATCCGCTTATACTCGTTGAAATGAAAAAAAGTAAAAACAATGGCGGGAACCAATAAAGCCGCATAATGGGAAGGTTCATAGGCTATGGAATCCAATCGCCCGGGCTGCCCGATCAAAAGATAAATGCCGGCATAAGACAGAATTACCTGGATGATCCCAAAAATAGCCGACAAATAAGCAAACTTTACATATAACTTGAAAATATTGGTCCAGTCATAATCTTCAATGATCGCAAAGTTTACCGAGAAAATAATAACGATTGGTATGATCTGCTTCATAAAACCGCCAAATCCCAACCCGAGTAAAAATATGGAGAACAACGAAGTGACCACCATAAAAAAGTACATTTTCCAGGGTATTCCCGAACCCTGGATCATACGAGTCAGGTGAAGCATAAAATAAATGATGCAAAAAGGATAGTTGATCAGGTCGATATCAACGCCTGCAATTCGCTTCGAGGCAATTTCTTTTGTAAATACAATAAACACCAGCATCAATTCGGGTATGGAACTGATGTACACCTTTCCCTGCGATTGCGGTATTGCACGTAAGTTATAAGCGAACATAATAAAAATCAGATTTAGTCGATAAACAACTAAAACTCGGCCCAATCAATATCAACGCCCCCGCCGGCTACACTAATCGATAGCGTTTTGGGCTGCAGACCAAATAATTGATTAATCTCTTCCTGGTTTAACGTCAATTGCGTCCATTTGCCGGCATTGATGTTTTTCTGAATGCTGCCTTTCCCACTTTTCAATACCACTAACGCATTTTTTCCGTTAACGTTTCTGAGCGAAAGCTTGCATCCATATTTACTACCGGTTTTACCGGGAATATCAATATTCAAAAGCTGGCTTTGATTTAATCGCACATAAGTGGTAAAGGCATTAAAATCACCTTCACTATTACCAGACCTTTCGGTGATCAACTGCCCTTTCGGGTTGTTGAGGTATCCTAGTTCTGCTTCTATTTTTATATTTTTCGACCAATAATATGGATGTTCATACTCATGCCAGCCATCTAACTGGTAAAATATTGGTTTGGAAGGCGACGACAGATCGAGCATATACATACTCCCCTGTCTTCTTATTTTAAAGCGTATGGTTTTACCCTCAAGTGATATGGATGTCGATTCCTCTACAGGTGCACTATTCTGATAATTAGATGAGGGTTGAACCGTACCGAATATGATATACTTTGCGCCCAGTTTTCTCGCTATTACCAGGTGATTTTCCTTCGATGCTTTCATGCGAAACGAATACACGTCAGGATTCAGGTTTGGTTGGGGATTCAATAAAACCGACTTCCTCCAGTCATCGTAAATGTTCGAAATTACCGCTTGCGCATAAGCCGGCATGGCGGCCTGGTACACATATCCCCTCGGATCGTTTGGACCAGCTCCATTGGGCCAGCCGGTTTTACCTGTTACATTGAAATATCCTACATGAAAAAACTCCGCGCCCAGCATAGTCATGGCTTTTAAAAGTCCCAGCCATTGCGCCGGCCGTATATTATTTTCCTCCAAATTCCATCCTGCAGATACAAAAGGAGCAAATAAATGGTCGCCCAGTTGTATTTCGGTACGTCTGCCGTTAGCTACGGTACCATATCCATTCAATGGGCCGCTGGATGAACGCCAGTTATTTGGCCGGGCAGGATAAAATGAAGGCGTTGAATAATGAAAATCGCCCGATCCCACCAAATTTGTTTTTCTTCTTCCCGAATAAGCCGGCCAATACGAGGCATTATAAGCGCTGACATTATAAAAGGTGAACTGTGTTTTTTTCCAGCCTAAACCATCGAGAATGGTATTACGGTAAAGGACATCCATACTGGACTGGAATTTGGCACTGTAGGCAGGTATCGACAATCCCGATTTTTTATAGTCGGCCCAAACTGTTGGATCCTGTTTCAATAAAGCTTCCGGTCGCATATGACCAAATATTTCACCATTATCGTTTAAAAAGTCAATAGGCTTACCAAGAAACTTTTGAAGCTGGCGGAGATAAAATACGGTTGTCAATCCGTCAAAACGAATGATATCAAGCGGCGCCAGCGGGCTTATCCATCTTTTATTCTGGTATACCACTGGCTTACCGTTGGCATCCTGCATATAATATTTTACGGGCAGGTCCTGGGCGGTGGCAAATGGGGTTTTCCTGTCGTACCGGGCGTGAAATGGTTTTCCCTGTATTTGCATAAGCACGGAAGAAGTAGGTATGTCAGGATGAGCGCGGGCATATTGAATAATCGCGTATTCGATATTTCCTTTTTTCCCATAACGATTGGCGGCCGTCATCGAATCAACACGTAAGCAGGGTATTTCGAGGTAGTAATTCCATTTGCTTACAAGTTCATCAACCATAGCAACAGCTTTTTCAGGGTTTGCTTTACCGTGACCTTTACCTCCTATTCCCGGCAATTCCCTGTGTAAATAGGAAATATCCATCCAGGAAAAATTCCGCGGCATTTTTTTAGACGCACTAAAACGGGGATCGGGGAAACTCTTTAACTGGTCAATTGCCTGAACGTTGTAGTTAGGATAACCTGGTGCAAACTCCTTCGGATCGAGTTTTGCCTGGAAATAACTGACGGCCGCCGATACCGCAGTTACACGCGCTTCAGACCGGTTGCCGTAGCTGCTTTTGCTATTGTAATGGCCTACTATATCTGACTGTGATAGCAACACATCGTATATGGCAATTTCATCAACCTTGTCAAATTGCCCAAAGCCATCTGCATTACCTGTTATGATCTCATCAGCACTGGCAATCTTCCTGTCGCTAAAGCTTGTCAGTTTGCCATCTATCCAAACACGCTTGATCCCAGTATTAACATCCAACTGGAAAACAAAATGATGCCATTTCCCATCACTGATGCCTGCATAACTAAAAGGTGCTGCATATTGCAGGGGTATTTTCCAACTGTCCTGTACTTCTTTGCCCTTCGACCGTACAGTTGTGTTGAAGAGTATTTCTTCCTGTGCCAACTGTATTCTTATATATTGCTTACCCACACAGGCAAAATAAAACTGGTCGCCGCAATGCCAAAACTCGAAAGTGAAAGCCTTTTTTATTTTCCCTTTTGAAAACACATTTGTGTTTAGCCTGACCCGTTGCGCCGGATCCTGCTGAATGCTTTTACCAGAAATGCCGGGAACAGACAGAAGTCCTTTTCCGGGTTTTGCATCGGAAATATTTATATTGTCGAAATTGGTGTATATTTTTGGTACCTGCGCTTTACTATGCAAAACGCAAGTCAACATAACAACAACCAGTGTAAAAATCGATCTTTTCATATAGGAGAATTTATCAGGCTTGCAGGTATCCCCATTTAGCCATCTCTGTCAGCAACCTTTCACTATAAGCCATGTCGGACAGATTCTTATATCCCGAAATAACGTTCATATGAAGGGAACGCCTGTATGATACATTCTTTAGTTTTTCAATGGCGTTGCACATGGCTTCTACATCGCCAACCGGTACAAATATTCCCTCCTTTTCATGTTCTATAAATGCACCGGTATTTGGTGTAACTACCAGCGGTAATCCAAACTGCATGGCTTCGTAGGTTACTGTAGCCGATCCTTCACAAACAGAGGGCAACAGGAATACATCGGCCCATTCGTAATGTTCATGCATTTCACTTCTGGGCACCAGGCCCCTGAAATCGCAATATGCACAAATCTGCTTCATGATGGCTTCGGGCACATTTTGTGAATTGCCGACAATTCGGATAGTCACTTCTTTTCCCAACCGCTTTGCCAGTTGCAATACATAAGGCGTGCCTTTCCTGAGCCCGAGAGTACCGGCCACCAGCACCCTTAATGGACGGTTGTGCGATTCGTCAAACCCGGGATGTGTAGAACCCATTCGAACGCCGTATGGAATAACGCTGCACTTTTCTTCCATTCCGGGCAGAAAGTCACCGATTGCCTGTTTTACGAAACTGCTGCCCGAAACTATATGGTCGGCCAACTTCATCTCTTCACGTTCACGAGCGGTCATTTCCTGCAACAACTGATTATCGTATGAGACCTTATTAAATATCCAGTCAGGAAACTTTTCTTCCTCCACCTCTATCAACTGTCTTTCAATTTGCAAAGGCGCGATCGTTTGCTCATATACCAGCTGCACGCCTTTTTGCCTGGCAATTGTAAACAATTCTAAAGAAGCTGTATTATAACCGTATATCACCCCGGTTTCGCGCCAGTTGATGTTGCGAATAATTTTGCTGGTAAATTGTTTTCCAGCCCATATATAAGAACTTAATTGCTCATTTACATTCTGCGATTTTCTCAAACGGTATGCATAACGAAACCCCAGGTATGGAAAATGAATAATTTTTTTATTAGGAAGCCGGTCAGACTTTCTTCCCTGTAACTTTCTTAAAGCAGTAATTTTATTTGTCAGCAAAGCCGGCAACACCAGCTTGCCACTGTATAAATCGGTATAAAATTTTGCCAGTTGACCCGATTGCTGAAATATCTCAGGGACACAATAATGCATTCTTGCCCCAAGATGTGCTACAACTATATTTCCCATCTTTCTTTTACTTAGGCAAGTTTTTTAGTCGCAATTTTATTTGGTTTATTTCCTGGTCGATGATTTTTTCCCAGAGGAATTCGTTTTTTACCCGCTCAACAGATTGTATGCGCCTTTTCGCGATCTCACCTGGGGATGATGATAACACGCTGCTCATGGCTTTATACAGGGTTTTCGCATCCAAAGGAGGGATCAGCCATCCGTTGCGTTCATCAACCATCACATTTACCGCACCCACCTGGGTTGCAATCACTGCGGCTCCGCTGGCCATAGCCTCCAGCACTACGTTAGGCATTCCTTCGGAGTGACTGGGCAGTACAAATACATCGGTATTTCTCAAAACCTCCTGCAGCTTGACTTTATCTTTAACAAGTCCCCAATACCGGATCATTTTATTCCGGACCTGTTTTTTGGCGGGAATCGGACCTATAAAATTAAACTCAAACTGTACCTGGCCTTCATTGATCAATTGGCTTAAAGCCTTGTTAAGTTCATCAACGCCCTTGCGTATATCATAACGACCTACAAATGTAAATCTCAATGGTGTATTTACGGGACCGGGTTCCAAAACCAACCAGTCTGGCTCTATCCCGGTCGGCACTTCTATAATTTTGTCTTCAACTTGCCTGATATTGTTTTTAATGAGGTCACTGATCCCTTTACCATAAGAATAAATATAGTCTGCATTTTTGTTAAGATAGTGTACAAGGGGCATATAAAGCCGCTTCCTGTACCATCCCAATAAACCTTTTGATGGTTGGAATATTTCGTAACCATGCAACCTGATGGCGATTGGTGGCAATGAATACCCATTCCGTTTTTCTTTCAAGGCATACCAGGCTGTATAACTCTTTGTATAAATAAAATCAACAGGCCGGTCCTGCCTGATAAAATGGTGGAATAGGGTTTTGGAATAGTTGTACGATTCGGATAAATACCGCCACGGCCACCTGCCGTGCCTGGGAAACTCAAAAACAAAAGAACGGATGTATGTTTTCTCACTTTCCGTAAAAAATGTCCAATTTATCGATATCCAACTCGCTTTTGTTCATATGATAGAGGTCTACTTCTATTCCCCGCATGGCAAAATATTTTACCAGGTAATAAGAATGTTTCTGCATACCTCCTATCACATAAGGCCATATTCCATTTGTAAATAATGCTACTCGCATACTTTCTTCGGCTTACTTCATTGAGACGTAACGGCATTGTCAAAAACCGAAATCAGCTTTTTAAAATGCACATCGGGTGTGAATTGTTCAACAGCGATCTCCCGTGCATGCCTGCTCATTCTTTTATATAGTTCCTTATCTGTAAGCAACTTTTCAATTGCCTGGCTCATTTGAACATGATCGCCCGATTTCAACAGAAACCCGTTTTCCCCGTTTTTTAACCAGGTGGATACGCCTCCTACATTAAAAGCTACTACAGGCTTACCATTCATCATACTTTCTATCCCTACTATACCAAATGATTCAGGGTAAATGGATGGAAAGATCACCAGGTAACATTCAGCCAATAATTTGTCGATCTTTTGTCTTGGCAACCATCCGTGAAACATCACATTGCCTTCTATGCCCTTGTCTGTAACCATCTTTTTCACCTCGTTCATTTGTAATCCATCTCCAATAATATCCAGATGCACATGCGTGTGTTTTTTAAGAACAGGCTCTACAGCATGCAGCATTTCCGGAACACCCTTTCCGCTTATGATCCTGCCGATAAACAATATACGGACCGTTTCGCGGGGAATTGCTTCCGGAATGGTATCTACATACCTGGTGAAATAAGGATTCACCACAATCTTATCGGCAGGCACATTACACTCAAGAAGCCGGCCACTGTTATACGTCGACATAACGACGATCTTCTGATAACGGTCCTTTGCAAATTCCAGTTCCTTTCTTACATAATTCCAGGCTTTCCATATCCGTTTGGGATGCCGGTTCGAGCATCCCTCGGAATATATATGCCAGAAACAGTGCATGCCATAAGGAATGGTACAGGGCTTCTGCGAAAAACGCCAGTATTTGTCGCGGCCTGGGCACACCAAAACAGGACTGTGCGAGAATTTAACAACCGGTTTCAGGGTCAGCAGCAATTCCACCAACTCAATCTCGAAAAGATTGTGAATACAAATGAGGTCTATATGGTGATCACTAATCCACTTGGCTAAATAGTCCTTCACTTGTTTAAGGGAAAATTCAGTAAAAGTCCCCTGGTATTCTGCAACCAGATAGCGCTGATTGTTTTTTTGAATACATAACCAGTAACTGTTACAACCGTACTGAGGCAAATACGCCTGTAAGTCGGCCAGGTATACCTCGGTTCCCCCTTTATTGGTTATTTCATTATGAATATGTAATACATTCATGCCAACGCTCCTCATATACCTCGCTGGTTGTTATTTATTAACCTGTTTATTTTCCTGACTTTTACGCCAAATATTTTATCCCAGGTGAATTTATCCTGAATGGTATTGTACAGCTTTTCGCCATATTCCATGATGATAGCTGGTTTTTGAGCAACTAGTGTCAGTTGCCCGGCCAGACTGTCTGAATCTTTTTCACGGAAGAAAAGCACTTCTTCGTTCGAAAACCAATATGTAAGATTGAATGTATCTGGGGCTATCACCAGGCACTTGGCAGCCCCGTAGTCAAACAATTTCATCATCGATTGGTAGGCATGGGCGCCTGTTATGATGCCTACATGGGTCCCCCTGAGCAATTGCAACAATGCGTCCCTGTTCAAAATACCCCGGTGATCGATCTCAACATTGTTTATTGTCAGGGATTCGTTCAGCAATTTCCATATATCCGGTTGCACTGAGCCTACAAATGAGATATTCAAACGTTTATTGGTCGCCTGCTTGTTCAGGGCATCAATTAATATATCCACATTATGGTGCTTCATCAAATGCCCCAATACACAACAGTGTATTACATGGTTATCAATCTGCTTTTTTAAACCCGCATTTTGTTGAACCCATGCAGCTTCAATACCGTTCTCGATATTCATCCAATTCTTTTTCGAATTATTGAAGACATTTCCCCAGGTTCCAACATAAAACACAAAATCTGACGACTTATGCGACCATTGCTCAATGCGTAGTAGTAAACTTTTTATATAGGAAGAAAAAAAATTTTCATGGTATTGATAAACCAGGATGCCATTATTCTCATAAAAATGCGGTATACCAAGCTTTCGGGCAATGATTACCCCCCTGAAATCGAGAATACAGCAACGCTCGTAGATGAAATCCGGTCTTTTTTGTTTGATCGTTTTATAAAGTGAATAAAATCTGATATTGTTTTTTATCAGCCAGTGTACGTATTTTAATGTCCCGTGCAACTTGCGCGGCAATGCGGCCAACAATTTACTTTTAAGGCCTTTTTGTTTTACAGGTACAGCAGTCTCTTTATTCACGTACGCACCGGCTTTACCAGGTGAAGCATGACTGCCCACCTTCAACAATTCCATATCGTAATATTGGGAAAGCTGATGAAAACCTATTTGTATATGCTGATAGGCTCCGGTACCCGGCTCCAGCAATTTCGGATCCGTTAAAAGATATAAACCTTTCTTCAATTTTATTACCGATTATATAAGTTTTTGAACACTCGCCATGGTAAGCGTTTGCTCAAGTTCCTTAGTAGAAACACTAAAATCCTCCGATTTATATTTCCAGTAATCCTCCGTTCTTTCCTGTAGGCCTTTATCACACAAGTAATAATAATTTAAGCCTAATTGCACACACATGCTCCAGTAAATAGGTGATGCCCAATTGGATGGGAAAATCTCAATGACAGTTGTGCCTTCCTGGCAAAACACCAGGTTGGTTTGGCTAGCGCCATGAGGCGCTACTATAACCGAGGCGTTACCAAAAACGGCGGCTTGTTCTTCGATGGACATGTTTTCCAGCTCAACGCAGGTAAATCCATAAGCTGTCAACAGGCTTATTACTTCTTTTTCGTTTATAATTTTCCTGGTATTTGCCTTTTGCCTGGATATGTATATATATTGTTTTGAACTTACCGGGGCATTATTGCCTGGATAAAGACCTCGTACGAAACGAAGTACCCATTCGGGTACAATATCCTGGTTATGCGGCACAGAAGGAACAACCAGCGTTTCTGCCTTCAGGTGTAACCTATTGTTTGAATAGATCAGTTTATCAAAAGGTATTCCCAGTTTTTTCAGGGTTTCCAACTGGTAATTCCTGTTTAATTCGTTTATTACTATTTTATCGCACTTTTGCAACCACCCAGTTTTTTGAAGCATGGCAATCCTCGGCAATACATTGATCATCCAATGAAAATAATTTTCGGGCACAGTATAGCCTACTACTGCAACGATGCCTTTTTCATATCTTAAAGAAGGCAGTTTAAACCGTTTAAAAATCGACATTCGGTCCGGGTCATTGTTTTTACCAAACTCCCGCGATACATCAATAATAACGCAATCGTCCGGGGCAATAACATAACAACTGTTATCGGTAACACGGCCACCCTTTAACAGAAGAACGTATTGTTCTGGTATAACAACCTGCATGGCCGCTTTAAAAACCCAGTGAATGTCTTTGTAAATCGTTTTTGGCAATTGCCTGTAGCCGGTGACCGGCATGGCATCGGCATACTTAAAATATTCAACGGTGGAATTATATGAATGCTTTTGATAATACAACGAACCGTTCGCACAATAGCTTTTTGGTGGTCCTGATTTTTCAGAGCCGGGAGATAAGGCAGTTATCGATTTCAACAACGCCCGTTCAGCCAGCCGTTTGAAAGGCCGTAACAAAGTCTTTATTTTCGATACCATGCGCTATTACCTATAGTTCGATAACTACCATAAACTTTGAATACGTTAAATATCACATTCAGTATCGTATACGTTTTAAATCGTACCAACAGGTTGAATTTATAGCGGCGGCCTTCCTTTAAAAACCTGCGGTACCTGTAAAGGATCTTTCCCAATTGAACAGTTTTGTCGTATATATCTTTTGTCCAGAAATACAAAAACCTGTTTGGTGCTTTCTGAACATAGCGGTAAGCAGTAATTACGGAATATCCTTGCAAATAACCTTTGTGCATCTTTTCTATATACTGCCAGGTAAGCCTTTCTTTGGGAATAAAATGCTTAAATTTCAGAGAGGCATCATACCATATTCTGTATCCTGCCAATTTTAATGCATTACACAATTCTGTATCACCGCCGGCGGTCAATTTATTGCCCTTTCTGTCTTCCAGCATACTTACAAACCCTATCTCAAACAGATCTTTCAGGTACGACCTGCGGAATATAGAACAAGCGCCGTAAACATATCCCTTGGTATCAGTAACATCTGCACTTTGTACGGCCTGCGGTCCGGTTGCATAATAGGTTTTAAAATCCTCAAACCATTCAGGAGGCTGAACTTCACAAACCGGTTCTCCCCAACCTCCTAAAACAGCCACTTCAAGACGGGCCTCCATGATATCATAAGCCTTCTGTATATAATCAGGCTGAACCCAATTATCGTCGTCACAAAAAATAATGTACTCGTATAACGATTCATTTATACCGCGTGCGCGTGCAGCACTGAGTCCAGGCGTAAGTTCCCTGACCACTTTAAACCCATTAGTCTTTGGTTGGTGTTTATTCCATTCTTCCACTGAAACCTCGGCCGTATTATCTTTTGAGCAATTGTCAACAATAATCACTTCCCAGGGAATGTTGCCGGGCACTTCCGACATACATAGATGTTTTATGGTTTCAGGTAATCGCAGGGCACTGTTGTAGCAACAAATAATAACAGAAACGCCTTTCATAACAAAATTACTTCGTTGCCATTTTTTCGAGATGATCCAAAAGGTTTGCTCCAGGGTTCGGATTAATTAACTGAAGAACATGGCAGCGGGCTTCTGTACCCATTTGTTCCAAGCGATGCCGGTTGTCCCACATTCTTTCCAATGCTTCCGACAAATACTGCACATTGCTACAGGGAGATAAAAATCCTGTTTGTCCTTCCAGAATAAACCGTCCCATGTCCCCGACATCCGTTCCAATGGCCGGCCTGCCACAAATCTGGGCTTCTAAAAGCGACAGCGGAGTGCCTTCGCTGTGTGATGGTAGTACCAGCAAATGGTTTTCGGTCCAGATAGCGGCAATATCATGAACATGGCCGCCGAAAACAACCTTGCCAGACAGGCGGTAAAAATCAATGAGTTCCTTCAAATAGTCTGTATCTGCACCGCTGCCAAACAAGGTCAGCATATAATTTCTTGTACGCCATGTTTCCGTGGACAATGCCTTTAATAACACATCCTGACCCTTGTACCGTACGTCGTGCCTTGCAACACAAGCCATTTTGATTTTATCTGTTGCAGGCCATGATACGATATCCCGGTTACTCATATTGAGCGGATTCGACACTACTACAGCCTGCGGCAAGGCAGTGGCCAATTGCCTTTCGGTTACTTCAAGATTCCTTTGCGAAACAAAGAACAAACCCGAAGCCTGTAAAAATACCTTTTTTGCCATGGCCCGCCTTTCCCGGGACATCGATACACCGGTTTCTACATTGTGTTGAAGGATAAGTCCGTAAGGTATGTTACCCGTCTGTATCATTTTTCTGTAACCAGGCAACGACAGCAAATCGAAAAGGCTTCCCTGCGAAACGCAAATAACATCCACCTCAATACCGGCAAGCACATCGTAATTATCCCTTTCCAGATGAAGTCTTGTTTTTATTTTACGGGTTAAAGACGTTTTCCTGTCAGTTGTTGGAACAGCCTGGCGCATGATTTTCGCCCCGGCGTTTTCGAGTTTTTTTATTTTTTCAGGAACCGGTTGCCAGTCAAACACACTGACCACCACTGTGTGATTTCTTTGTATAGCCTCCATAGCTGCGCCAAACCACAATTCTTCGCTCCCACCCCAGGGCTGCCCGCCCATTGTGCTTATAAACAGGATCCGCATACAGGTTTAGGCAAATTTTTTTTTCAAACTTTTCAATAAAAATTTTACCACTGAAGGATTGTATGGATGCCGGCGCACAAACTCGTTCCGCGCTTTTTTTAAATTCTCCATGGCTATTTTTCCGTTAGCCGATTTGTTGTTGCCGTCAAAATAGAAAGTGCCACCTGTAAAATCAACTTTTTTGATCTTACCGATGCGGTAGGCCCTCAACAGGAACCAGTAATCCATTGTATAGTGATTATCGATGGGAAACGGTCCAATTTTTTTTTGCAGTGAAGAGCGGTAAGCATATGACACGGGATTCAAGGGAAAGCTGAAGGATCTATAATCGAGTATATCCGATAAAGAAGTGGATGGGCTGGATGTTTTGAGACCTTTGTCGGAACTGGTCACCAGGTTGCCGATAAGCATGTCGACGTTCGGATTTTTTTTGAAAAAATCACCTATGTAATTAAGCCAGCCCGGCGCCATTTCATCGTCGGCATTGAGGTACATAATAAGATCACCGGAGGCCATTTGAAATGCTTTGTTCATAGCGTCTGACTGGCCCCTGTCTTTTTCCGAAATCCATTTGAGGTGTTTGTATTGTTCAAGGATCGCGCAGCTATTATCTGTTGACAGACCGTCAACAACGATGTGTTCAAAATCGGGATAGCCCTGTTTTAAGACGCTTTCAATGGTTCTTTGCAAATATTTACCAGCGTTGTATGATGGAGTAAGTATACTAATTCGCACACTGTTTAATTTAACTACACGCATAATTATTTGCCATTTTTGAAAAAAATCGCATCACATTGCAGGATTGATCCATCCACCGGGCTGTATAACTGCTCGTAATTACCCTGGTACCTGAATCCAATTTCCTTCATCAACTGGTACATTTCATCAAACAGGGGACTTCCCTCGTACAAACTCTCAAACGACATTTCCATAACTACGATGTCAGCCTTTTTTACGGTATCGATTCCGCCCTCGATCACCTGCTTTTCAAAACCCTGTACATCAATTTTTATAAACACCGGATCTTGAAGGTTCAATTGAGGGGCCACATCATCCAGCCGTTTTATGTCAATATTCTGAACTATTTGTTCATGGACGGTAAAATCAAAATGTTCCTTGTGTTTTTCCTTCATCGGCAAAAATGACGACGAGGGCGAGTATTCGTTCAAATGAATAGGCAGTTGTTCATTGGCTTTTCCCAGGGCAAATTTGAAACCTTTAAACGATTTGTCGTGCTTAAAATGATCACACAGTTTATCATAGGGTTCCTGCAAAGGTTCAAACGAGTAAATAAAAGCACCGGGCAAAAGGCTGCGCATCTTCTTTGCAAAAAGGCCGTCGTTGGCGCCAATATCCACAATAGTTTTTATGCCCTTGTTTATCAGCCAGCCGTTTTGGGTCAATAATTCCCGGGCTTTTCTTTTTTGTTGCTGTTCTGTAAGCTTATTTCTGCCTGAAATGCTGTACACACCAATACCCAGTGCACCGAGTGCGCCGGAAATGAATTTTTTCATACCTGGATTTAAGAAGGAATATCAAATTTTTTTATGAACCCCTGTACATCGAAAAACGACCGTTCAACCTCTTGTAGCTGCTCATCCGGGAAATCCCACCACCTAATTTTTAATAGCTTTTGGATGGTTACCTCATCAAAACGGTAACGAACAATACGAATGGGTACGCCTACTGCAATTGCATAAGGCGGGATATCCTTAGAAACCACAGCGCCTGCTCCAATTACTGCGCCGTCACCTATGGTAACACCATCCAGCACGGTTACATTGGCTCCTATAAAAACGTCGTTTCCGATAGTGATCGGTTTTCTTTCAACTATCTTGTCTACTTTAGAAAGTGTAATATCTATTTGCATCCTGGTAGAATAGAACATAGGATGTGTACTCAAAGCATCGATAGGGTGTATACCCCACCCGCATAAAAAATCCGGTCCTATTGAACAAAACTTTCCGATAGTAGTAAAGGACACACGTCCTCTTTCATTTATATAAGAATTCTTGCCGATACGGCTCTTCCAAAGCCTCACGTTAGGGTACAGCTTTACACCTTCTGCAACCTCACTTTCACGCACATAGGCGATATAGCCATTTATCTCCGCTTCAATTTTTTGAAGCCGTTTTTCGACCGAACCCAGTGGCGGGATAATTACCCGCAACCCTTTATTGATGATCTGTTTTAAACGATGCTTCATGAATACTTGTATCTGGCTTTCTTTACCTCCTTATATAGTTTCGCCAATGCTTTATAAAGATGCCCCCGCCTGATTCGCTTTATAAATGTTTGTTTGGGTGTTATGCTTTTGATCCACTTTCGGAAAGTAGTTTTGTAGAACTTGTCTACCTGCTTTCTTGCTGTTACATTTTCTACAAGGGGCTGCTTCTCAACATGAATAAAATCAATGGCTTTATCGCCGAATATATTACTGGAACCGCTATGTACACCGGTACCATCATGCCCGGTATTTACTACCAGCGATTGTTTTGGAAACAGGGTGAACATTCCCTTTGTAAGCAGGGAAGCATACCATCTAACCGCCCAGGAATAAATTTTCCCATCCCTGTTCATCAACAACTGGTTGTAAAAATCGGCATGGCCCTCGATATTAAATTTTTGAATGGACCGTTTATCTGCAAATGTGTTGAGATGATCCTGAATATTATGATTGTAATATTGCCAGGCCCGTTTCCATGTTGCCCAGCCCCAGCAAGATAAAATGTTCAGAAAATAAGTATCCTGGCTGGATTGGATATCGAGGGGATAATTATATGCGCTAATTTGACCTACTTTGTCCTCGTGTTCATACGTGTCGAGAGCATTGTTCATGTATTGTAAAAACCCTTTCGAAGGCCGGATATCATCTTCCAGTACGATCACTTTCCCATGTTTATCGATTACCTGGCTGACCCCTTCAATAATTGAATTTGCCAATCCCTTGTTTTTTGGCGATTCAATAATTTGAACTTCTTTGCACCAGTTCTCCTTCCGAATGATATTTCTTGTTGCAGCTATTTGTTCCAGTTCATAATTAGAGGCATTGGCTTTTGGCCCATCGGCAAAGATATAAAGCAACGATTGATCGGCCAGATGGTTTTTACTTAAAGCCTCGAGTGTTTGCAGGGTATGTTGCGGCCTGTTGAAAACAAAAAGGGATATTGGCGCTAGTCGATTCATCTGCAGGTATTTAAACTTCCCAAGCTACCTATATGGTAAACCAACTTTGTATTTTATCCTTATAACGAGGTTAGAAACTTATAATTTTTTGAACAGAGTAACAAGGTTTTCTTCGCCCCCGAATAAACCCCTTCTGCAAATTCAACTTGATGTTGATGCAAAACTTCTCGTAATGCTGCCACAGTTTCCTTTTCCCCCGGCCTTTCATAATCATCGATTATTATGATAAAATCATCGTGCAAATGATAATTTTCGGCAATTTCAACCACCTGGTATCTTGAATAATGTGCACTACCCCAGGGGCCGTCTACAATAACTAAGTTGAATTTCTTATTCTCCAGGGCTTTTATCAGCCCTTTATATTGGTTTACTTCAAATCCTTTTATTAAACTTTTTTCAATGTCGAGAAGGATAGTATTAGGACGAATATCATGAATTTGTGCAGAGAAAAAATTAAGCCAGTTGTCGTCCTGTTCAATGACGATGTAGTTTACATCTTTAAAAAATCTATCATACTGATATCCCAGTTTAGAACTTTCGCCCAGACCGAACTCCAAAATGGCTTTGGGTTTGATTTCGTTATAAATCCTGTACAACAGGTATAACATGGGATAGCCGGCAGCCCATCGACCTGGATTAAACGACTTCTTTAATAACCATTCAGAATCGCTGATTGCGTTGTTAAAAATCAAACCCCAAAGAATTTCATCGGATCTTTTCGCATTTTCGAGAATCAATTGCCTGTTTTGTATTGAATGTATCCCCAGGACATCTGCTATTTTTTTAACAACGGTCTTTAACATAGTCAATCGATTTTAAATTTCGTGACAACAAATCCCTGTGCACCTACATTCCTTCCGGTTCCAAAGAAATCTTCGTAAAAAACCTCGAACCTCGAAGCATTTTGAATCCAATCAGCAACTCCTAAGTCTGTATTACAATACAAGCTAACATTATAACTTCCCTGGTTCAGTAATAAACCATCAATCATAAACCTCACAAAATTCCTGCCTTTTTCAATACGGTCTTTATATATAGAAGTGCTAAGCCAGGTAACCCTGTTGCCCAGAAAGTCGTTGATACCAATATCTATTATGCTATTCTTGTTATTGTAAAATTCCTCGGTTGCCACAAAATGTACGACAACCTCAATGGGCTCACCTACGGCAAACTCCCTTCTCCTGGTACCGTCTTTAGCCAGGAAATCGATATTTACAAACCGTAAACTACCATTGCCTCCGGCACGATTGATCTCTTTGATATCAAGACTGGCGCGCTCTTCCATACCGTTCAGATAATGGTTCATTACGTCATCAATCTTGCCGGCAAAATTTAATTCACCGTTCTTTAGAACGATCCCTGTTGTACACAACTTTTTTATGGCCGACATATTGTGGCTAACAAAAAGCACAGTCCGACCCTCTTCGCGCGATACGTCCTGCATCTTTCCTAATGCTTTCTTTTGGAATTCTGCATCCCCTACAGCCAGAACTTCATCTACAATTAGAATTTCCGGCTCCAGGTGTGCTGCTACTCCAAAAGCAAGTCTAACGTACATTCCACTGCTATATCGCTTTACTGGTGTATCTATGTATCGTTCAACGCCTGCGAAGTCTACAATTTCATCAAACTTTCTCCTGATTTCCTTTTTGGTCATACCTAGTATTGCACCGTTCAAAAATATGTTTTCCCGCCCAGTGAGCTCGGGATGAAAACCGGTTCCTACTTCCAACAGCGAAGCGATCCTGCCTTTAACCTTCACTGAACCGATGGTTGGAACGGTAACACGACTAAGAATTTTCAACAGGGTAGATTTACCGGCACCGTTGCGTCCTATCACACCCACTGCTTCTCCGGCTTTAACTTCAAAACTTATGTCTTTTAAACTCCAAACATATTCACTTTTGCCCTTGTTAGCCCTGTCATTGGTTTCACCCACCTTAAGATAGGGGTCTTCCTTACCCCTGATCTTGTGCCACCAGCGATTTACATCATGCGCAAACGACCCTGTTCCGATTTTCCCTAATCTATACTGCTTTGATAACTGGTCTACTTTAATAACCACATCACTCATCAATTACAACTTTTGTTCTGTAAGTATTTGCATTTTATTTTGGAAGCAACGTTTTTTGTTTATACTGTATCCATGAAGTTTTTCTCAACCTTATTGAAGGAAATGATACCCAGGAAAAGAACAACCACCATAAAAATAAAACTGTATAAAAGACCCGATGAGTCGAATGTGCCTTTTCCAAACAGAGCATACCTGAATGCTTCAATCAGGGGGCTTAGTGGATTTGCATTAATTATATCTTTATATTTTGTATTCTCAAGGTATGAGAGGGGATAAACGACGGGAGTAGCATACATCGCCAACTGAATGGCAAATGTTAAAAACACTGCAAAATCACGATACCTGGTAGTCATCGAGGAAATGATGATCCCAAGCCCTAATCCAATGCCGGCCATCAGGGCAATTAGTACCGGGATAAAAAGCCAGTAGTAGCTCAACGCTATTGGGTATCCATTAAAATGATAGAAGATCATCATAGCCAATAACAGCAGAAACTGTATTCCAAACCGGATCATATTGGACAGTACGACCGACAATGGCAGTACCAGCCGGGGGAAATAAACCTTTCCAAAAATACTTGCATTGGCTACAAAGGTGTTTGCTGTGTTTGTTAAACAGGTTGCGAAGTAGTTCCAAACAGTGATACCGCTTAAGTAAAATAATAGCGGCGGTTGCACACCATCTGTGGAAATGCGTGCAATTCGACCAAAGACGAGTAAAAACATCAGTGTGGTCAAAATCGGTTGAATCAGATGCCATAAAGGTCCCAGGATCGTTTGTTTGAACTGGGCTACAAAATCGCGACGAACAAACAGCATGATTAGATCGCGATAGTGCCAAACCTCAGCGAGCTTTAGATCCAATAACCCCGATCGTGGCGTAATAACCAAATTCCACTGATCTTTATTTTCCTGCATTTTGTCACCCATAAATCAACTTGCTTTTATCCAGACTTTCGTAAATAAAAGGTCAATAAAACAATTGCAAAATCAGACTAACCTTTCTTAAATATTCTTTTCTTCCAGATTTCCCAAAATCCATGCTTATCCTCTTCGTAATAGCCGTTCCCGTTCGAATTACCAAACCCATAACCATATCCATAACTTCCCCCGCCATACCCATAGTAGCTTGCGGACCCCTGGTTAACCACGTCATTGACTACGAGGCCCATATTTGGAAGCTTCTTCTGCTCATATAATTCATCGATAAAATTTAATTGCCGCTTAAATGTATACCGCTGTCTGATCACATACATAGTGGCATCTGCATATTGGCTCAGAATCACGGCGTCACTCACCAGACCTACCGGTGCTGTATCAACTACAATGGCATCAAATTGCTCACGAAGCCAATTAAAAAGAGTAGCGATTCGAGGCGAAAGCAATAGTTCAGATGGGTTAGGGGGCACCGGGCCACAGGAAATTACATAAAGATTATCGATCACCTTCACCGATTGCGGCAATTGTTCCAGGTATGCGCCACCCACCATATAATTGGTAAGACCCTGCCCTTTTTGTAAACCAAAACCAGCCAGTATCTTGGGTTTCCGCAGGTCAAATTCAAGTATTACGGTGCGTTTGCCGGATAATGCCATGGCAGCACCCAGGTTGGTTGAAATAAAGGATTTTCCTTCGCCGCTAAACGACGAGGTTACCATGATAACCGGCTTTTTATTTTCGTCGCCCAGCAGAAATTGTAAGTTGGTGCGTAATATGCGCAACTGTTCGGCTACTACCGATCGTGATTTTTCAGGAAACAACAAAGTCTTTGATGCCGTACTATGCCCCACTTCACCCATGATGGGTGTTTCTGTAACCTTCGTAATATCGCTTTTGGTAGTTACCTTATCATTTAAAAGATGTATCACATAAATGATAACCACAGGAATAACAAGTCCTGCCAAAATAGCAATCGCATAAATACGTGTGGGAACAGGGCTAATGAGCGACTTTGTAGGTAAGGCAGGGTCAATTACACGTGAATTGGCAATGGTAGAGGCTTCGGCAATTCCCGACTCTTCCTTTTTTTGCAATAGATATAAATACAGGCTTTGTTTGCTTTCCTGCTGTCGTAATCTGTCACGGCTTTCTCTTTCCTTTTCAGGAATAGAAGCCATTTCCTTATTGAAGGATTGATTCTGTCGTTGCAAGCCTGCAATAATGGTTTTGTTGGCTGCTTTGATATTAGCCAGGTTTTGCAATAATTTAATCCTTGCCTGCTCAATATCGGCTTCTACATTTTTAACTGCAGGACTGTTTACAGTAGCGCCGGTTTGCAATTGTAAAAGCCGTTGATTGATTAGATTGTTGTAGTTACCCGTTAATTCCTGTAAGGTCGGATCTTGTACACCTAGTGTAGAGGGCACAAGCATTAATTTATGGTCGCCGTCTTTCAGATAATCTTCCATCAGTTCTATCACACCAATTTCAATATCACGCTGCGAAATGGCATCATTCGTCTCGATCATACCTTGGAAATAGGCATTTGATTGAGAAGAGAGATCAAGCACCTGCTTCCCGGTTTTGTAACGCTGCAGGTCGCGCTCAACGCTATCTAACTGTTTTTCTACCAGTTTCAGCCGGTCGTCTATGAAAGCCAGTATATTCCGGTTGATCTGGTTTTTATCTTCAATGGCCGCTTTATTATATTCAGCCATCAAAGTATTAATAATATCTGCGCCCAAACTTGGATTTTCCGTTACATAGTTGATTTGCACCATATTCGAAAGGTCGGTGCCTTTTATTTCCAATCCGTTCATCAACGACATAGCCGCAGACTCAGTCGGCAACCAGTTTACAAGGTAGTCTGTGAACTCCATGTTGGAATAACTCGATTCACTGGGTACCAGGCTAAAATGGAATCCGGAAAAACGAATGGGCTGGCCCATTGTATACTGCGTGGTATTTTCTCCGATCCGGAAATTATGATTATCTATGAAATGGATCTTCAAATGTAAGGGAGATGAGGGCGGCGATAAGAATTGCAATTCAAAAGGCGAGTCGCGGTATATATTACTTGTTTTAACGTTCCCTACCACAAAATATGAATATTGTAACTTCAATGAATCCACAACACGCGACATAATAGAACGCGATTTCAGTATTTCAATCTCATTTTGTTTGGTAGTTGCTTCATTGTATAAGGACAGATCGGCAAATACGTCATTTGCTGATCCACCTCTGCCGCCTTCGTTCCGGATAAGCATGGTACCGGATATATTATATTTACGGGGAGTATACCGCAGATAAAGCCAGGCGCATATTAATGTAACTGATAAAACAAGCATAAAAAGCCAGATATAATGCGAGTACCTGAACAATACCTGTTTGATATTAAATTCAAACGGTTCATTTTTTGATACGACCTTTATTTCAGTTGTTCTATCAGATTTCATGAAAACAGCATAACTGTGTTAAAAATGATAAGCAATTTATCGTGTAATATTGATGACCGTTGCAGTCACCGCCGCAACGGTAGACAGAATGCCCATAATGATGGACGCGTTACGCAACGAAGTTTGATCGGTGGAAGCCAGTTTGCGGCGTTGCATTTTTACATACACAACGTCGTTTTGTTTCAGGTAAAAATAGGGTGAATCAAAAAAACTGCCGCTGTTTAAGTTGATAGTGCCGGATTCAATTTTTCCCTCATTCTGGCGTATTACCCGCACGCTGTCCCGTATCCCGTATATTGTCAGATCTCCCGCCAAACCTATGGCATCCAAAATACTTACCCTTTCGTTAGGAATGGTTATTGTTCCCGGCTTATTCACCTCGCCCAATACCGTAACACGGTAGTTCATTAACCGCACAGTCACCATAGGTGAATCAACATAGTATTTCAATCTTTCCGTCAACTCTGTCGTAAATGTGATTTTGGTATGACCAGATACAACCAGTTTGCCCAACAATGGAAAATAAATGGAACTGTCGTTATCTACCAGGTAACCTATAGGCCCTCCGGAGGTTGAAGATGTATTCATTTGAACCGGCTGATTCAGAATGGCAGCCATCTTTTCGTTTTGTGTTACCACGCCAATGTATAATATGTCACCAGGTTGGAACCTTTGTTCAAATGCGATGGGGGCCAATCTTTCAAGACTGTCGGAAATGTCCCTGAAATAAACAGATTGCTGATAGGTTTTTTTTGTAGAAGTACAGGATGCAAAAAAAATCAAACCTACCAGCAAAAAAAACAAGTAAGAGCAGGTACGCATATTATTGATTTACAGTTTTAGACCTCGAATCATCCGGGCTGGATTACCCGCGTATATACCTTTCTCGGTAATATCCTTCGTAACCACGGCCCCGGCCCCAATCACCGCCCCGTCGCATATTTTCACGGGCAGCACCGTCACATTCGATCCAATTGAAACCCTGTTGCCGATCTTTGTTGTTTTCCACCCACTCTTGTCGCCCGCAGGTCCCCCGCCGGCAAACAGGTCGTTGATAAACATCACCCCATGCCCGATAAAACAATCCTCGCCTATAGTCACGCCCTCACAAATAAAACTGTGCGATTGCACCCGGGTTCTTTTACCAATTACCACATCCTTTTGAATCTCCGTAAACGGCCCGATAAAACAACCGTCATCTATCCTGCATTCATACAGGTTTACCGGTTGCACTACTTTAACATTTGTCCCAAAAACCACATCTCTGATCTGCGACGATAACAACGTAGGTTGATTCATAAACGGTTGGCTGTGCCATATATTTTTTCTATCAGGGCTACGGTTCTCAACCCGTCTACAGCGCCGGCCGTCATAGTTGCCTTTTTTTGCAAAACATCCAGCAGGTTATCATATACCTTATCATGGTTACTCATAGAACCTTGGTAAGTACCGTATTGATTCCCTGCATTGCCAGGCGGCAGCTGATCAATCGTATAGTCCTGTATATGCTGGTATTCCAGCAGGTTCAGATACTGCCCGCCGATCTTTACAGTTCCTTTTTCGCCGAAAATGGTAAGCGCGCCTTCCATATTTCTACCATGGCTGTTCACGGTATAATTGATAGAACCTATGGCGCCGTTTTGAAACTGTACCAATATCACACCAGTATCTTCAAATTCGATCATTTTCTGGTGGGCATAATTGGCCATTAACGACTGCACCTCTTTCACATCACCGATCAACCACAATAAAAGATCAATAAAATGACTGAACTGGGTGTACAAGGTCCCACCGTCTAATTGCCGGGTCCCTTTCCATGAATTGACATAATAATCAGCACCCCTGTTCCAGAAACAATTGAGTTGAACACTGTAGATCTTTCCCAGCCTTCCTTCGTTCAGCAAACGCTTAACCGCCGCCACGGGGGGGTTAAACCTGTTTTGTTTCACTACAAACAGTTGTTTTCCAGCCTTTTCCGCTTCGGCGATCATCCGTTGGCAATCAACCGTCGAAAGCGCCATGGGCTTTTCACACAAAACATGAAACCCGGCCTGCAGGGCCTTTATGGAATGTTCAGCATGCAGACCGTTTGGTGTACAAACTGAAACGACATCAATGTCTTTTTGTTTCACCAGCAATTCATCCAGGCTGTACCAGGCTGTGGCTGCATATTCTTTCGCCAGGCTGTCGGCCTTTTCGGGCGCCACGTCGCATACAGCCACCAATATTCCTTTTTTGCTTATATGCTCTGCATGGCGTTTCGCAATTCTACCACAACCAACTATAGCAAACCGGACTTTTTTCATAGTTACAGATCCAATCTACTACTTCTCCACTATGGCAACTTTCGTTTTGTCGACGTAGGCGGTCAACGCAAATCCAATACTTTCTATAATGACTTCTACTTTTTTGTGGTGAACCGTTTTAACGGTACCCTTTTGTCCCATCAGGATACCACCTTGCACAACGATTTTTTTACCAGGTTTAATGTCAATGGGTGTTACTTCTACGTCGTGATGTTCGTTTAGGAATCTTTTGATGACCTCTATCTCTTTCTCTTTAATAATGGCGGGCTTACCTAACCAATATACAAAGTTTACCACACCATGGGTCATCCGTACGGGGTTTTTTTCTTCTTCGGTTACTTTTACAAATACGTAGCTCTTGAATAGGGGTTCTTCTACAATTTTCATGCGATCGCTCCATTTGCGATGCACTTTATTGAGGGGACAATAAGTTTCAATTCCTTTTTCCTGTAAAAGTTTATATACCTTCTTCTCCCAACGGGGCCGGGTATATACAGCGAACCATTTCCTGTTTGTTGGTGTAGCCATAAATATAGGTTTCGCTTTAATCAAACTTTAACCGGTTTGCACCTGTCCAAACCCGGCTCGGGGGCATGGCTTCGCCTCCTCAGTCACATTGTTTTGTATGTAACTGATTGATTTTAAACAAATATTTCCAGCTCCGCCTAAGCGGGCAGTAAAATAATAAAAGGGTATAAGTGAGTCTTCATTCGAAGTACTCCTTATACCCTTCCACTATAAATATTTTAACGTAACAATTAGCTCTCTCACTGGAATTTCCATGTTTTAATAATAATCATGGAAGTAGACATTTCCTTAACCTTACTTCCACCAACAAAAGCCTGCAATGCTACATCAACGGTTGCAAATATAGGGGTTTTTTAATGTGTATAAGCATGTGCAAAAAAATCTAATCCCTTATTTTTCAATAACAAGGAACGCTTACTCAGTCACAGAGCCTTACCAATTCGAGAAAACTTATATTAAAGCAGAATCAGGTACAAGTTTGAATGGCCGCAAGTTACTGGAATACTTTTAATAATGACCATTTTTTTGGCTGCTGAGCCTCATTAACATATCAATAATTTCACCCTATCTTTATTCCCGGGCCAAATCAAAACTCCTTGCAAAAAAGATATTATTCTCTCGACGTTTTCCGCGGCGCTACGGTGGCGTTTATGATACTTGTAAACAACCCGGGCAGCTGGGGCAACCTGTACAGTCCGCTGGCGCATGCACCCTGGCATGGATGCACACCCACCGACCTGGTTTTCCCGTTTTTCCTGTTTGCCGTGGGCAATGCCATGGCCTTTGTGATGCCCCGGCTGGAAGCCGCCGGCACCCAGGCCTTTCTTAAAAAAGTGATCATCCGCTCGCTCCTGATCTTTGGCATTGGTCTTTTCCTCAATTGGTATCCATTTGTACGATGGGATGGAGATGAACTGGTGGCCAGGGGCTGGGAATACACCACCCGTTCGGGCAACCTGGTGGGTATACGCATACTAGGTGTTTTGCAACGCATAGCCATTTGTTATTTGTTTGCTTCCCTTATTGTATACTTCCTGAAGATCAGGGGCGCCTTTATAGCCAGCATCGTCATCCTGCTGCTGTACTGGGTATTATGCGCCACGCTGGGCAACCCTGCCGATCCTTATAGCATGAACGGGTATTTTGGAAATGCGGTTGATAAAGCCATACTGGGTGAACTGCACATGTATCATGGAGAAGGCATAGCATTTGAACCGGAAGGCATCATGAGTACCCTCCCGGCCATTGTGCAGGTGATATTTGGTTATTTTGTAGGTTTTTATATCCAGTCGAAAGGAAAGAGTTACGACATGCTGGCGCACCTGTTTACGGCCGGCTGCCTGTTGATTTTTACAGGTATCACCTGCGACCTGGCCTTTCCTATCAATAAAAAAATATGGACCAGTTCCTATGTGCTGTATACTACCGGACTGGCCATCCTGGTATTATCAGTATTGATATTTACAATAGAATTTAAAGAAAAGCGCGGCCTTTGGAGCCGGTTCTTTGATGTGTTTGGAAAGAACGCCCTGTTCATATTTGCGTTCAGCGTATTTTTTCCCCGCACGCTGGCCATGTTTCGTTGGGTAGATCATATCAACGAAAAAGGCGATAAGGTATATACCAGCACCCTGCCCTGGTTTTACCAGCATATTTGTAAACCGGTATCGGATAATCTGAAGACGGGATCGCTGTTGTATGCGATATGTACGATTATCCTGTTCTGGCTAATTGTGTATTTGTTAGACAGGAAGAAGATCTATATAAAAGTGTGAGATAAGGCATAAGGCACGCCTCATAATTTCCGCAGCAGCCTGAACACCAAACAAACAAAAATAAACAACACCGTCAGCAATACGATAGAGAACTTGGTGGTGGCCATATCATAAGTAAGTATCACCGACCAGCGATGTATGGTCCCATGCATGCTTCGCAACATAGCAAAATTTTCAATGGCATCACAAATACCGGCAACGATCAACAACGAGGCAAAAAACTTACCCGCACGCTGCAGTATTTCATGACCGGTAAGCCCCGCCAGGAAAATGCAGGTAACACCCAGGCCCATGGTATATAATATAATAAACAGGAAGTCGAGATAAATACTCATCACGGCCATGTTGTACTTGCCATGGGTGATCCATTCACGCAGGATGTTTTCCGCAACCGGCACCTCCTTGGCCAGTTCAAAACGTACGATCTCACCGGGTGTAAACGGTTGCAATAATAATTTGGCAGCAATAATAAAGAGGAAATTGGCGGCCAATAACGACCAGAACCAGCGGCTAAGTGAAGCCGGCCGGGCAATCGAGAGTAAGCTCATGAGGCAAATGGTATTGTTAACAAATATCGGGGATTTGTTATCTTACTAAAATTACTGATTTTTGATTTATCAGCAAAAGCATTTTACCAGGCGCTGATTAACTTGCACCTATCTATGAAGAAATTCTTACAATGGTTATTGCGAAAACCGGTAACCCGGCTTGCCGGGAAGATTTCTTCTGCACCCAATAAAGAAAAGGTGTTTTCCTCCCTGTCGAAACTGCTCGAATGTATTCGTAACAAAAAAGAAGACACGGGCATTATCGTTCCATTCGACCTGCAAACCGGCAAAATCGTTGTTTTCTCCGACCAGCATAAGGGCGCCCGCGACCTGGCCGATGATTTTCGGGTATCAGAAAAAAACTATATCACCGCACTGAATTATTATTACAACAACGGGTTTCATTTTGTGAACCTGGGCGATTGTGAAGAGTTATGGGAGAACAAACCGGATATTGTACTGGAGAAAAACCAGGCCGACCTGCAAGCCGAAGCACGATTCCTGAACAGCAACCGCTATTACCGCGTTTTTGGAAACCACGACCTGGAATGGAAATATGAATTTCCACGTAACCGGTTCCTGAAACCATTGTTTGGCGAACGCTTAAAAATACACGAAGGCGTATTGTTTACCACCCGGTACAACAACCGCAATTACTCCATTCTGTGTTCACATGGTCACCAGGGCGATCAGAAAAGCGATGGCAATGCCTTCAGCACCTGGTTTGTTGCCGCTATCTGGACGCCCCTGCAACGTTTTTTGGAGATCAGCATCAACTCCACCTCCGATTCGTTCGAGCTGGTAGATAAACACAATATCATCATGTACGAGTGGAGCGCCACCCAGCCTAACCTGTTGTTTATATCTGGGCATACCCATAAACCGGTGTTTGCCTCGCTGGACCATATTGAAAGAATCACCAAACAAATGGAAAAGGCAAAGGTCGCCAATGATACGGCTGCCCTGCAAATACTGGAAGAAGAACTGGAAAGAAGAAAAAAAGAATATGCCGGTAAACAATTTCACAAAACCATGGTAACACCCTCCTATTTCAACACCGGTTGCTGCTGTTTCAGCGATGGCGATATTACCGGCATAGAGATAGAAGGCGATGCCATCCGGCTGGTGAAATGGAAAGAAGAAAGCGGGCAATGCCACCGTATTGTACTTGAGCAAAGCCCGCTGTCGTATATATTTGATCTACTCGCCCACTAAGGCATCGCCTTTTTTCATCCACGGCTTAGGCGCAGCGCCATCCATCTTCACGATCTTTGGTACAAACTTACCTACTACATCTACCAGCGCCTGCTGGCTTTTCATTACCACTTCAATATCCTTATAAGCCTGGGGCGCTTCGTCCAAACCACCCCCGAGTAATTTCACACCATGCCGTTGCAAAAACTCTTTCAGGTCTTTTTGAGTAATGGACGACAGGGCTTTGGTACGGCTCATTCTTCGTCCCGCACCATGCGATGCAGATGATACCGAAGCTGTTTCACCTTTACCTTTTACAATAAAACCGGGTGCCGTCATAGAACCGGGAATGATACCCAGCACATCTTTACCTGCCGGTGTAGCTCCCTTACGATGAACGATCACTTCCTTTTCGATGCCGTTTTCGGCAACCATCTTTTCTTTCCATGCAAAATTGTGATGGTTCTCTACCATGGTGATCGGTTTTTCACCCAATGCCTTTGCAATTTTTGTATGAATTACATGATGGCAGGCAGAGGCATAATCACCGGCCAGGTTCATGGCCATCCAGTATTCAATGCCCTCCGGTTCATCGAGGTTCAGCCAGGCCAGGTTGCTGGCCTCACCGGGCAAACGTCGTTTTTGTCGCGCTATTTTGGTATAGTGATTCGCGATGTTGGCGCCCAATGCACGCGATCCGGAATGGGTGAGCAGGCTCACATATATCCCGGGTGCTACATTCAGCACATTGTCTTTTTCAGTCACCTCTACCAATCCAAATTCGGCAAAATGATTACCCGAGCCGCTGGTGCCCAGTTGTTTCCAGGCCCTTCCATGTAATGCTTTCAACAGCGGCAGGGCGTTGAACTCGTCGCGGTACATGATCTCATGATCGGCGGCCTGTTTAAATTGTGCGCCGCTTCCAAACATAGTTGCTTCCAGCAATTCGCGGGTAAAGAACTGTTCTTTTTGCACCAGTTGTTTGGCCTCGATGTCGAATATGCTCAAACACATACGGCAACCGATATCCACGCCCACACCATAGGGTATCACGGCATTTTCAGTTGCCAGCACGCCGCCAATGGGCAGTCCATAACCTGCATGTGCATCGGGCATCAAAGCGCCGGCCACACTGATGGGCAACTTGGCTGCCTGGTACATCTGGTGCATGGCGCCCTCTTCTATATGATCACCGCCAAATACATTAAAATGAATACCGGTATTGTTCAGCGATATTTCCTGTCCTTCCAGTTTCTTTTTGGGTATCAGTTGCTGTGCGATCAATCCCAGCACCGCATCGTTTTCATATTCCACCGGCGCCTTTAATATCTTCTCCAGTATTTCCACGGCTTCCTCCTTTGTGTGATGCTTGTAATTTTTTTCCATCACATTCATAGCAATGCTAATCACGGGACCCTCGGGATAACCAATGGCCCTTAATTCCTTGCCTGATAGTTTTAACTTTGCCATAATCAATTTTTTTTACCGGAGTTAAAAAGAAGCGCCCGTATGTTTCACCGGCCGCTTCTTTAACAAATATCCGGTTATTTCTGCGATACGAAGATCTGCTTCAACTGTTCTATCAACATGCCGTTGCCGTTCACACTGATGTTGCTGATCTTATCTGCTATTTTTTCCACGTATTCCATTTCCTTCAACTTCCACAACATAGCGTTTTCTTCCATCAGTTTGGCAGTGTTCAGCAGGCTGCGGGTGCTGGCAGTTTCTTCACGGCGCATGATGGTATTGGCCTGGGCCTTTTTTTCGGCTATCAATACCTGGTTCATGATCTCCTTTACATCTCCCGGCAAAATGATGTCGCGGATACCGAAACCGTTTACTGCTATACCCAGCGCAGCGGCGTTGCCGGCCACGGCCTGCAGTATAAATGGCGCTATGCCATCTTTCTTTTCCAACAGTTCATCAAAGTTCAGGCCACCTACATACTCACGCAATGCCAGCTGAAAAACTACGTACAACTGGTAATCGTATGCCTTGTTCTGCAACAGGGCTTTTTCGATATCCTGTATGATATACTGTGCCCAGGCATTGATGCGCAGGGCGGCCTTGTCTTTGGTCAATATTTCCTGGCCGTTGATCTCCAACTGCTGGCGGCGGGTATCTATTTTTGTTACCTGTACAGGTATGCTGTTCTTCCAAAAATAGTATACACCACTTTCCAGGATGGATACATATTTACCATCGATAAACAGTACGCCGCGTTCAAAGTTTTCTACAGTGAAGCTGCGCACATAAGGCGCCACCAGTTTGTTGCACAGTATGGTGCGGTCGATGGATTCGTCGATGTTTACCTTGCTGATATCTGCACGAACAAATTCATTTTGTATCATGCTTTTCCAGAAGGTGTAACGGCCGGCGGTCAAAACCTGCTTCAGCAAACCATTTTCGTAGTGCAATACAATTTCGTTGTCTTTTACTTCTATTACATCCAGGGCTTCGGCCAGTGCTGCATCCTGTAACAGGATGTTCAGATCAACGGGAGCGTGAAAAGGTTTGGTAATATCGTATATGTATACGGTTTCGGTGCTCCAGAACCAGTACACACCCGCTGTGAGCATTTTCTGGTAAACACCCCTTTTACAAACCAGCGCTACCTGGTAGGCGTTTACACGAACTTTTTTCATTGTGTTGGGTTTTAAGACTTTTTTTGTTTGAAAATAAAACCAGTGTTATTGTCCATCCGCCGCATGCGGAGGCCAATGGTACAGGATGTTCCCGGCAGCGGTTTATCAGGGGCTTGTATACCGGAGCATCACCGGTACACAGGCTTTTTGATAAAGCGATGCGTTTCCCATCCCGGGTTCACCAGCCTGCAAGGCAGGCGCCGGACTGCTATTAAAAGAATTGCTTCCTTCAATGGCCGGGCAATAACCCTGGCTTTATACTTGTTGGCCACCATTTGAGAAGCGGTGTACTTCTTCCTCCATACTAAGTGTATGGTGCTCTACCATTGAGCTATCCGGGTAAAAGCCGGAGTGGGATTTAAACCCACATCAAGAACTGTTGCTCTCCCGCTGAGCTATGGGACTGATCCCAAGAGGAGTCGAACCTCTGACCACAGTGAGATGGCTGGTATAACCAATTGCAACAACAGCATACAGATAGTTACTACGTCTGCACTGTTGTGCCTCTTTGAAACACAAACCTGGTTTGTTTACAACAGGTGTATACCAGTCGTCATATAAAAAAATTCAGATTACCTTATCGGCGCAGCACGAGCTGGCAAAGGCATGGGGTTTGGCCCTGAACACAAAGCCCATTCCCAGTATATAACCCATGGCCTCTTTCAACGCACCGTTACTTTTAAAACCCGGGTTGGTGTTGATATCGGCATGTACTTCCATGTCTACCTGGTACCTCGTAAACAAGTGACAGAGCTGGTAAGCTATCTCGATACTTTTCGCTACTTCGGCCAGCATCCTTTGTTTAACGCTCATTTTTTGTAGGTTGATTTCGTTGTGGATAAACATAAATCCACCTTTCCCTTTCCGGATAAAGACGATCACCGTGGCAAATTCCGTTTCCCGGCCTTTTACCTGGCTGTCGGTACCGATACAAACTTTCAGCTCGTGACCGAGTTCTTTTTCCCGTACCAGTATCGATCGTACTTCATCTTCGATGGGTTGTTTTAACCGCGTTCCATCCAGTTTTCTCCAGTGCTTTTGCATGGTATGCCGTTTTTAATTTTCCATAATACTTCTTCTGAATCCAATCACTTCTACCTGGCGCACATTTGTTTCCTTTTCATGTTGGTTGGCAATCTCGGCAATGGTCATGGGTTGTGTAATGGTTGTTTTAAAACCAAAACGATCACTCAACTGCTGTGCTTTTTTTATACCCAGCTTGCCGAATTCGTATTTCGCAATCAACCGTCCTTTGCGCATCAGCGCATTGTCTACAAGCGTGAGCGAATTATTGAACGTGCAAATGAGTTGTACGCTTAAGAAATCAGCCAGCAGTCCATCTGAAATATTCAACAGGTTCGATACCGCCGAGCCGTTGTTTAATTTTCTGTCCATGAGTATGTTCTCTGCATCCTCGATCACCACCACTGTATTCGGGTTATCGATCAGCAATTCAATAAACTCTGGGTTCATCAAATTACCGGCTACCGATGGCGACAGGAATAGCACGCGTTTTTTGATCTTGCCGATCAGGTAACGCAGATAGGTGGTTTTACCGGTGCCAGGCAAACCATGCAATAAAACGATGCCCTTGTCATTTTTTTTGTTGAGCCTTTTACGGATGGTTTCATCGGCTTCTTTGAAATCATCTTCGTAATAGAGACCGATATCGAGTTGGGTACGTTTTATTTCCATGGCCTTCAGGTCGATGCCGGCGGGGCCATTAACGATCAGGTTGATCTCGAGCGGCTGCCGGCGTTGTCTTTCCTTGCATTTATTGGCCAGTTTGGTAAGGGCTTCTACAAATTCAGGATTGCTGCCATCGTGCAGTATCTCGCAATAGTTCGTGTACAGTTCAACAATGCAATTATTCTTTAATATCAATATCGTTGTGTTGAACGGGTACTCATTTTGCTTTTTCTCATACCGCCTGTAGTCGTGTTGATGAACTACCAGGTGTTTAAGGGTTTCGTTTAGGGCGGAGAGCATCTTTTCTCCGTCTACGGCGCCAATAAAATGCACACTGGGTAGTACGTTGAAACAGTACAGGTACAGGTTTTTGGTATTCAAAAAGTGCGTGTCGAAAATATTGTTGACGTCGATCACTTTTTGAGTGTACATGTTGTCCATGGGTGATGTTTTGTTGGCCCGGTGAGATTCGAACTCACAATCCCCCGGTTAAAAGCCGGGTACTTTTGCCAGTTAAGCTACGAACCAGTGATGCTGTTGGAAAAGCAGTCCCGGCACACAAACCCGGGACCGCTTGTTTCCCTCCTTTTGCACTTTTTATCTTTACCGGATCCTGAACTCTGCAGGGTGCTGCATGGTCAGTTCATCCGTAACATCTTCTTTTTTGGCGGTCTTTGTTTTATCCACCAACAGCGAAACGATAAAACGTATCACCATAACTATCAAAATCATTTTCATGGCTTACCATCCTTTTTCTCATCATATGGGGTTTAATTAAAAAAAAAGCCCGGCCGTTGATCGACCGGGCTCCGTTTGCTCGCTTTTCCATGGCTATACAGAAATCGAACGAACAAAACACGGTCGTAGTAGCAGTTTATTTTCGGGCATACCAATACTATCATCATACGATGTAAGCATCACTTGTTTAAATCGAATATGAATAATTTGTACTGGCATGTATTGGATTAGATGTTGTTGATTTGAATTTGCATAAATTTTTTTTGGGCAATATAACGGTGTTCAGCATATGCAAAACGCTGCCCTGCCGTTATGGCCAATGATATGTTTGACGTAAAACAAAAACCCCGCAATCTCTTGCGGGGTCTGTGTTATATCGAATTCGTTATTACAACTTATCGTTTAGCATAACATGCCCCGCAATTAGTATAGTCCTCCTTTAGACTAAACCAATTTGTTGATATGTGATTCATTTGTCGGCGCATGTTCATTTTTTTTGTTGATGCAAAGATGTCAATATTTTTTCATTCCTGCCAAATATTTTTCAAATTTTTTTAATCAGCATCGTTGCATTTACCTGTTGCCCGGTGTATACAGGTTATGTTTGATAGCGTAAATGATAATGCCGGCGGTGTTCTTCACATCCATCTTCTCCATAATGCGCAGCCGCAATCCCTCTACTGTACGCACACTTAAAAATATCTTTTCGGCAATTTGTTTACTCGTATACCCATTACATATATCACAAATGATATCGAGCTCGCGTTCGTTGAACTCGGGCTTTTGTTTTTGTTTATACGGGTTGAATTTACTTTTCGCCACCATCTGCGCCAGCTTGTGGCTGGTATGCCGGCAATAATAGGGTTGTTGCTGGTATACCGACTTGATGGCTTCCACGATCTCGTTTTTGTCGGCGTTCTTTAGCAGGTAGCCTTTGGCGCCGGCCTCCAGCATATCGATGATCAGGTCTTCTTCATCAAACATGGTGAGTGCAATGATACCAATGTGGGGATAGTTCTCGGCCAGGTGGCGGGTAGCGGCCACGCCATCCATGACGGGCATCTTTACATCGCTGATCACGATGTCGGGTTGCTGGGTTTTTACCTGTTCTATCAGTTCCCGGCCGTTGGCAGCTTCTGCCAACAGCAGAATATCGGGTTGTTTTTGCAACATGACACGCAAGCCGTCCCTGAAAATTTCATGATCGTCTGCAATAGCAACTTTTATATTGCCATAAGTATTCATAAACACCTGATTCTGGTCATAGAGGAATTTCTATCGTATACGTGGTACCCTTTCCCGCCTCTGAATGGCAGGTCAGTTCACCGCCCATCACCTCTGTTCTGCTTTGCAAGTTACGAAGTCCCAGCCCGGGATTGTCCTTTGCCTTGGCAAAATAATCAAAACCTTGCCCATTATCGGCGGTCATGAGTAAAAGCCGGTCTCCCTCGGTCACAATTTTGATAATTAATAAGCTGGCCCGGGCATGTTTCACCGTGTTGTGCAGAATTTCCTGTATGATGCGGTAGATGTTTATTTCTTTATGCTGGTTCAGGTGCAGTTCCTGCTCACATATAAAGCGAATCTCCAATCCATAGGCCTGGTGGCTGTTTTCAATGAATTCGCTGATGGCTTTTTGGAGGCCCTTCCGTACCAGGGTATTTGGCATCAGGTTGTTGGAGATCTCGCGGAGTTTGCGGATGATGGTGTCCAGGTGAAAACTCGATTTACTGATCACTTCCTGGTCGCCGGGGTGGTTGGTATCCAGACTGTTTATTTGAAGTTTCACCGCCGACAGAAGGGGCCCCAGTTCATCGTGAAGGTCAGAAGCAATACGCCTGCGCTCTTTTTCTAATGTATCTATTTCGGCCTGTATCTTCTCCTTATGCAACCGCAGGCTGCGTCGTTGATAGCGAATGATGGTGATAATGAAATACAGCAAAATTATACCCACTACACCAACGACTATCAAAAGAGACTGGTAAAGTTCTTTTTCCTGGGGATCCATATAGCTGCTACTGCATACAAGAGGTTAACCAATAAATTAGAAAACACATTAATCGCCTGCAATCCTCTTCTGAATTCCCTGCTCACGTCTTCCCTGAACAAAGTTAAACTGGTAGCGCATGCCACCACAAAAAACGAGTAAAAGATTATTATGCCCAAACATATCCAAAACTTGGCATTGCGGAAAATGCTGATACGTTCGTTCACCACCGCCTTATTAAAAGCAGTAACACTGAAAAAAATGAGTGCAAATGAATACAGGATGAAAAAATAAAAATTGGGTCTGATAAAACCCGTCACCAATGCGTTATTGGTGAGCCATACGATAAAAAAAGTAAGCGATAAGGCTATGAATACGCTTTTGTTTTTATTGAACAGGCCCCAATTGTGAAACAGCCAGAGATAAAAATAAAAATCCAAAAACGAATAGATATTCAGCGCCACCTCAAATGCCTCCGGCTGCCCGGCTTTCATAAAGTAACGGGTTACCAGTTCCACTATCAGGGCAGCACTGACGTTGTATACGAAGGGATAGTAAGCCGGGTCTATTTTCCGGAACCTTACTATCCCGATCAGTACTGCAAATGAAATGCTTAAACTTAAAATAAATCTGTTCGTATCATTCATTGTACGCTGTGCTCATGTGATGTGAAATACGGTGCCTGCATGCTGGTTACCTGCCTCCATCACACGGGGGATGGCACTGTCCATATTCCAAACCGAAACCGCCATTGCCCGACTGCGCGGCTGCCGGCGAACCCCGGTCGATATAAAGATCACGTCCCTGCTCGTCAACACCAACGATCATGCACCTCAATTCATTGGGTTTACCTTGTTTCAACCCGTAATAGATCCTGATGCCCACACATTTTGGATTTTTCAGCAATTCCAGTAACTGGGGTTTGTTAAAAGCCTCGCTTTCGGGTAAAAATAAATCGGGATTGGACCGCGAGAGGCTATCGCGTACTACAATGTAGTCCTTTCGATACTGCTCAATAGTTTGAACGGGTATGGAATGGTCAATACGCCCCAGGGCAGATGTATCTTTAGGTACGGGAATCCATTCTCCTTTTTCGCCGCCATGTTCGTTACAGGAAACGGCCGCCAGGACAATCAACGTTGCAACAAATAAATAAGGGATAGTCTTAAATGACTTTTTGAAGGTGGTTGCCATAATTAAATAGTTTGGTTAAAGCGGGCTAAAGTTATTGGGAAATATCAACCGGAAAATCCGTAGAACTACTCAATTTCTGCCTCTATATTTTGGTACTTTAACGCTTGATTTGAGGGCTTGTAAAAGGGAACTTTGAGATCAGATACCACCACCCCCATCCCGTTACCGCTGAAGATCCAGCCCTGTTGAACATTTATAACACTTAATTTTTTAATCCCATGAGACAGCAACATTTGGCATTGAATAACCAGACCACCGCCCACCCTAAACAGGAAGAATTATTGATCGCCTTTCCTGAGATCATGGCCGATTCAATGGAAGTAATGGAATATTATTACCGGGGTAAGATACAGGTGCTGGAACAATCGATGGCCGACCTTACTTTACTGGATAATGCGAGGGAGATATCGCTTATTTGCAAAGAGATCATTCGTACAAAAGATATATTAAGAAGGGTTTTTTTGAAGAAAAGAGCTTAAGAGGCTAAGTCATTGTAACCCCTATACCCTCCTGCTACGGCTGGCGCGACCGCTAAAGCCTTACCGGCAAGCGGTCGCGACGCTTTGGCGCAGCCTGGGCATAAAGGCAGGAAACAGCCCTTACACTCAAAACTCAAACAATTTTCCCTGCTCGCCCGGCCGCCTGAACCGGGTGGTATCCAGCTCCAGGTCCTCGGAATTAAGCCCATACAGTTTCCCAAACTTGCGATATTGCTGCGCTATCATGTCGGCCATATCGCCCTCTCCCCGCATACGCACACCAAACCTGGTATCGTTCACCTGCCCGTTGTGGCCCTGTTCTATAAAATGCCAAACCTTATCGGCCCTGTCGGGAAAGTTTTTATACAACCAATCGTGAAACAGCAGCTTCACCGCGCCATTCAGCCGCACAAATGTATAAGCCGATGTTTGGGCGCCATGCTCTTTGGCCGCTTTCATAATGCGTTGCATTTCATGATCGTTCAAACCGGGAATCACGGGGCCCATCATTACGCCCACCCTGATGCCTTCATCGCTTAATTCTTTTATTAAACGCAGCCGCTGTTGGGCCGTTGTGGTACGCGGCTCCATCACTCTTCTCAGGTCTTCATTCAGCGAGGTAATGGTGACCATTACGGAAACCATATTCTTTTTGGCCAGCTCTTTCAGTATGTCCTTATCGCGCAACATGCCGCCGTTTTTCGAGATCAGGCCTACCGGCTGGTTGAATTCGTTACAAACCTGCAGCAGGCTCCGGGTGAGCCGGTATTTTTGTTCGGCCGGCTGGTAACAGTCGGTATTGCCGCTGAGGCTGATGGGCAAACATTCCCATTTGGGATGCATCAAAAACTTGCGCAGTAACTGGGCAGCATTGGTTTTTACAATGATCTTCCGCTCAAAATCGAGCCCGGCGCTGTAACCCCAGTATTCGTGGGTGTTGCGTGCATAACAATAAATACAGCCGTGCTCGCAGCCGGCATAGGGGTTCATGCTGTACCACATGCCTACATCCGGACTGTCTACTTTATTGACAAGGCTTTTGGCCACTTGTTCGATGTATTGGGTGTTCTCCTGTTTTTCGGTCCAGTCGTCGATACCTTCTACATGTTCACGAACCTGTTGCTGTTTGAGGAAACGGTTTTGCGTATTTATCTGGGCGCCCCTGCCCTTGAGGTAGGGATCACCCTCCTGGTTTTTTTGAGGCGTTACACGGTATGTATCCTGTTTGAGGTCTTTCATATTATTATATTTTCACAACACAATATCTTTCGGCACACAGGACAGACGATGTATTGCTGTGTAGTAATGTCGTTGGTTTTCCCCGTACGACGCCCCTGCCAGGATAACACCCGGCAGGGGGAAGCCTGCTTTGATGCGGCTTAAACGGAACCCCCTACAAGCATGGCTATACAAACAACTCCCCTTGTTTCGTCGTAACGGGTAGATTCATGAATTCGAAACGCCGCGCTATCTGCCAGGCCTTATCGCCCATGCGGCGTTTGAGTAATAACATACTATCGGCTATAAATCGGCCGGTAAAATGACGGTGTGAATATTCGAGCCAACCCTTTTCATACTGCCAGGGCGCCAGTTTACGGCCAATGGTAATATGCGGATCATCGATAAAATGCGGTTTGTGTTCGTTATCGGGTTTCATCAACCGTTTCGAAGCACGTATTTCACGCACCAGGTTTTGAATAGGCGCCCTGGTGGCTACATTGATAAAAATGGTATGGCTGGGATAGCTGCCATAATCCTTCAGTTCTACCTTAAACGGCTGAAAACCCATGGCCACCACATTCAGGCGGTTGGTGATTCGCTCTTCCATCATTTCGAGCTGGGAAAAACGCGCCAGCGCGATATGCGGTTTCATGCCGGCCGCCATCTCTGTTTTATAGGTTTCACCAAATTCTCTTTTTACCTGCATGATGCGGTTGCGCAGTTCTTCATGCGGGTTTAATATCAATGAATATTCATTGATGCGGTAGGCTGGTATAGAATGAAGATTGATTTGCATGACGCTTAGTTTAATTGGATGGCCATGGTATGGCCAACGGGCAAAAATTTAAATACCGTTATCGTTTTGAACGCTGCAAATGGATGGTCCCTCGCCAGCAACACCACTTCCGATGCTACAAAACTTGCGTGAAAGGTTTTGCGTGAATACACAGGCATGGCCTTTTCGTATACTGCATCGGGTAATTCGCTGGCCATGGCAAGATGCGGCCACCGGCCTGCCGCCAGGCTGTTGATCTGAATATGATGATCAAGCGCTTTTAATTCCTGTGCCAGTTTATGCAAGGGCTGTGCGTTTTGAATACGCAGGTAAATGGTATGGTTGGGGAAACCACTGAAATTATTCAGATCAATATCAAAACAACTGTGCTGACCAAAGATGCGGTGCAGCCAGCGGATCAGCGTATCATCCATCCCCTCTCCGGCTGAAAAGCCGGCCACATTGATATATGGAAAAGTTTTTACTACCGACTCAGTGCCATAACGCATATAGAACCGCTGTTTTTCGGCCATGATCTTTTCGTATACGGCGGTATCAGGATAAATTACCAGCCGGTATTCCCGCTGTTGTCCTCCATTAAAAAATGGCTGCTGTTTTTTTATCCCCTTTTCCATAAAAGAAATTTTATTGGATTATAAATTTAGCATAAATTTACTAAAGTTTTTAGTAACACAAAATTTAATTCTATGCAGGGGGATTATTTTATGGGTACCAAACGGTGGGACATGAAGAATACCGGGTTAACCGGTGTCCGTGATGCGGAGGACAATGATATAGAACACGGAATAAACCTGAATGAAGAGCTCATCCAAAATAAAGCCGCCACTTATATCATGCGCGTACGCGGCGATGCCATGAGCGGGGCCGGTATCAATGATGGAGATATGATAATTGTCGATCGTAGTTTGAAACCGGTGAGCGGCAAAGTGGTGATCGCCCTGCTGAATGGCGAAATGCTCATCCGCCGGCTCGAAAAAACATTTAACAAAATGCGTTTATTACCCGATACACCCCGCCTGGCGCCCATCGAGGTGGATGCTGCCTGCGATTCATTTAGCATCTGGGGTGTTGTAACCTACACGATACATGCTGTTTAGTTTTTAGTTGTTTATACTTGGTGGCTGCACATTAATTGGTTCGTGTGCATACTATCAGATCCATTCCATTAAACCTTGATGAATGATGAGTGGTCCTGTTGCAGGGGCCGCTCGTCTTTTTTGTACACCGCTCAGCCCCCATTGAGGGCAGCCCACATAAACGGCCGGCCTGGATGCCCTTACCCCACCCAGTATCTTTTTATTACCAGCCGGCTCGGACGGCAGGCTAAAATGGATGGTATTGAGTTGTATTTCAGGGACTTTCCCAAATTTCATAACACAATTTAACTTTTCAACTTCAAAACTTTTTCCGCAACTTTAAAATATTACCGTCCATATTGCGTCTGCCACAGTATACAATACATGAAGCAGACGCTGACGATAGTATCCGGCATGACGATAGACAGGAAACGCAATATTACGCAGGTCATCACCGACTACAGCAAACGCCTGATGGGCTTTATCCGCAAAAGGGTAAATAATGAGGCCGATGCGGAGGATATATTGCAGGACGTGTTTTACCAGTTCATTGGTAATACACAACCTATCGAGCAGTTAACAGCATGGTTGTTTACCGTTGCCCGTCATAAGATCATCGACCGGCAACGAAAGAAAAAACCCGAGGCGCTGGATGATGTATTTGCCGAAGAGGAAGGAGAAGAAGGATCGCTGAGCTGGACGGAGTTCCTGTTCGACAGCAGCGACAACCCCGAAAAAGATTACCTGCGCACCCTGTTCTGGGAAGAACTGAACAATGCACTGAACGAATTGCCCGCAGAACAGCGGCAGGTGTTTATAGCCAACGAGCTCGAAGGCGTTCCTTTTAAGGAAATAGCCGAACAAACCGGCGAAACCGTCAACACGCTCATCAGCCGGAAACGGTATGCGGTGTTACACCTGCGCGAACGCCTGGGAAAATTGAAAGAAGAATTATTAAACTATTAAACAACGTGCACAATGAAACGTAGATCAAGGTTTGGAAAGGCTTTTATGATACTGTTATGTGTATCGGCCTTTGTGGTGTTGTTCACCTTTATAGTAATGAGTTTATGGAACGCCATTTTACCCGCGGTACTGGGCGTAAGTACCATCACCTTCTGGCAGGCCATGGGTATACTGGTGCTCTCGAAAATATTATTTGGCGGCTTTGGCGGCTGGCGTCATAAAGGCGAACATTTTAAGAATCGCTGGAAACAGCGTATGCAGGAAAAATGGGCCGCTATGACGCCTGAACAAAGAGAGCAATTCAGGGAAAAATTAAAGAGTAAATGCGGCGCGGGCTGGAGAGGCGCCTTTGATGAAGAAAGCTTCAATACCAAAATATCCGGAACTGAATAAAAAAAGCATATGGAAGTGCTTGTATTCAAAACCAATATTCGCTATAAAAAACAGGTATCGGCCATCTCACCGCAAATGAGCAACCTGCAGGGTGTGCTGCGGTGGAATGTTGATCTGGACGATAAAGACAAGATACTCCGCATAGAAGCCAGTGAACTTTGCTGTCCCCGCAAAGTAGAAGACACCCTGGTGCAGGCAGGTTATTTTTGCGAAGAATTGCTGTAACTTCATTACATGCGCAATTGCCTGTTACTGATTGGCCTTTTAATAGCCGGTTTTTCATTTGCACAGCAACGGCCCAATATCATTTACATCATGAGCGACGACCATGATGCCGGCGCCATCAGCGCCTATGATAAGCGGTTTATACAAACGCCCCATATCGATCGAATTGCCAGGGAGGGCATCCGGTTCAACCGTTGTTTTGTAGGCAACTCCATTTGCAGCCCGGCCAGGGCCACCCTGTTAACCGGCCAGCATTCGCACAAGAATGGCGTGAAAGACAATTTCACACGTTTCGATTCATCGCTCATCACTTTTCCGAAATTATTACAGCAGTCGGGTTATCAAACGGCGCTGGTGGGTAAATGGCATTTACATTCCTATCCCACGGGTTTCGATTACTGGAAAATACTACCCGGCATGGGCCAGTATTTTGATACCCGCATCATCAACATGAACGGTGATACTACCGTTGAAAAAGGATATGCCACCGATGTCATCACCAATGAAGCGCTGCAATGGCTCGACCGGCGCGATACCAGCAAACCCTTTGTACTGCTGCTGCACCACAAGGCGCCGCACCGGTATTTTCTCCCCTCATTAAAATACCTGCAGCTGTTTCATACTAAAAAGTTCCCTGAGCCTGCCACGCTTCATGCCGACACCACCGGCCGCGGCAGCGCCTGGCGCAACCAAACCATGAGCATATTAAGAGATATGCGGCTTTGCAGCGATTTAAAAGTAGACCCAATTTATTTACAGGATGAATCACTACAACCCGACTCGGCAGAAATAGCCTACTACAACGCTATCATGAAACGCATACCCGAGCCGGAGCGCAGCCAGATAAAAGCCATTTATGCCGAACGCGGCAAACAATTGCAACAACAAAAACCACGTGGCCGCGCTTTGCTGAAACTAAAATACCAATGGTATATGCAGGATTATATGGCCTGCATAGCATCGATTGATGAAAACATCGGTCGTGTGCTGGATTATCTCGATGAAAAAGGCATGGCGCAAAACACGGTGGTAATGTATACCAGCGACCAGGGATTTTACCTGGGCGAAAACGGCTGGTTCGATAAGCGGTTTATGTACGATGTAAGCATGAGTACACCCCTGGTGATGCGCTGGCCCGGGCATATTCCCGCCAATTCCGTCACGAACGTCCTGGCCCAGAACATAGATTTTGCGCCTACTATTTTAGATATCACACAAACATCCGTACCCGGCTTTATGCAGGGCAAAACTTTGGTGCCGGTTGTAACTGGTAAACAAAAAACTTTGAACCGCCCCTACCTGTATTATCATTATTACGAGTTCGGTAAAGACCATACGGTTTTGCCGCACCTGGGTATTCGCGGTGAACGGTATAAGCTCATTAATTTTTATACCGTAAATGAATGGGAACTGTATGATTTGAAAAAGGACAAAGAAGAACTGCATAACCTCATCAACTCACCCAAACACCAGACGCTGGTGCAACAGTTAAAAGTGAAGCTCAATAAACTGCGCGACCAGTACGACGATCACGAACCGGCCGGTGAACTCAACTGATCACTGGTACTTCTGCATAAGGTCATATAATATCTTTTTATCGTCATCGTTCAGCACTTTGGTAGTATCGTGTTGTACAAAATGCAATTTGAACGAACGAATGGCTGCGGTGGTGTCCTTTATATTATATCCAATGATTCGCAGGGCCTGTTGCGCATTAAAATACTCCGGCACGGTAACGCCTGTGGTATCGTACCATAAACCAAAACCGCGCTCGGCCAGGTTTTGCCAGGGGAAATAAGCGTTGGGGTCTACCTTACGGCCTGGGGCAATATCGGCATGACCAATAAAGTTAGGTGTGGGAATAAAATATTTTCTCTTTAAGGTATCCAGCAGTTTTACCAGGCTGGTGATCTGTGACTCTGGGAAAGGTTCAAAACCATTATTATCGAGTTCTATGCCGATGCTGCTGGAATTGAGATCGGTGAAATTACCCCATTTGCTGTTACCCGCCTGCCAGGCACGCAGGTAATCGTTGAGCATATGGTGTATAGTTCCGTCTTTACAAATCACATAATGCGCACTCACCTTGGTTCTTTGCAGGGTGAATGTTCTTAACGTTTGCTCGCAGGAGTTTTGCGCGGTATGATGAATGATCACAAAATTAGGGCGGCGCATATCGAAATTGGTAGTGGCCACGGCATACCTGGGCATGATGGCCGAATCGAGATAAAGCCGGTTGGGTATTTGTTTCAGGCTTTTAGCATACTGCTTAGTTTGTTTCTTGTGAAATCTGTTTGTTTTGGAATAAGGGTTGCCTGCACAACCGAAAACCAGCACCAACAACAGGCCTGCAAAAAAACGCATAATTAAGTGGTATTTTTTGGTTATGCAAAGTAGCCAAAAAAATGTCGAATACCGAAGTGTCTTCACTTCAATATTCGACATTCAATATTTAATATTCAATATTTACTTCTGCTGCTGCTGCGTTCCGCCGCCGGCTCCAATCCCTCCGCCCTGTGTATTGGCACGTTTGGTTTCTTCTTCCACACCGGTTTTACGCTGGCGCGCTGCCTTCACCTGGTTATTGCCAAAACGGTAAGTAAAGTTCAGTTTAAACTGACGGCTTTCAAAACCGCCGCTGGCCCTTACAAACTGGTTGGCAAAATTGCTGGTGCTGGTCCATTCAATGGTTTTGAAAATATCGCTCACAGAAGCCTTTATATTTCCTTTTCCTTTCAGCACTACTTTCTGCAGACCTGCATCGATACTCCACATTTGTTCTGTTTTAAAAGTACCCTGCCAGATCGATGGCGATGAATACCAGCCGCTCATTTCTGCCGTCCAGCCCTTACCCAGCCTGGCAGTTTGCTGCGCATAAACAGTAACGGCATATACGTCCAGGTCGATGGTGCGGCTATCGGCGCCGAAGTTGGCCTTGTAATGACTGTAATAAGCATTCACGTTACCAAATACGCTGTACCATTTATACTGGAAAGGATAGCTCACATTCAGGCTGATGATATCCTGTGTGGCCAGGTTCTTTTGTGTGATAAACGACTTGGAAAGTTCGGCAGTGTCTATCAGCTGCGTAAATACATCCGACACATGGCTGTAGTTCAGCGTGGTGTTCAGGCGGTATTTATAAGTATGCGTAACACCAAAGCTGTTGGTATACTGCGGTCTCAGGTTGGTATTACCTTTCTGGAAGGTATACTCATCCAGCTTAAACTCAAAAGGGTTCAGGTTTTGATACGAAGGCCGGTCTATACGGCGGCTGTACGTAAAGCTGAACACGCTGGTAGGTTTTTTATTGAAGGTAATAGCAGCGCTTGGGAACAGGTTGGTGTAATCGCGTGTAAAGGTAGAATCGTATTCTTCATAACCGTTGGCGCCAAACCTGTAACCGGTAGACAGGCCGGTGGCATGCGTATGTTCAACACGCAAACCTGCCTGTATCATAAAACCCTTGAACTGCCTGTTATAATTCACATAGCCGGCATTGATATTTTCCTTATACAGGAAATCATTGCTACGCAACGTATCCAGCCGCTTATTGGAAATGCTGAACACATCATAACGTTGAAAATCGTTGTTACTTTCAACAAACGATACCTTTCCGCCAAAGCCCAGGCGTCCCTTCTTGAAATTCTGCTCATAATCGGCTTTCAGGCTGTAGATATCGATATCGGTAGGAGCGATCATATTATAGATACGCTGGTTCAATTGATTGGAGAACGTAGGGTCCCAGTAAACGTTGGGCTGAAACTGATCGGTTTTAATGCGGTACCAGCCATAGTCGGCATCTATATTCAACTCGTGCCCGGTAGAATCAGCATACCTGAAATTGAGGTTGGCATTCACATTATCCCTTCTGCCCGAACTGGTATTGTTGGCCTCCAGTATCCTGTCGGGTTGTTTGGTGGGGATGTAGGAGATATGCGTAACGCTGTAATTATTGACGTCCTGGTTAGCCAGGGTGCCGTTTACCATGGCGCCTACCGTTGCGCGTTTGTTCAGGGTATAATCGGCGCCCACCTTAAAGTTGTGGCTCGGACTCTTAAAATGGATGGTACCCTTTTGATCGAACAGGGTATCTAACTGCTCGCGGTGCAGGTCCATTCTCACCTCGTTGGTATTGTAATTATAATTATAGTTACCAAACAGGTTGATGTTCTTGTTGCGATGGTTCAACGAAATACCGCCATTGTATTTGGGTGTAATACCGATATTGTAACCCGCCGTTACCGAACCATTGGTGCCATAATTCTTGTTCTTCTTCAGTTTGATATTGATGATACCGGCGTTACCCGCAGCCTCGTATTTGGCCGAAGGGTTGCTGATCAATTCAATAGATTCAACAGAAGATGACTGGATGGTTTTCAGATAATCCGAGAGATCCTTGCCCGACAAAGGTGTAGGCCGGCCATCGATATATACCTGAACGCCGTTTTTACCGCTCATGGTAAGGTTGTCGTCTTTGTCGACCATTACACCGGGCGATTTACGCAAAAGTTCCAACGCATCCTGTCCAACAGCATTCACACTGCCTTCTACATTCAGGATCATTTTATCGGCCTTTACTTCAATCATGGGTTTGCGGGCAGCCACTGTCACTTCTTTCAGGGCGCCTGCTGCTTTGGCCAATGTAAGCTCCGGTACTGTTACCGTTCCCGACCCGCTCACTTCAAAAGCGGGCGAAAATTGAGCTACATGACCGGTATAGGATACCAGCAGAAAATAATTTCCAGTTGCAACATCGTTAAATACATATTGTCCTTTTGCGTCTGTTGCAGCCAGTTTTACTACCGCCGAATCCTTTGATTTTTTTAATGTAACCGTAGCGCCTGCCAGGAACTTACCTTGATCGTCTTTCACACTACCGGATATGTTTTGTGCATGTACTGCAGCCACACAAAACAGTACCGGCAATGCCAGCAATAACAACTTTTTCATAAACAAATTTTCGATTTAGTCGGCAAAGCTATTTTTACGTTACAGCATATATAGTATCACTACACCAGCGGTTAATACACCATATCAGCGGTTACCCCTAAACATGAGTAACAAATAATGGTAAGTTTTAATATCCAGGCATACAACTGATCCGCAAAATTGTTTGACCACCCGGCTACCCAATTCCCCCTGGTTTTATTTTTGAATCACATGCTGTATTGTTCATCTCTAAATACTGAATCATGGGAGTATTAAGTGGAAAGAAAGTAGCCATCATTACCGAACATGGCTTTGAAGAAAGTGAACTCACCAGCCCCAAAAAGGCTTTGGAGGATGCTGGCGCTGAGGTGCATATTGTTTCACCACAGGCCAAAACGGTGAAAGCCTGGGATCATGATCATTGGTCGATTGAACTGAAAGTGAATGTATTGATCGACGAGGCAAAACCCGAAGACTACGATGCATTGATGATACCGGGCGGTGTTTTAAATCCCGACCAGATGCGTATCAACCAAAAATGTGTGGAATTTGCGCGACGCTTCCTGGAAGAAGGAAAACCGGTGGCCGCCATTTGCCATGGCCCGCAGTTGTTGATAGAAACCGGTTTGTTGAATGGCCGCAGAATGACCTCTTACCCGGCCATCCGCACCGATCTGCAAAATGCGGGTGTACAATGGGAAGATAAAGAAGTGGTTGTAGATAATGGACTGGTTACCAGCCGCAGTCCGAAAGACCTGGAAGCCTTCAACAAAAAAATGGTTGAAGAAATTAAAGAAGGAACGCATGCACCCAACGCAGCATTTACACCATCACCTGCACATTGATAAAAGACCCCGCTAACCAGCGGGGTCTTCAATTTTTTCGTATTTGTATTTCGGCTTGATTGTTTTGTTTACATAGGCGCCCGATGATCCCCCGTTTTTTATTTCCGCTACCAATCCCTTCCATACACGAGGCGGCACATCCAGGTAATGATACAGATCGCCCTCGATAAACTGCACTTCCAGTATACGGCTACCGGCATCGTAGTTCACCATGATGGTGGTTCCCGAGCGCGGTGTGTATACAGCATGTTTCCGGCTTAATCTTTTACCCATCCCCATAAAGAATCGTTTTTTACATAGTAATAGTCTTTATAGGTACCCATTACCGCCAGCTTTTGGTGGCTGACGATCGATTTGATGGCAGCCGTACTGTCGGGTTGGTCGTATACCGGGCTGGCATCGGTAATGGTATATTGCCTGAGTATGTTGCGGCTGATGTTGGACGACAATACAAACCCCTCGGTAGCATCGGGCAGCCTTACCTTGTACCAATTACCAGTAGCTGCTTTTACCTGTACAATGGTGGCGTTATCGAGCGGCGCCCTCTCGGCCTTTTCATTGTTTGAGCTAAAAAGGTTGGTTTTACGTTCGCTTCTTACCCATTCGTTCAGGTTGTTCAATGATGCCTTGATAGCAGGCGGGTCTGCACGCTGCCTGTTTACAAAAGGAAAAGGATCGATGGCGCCGCCTCCGCCATAAATGCCAAAATGTAAATGAGGCGGTGTGTTGCGGGCATTACCGGTATTGCCTATCAGCCCCAGTACATCACCGGTTTTTACGCTTTGTCCTGCCTGTACCATCTGCGAATCGAGATGGGCGTAATACAATACAAAGTCCTTTCCCTTTGGGCGCATAAAAACCACCTTGCCGCCCAGCCTGTTTTCGGTTACGGATGTTATTAGTCCATCGGCCGCAGCTACCACCGGTGTACGAAATTTACCAAAGATGTCTATGCCTTCGTGTTTGCGGGCGCCTGCATCGCGGGCATCGCCCCAAAAACTGCCGATACGTGGATTGGCGGCGGTGGCCACCGGGAATTCCAAAGAGGGCGCTGTACGAATGGTGATTGTATATTCCAGGCCGGCCAGCAGTTCGGGTTGCAGCCGCAGCATGTAATTGCCATCTTTTTTTATTTCGAATTCCAAACCGGCCAGTGATGAATCGGCCGCTTTTAATAGTTTAGGTTGGCCATTGCCACCGGGCTGCCACAGATCGAGAAAAAGCTCCTGGTTACTAACTGGTTTTTGCGATAGTTCTATCACCAGCTTTTCGCCCCGGCGGGCCTGAAAGCGGTAACCCGCGGCATCCGGGTGGGCTGCATCAAAATAACCGGTTTCTTTATAAGGCAATTGTATGGTTACCGGCCGATTCAATCCTTTATTGGCCGCCTGCATCCATTGTTGTCCCAATTCTGTTGTGTGTAAACCGCTTTTGTTCAGCTTATCCAAATATTTTTCATGCGGTATCCTTGATGAAAAAAGTCCTCCCTGGGGGCTGGAACAGGCGGCTGCCGATAGTATCACCAATGCCAGGCATTTTTGCATGTCGTTGAAACGAAATAACATAGCGCCGTTTATGGCATTGGTGTAAAAATAACGTGCCGGATGCCGTCCTTTACCACCCTGCACCGGTATTTCACCCTCATAATCCGGTCGTTCACATACTTTGGCCGGCACAGCCCTGAAATAGCAGGTAGTTTAGCAACGAAAATGTGAGCGCAGGAATAAACCGGCAAAACAAATTGCCGGTGGTGCCGCCGGCGGTAAATATCCTTGTTGGTTGCGTTGTGTTTGCCAGGAGGCATGTGCGAACAATAACTGCAGACCTGTTGAAAGACCCCGAGCCGGTTAATGAACACGGCACTTACCAGAACCCACAAGTAACGGAATTCAGTTGTCAAAAGGGGCCGGCCTTCCGGCCCCGGACCTGCGCTCCGGATTCGTATCAGGCAAAAAGACATTCACAATATCGAGTCGGCTTCAAGGGTAATCAAACGGTCAGCAAAGCCATCCTGCCTACTGAGATGGCTTCAGCTGATCGTTTTTTATTTACCGGTGCCAACGGCCTTTTTTCCAATACCAGCCTTTACCATGGCGTTGCCAACCTCCGGGCGACCAACGATGGTTGGGCCGCGGCGCATGCCAGTAGCCTGGCCGGTAATGATAGCGGCCACCTCGATAATAATAATCGCCGTCTATCCAAATCCAACCGGCATGTGGTGCAGGCGGGCGGTTATAGTAGGGTGCATGGGGCCGCGACGATACTACCGCGTATCCCGAGCTGCAGGCCGTGAATACTACGGCCACGATGGCCACCATGGCTGTTTTTATTAAGGTGTTCATAACACTTCCATTTTCTTTATAAGGGGCTAACGATGTGCCAGATGCCGCCATGGGACTGCATTTTAACGATGCCCGCATGTTAAAATTTTTGCTAATTTTGTTAGCATGAAACGTTCCGGCTCGGCTGATCTTCCGCTCCATTATGGCTATGTTCCCGCCTGGCTGGCCGAACGTATGGCCAAATTGGGGCTGGCCATCACCGAAGTGATTTTGATGGAATATGACAAGGCCGATTGGCTGCGGCGCATGAGTGATCCTTTCTGGTTTCAAAGCCTGGGCGCCGTGATGGGGATGGACTGGCATTCATCGGGTATTACCACCTCGGTGCTGGGCGCTTTGAAAAAAGCCATCAATCCACTCTCCAAAGAACTCGGTCTTTATATCTGTGGCGGCAAAGGGAAATATTCACGGCAGGCGCCCAACGAATTAATGGCTATTGGTGAACGTACCGGCCTCGATGGCCGGCACCTGGTACATTGCAGCAAGCTCAGCGCCAAGGTAGATAATACAGCGGTGCAGGATGGCTTTCAATTGTACCTGCATAGTTTTATTGTAAGCGACGAAGGCCAGTGGACCGTTATTCAACAGGGCATGAACGATGCCACCGGCACTGCGCGGCGTTACCACTGGCATTCCATGCAAATTGAGTCATTTGTAAATGAACCGCATACTGCCATTTGCGGCTTGCAACCCGGAACCATTTTGAATCTGGTAGATAAAACCGCTGCTCCCTCACGCCAGGGCATTCTTTCTTTATCGCAGGAATCGCCCTACACCTTAATACCCGAAATTCAGCAACTGGTGATGCCGGCGCATCACGATGTACGTGCCAAGGATGTTGATCTGAAGCGGCTGGGCACCGTGTTGTGGCTGGCGCATGAAAAAAAGCCGGCCGATTTTGAAGAGTTGCTGATGCTGGAAGGCATGGGTCCGCGTACGTTGCAATCGCTGGCGCTGGTAAGCGAGGTAATTCACGGAACGCCTTCGCGATTTAAAGATCCTGCGCGTTTTGCATTTGCGCATGGAGGGAAGGATGGGCATCCGTTTCCTGTGCCTACAAAGGTGTATGATGAAACGATCGATACTTTGCGAAACGCAATACAGAAGGCGAAACTAGGTGAGAGCGATAAGTTGCAGGCTGTAAAGAAACTGACTGAGTTGGCGCAAAAGGCAGAGAAGGATTTTGTACCTAATAACAGGTTCGAGGCGTTGATTGAGAAGGAATGGGAGGAGTCGGCGAAGTATGGAGGGCGTACGGTGCAGTTACGATTATTCTGATTTATAATCGACAATCATTTTTTATGTATAACGAAAAACTCGCCGACCGCGTCCGCGAAATCATCGCCGTGGATCACAAAAACGTCGAAGAGAAAAAAATGTTCGGCGGTCTCTGCTTCATGGTCAACAATAAAATGTGTGTTGGCATCGAACAGGAACGCCTCATGCTCCGCCTCGACCCCGCCCTATATGAAGAGGTATTAAAGAAAGAAGGCGCCAGCCCCATGGACTTCACCGGTAAAGTGATGAAAGGCTATGTCTTCGTCGACATCAACGCCGTAAACACCAAAAAGAAACTCGAATACTGGATGCACCTGGCCCTCGAATACAACAAGATCGCCAAGGCATCGAAAAAGAAAAAGTAGTTATTTATGTCTCCGCGACTTACCGTGATGGTATCTTCTTTTTGACCCGTTGTTGTTGTTCTTTGAGCGATGCCGCGGTTTATACTCCGGCGTAGCGCCCATCTCCGGCGGCACCGGCGCCTTCTCCACGGGTTTACCCAACAATTTCTCGATCACTGCAAACCGGTTTTGATCGGTTTGGCTGATGAGGGTAAAGGCCTGTCCATCGGCTTCGGCCCTGGCCGTACGGCCAATGCGGTGTACATAATCCTCTGCATCGCGTGGTACATCGTAGTTGATTACCAGGTCGATGGTATCGATATCGATACCGCGGCTCAGGATATCCGTGGCTACCAGTATGGGTATACGTCCGCTGGTAAAACCGTTCAGCACGTCTTCGCGCTGCGCCTGCTCCAGGTCGCTATGAATTTCCGAGATCTTAAACCTGGCGCGTTGCATTTCCCTGGCCAGGGTGCGCACACTTAATTTGCTGCTGCAAAATATAAGGGCGCTTTTATATGGCGTATTGAGAAGAATATATTTTAGTAATTGCAGCTTTTGTGTATCATAGACCACATAGGCCTTTTGCACGATCTTCTCCGGTGGTTTGGAGATAGCGATGTTGATATGCACCGGATCGGTTAAAATGCGTTGCGCCAATTGCCTGATCTTTTCGGGCATGGTAGCCGAAAACAGCAGGGTTTGGCGTTTGGAAGGGATGGCGTTGATGATCTTATTGATATCGTCCTGGAAGCCCATGTCCAGCATGCGGTCCGCCTCGTCCAGTACCAGGAACTGCAGTTGTTTGAACTGTACATAGCCCATGTTCAGGTGGGCGATCATACGGCCGGGTGTACACACCACGATATCGGTACCCGTTTGCAGGGCCTTTTTCTCGGCCACAAAATTGCCCCCGTCGTTTCCGCCGTATACGGCAATGGAGCTGATCTGGGTGAAATAAGACAGTCCTTCCAGGTGTTGAGAGATCTGGATGGCCAGTTCGCGGGTGGGAACGATGATCAGGGCGCCCACCTGTCCTTCAATGCGGTGGTTCAGCAGCCGGTGAATCAGCGGCAGCAGGAAGGCGGCCGTTTTGCCCGTACCCGTTTGGGCGGATGCGATAATATCTTTACCGGCCAGGATATGTGGTATTACCTGCTCCTGGACGGGTGTAGCTGTTTCGTAGTTCGAGGCCTCGATGCCTTCTAAAAGATCGGGATGAAAGCCAAATTCTGTAAAGTGCAAGTCGAAATGATATTTAAATGGTTACGGAGCATGGTGTCCGGAGGAAAGTTTTTGAATATAGCAAATATAGTGGAAAATGCTGATGTACAGATAAGTAAATAGGGTTGGGTGCCGCTTACTGAAAATACCCCCTGAATTGAGTCGGCTGGATAATACAGAATTTTTCATAACTACCCTGCTTTATAAAAATCTTCGGCCTTTTGCCAAAATTAAACACCCTATAAAGGAAAAAATCATCACCTTTCGCAGACGCAAATGCACGCTCGTTACTTGTTAAAAATATGGGTGTTTCTTTAGAAAGCTTGGTCGTTTTCACTTCAATAAACCTATCCGATCCATTCTCATTTTTTGAAAGTATGTCGTAGCCGGTCCCATCGCCCTCATCTCTCGATATCCATCTTAGCTCGTCAATAAAATGTGCCTGCTTTTGACTGATCAACCGCATTTTTTCAAACTCTAACACAAACTTTTCCCCCTCAGCTCCTAATAAACTATTATTCTGCTCACGTTCTAAGTAATTCGTTTTTATTGGCCGGTATTTGGGCTCTATTTCATTTGCGATGGACACAACTGGTTCAGTATCCAAAACATCCTCATAGGTTATTTGATGGTCAGGGTGTGTGATTATTTCTTGATCGGTAAAACGGCTAAATACTTTTTCCAATCTTGCTTTATTAAGTTGCAAGAATTTTGCCACCTCCGACTCAAGCAATTCTCTCTGATAATTAAATCTAGGTTTGTACCCTTTTATAAAGGGTATTCCCATTCTATGCAAAACAGCGCTAATATTTTGATGCTTAAACTCGATCGATCCTTTAGACCTTTTTACGAATTGCATTAAGGCGACCCTATGCTCTGACTTGCTGTATTTTACACTTTCCAGCTCAAGTTCAAGCATTGTAAAGTAATCCGCAATTATCAATTGCACTTCTTGTTGCGACCAGTCCATAGATCGGGGTTAACGTGGGTAAAGCTGTAGCAACCTGACTGTTACAAACATAAAAATAGGTGTTTATTGCTTAATGCGCAATAGGCAGACCCCATAAAGAAAACAGGGAGTACCATCCTTACACCCGCAGGTACAATAACAAAGTATGGCATGTGGCAGTCATCTTCTGTTAACTGGTGCAGTGTAACTAATGATATAATGGCTCAATAACATACTTCTGAATCCACCACGGGACTTCCTTGTTTCTAACAATCAATGCGGATTTTTTATCTATTTCTGCTACGGGCTCTATAGACGGTTCTTCGAACGAGTTATCAAACAAAAATACACGATAACAAAGAGGGATGATTTTTGATAAGAGTTGTAGGGATTCGTGGGTACCTTTTTCTAACTTTATCTTCTGGAACATCATGTCCACCTAACTGTACTCTTTGATGTATCCTTTTGATGTTTATTTCAGGCGATACAGTGCAGATAAAGTATAAATAATTTTTAAATCCGGCAGCTTTACCTTGTTCAAGAAAACTGATTTTTGAGGGATGACTCAAAACCAAAATACCATCCTCACTTTTAATACTAATATCTCTTTGCTCATGTTGCGCCTTTTCAAGCCAACTTTTACCTAATCCATTAAGGAACGTTGCAAAATCAATGTCTGTAATTTGTAAACCAAATTCAGCATAAGGATTCAATAACCGCTTTTCGCGGAAAGACTTTTCAATTTCATCTGCATTCACAAAGGGGCCACTATAAAAAGTACTTCGTATTGCTTTAAGGATCGTGCTTTGCCGCTGCCGTTAGGACCCGCCATAACCCTTAACCGCTTACTTTGTTGCATGCAATTTAGTACCAGGTTTGTAACTAATGTAGAATTTATTGCCTTTGGGAGAATTAGTAGTAACTACTTGTTCATGACCATTGGGATCAATCATAATAATTTGATTGTCTCTGGCAAAGATACGTGGCAGTTTAGCGGCTTTTGCTTCAGCTGCGGCGCTTTTACCGGCGTTTGATCCAAGTTCTTTAATTATTTTAAATGCATCAGGACTATCCTCAATGTCGGAAAAGTTATAGGATATATAAACTTTTCTACGCATTTTCCTACGCGTATCCCGAGCTTTCCTACGCTCACTACCTCTATTTGCTATTCTTGCTTTTTTTGCCACAACTCAATAGTATTAAGCCTACTCTTTAATATCAAATTTAAGCTAATTTTTTAGCATCTCCTGGTTTTGCCGCCGGTTCAGGCCCCCGCCAAGGCACACCCTTTGCCTATATTCCCCAAAAAACAACATGGAAAAACGAACCCTGGGTATCATCCTTACCCTCCTGGGTATGGTGGGACTCATACTGGCAGGCATCAACTTCATCAACGACGGCGCCAGTGTGCGCAATGTGAAACAAATTGTATTGTACGGCGTGCTGGGCGCCATCTTCTTTTTTGCAGGCGTAGGCCTCATCCGCAATACACGCGACAGGGCCACCTAGGGGGTGTGGATTTTTGTACCCTTTCCGGTAACCACTATTACAACCAATATATGCCCGAAGGACCAAGCATTGTCATACTCAAGGAAGCCGTTCAGCCATTTAAAGGAAAGAAAATACTGGAGGCAACCGGTAACACTACGAAAATCGATAAATCTCGCCTCGTTAATCAAAAGGTTATAGATTTTAAAAGCTGGGGTAAGCATTTTTTGATATGCCTGCCCCGGTTTACTATTCGTGTTCATTTCCTGTTGTTTGGTTCATCAAGTGTTAATGAGAAGACGAGGCCGAATGCACGTTTACATTTGCGGTTTACGAATGGCGATTTGTATTTGTATGCCTGCTCAGTGACTGTACTGGAAGATGATTTGGATCTTATTTATGATTGGAGTGCAGACGTGATGAATGAAGCGTGGGATCCTAAAAAGGCACGTAAGAAGTTAAAACAGCAACCTGGTACGTTGGTTTGTGATGCTATTCTTGACCAGAATATTTTTGCAGGATCGGGGAATATATTCAAGAATGAAGTGTTGTTTAGAATTAAAGTGCATCCGTTGAGTACTATAGGTGCGTTGCCACCCCGAAAGCTCACGGAGTTTATTAATGAAACACATAATTACAGTTTTGATTTCCTAAAATGGAAGAAGGCTTTTGTATTGCGAAAGAACTGGCAGGCGCATACTAAAAAAACCTGTCCGCGTTGTGATATTCCTTTTGTAAAGGAATACCTGGGAAAAACAAGGAGAAGGACGTTTTATTGCGTTAACTGCCAGCGGCTGTATGCTACTCATACCTCAACGCCTCTATCGGGTCCAGCCTCGAAGCCTTCAACGCCGGATAATACCCAAAAAACACCCCGGTAATCGCACACACCATAAACGACAATATTATTGACGACTCCGACACCAACGTCGGCCACGACAAAAACAAGGTCACCAGCCGCGATGCAGTAATCCCCAACACCACACCAATAATCCCCCCGGTAATACTGATCAATATCGCCTCTATCAAAAACTGTAACAATATATCTACCCCCCGCGCACCAATAGACATACGCAACCCGATCTCCTTGGTTCGCTCCGTCACCGACACATACATAATGTTCATGATACCAATACCCCCAATCACCAAAGAAATCCCTGCAATAGCGGTAAGCAATACCGTCAGCAACTGGCTGGTAGAACTAAATGTATTGATCAACTCAGCCTGGGTACGCACGGTAAAATCATCGTCCATACCAGCCCGCAGTTTATGCGAGGTACGCAAAATATCAGTCACCTCGGCAGTAGCCAGTTCACTGCTGTTCTCATCTTTCGCCGAGGCATAAATAGTTTGTATATAAGGAATGGCCAGTATCCTTTTCTGCACGGTAGTATAGGGCGCCAGTATGATATCGTCCTGATCCTGCCCAAAAGCATTCTCACCCTTTTCATTCAACACACCAATGATCTTGAACGGTATTTTATTGAAGCGAATAATTTTCCCTACGGGGTCTTCGCCACTACCAAAAATGTTATCCACGATGGTCTGCCCTACCAGGCAAACTTTATCTGCAGCATTCACATGCTGCACCGTAAAACCAATCCCATCCTTAACTGTCCAATTACGTATCGTCAAATAATCCGGACTCACGCCATGTATAGATGTAGGCCAGTTCAACGAACCATTGATCACCTGCCCGCGCCCCTGCACAGCGGGCGACACGGCACTCACATAGGTAGCCTGGTTTTGAATGGCCTTGATGTCCTCCACGGTCAGCGACTGCAAACTGGATGATTCCAGCCTCGCTCCGCCACCCACGGTTTGATTGCTGCTGGGCCTGATAGTGAGCATATTACTACCCATGCTGCTCAACTGGTCCTGTATGCTTTTTTTAGAACCTTGTCCAATGGCCACCATGGCAATCACGGCAGCCACACCAATGATAATACCCAGCATGGTTAAAAAAGCACGCAGCTTATTACGCTGCAGCGCCTTCAGGGCAATTCGTATAAGATTGAATAATTTCATGGTTCAAAATTTCTAATAGTCTGCCGCCACGGGCAAGGCCGCCAGCATTTCTTTGGCTGATCGCACGTTTTCGTTTTTTACATCCTTGATCACTTTTCCATCTTTTAAGGTCACGGTACGGCTGCTAAAGGCGGCAATATCGGGTTCATGGGTTACAAACACAATGGTCTTTCCCTGCTGGTTCAACTCCTGCATCAACGCCATGATCTCGTACGAAGTACGGGTGTCGAGGTTACCGGTGGCTTCGTCGGCAAGTATCATCACGGGTTCATTTACCAATGCACGGGCAATGGCTACGCGTTGCTGCTGACCGCCCGATAACTGGTTGGGCAGGTGATCGAGCCGCTCGGCCAGTTTTACGGCTTCCAAAGCTTTGATAGCTCTTTCCTGCCGTTCGCGTGATGAAATGGAGGCGTTGTACAATAAAGGCAACTCTACGTTTTCCAATGCAGTGGTGCGGGCCAGCAGGTTGTAAGCCTGGAATACAAAGCCTATTTTATGATTGCGCAGGGTGGCCAGTTCATTACGGGATAGCCTTCCTACATCCACACCATCCAGCAAATAGGTACCGTCGGAGGGTTTGTCTAAACAGCCCAAAATATTTAACAAGGTGGTTTTACCCGAGCCACTGCTGCCCATGATGGTCACGAATTCGCCAGACTCCACATCAAAGGTTACGCCTTTGAGAGCACGTACAACCTCAGAGCCCATGCGGAATTCTCGTTTGAGGTTTTGTATTTCTAATATCTTTTTTGTCATAACATCTTTTTTATCTTCCTCTTCTCCTTTGTGGCATAAACGGACTCCTCTCGCCTCCGCTCACCTTCTCCCCTGCCGCCAACTGCTGCATACCCGTCACCACCTCATCTTCCGCACTCAATCCCGATAACACCTGCACATAGGTATCATCTGTTAACCCGGTTCGTATAACCCGCCTGCTCAGGGCACTGTCTTTTTTGATCCATACCATCGCTGTTTTCCCTGCACGTGTACTATCCCTGGTTTTATCACTGGCAATACGTTTACCCCTACCGCCACCTTCCACCACAAATTGTTTATACAACACCGGATCGGGTTTAAAACGAATGGCCTTTGCAGATATCAGCATCGTGTTTTCTATCTCCTCGGTAAACACGGTAATATTTGCGGTCATACCGGGCTTTAGCCGCATTTCGGTATTGGGCGCATCGATGATGGTAACATAGGTTACTACATTCGATGATACACTCGGCCGCAACCTAACTTCATTCACCTTCCCCTCAAACTGATCATCGGGAAAGGCATCCACGGTAAACGTCACGCGCTGCCCCTTTTTCACATTGCCAATATCGGCTTCATCCACGGCTGCCTGCACCTGCATTTTCGTGAGGTCTCTGGCAATTACAAACAACGTGGGCGTATTCAAACTGGCAGCCACGGTTTGCCCTACATTCACACTCCTGGTAAGCACGGTACCATCGATGGGCGAATAAATGTCGGCGAAATACAAATTCCGTTTCGCCTGTTTCAACTGCGCATCAATGCTCGATACATTGGCCCTGGCGGCATTGTACTGGTTCAAAGCGGTTTCATATTCCATGCGGCTAACAGCGCCCACATCCAGCAATTGTTTCTGCCGCTGGTAATTACTTTCCTGGAAGGCCAGGTTGCTTTGCGCCTGTGCCAGGTTGGCCACTATCTGGCTTACCTGTGCCTGCAAAATGGTCTTGTCTATCTCAGCTATCAGTTGCCCCTTTTTAACGGGATCGTTAAAATCAACATATACCTTACTAATGGTGCCGGATATTTGAGTACCCACCTGCACGGTATCCACTGGTTGTATGGTACCGGTAGCAGTTATGCTGGTGGCAATAGTGCCGTAATGCGGCCGCTCGGTTTCCAGTACAACCGGCTTTTCCTTCTCCCTGAATTTCCAGTACCAGATGCCGAAGCCCACCAGTACAATCAGCATCATCCATAGTACCCATCTGTATTTTTTCATTGCTGTTTCTTTATGTCGTTATAATGTTACAGGCGTGCCTGTATAAAAATCATAGATCTTTTTATTCAAAATAGTATTGTACCTGGCCTGTATATAAGCCTGCAGCGCCTGCACATACAGGTTTTTCTGCTGCAACAGGTCAACGGTATTCAAAGCGCCCAGCCGCACCTGCTCGGTAGTAATATGAAAACTTTCCTGGCTGGTACGCCACTGGGTTTCGGCGGCGGTGAGTTGCGCCTGCGCGTTCAAGGCGCTGATATAGGCCTGCTCCACGGCCTGGTCAAGGGTGGTCTTTGTTCCCTGCAACGACAGCTTCGCCTGCTCTATCTGTATTTTCGAACGCTCGATATTGGTTTTGTTGATACGGTTATTGAAAATGGGAATACCCACAGTTACCCCAATGGTTTGATAAAAGTTGTTGTTCAACTGGGAAAAATATTTGGCGGCCTGGTTATCCGAAAAACCGGTGGTAAGTCCGCCTCCAATGCTCACAGTAGGTTTGGTGCCGGCGCGTGCCTTTTCAAGTTCCAGTTCGGCAGCCTCTATACCCAGCTCGCCGATCTTTACTTCGGGCCTGGTAGCTACCGCCTGCTGCGTGGCTTCCTGCAAAGATGGAATGGCCTCATTGGTGATCAGGGTATCGGGCGCTACCACATCGAAATTGGTAGAAGAAGGGATCTGCAATATCTGTTTTAATGTAATAATGTTTTGGCGCACGGCATTACGCGCAGTCACCAGGTTGTACTGGTCATTGGCAAGCGTAGCCTCCAGTTGCAGGTAATCCTTCTTGCTGATGCTGCCGGCATCATAACGCTGTTTGCCCTGCTGCAACTGCGCCTGCGATGTGCCCAACAGGTCTTCTAAATACACAATATTCTCTTTGGCCAACAAGATGTTTAAAAAAGCCTGCGTGATCTGCAGCGTGATATCATTCTCGGTTTGCTGCACACTTAAGTTGGCCACGTTCACCAGCACATTTTTTTGTTTGATATCATTATTCAGATACCCGCCATTGTACAATATCCACGATGAACTCACGCCATAGTTACCCGAAAAATTAGCCTGGGTTTGAAAACCACCCACCACGGGATCGGCATTTCTCGAATTGATCAATGTTTGCCGCAGGTTGGCTGTCAAACTCGGATATTTAGCGGCCCTGGCCAGCAACAGATCCTGCTCACTCGACCGCTCATCCCACCGTAGCGACTGTATAGTAATGTTATTCTTTTTGGCATAATCCAGGCAGCTTTGCAAATCCCATTTCAAGGTATCTCCGGCACTTGTTTCCTGCGCCTGCAACACCGGGATCATGCTTAGGCAAAGCCCCGCCACTAATACAAACTGTTTCAACATACCTTAATTTTTACACTATATATTTGAAGTGATTAGAAGCTTTTTCCGGTGAATGTTTAACCAGTAACTGAAGGACTTAACAATTCATTTATCCGCACATCGTCATCTGGTGATAAGTGGCTTCAGACGCTGATAAATGGAATAAAAAAAGAGACCATTACAGCATCTCACTGTAATGGTCTCTTTGTATTGAGATGAGGAATTTATTCCTCAATTACATATTGCGCCGGTATTGACCGCCTACTTCAAACAAGGCATGGGTGATGTCACCCAGTGAACAATACTTCACGGCTTCCATCAATTCGGTGAAGATGTTTTCATTGTTGATGGCTGATTTTTTCAACCGGGCTAAACTTTCGGCAGACTTATTTTCATTCCGCTTTTTAAATGCTTCCAGGTTTTGTATCTGCTGCTCTTTTTCTTCGGTAGTACTGCGAATCACTTCACCGGGCAACACCGTCGGACTGCCTTTTTTATTCAGGAATGTATTCACACCGATGATCGGCAGTTCACCATTATGCTTCAGGCTTTCATAATACAGGCTTTCTTCCTGTATCTTGTTACGCTGGTACATACGTTCCATAGCGCCCAGTACACCGCCTCTTTCGGTGATGCGGTCAAACTCGGCCAGTACGGCTTCTTCTACCAGGTTGGTCAGTTCTTCTATAGCAAAAGAACCCTGTATGAAGTTTTCCGTTTTAGCGCTGCCCAGCTCACGGTTGATGATCAACTGAATGGCCATCGCCCTCCGTACACTTTCTTCGGTAGGCGTGGTGATGGCTTCATCATAAGCATTTGTGTGCAGGCTATTGCAATTATCATAAATGGCATACAAGGCCTGCAGTGTAGTGCGTATATCGTTGAAATCTATTTCCTGTGCATGCAAACTGCGGCCGGATGTTTGAATATGGTACTTCAACTTCTGGCTACGGTCGTTTGCCTTATACTTATACTTCATAGCCTTGGCCCATATACGGCGGGCCACTCGGCCAATCACACTGTACTCTGGGTCCATACCATTGCTGAAAAAGAACGACAGGTTGGGCGCAAAGGCATCGATGTGCATACCCCGGCTCAGGTAATATTCTACATAGGTAAATCCATTGGCCAGCGTAAAGGCCAGCTGCGTAATGGGGTTGGCGCCCGCTTCGGCAATATGATAACCGCTGATGCTGACGCTGTAAAAATTACGCACCTTTTGATCGATAAAATATTCCTGCACATCACCCATCAGCTTCAACGCAAACTCGGTGCTGAAGATGCAGGTATTCTGAGCCTGGTCTTCTTTTAATATATCGGCCTGTACGGTACCACGTACCTGCGATAAGGCTTCGGCCTTTATTTTTTCATACACATCTTTTGGCAAAACTTCATCACCTGATAGTCCCAGTAGTTTTAATCCCAGGCCATTATTACCCTCAGGCAATCTTTCAGGTGCAGCGGGATTGTAGTAAACAGGTTTGGGAAGATGGGCAAATTTTTCATCCATCTTTTTGTTCACCAAATCCCATTGGCCATTGGCCTCTATCCATTTTTCACATTGCTGATCGATGGCGGCATTCATAAAAAATGCCAGTATGATAGGCGCGGGACCGTTGATGGTCATGCTCACCGAGGTTTTGGGATCACAAAGGTCAAAACCACTGTATAACTTTTTGGCATCATCCACGGTAGCAATGCTAACACCGCTGTTGCCCACCTTTCCATAAATATCCGGGCGATGCGCAGGATCTTCTCCATATAAGGTCACACTGTCGAATGCAGTAGACAAACGTTTGGCCGGCTGATCGAGCGATACATAATGAAAACGTTTATTGGTACGCTCAGGACCGCCTTCACCGGCAAACATACGCGTAGGGTCTTCACCCTCCCGTTTCAAGGGAAACACACCGGCGGTAAAAGGAAATTCACCGGGCAGGTTCTCCTGCAGTTGCCAGCTGAGGATATCGCCCCAGTCTTTGTATTTGGGTAATACCACACGCGGAATGCGGGTACCGCTCAGCGATTTGGACACCAGGGGTTGTTTAAACACCTTATCACGCACCTGGTATTCAAAAAAATCAGCCTTGTATTGTGCTACCAGGGCCGGCCAGTTGTCGATGAGCTTTTTACATTCGGGATCCAGCTTTTCTTCGAGCGAGGTTTTTATTTTCTGCAGCTCTTCTACCTTCGTTATCGATAATGCGCCCTGCACCTGATACAACTGTGAGGCAATGGCCGACTGCTCCTTCACCCATTCATCGTAGTTGCGGTTGTTATCGGCTATCTCTGATAAATAACGCACCCGTTTGGGTGGAATGATCTGCGATTTGGTGCTGGTATCCCTTACATGCGCATGCAATGCTACCTTACCAAACTGCACACCGGTTTTTTGCTGAATGGTCACCACCAGCTTTTCAAACAGTTCATTAATGCCGGCATCGTTGAACTGCGCAGCAATGGTGCCTACCACGGGCAGCTCTTCGTCTTTTGCAGTAAATAAATTGTGATTGCGTTTATATTGTTTGCGCACGTCGTGCAGGGCATCCAGCGCGCCGCTTTTGTCGAATTTGTTGATGGCGATCACATCGGCATAGTCCAGCATGTTGATCTTTTCCAGCTGTGATGCCGCACCATATTCAGGTGTCATCACATACAGGCTTACATCGCAATAATCGAGTATGCTTACATCGCTTTGCCCCACACCGGCCGATTCAAGAATGATACAATCATAGGCAGCCGCCTTGCAAATATCGATGGCTTCCTGCACATGTTCGCTGAGGGCTATATCGCTGTCACGCGTAGCCAGCGAACGCATGTAGGCGCGCGGCGAGCTGATGCTGTTCATGCGAATACGGTCGCCTAATAAAGCGCCGCCTGTTTTCTTTTTGCTGGGGTCTACAGATATAACGGAGATGGTTTTATCGGGGAAAGTATTCAGGTAGCGCCGAACGATCTCATCGGTTACCGATGATTTGCCGGCGCCGCCGGTGCCGGTGATGCCTAAAACAGGTATCGTTGTAGAAAAAGTTTTCTTCTCAACGCCATTCCCATTTTCTGCGTTGGATATAGCCCTGGATATTTTACGTATATCCCTCCACTCACCCAGCTTCATTTCTTTTTTGAAATTATCGGGGTGGCCATTTACCGGGAAATCGCACAAGCGAATCACTTCTTCTATCATACCACCGAGCCCCAGCCGGCGGCCATCATCCGGACTATAAATACGGGTAACACCATAATTATGCAGTTCGTTGATCTCCTGCGGTAGAATGGTGCCGCCGCCCCCGCCGAATATTTTGATATGGCCGCAGCCGTTTTCATCCAACAGGTCTTTCATGTATTTAAAAAACTCCACATGGCCGCCCTGGTAGCTGGTGATGGCAATGCCCTGCGCATCTTCTTCAATGGCACATTCCACGATCTCGGCCACCGAGCGGTTATGGCCCAGGTGAATGATCTCGGCGCCCTGGCTTTGCATAATGCGGCGCATGATGTTGATGGCGGCATCGTGGCCATCGAAGAGCGAGGCAGCGGTAACGATTCTTACTTTGTTAACGGGTGTATAACTCATAATCAGGGGCTAAGTTAACTCAAAAAACTAATGAATGTTAGCGTAACGAATACAGGACGCAGCCTCATTTGACAACGATTGCGGAATTTTTCGTTTGGCATCCAATGAAAATGAAATAGTTTCGGCCATCAAAAAAAACCGGTACAATGAAGCTTATTCGTTTTGGACAGCCCGGGCAGGAAAAGCCCGGTGTGGAATTACCTGATGGAAAAAGGATAGACACCAGTGCTTTTGGAGAAGATTATACGGAGCAATTCCTGACCAATAACGGCATTGCCCGTTTGGCCGAATGGCTCCAAACCAACCAGGCCTCCTGCCCCGAAGTGCCTGCCGGCGAACGCCTGGGCGCTCCCCTGCACCGCCCCTCCAAGATCGTTTGCATAGGTTTAAATTATATCGACCATGCCAAAGAAAGCAATATGGCCGTACCTACCGAGCCGGTGGTTTTCTTTAAATCTACTACCGCCATATGCGGGCCGAACGACGATCTCATCATCCCGAAAAACAGCACCAAAACCGATTGGGAAGTGGAGCTGGCCGTGGTGATCGGTAAAAAAGCATCTTATGTAGAAGAAAAAGACGCGCATGAATATATCGCCGGTTATGTATTGCATAACGACTACAGCGAACGCGCCTTCCAGCTCGAGCGCAATGGCCAATGGGTAAAGGGCAAAAGCTGCGATACGTTTGCACCGCTGGGTCCCTGGCTGGTAACCGCCGACGAGATCAAAGACGTAAACAACCTGCGCCTTTGGCTGAGCGTAAACGGAACAATGATGCAGGACGGCAACTCATCGAACCTCATTTATAAGATCCCTTTCCTGATTTCGTACCTGAGCCAGTTTATGACCCTGCTGCCGGGCGATATCATCAGCACCGGTACACCGGCCGGCGTAGGCCTGGGCATTAAACCCGAGCCGGTATACATCAAGGCGGGCGATGTGATTGAACTGGGCATCGACGGATTGGGAACCAGCAAACAAAAGGCGGTGGCTTATAAGTAGCCATTAAAAATTGCAGGTTTTGATTGTTTCTTTGATTGCTTAATCGTTTAAACGGCCTATCTTTAAACCATCCAAACAGCAAAAAGATGCAACGATATTGCCTTGCCCTGGATCTGAAAAACGATCCGGAACTGATTGCAGAGTACGAACGCTGGCACCGGGACATCTGGCCCGAGATAACGGCCAGTATCCGTTCATCGGGCATCGAAGCCATGGAAATATACCGCACCGGCAACCGGCTGTTTATGATCATGGAAACAAACGACCAGTTTTCATTCCAGCAAAAAGCCGCCGCCGATGCCGCCAACCCCAGGGTGCAGGAATGGGAAAAGCTCATGTGGAACTATCAACAGGCCATGCCCTGGGCCCAGCCCGGTGAAAAATGGGTACTGATGAATAAAATCTTTGATCTGAAATAACTTCCCGTCATTGTAAATTACTTGCCATGAACATCGATAGCCACGTTCACTTCTGGAAATACGATAAAAAGAAATACGACTGGATAGATAATACCATGAAGACCCTTCAACAGGATTATCTGCCCGAACATCTTTCCCTTACCTTAAAAAGAAACGATATCGATGGCGTGGTAGCGGTACAGGCCATCCAAACGGAATACGATACCAACTTTTTGGTGGAGCTTTCCAAAACACACGACGTTATAAAAGGCATAGTAGCCTGGATTGACCTGCAGGCCGATAACGTGGAAGAACGCCTGCAGCACTTCTCGCAGTTCCCCATTATAAAGGGTTACCGCCATGTGGTGCAGGGCGAGCCCCTCGATTTTTTGGCCAGGGAAAACTTTCGCCGTGGCGTACGTGCTTTAAAGGCTTTTAATTACACCTACGATATCCTCATCTTCCATCATCAACTGCAGCCCGCGCTTGATTTTGTACGGGCCTTCCCCGATCAGCCCTTTGTAGTGGATCATTGCGCAAAACCCGATATCAGGCACAAAAACATCGATGAATGGAAAAAACATATGCAGGAAATGGCAAGTTTCCCGAATGTATGCTGCAAACTCTCGGGCCTGTTTACCGAAGCCAACTGGAAAGAATGGAGCGCCGGCGACTTTTATCCCTATCTCGATGTGGTGTTCGAGGCCTTTGGCGTTGACCGCCTGCTATTCGGCAGCGACTGGCCGGTGATGTTGCTCAGCGGCATTTATGTACAATGGAAAAGTTTATTAGAAAAATATATGGAGAATTTTCAGCCCGAAGACAGGGAGAAAGTGTTCGGAGGAAATGCCATTCAATTCTATAATTTATAATACACATGGATTTACACTTAAACAACAAAGTATTTATCGTTACCGGTGGCGCCAAGGGCATTGGTGCGGCCATCAGCAGCTCCATTGCGGCAGAAGGCGGTATCGTTGTAATAGCCGGAAGAAAACAACAGGATAACCAGGCAAAGGTAGATGAGATATTAAAAGCAGGCGGAAAGGCTGCGCAGATAGCCGTTGAGCTGGCCGAAACGGCTGCCTGCAAACAGGTGATCGAGTTTGCCATCAATCAATTCGGACGAATAGACGGCCTTATCAACAACGCCGGTGTAAACGATGGTGTGGGCTTGGAAAAAGGATCGCCGGAGCAATTCTTCGAGTCGCTGCAAAAAAACCTGAGTCACTATTATAACCTGGCGCATTTTGCATTGCCGCACCTGAAAACTACCAAAGGCAATATCATCAATATCGGATCCAAAGTGGCCGTAACCGGCCAGGGTAATACCAGCGGTTATGCGGCTTCGAAAGGCGCCATCGATGCATTGACACGTGAGTGGGCGGTGGAGCTGCTGCCTTATTCTATTCGTGTAAATACGGTAATACCGGCCGAGGTATGGACGCCCTTGTACGAAACATGGATCAACACCCTGCCCAACCCCAAAGAAAAGCTGGCGCAGATAGTATCGAAGATCCCCTTTGAAAAACGCTTTACCACCTCGGAAGAGATCGCCGATATGGTGGTGTTCCTGCTCAGCAGCCGCAGTAGCCATACTACGGGGCAGATCATTTATGTAGATGGCGGGTATACGCACTTGGACCGTTCTTTAACATAACAAACAACAACAACTATAACCAGTACTATAAACACCCGATTGCATGTCAACGACCAACCTGGCCAAACAAGGCGCCAATAAATACCTGTTCCCTTTTATATTAGTGACCAGCCTTTTTTTCCTGTGGGCTTTTTTGCATAATATCAACCCGATATTGATCCCGCATTTGAAGAAGGCCTGCCAGTTGTCGGATACGCAATCGGCGTTTATCGACACCGCGGTGTACATCGGTTATTTTTCCATTGCCCTGCCGGCCGGTTTGTTTATGCACCGGTATGGATACAAAAAAGGCATATTGGTGGGTTTGATATTGTACGCCATCGGGGCCTTGTTGTTTATACCGGCCGCCTCGGATAGAAGTTATGCCTTCTTCCTGGTGGCCCTGTTTATCTCTGCAAGCGGCGCCACCTTTCTTGAAACCGTGGCCAATCCCTATATCACCAAGCTGGGACCCAAAGAAACATCTGAACAACGACTCAACTTTGCGCAATCCTTTAATGGACTGGGCGCATTGGTAGCGCCGCTTATTGGCGGCAAATTCATTTTGTCGGGTATTGAGTATACCGAAGAGCAGTTGAAAAGCATGTCGCCCGAACAATTGAATGCTTATTTGCAAACCGAGGCAGACGGTGTGAAGATCCCCTACCTGGTGATTGGTGTGGTGGTACTGATTGTATGTTTATTGTTTTTTGTTTCGCATATACCGGAGATCAAAGAAGGCAACGAAAATGAAAAAGAAAGCTTTTCCATCAAGGTATTCCGGCACAGCCATGTTACCTGGTCGGTGATCGCGCAGCTGTTTTATGTGGGCGCCCAGGTATGTGTGGGCAGCTTTTTTATTCGTTTTGCCCGGCAGGTGATCGATATGCCCGAAAAACAGGCTGCCTTTATCTGGGGTTCGGTGGCCATGGTGGGTTTTATGGCGGGTCGTTTTGTAGGTACCTTTTTGATGAAGTATATCAAACCGGCGGTGTTGTTATCCATCTATTCCGCCATCAATATATTGTTACTGGCTATTGCGCTGAATACAGAAGGCGCAGCGGCGGTGTATTGTATAGCTGCGGTCCCCTTCTTTATGTCTATCATGTTCCCCACCATATTTGCATTGGGCATAAAAGACCTGGGTGAAGAAACCAAGATCGCTTCCTCCTTCCTGGTGATGTCGATCGTGGGCGGCGCTATCTTCCCCCTGTTCATGGGCATGATATCGGATGCTACCGGCAGTATTCAAAAAGCATACATTATACCCCTGCTTTGTTTTATCGTGATACTGTATTTTGGCTGGCGCGGACATAGGATAAAACCCGCGAAATAAATATCTTGCAGGCATGTTTCGATTAGATAACAAAACAGCCATCGTTACCGGTGGCGGTAGCGGTATTGGAAAAGCGATAGCCACCATTTTTGCCCAACAGGGCGCTGCAGTTCATATACTCGATCTCGACGAACAGGGCGCAGCCGCGGCTGTAACCGACATTACAGCCGCCGGCTTCAAAGCCCAATTTCATATATGCAATGTGTCTAAACAGGCCGAAGTGCACCAGGTAATAGATGCCATTGCTGCCAACGGCCCCATCGATATCCTGGTAAACAACGCCGGCATAGCCCATATAGGCACAGCCGAAACCACTGCTGAAACGGATTTCGACCGCCTGCTCAACGTAAACGTCAAAGGCGTCTACAACTGCCTGCATGCAGTGCTGCCACACATGAAAAAAACAGGCGGCGCCATCCTCAACATGGCATCCATTGCCTCGCTGGTAGGCATACCCGATCGTTTTGCGTATAGCACCACCAAGGGCGCTGTAGTAGGCATGACGCTTTCGGTGGCGAAGGATTACCTGAAATATAATATCCGCTGCAATTGTATTTCACCGGCACGCGTGCATACGCCTTTTGTAGATGGCTTTTTGGCGAAGAACTATCCCGGTAAAGAGCAGGAAATGTTTGAAAAACTGTCGAAGACACAACCCATCGGCCGCATGGGCAAACCCGAAGAAATTGGCTACCTGGCCTTATACCTTTGCTCCGAAGAGGCTTCGTTTATATCAGGGGTGGACTATCCCATAGACGGCGGCTTTGTAAAACTGAACAATTAACCGTTTGACAATCATCAAGTAAATGCAGGCCGCCAGCCCGGCTACAGCAATTTTTTTTCGGCAACAGCGCTGAGATCATTTTAATTGTCTTACATTTAAAGTATCTCTCAAAGCTAAAGCACTTGTATTGAAACGGGCTGCTGCCATATTGCTGCTGATCCTTTTCCTGTTTAACTGGTTTGGTTACCGGCTACTCTCCGGTTATCTGCAAACCCAGGCCGATGCCCGTTTGGAAGCGCAGCTCGACCAGGAACAATACGATCCCGCTCAACTTATAGAAATGCGTGTTCCGCTGAACATGCCCTATCAACTGAACTCCCCCGATTTTGAACGTTACGATGGCGAAATAGAAATAGACGGCGTACACTACAAATATGTAAAACGCAAGGTAGAGAACGGCCAGCTGGTATTACTGTGCCTGCCCAACGAAACCAAAATGCGTATACAGGGCGCCCGCGAAGAGTTCTTCAAAATGGTGAACGACCTGCCTACACAGGGCAAAAGCAGCGGTCATACCATCAAAAACCCGGTTACCGAATACTGGCAACAGGAAAACGAGGTGTGGGCATTACCCACCCTGCTCATCAGCCGCCAGGTGTTTGCCTTGAACAATACCATCATACCATCATCCCCCGCTCTTTATACGCCTGCACAACCTCCCGAGTGCTGATGGTTTTATCATTGTCTTCCATCAGCATTTGTTCATTCAACTTGTAAAACATCATGCGCATATTGTTTGCCATTGGGTTTTGCGCCATTGTATCCTGTTCTTCGCGCAAATCCGACTACCAGCAGGTATTGCACGATCCTGTTTTGTACAGCACCATCACCGGACGCCTCACCGACGTGATCACATACGATATTTTTACACCGCCCGTCGCCAGCCGCATATATGCCTATGCGCACCTGGCTGCCTATGAGGTGATGGCACGAAGCGATAGTTCCTACTTATCCCTGAAAGGGCAGTTGAAAGACTTCCACACCCTGCCACCCGATTCGGGACGTACCGTCGATTTCCCCTATGCTTCGCTGATCGCTTTTATGGAAGTAGGAAGAACGCTTACTTTCTCTAAAGACCAAACAGACAAGATCGTTGATTCCCTGAAAATGCTGGCAGAAAAACATGGCATGCCACGGGAGCTTAAAAAACAATCGGAGATCTATGGCGAACAGGTGGCAAAGGCTGTACTGGCATGGAGCAAAAAAGACAATTATGCCGAAACACGTTCTGCCGCCAAATACACGGTGCCCAACGAAGAAGGCAAATGGATACCCACACCGCCCGGTTATTTCCAGGCTGTAGAGCCCCAATGGAAAACCATCCGCACCATTGTGATGGACAGCAGCAACCAGTTTCCGCCACCACAACATTGTGCTTATAGCATCGAGAATAAAAGTGAGTTTTTCAAAATGACCAAAGAGGTTTACGATACCGTATCGAACCTCACCGAAGAGCAAAAGGCCATTGCCAGCTTTTGGGATTGCAACGGGTTTAAGCTGAACGTGGTGGGCCATACCATGTATGCCACCAAGGCCATGACGCCCGGCGGTCACTGGATGGGCATCACCGGTATCATTGCCAAAAACAAAAATGCCGATTTTGCCCGGACCGTATTCACGTACACCGCTGTGTCTTTTGCCGTGATGGACGCCTTTATTGCCTGCTGGGATGCCAAATACCATTTCGGACTGGTAAGGCCCGAAACGGTGATCAACAAATACATCGATCCCAACTGGAAGCCGTTCCTGCAAACGCCGCCTTTCCCGGAATATACAAGCGGCCACTCCATCATATCTACCGCTGCAGCCACCGTGCTGGAACATATCTATGGCGCACAAACGCCTTTCCGCGACAGCACCGAAAGAGCCTGGGGTTTTCCCGACCGCCAGTTTCAATCGCCCCGCCAGGCTGCGGATGAGGCTGGCATGAGCCGTTTTTATGGCGGTATTCATTACAAGCCTTCCGTACTGGTTGCCCGCGACCAGGGAGAAAAAATTGGCAACATGGTGCTTTCAAAACTCAACATGCGCAAAGGCCAGCTTGCCACCAAATAATTTACCACAATTCAAACAAACTGCTATTATGAAAAAGTCCCTCATAGCTTTAGCTTGCTACCTGTTATTGTCTTACCATGCCCAATCGCAGGGCTGTGTAGCCATCCGCAGCACCGGTGGCTTTTGCACCCGCGACCAGGCAGCACATGCCGACCACAACAACTGGATACTTTCGGTAAACAACCGCTACTTTAAATCGTTCCGCCATTTTGTAGGCACCGAAGAACAAAAGGAACGCATGGAGCGCAACACCGAAGTGATCAACTATACCTATACGCTCGACCTGGTGCTTACCCGAAACCTCAACAACGGCTGGTCGTTCAGCGTTGACCTGCCCGTTATCTCCAACGCCCGCTCATCGTTATACGAACACGGCGGTAATAATGCAGGCAAAAGCGCCCGCCACTATACCCGCTCATTTGGTATTGGCGATCTGCGCCTAAGCGCCTATAAATGGATATGGGATCCCACCACCATGCCGAAGGGAAATATACAGGTGGGTGTTGGTTTGAAACTGCCCACCGGTGATTATAAATACCAGGATTATTTTATAAAGAACGACAGCACCCGCCTGCTGGGTTATGTAGACCAATCTATTCAACTGGGCGATGGCGGCACCGGTTTTACCACCGAAATAAACGCCTTTTATAATTTCAACGACCATTTTGGCGTATACGGCAATTTCTTTTACCTGTTCAACCCGCGCGAACACAACGGTGTAAATACCGGACGCGGCCAAACACCCAATTCCACTGCCATTCAATATGGCACCGATGTAATGAGCGTGCCCGATCAGATGATGGCGCGCGCCGGTGTGAGCTATATGGTTGACATACTCACCATTTCGGTGGGTGTGCGCGACGAATGCCTGCCTTCGGAAGACCTGATTGGTGGCAGCCGCGGTTTCCGCCGCCCCGGCTATATCATTTCCATCGACCCCGGCATTAACCTCAATTTCAAAAAAGCCACTGTATATGCCTATGCCGCCAAAGCCCTTGTGCGCGACCGCACACAAAGCTTTTCCGACAAACTGCGTAGCGCCGCCACCGGTAACCATGTACAGGGCGATGCCGCCTTTGCAGACTATGTGTTTAACCTGGGCGCCTCATTTAAATTCTAGTTTATGAGAAAATATTGTCTAAGCTGCTGTTTGTGCATAGCCGTGTTCACCTGCTTACACACCGGCCTCTTCGCCCAAATGGACAACGACGGCATTATGATGAGCAGGAATAATTTCTGTACCGGGTTTATGTATGGTTACAGCAGTTGGAAAGATTACTGGGAAGGCACCTTAAAAAGAGATAACCTGAACCTGGGCCGGGTATCTACCCAAATGATCGGCTTTATGGGAAATTACGGTGTTACCGATAAACTAAACTTATTGTTTGCGGCGCCCTATGTAAAAACCAAAGCATCGGCCGGCACCCTGCATGGTGTAGATGGCATACAGGACCTTTCATTGTGGGCCAAATACATGCCTTACGAAACACAGGTCGGCAAAGGCGACCTGACTGTATATGGCGTGGCAGGGGTTTCGTTTCCGCTTACCAGTTATGTGGCCGATTACCTGCCGCTGTCAATTGGGTTAAGAAGCAAAACGCTGTCGCTGCGCGCCATGGCCGATTACCAGGTGGGTAAATTCTTTGTTACTGCATCAGGCACCTATACGTTCAGGAGCAATATCGATATGGACCGCGACCATTATTACACCACCGAAATGCATTATACCAACGAAGTAGAAATGCCCAATGTGCTTTCCTTCAACCTGCGTAGCGGTTACCGCTATGCCAACTGGATTGCTGAAGTTGTGGCCGACAATATGGTCACCCAGGGCGGTTTTGATATTACCCGTAACAACATGCCTTTCCCCAGCAATCAAATGAATGCCACCCGGGTGGGCGCCAACATCAAATACGAATTCCTGAAAAAGCAACTGCGTGGTTTATCACTGATAGCCAATGGCAATTATGTAGTGGCCGGTCGCAATGTGGGGCAGTCGACTACTGTGAATGCCGGTGTCTTTTACATCTTCAACTTTTCTAAAAGAGAAAAGATCATTTCGGCAGAACCTAAAAAACAATGATCATGAAAAAGTTTCTGTATTTAATTATAGCTGCAGGCATGGTCACCAGCACCTGTTCGAAAGATACGAACGGCCGCACCAGCGACCTGCCTGCCCTGCAGCCGGCAAAAAACGATATCGATGCAGGCACCTGGAAAACGATATTGTTAACAAGCCCCGATGAAATAGCAGTACCTGCACCCATAGCCGTCAACAGTCCCGATTATATAGCGCAGTTGAACGAGATCAAAACCTGGCAGGCCTCCCTCACCGATGAAGAAAAACGCATGGTGAAATACTGGAGCGCCGGCGCTGTATTACGCTGGAACGAATTGTTGCGCGAGCTGGTAGCCAAACACAATTTGCCGCCTTATCAAAATGACGACGGTACCTACCCCGCTCCCAGCGCCAATAACCCATTGGCCTACCCGCAATTTCCCTTTGCCAACCCGCCTTATGCGGCACGCGCCTATGCTTATGTAAGCGCCGCCCAGTACGATGCCCTGGTGGCCGCCTGGCATTATAAAAAATTATACAACCGGCCGGCGCCCTATGTAACCGATGCCAGCATTCAACCATTGATACCTAAAAGCGATTTGCCCGGCTATCCCTCCGAAGATGCCGTGGTAGCCGGCGCAGCGGTGGAAATGATGAAATTATTATTCCCCGGCGACCAGGATATCATTCAGCAAAAAGCCGAAGAACATAAACGCGCCCGCATCATTGCCGGCGCCAATGTACGCAGTGACATCGAAGCCGGCGAAGCATTGGGAAGGGCCGTTGCACAGAAGTTTGTTACTCGCGCCCGTGGCGACCGGGCCGGCGCCTCGGGTGGTACACCGGTCGACTGGGCCAAACTGGAAACCGATTGTATAGCACGCAATGAAATACCCTGGTATAGCCTCGAAGTTCCAAAGCGCCCGCCCATGCTGCCGCTGTTTGGAAAAGTAAAGGCCTTCCTTTTCGATTCGCTTACTGCTATTTCATTACGTCCCGGTCCGCCACCGCTTACCGCCAGTAAAAAAATGCAGGATGAAACCGAAGAGATCTACCAGATGGTACAAAACGACACCCGCGAACATTACCGCATTGTACATTACTGGGCCGATGGTGTGGGCACCTCCACCCCTCCCGGTCACTGGGATGTGATAGCTGCCGAAGACTTTATAAAGAAAAACTACAGCGAGGTGCGCTGGGCACGCAACATGGCCTTGTTGAATATGACAATGATGGATGCAGCGATCGTTTGCTGGGATACTAAAATGCATTATTTCAATCCCCGGCCAACACAAATGAACCCGAAGATCAAAACGCTTACCGGCATTCCCAATTTCCCGGCCTATGTATCGGGGCACTCTACTTTTAGTGGCGCCGCTGCGGCCGTCTTATCGCACCTGGTTCCCGAAAGGGCCGATGTGTACCAGGCCATGGCCCTGGAGGCCTCCATGTCGAGAATGTACGCGGGTATCCATTTCCGCGCCGATTGTGAAGTAGGTTTGGAAACAGGGAAGAAGGTAGCCGCTTATGCCATCGACAGAGCCAAAACCGATGGTGCAGGAAACTGACCAATAACTTTTTTGAGAGCATACATTGAGTAAATCGATACCGTGTTTTTCCAGACACGGTTTTTTTATGTTGTATACAAAGAGGCGCCCCGGCGGGCGCCACGCTTCTTTATTTATTACTTTTATATAATATAAACGTTTACAGCATGAAGAAATTGACCCTGCTTTTACTGGTATGCTGGCAAATTACCCAAACGATTGCCCAGGCCCCACCCGACAAAATTTATGGCGAGTTATTCCACGATGTACAAATGAAAAAGGTATTTGCCGATGGTAAAACCTTTGTAGACTGCATCCCTAAACGTAACCCCAAAAATATTGTAGCCGATTACCTGCAGCAAAAAGAAAAACCCTCCTTTAACCTCAAACAATTTGTTGAAACCAATTTCGAACTGCCCCAAACACCCCGGCTCAATTATGTAACCAAAGAAAAAGATGTAGTAGCCCATATAAAAAATCTATGGGCCGTGCTGCGCCGTGAACCCGATACCATTGTCATTGGCAGTTCGCTGTTAGCCCTGCCCTATCCTTATATTGTACCCGGCGGCCGCTTCCGCGAAATTTATTATTGGGACAGTTATTTCACCGTGCTGGGTTTACAGGCCAGCGGCGAATTGGATATGATAGAAAATATGGTAAAGAATTTTGCCTATATGATAGATACCTATGGGCATATTCCCAATGGCAACCGCAGTTATTATCTCAGCCGCTCTCAACCGCCTTTTTTTGCCCTGATGGTAGAAATACTGGCCGATAACAAAGGCGATTCCATATATCTTTCTTACCTGCCCGCGCTGGAAAAAGAATATGCATTCTGGATGGAGGGCGCCGGCAAACTGCAAACCGGCAAAGCTTATAAGCGGGTCGTAAAGTTAAACGACAGCACCGTGCTGAACCGTTACTGGGATGATTATGCCGCACCCCGCCAGGAAAGCTACCGCGAAGATGTGGAAACAGCACAGCAATCGGGCCGCGACAAAAACGTCGTGTATACACATTTACGTGCCGCCGCCGAAAGCGGTATCGATTTCAGCAGCCGCTGGTTCAAAGACAAAAAAACGCTCACCAGCATTCATGTCACCGATTTTGTAGCCGTTGACCTCAACAGCCTGCTTTACAAACTGGAAAGCATCATAGCCAGGGCTAAACTGGTGGCGCATGATGAGCAAGGCGCCGCCGCCATGCAAAAAAAGGCCGATCACCGTTTTGACGCCATCAACAAATTCTGCTGGAACAAAACCCTTAAATATTACACCGATTTTAATTTCAAAACAGGAAAGCCATCTACCGTAGTAACACCGGCGGGCATGTACCCATTTTGTGTAGTAAACAAGGATCCCGGGTATATGAGCCTGCTGGCCCGCCAGGCCGCCGTACAGGTAAAATCAAAGTTGCTGCAACCGGGTGGTGTAGCCGCCAGCCCCATCAATACCGGCCAGCAATGGGATGCCCCTAATGGATGGCCGCCGCTGGTATGGATGACCGTATGGGGCCTGGATCGTTGCGGCCAGCGCGAGCTGGCGCGTGAAATTTCTGAACGCTGGATCAAATTAAATGTGGATGTTTTCAAAAGAACCGGTAAATTAATGGAGAAATACAACGTCGTTAACCTTGACCTGGAAGCCGGCGGCGGTGAATATCCATCGCAGGATGGTTTTGGATGGACGAATGGTGTGCTGCTGGCCCTGATCAATAAATACGGCATGCCCAGGTAGCTTAATCAATTTACCTATATGAAACTTGTCCTTACCTGTTTGTTATTGGCCTGTAACTTAGCATCGTTTTCGCAAACCAAAAGAACCTACACCAAAACGCGCAAACCCGCAGCTACGGGTTTTCCCGCTTCATTTATAGGCCATTGGAAAGGCACGCTGGAATGGTACCCGGCAGGCGCCAAAGAACCACGCAGGGTGGTGATGCATGTACGCATTTATCCTTACCGCGACAGCGCCGGTATGTACACCTGGAACATGGTTTATGGCGACGAATCGAAAGACAACCGGCCTTATTTCCTCAAAGCAGTGGATACCGAACAAGGCCATTGGGTAATCGATGAAATGAATGGCATTAAGGTAGATCAATACTGGACGGGCGCCAAACTCTGCAGCGCCTACACCACCCAGCAGGTGACCATCGCCAACAATTACTGGATCGAGAACGGCGACCTGGTAGCGGAGTTTATTTCTTATAATACCAAACCCATCGCCAAAACCGGTAAAGGCACCGAAGATATTCCTTATGTATACAGCTACGAGATCAGGAGTTACCAGAAAGCCGTATTGAAAAAGATGTAATGCTTTGTGTTAGTTAGTACTTTTGCGCAAATTTAGAATATGATCAAATGGATGCCCGCCGCTTTGTTAATGGCCATCGTGGTAAACGCCTGTTCGCCCAATAATGTTACCGTAAACAATAACCTGAAAAAATACTTCGACGCCAATAAGGTTACCGGTTGTTTTGGTTTGTTCGATAATGGCCAGGGCAACTTTACCATTTATAACCTGCCGCGTTTCAGCGACAGCGCCTACCTGCCTGCATCCACCTTCAAAATAGTGAACTCGCTTATCGGTGTTGAAACCGGCGCCGTACAGGATACCAACTCCGTCATAAAATGGGACAGCATTTCGCGCGGCCGCCCCGAATGCGACCGCGATATGACCATGTGGGATGCCTTCCGCATTTCCTGTCCGCCCTGGTACCAGGCCATGGCCCGCCAGGTAGGCAAAGAAAAAATGCAGCATTATATCGATACCCTGGGCTATGCACAACGGTATAACAAATTCAGGATCGCCGATAACCTGGATACCTTTTGGCTGGATAACAGCGCCAAAGTAACTGCCGATGAACAACTGGGGCTGGTAAAAAAACTCTATTTCGATCAATTGCCTTTCCAGAAAAGATCGCAGCGTATTGTACGCAGCATGATGCAGTGGGAAAGCAATACCCTGTACAAACTGAGTTACAAAACCGGCTGGGGTTTTACCGAGAAAGGCCATTCGCTGGCCTGGATCGTGGGCTGGATAGAAGAGAACGGCCACCCCTACTTTTTCGCCTTGCAAATAGAAACACCCGATAAAAATGCCGATATACCGGCCATCAGGCTGCAGCTATTAAAAGATATATTAAAAGAATTGGGATTTTTTGAGGGCCGCAAATAAACCATTAACTTATTACTTTGGTTTAATTCTTGTATTAACACGGCATCCGGGAAAACAACACATTGAATTACAGATTTCAACATATTGAATACCTCGCTGCCCTGGCCGTTATTCCGCTGGTGATCGTTTTATACGGCCAGCTCCTGTACTGGAAAAAAAATACCGCCCGGAAAATAGGCGATCCCAAATTGGTACAGGCGCTTACCGCCAATTATTCGCCCTCGAATTTCCTGATCAAATTTTTATTTATTACCCTGGCTTTGGCCGCGGTAATTGCCGCCGCTGCCAACCTGCAAAAGCCGGGCGCTATGGACAATGTACAACGCAAAGGCGTGGATGTAGTGATTGCCATGGACGTGAGTAAAAGCATGCTGGCCGAAGACATCAAACCCAACCGGCTGGAAAGGGCCCGCCAACTGGTGTACAAACTTATGGACCGCCTGCCCGACGACCGTGTGGGGCTGGTGCTGTTTGCCGGCCGTGCCTACCTGCAAATGCCTTTGACCACCGATCATGGCGCCGCCCGTATGTATATTCAGCAGGCTGGTCCCGAAGTGGTGCCCACACAGGGAACCGTGATTGCCGAAGCCCTACGCGCCAGCAACTCGGCCTTTAACAGCAAGGAAAGAAAATACAAATCCATTGTATTGATCACCGATGGCGAAGACCATGACCCGCAGGCTGTTCAACTGGCGCACCAGTTGTCGGAAGATGGCGTAATGATCAATACCGTGGGCATTGGTTCTACTACGGGCGCACCCATCATTGATCCCGCCACCAGTGAATACAAAAAAGACGAGAACGGTAATACCGTCATATCCAAACTGAACGAAACCGAATTGCAGCAACTGGCACAGGCCTCCAAAGGCGTATATGTGCATATGATAGATGTGGAAACCGCGGTAGACGCCATCACCAAACAACTGGGCACCATTGAACAAACCTCCCTGGAAGACAATGCATTCAGGGATTATAAAAGTTTTTTCCAGTGGTTCCTGGCAGGCGCCTTATTATTGCTGGTAATAGAATCCTTTTTACCGGAACGTAAATTCAAAGCAGCTTGAAAGGCATTCCAAACATATTAATGCTGGGCATCATTGCTTTACCCTCGCTGGCCACAGCGCAGGATGAAAATGCCGCGCTGCGAAATGGGAACAAACATTACCGCCAGGGGCAGTACGATAAGGCCATGCCCGAATACGAAAAAGCCATCCAGCAAAATCCTAAAAACACCGTTGCCCAATACAATATGGGCAATGCCCGTTTCAGGACCAATAAGTATGATGATGCGGAGAAAAACTACGACGAAGCCATTACTTCAAGCAATGATAAAACACTCAAAGAACGAAGCTATTATAACAAGGGTGTAACCCTCTCCAAACAAAAAAAGCTGCAGGAAAGCATCAATGCCTGGAAAAATGCCCTCAAGCTGGACCCCAGCGACGAGGATGCCCGTTTTAACCTGCAAAAGGCCTTAAACGAACTGAAAAAACAACAGCAGCCCGAGCAACAAAAACAACAGCAAAAACAGCAGCCCAAAAAACAGCCGCAACAAAAACAGCAAAACAAGCTGGATAAAAGAAAGATTGAACAATACCTCAAATCACTGCAACAAAAAGAGCAGGAGGTGCAGCGAAAGATCCAGCAAAACCGGGCGCGTTCGGTATCACAACCCGATAAGGACTGGTAGGGCCTTCATTACAACATTTAGAGAATGCGCTTTAAATACGGCTGACCCACGAAATATCCCCGGCTTACCAGGCGTTCAACTATTTTATATCCATGGCATAAAGGCGCTACATCCCCGCCGTAACCGCCTTACAAATACGGCCCTGCCACCGAATTGTTGTACTTTTGCTGACTAATTTAATTTCAACATGCAGCTTTACTGCGAATCTCTGACGAGCTATAAAAGACTGATAACCCGTGAAGTACGCATTGGCGACCTGCTGCTGGGCAATGGCCACCCCATTCGTGTGCAAACCATGACCACCACCGACACCATGGATACCCTGGCCACCGTAGAGCAAACCATCCGCTGTATAGAGGCCGGCGCCGAACTGGTACGCATTACCGCCCCCAGCAAAAAAGAGGCGGAAAACCTGCTGCACATCAAAAACGAACTGCATAAAAGAGGTTACACCACACCCTTAGTGGCCGATATTCATTTCACCCCCAACGCCGCCGAAATTGCCGCACGCATCATTGAAAAAGTGCGCGTAAACCCCGGCAACTATGTAGATAAAAAGAAATTCGAGCAAATAGACTATACCGATGCGGAATATGCCGAAGAAATTGAACGCATACGCGAACGGTTTACCCCCCTGGTAAAAATTTGCAAGGAATACGGCACCGCCATGCGTATCGGCACCAACCATGGCTCGCTCAGCGACCGCATCATGAGCCGCTATGGCGATACCCCCATGGGTATGGTAGAAAGCGCCATGGAGTTTTTGCGCATCGCCCGCAATGAAAGTTACCACAACATTGTGTTGAGCATGAAGGCCAGCAACCCGCAGGTAATGGTGCAGGCCTATCGCCTGCTGGTGCAAACCATGATGAACGAGTTCAACGAATGTTATCCCCTGCACCTGGGTGTAACCGAGGCCGGTGATGGCGAAGATGGAAGAATTAAATCGGCTATTGGTATTGGCACCCTGCTGGAAGATGGATTGGGCGATACCATACGCGTATCGTTAACAGAAGACCCTGAATTTGAAATACCGGTTTGTAAAGACCTGGTAAAACGATATACACAACGGGAAGAAGGGATACCTGAAATTACCAACATTCCTTATTCGCCTTTTGAATATAAAAGAAGGGAAACCTTTCCTGTTTCCAACATCGGTGGTAAAAACGTGCCGGTGGTGGTGGCAGACTATATGGGATCAACCGATATCGATCTGCAGGCAGTAGGTTATACCTACGATGCCATTACCGATAAATGGACCATTGGCGATGCCGCAGCCGATTATATGTACACCGGTAAAAAGCTGCTCGATTTTGCCCTGCCCGGCACGCTGAAAGTGATCTGCGATCATGCTGCCTGGTTAGAGGCCGGCGACAAAGAAAAATACCATCCCTTGTTCCAGGCCGGCGAATACCTGCAACCCGTAGACCGCTCGGGCATCATGAACTTTGTAGCGGTGGATGCCAGCACACCCGTGGCGCTGGAACTGTTACAGGCCATTCGTAAAGACAATACCGTGGTATTGTGCGTGTATTCATCGCACCGGCATGCCATGGCTTCGGTAAGGCGGTATATCATGGAACTGATGAACCAGGGTGTAAGCTGCCCGGTAATACTGGCCGTGGAAAGCCATGATACCACCATCGACGAACAGCTCATTCATTTCTCTACCGACAGCGGCGCCTTACTGCTCGATGGTATGGGCGATGGCATCTGGCTCATGAACGATCCAAAGAAGATACAAAACCATAAGGTGAGCGGACGTACGTACCTGGAAACAAAAAACAACCACCAGTTCATCAACAATACCTCGTTTTCGATATTGCAGGCCACCCGCACCCGCATATCAAAAACAGAATATATTTCCTGCCCCTCCTGTGGCCGTACCTTGTTCGACCTGCAGGAAACCACCGCCAGAATTCGTTCGGTAACCCATCACCTCAAAGGGGTGAAGATTGCCATCATGGGTTGCATCGTAAACGGCCCCGGCGAAATGGCCGATGCCGATTTTGGTTATGTGGGCAGCGGGCCCGGTAAAATAACTTTATACAAGGGTAAAGAAATTGTGAAACGTAATGTAGACAGCGCCATTGCTGTGGAAGAATTGATTAATTTGTTGAAAGATAACGGGGCCTGGGTAGAACCACAAAACATAAACAGCAAACCCATTGAACAGGATTGACCGTTTACATGCTATTCTCACACACCTGCAAAGTAAAAAAAAGGTTACCGCGCAGGAAATAGCCGATCGCTTCAACATCAGTTTGCGTACGGTGTACCGCGATGTAAAAGCGCTGGAAGAAAGCGGCGTGCCCGTTATTGGCGAAGCCGGCAGCGGTTACACCGTGATGGAAGGTTACCGCTTGCCGCCCGTAATGTTTACCCAGGAAGAAGCCTCGGCCCTGCTGCTGGGCGCCAAACTGGCCGAACACCAAACCGATGCCTCCGTTCAAAAACATTTCCTGGCCGCCCTGTATAAAATAAAAGCCGTATTACGCAGTACCGATAAAGAACTGATGGATGCGCTGGATGATAACATTGCCGTGGCCACCCGCATGCCGGCCGACACCACCTCGGGCCGCTACCTGGTAGACCTGCAAAAGGCGCTGGGCGATAAAAAGGTGATCACCATACGCTATCAGTCCAATAAAGAAGAATCTACCCGCCGCCAGGTAGAACCCATCGGCCTGTGGTTTTATGGCCAGGCCTGGCACCTCATAGGCTGGTGCCGCATGCGTGGCGGTTACCGCGACTTCAGGGTAAGCCGCATCCAGCACCTGGAACTGATGGACGAACACTTTCACCCCGACTCCCACCCTTCGTTACAGGAATACATGCAGACCATGGTTCACCAAACAGAACTGCAAAACGTGGTGGTACGCTTCAAAAAAGACATCGTGAAATTCCTCGGCCACCAGAAATACATTTACGGTTATGTAAAGGAAGAAGCCGATGGCGATTACGTGCGTATGTACTTCTTAACCAGCCACCTGGAATTCTTTGGCCGCTGGCTGCTGATGTTTACGAACAACCTTACCGTAGAGTCGCCCGAGGCCCTGATCGCCATCATGAAAGACCTTTCGGAAGACCTCTACCAGCATTTTCAAAAAATTCCTGCCTCCCTGCTGACATAATGTTGTCACTACTCACCGGTTATTTTGTTGTAGAAATCGACACTTAGTAAAAAAGAAGGGCAATACTGTCCAATTTGCCCGCGCTCAGGCGTCATTTCTACAAACAAAAAAACCATCATATGAACGTACACACCTTTCCACCGCTCACTGTGCTGTACAGCACCCACTGTACCAGCTTCGATGACCTGCACCAGTTTGGCCCGGTAATGGCGGAACTCTATGCCGAAGCCGGCAGGCGCAAGGCCATCAACGGCCCGCTGCACTGGATCTATTACGATATGGATGAACAGCCCGGCCTGTTTACGCTGGAAATTGCCATCCCCATTCGTAAACCCTTTCAATCCAGCCGATTTGGGGTAAAAAAGCTGGATATGTTCAGGGCCATTACCTTCCCCCACGAAGGGCGTTGGGAGCATTTACCGGGCAGCCGTCTGCAGATCATGAAAAGGCTGGAGGAGAACAATATCCCTGTTTCGCACGAATGCCGGGAACTGTTCCTGAACATCGACCTGGAACATCCCGAAAACAATGTTACCGAAATACAGATCGGCCTGGAGGCCATCATTCCACAAACCATACATCATGAAAAGAAACGTTTGTTACCTGTTCATATTTGAGGGATTCAGCGACTGGGAACCGGCGCTGGCCATTGCCAACCTGCGTAAACATTTTAATTACGAGATCCGCACTTTTTCGTTCGATGGTAAACCCATACGGTCCATGGGCAATATGCAGGTGCAACCCGATTGTTCCATGCAGGAAGTAAATGTGGAAGAGGCCAGCCTGCTGATCATGCCGGGCGGCGATATATGGGAGCAGGGCGGCAACCAGGAGATCGCTCCGCTGGTACAGCAGTTTGCCCGGGCGCAAAAGCTTATTGCGGCCATTTGCGGCGCCACGCTATTAATGGCCAACAATGGCTACCTCGATACCATAGCGCATACCAGCAATGGGCTGCCTTATTTACAACAACTGGCGCCCAATTATAAGGGTGAAAAGTTGTATCATCAACATCCCTGTATTACCGATGGCCATATCATCACTGCCAATGGCGCGGCCATGATCGAATTTGCCATTGCCATCTTCGACAAGTTGCAGGTAGAGCAACCCGATTTCCTGGAGAAAATAAAAATACTGTATAAAAGCGCCGGTATGGACTATCGTTTTTAGCTCATCACCCGTGTACCGTCCTGTATGGCGGTTACATATACATCGGGTGTTTTCTTAAACAGTCCGTTAAAAGCTTCCTGTATCTTTTGTTTGAAATAGTCCACCGCATCGGTTTGCACAATGTTGATGGTGCAGCCGCCAAAACCGCCGCCCATCATACGGGCGCCTACTACGCCGGGTATGGTTTGGGCGCGTTCGGCCAGGAAGTCGAGTTCGGTACAGCTTACCGCGTATTTTTTGCTCAGCCCTTCATGTGTAGCATACATCAGTTGCCCGAATTTGGCCAGGTCGTTATTCTTTAAAGCTTCGCAGCCTGCCAGCAATCTTTCTTTTTCATATACCACGTACGAGCAGCGGTCGAACACCACGGGGCTCATTTCATCTTTATGCTGTACTAATTGGGCGGGCTCTACATCGCGCAGCGAAGCAATGTGGGGATAATGTTTTTTCAATATGGCCACGCCTTCTTCACATTGCTGGCGGCGTACATTGTATTCGCTGCCGGCCAGTGAATGGCTTACCATGCTGTTTACCAGCACCACCTTGTAGTTGGGGAATTCGAAAGGAATATATTCATATTCAAGGCTGCGGCAATCCAGTTTCATCACATGCCCTTCCTTGCCATGCAGGCTGGCAAACTGGTCCATGATGCCGCATTTAACGCCTACGAATGTATGTTCGGTTTTTTGACCAATAAAGGCCAGGTCCATACGGCTCAGGCCCAGGTTGAATAGCTCGTTCAGTCCAAAACCATAACCCGAGCACAGGGCGGCCGAGGAACTCATACCCGCGCCCACGGGAATATCGCCATCGATCAGTACGTCTACCCCGCCTATTTGTTTACCCTTTTGTTGAATATGATAAGTGACCCCCAGCAGGTAGTTCATCCAGCCCGTGCGCGGCTCAATGCCGTTTACATTAAAGCTGAACGATTCCCCAAACTGGTTGGCAAATACGTTAACGGTATCGGTATTATTGGGTGCAATGGCCACATAGATCCTTTTGTCTACAGCGCCCGGCAAAACAAACCCGTTGTTATAATCGGTATGCTCCCCTATCAGGTTTACCCGGCCTGGCGCACCAATTACCAGGGGTTCTTTCTGGAAACGGTCCCTGAAAACCTGTTGTAAATTTTTTATCATGATTCTTTATACAGATGAATTAATTTTAACGAATTTTCTAAGAAACAATAGATTAAGTACCTATGAGCTTTCAAGTATCACGCTTCACAGAGAACGGGTTGAATTTTGTCAGGCTGCAAGATAATGCAACAAATACAATCATTACCATACTGCCTTCACATGGCGCCCTCCTGCATGCTTTTGAAGTGCCCGTGAAGGATGCCAGCTTCAACATCATTGACAATTACGCCAATAAGGAAGAGCTGGAGAAAGACCTGCGTATATCCTACAAAAGCAGTAAACTATCTCCCTTTGTATGCCGCCTCCGCGATGGTAAATACACCATCGATGGCGAACCTTACGAGATCGGCACCAAATTCCACGACGGCAATGCCATTCACGGCTTGTTGTGGAACAAGGAATTTCATATCACCGATCTCTTTGCCGACGACAACTCGGCCCAGGCGGCCATGCGCTACCATTACAAAAAAGACGATCCGGGTTATCCCTTCGACTATGTGTGCGAAGTGCGGTATACCCTGCTGCGCAACAGCATACTGCAGGTAGAAACCACCCTGCTGAACCTGGAAGACCTGGAAATACCCATCGCCGATGGCTGGCATCCCTATTTTCAACTGGGCGGCACCATCGACAATTACGAGTTACAATTCAACTCCAATACACTGGTGGAGTTCGACGAAAGGCTGCTGCCCACCGGTAACCTGGTACACGACGACAGCTTTGCCCAGCCGGCACGTATAGGTAACAGGCAACTGGATAATTGTGTGATCATCGTTCCCGAAGAAGGCAAACCCTGTGTGGCCCTCTTCAACCCCGATAACCGGCTGCTGCTGACCATCGTTACCAACGAGCGATATTCTTACCTGCAATTGTATACTCCCCGTGAACGAACAAGCATTGCCATCGAAAACCTGAGCAGCGCACCCGACTGCTTCAACAACGGTATGGGCCTGGTGATGCTGCCGCCCCGCAGCCCCCGAACATTTACCGTTTGGTACCAGGCAGGTGTGGCTGAAAACGATTAACTTGCCTCAAAATACACCTGCGTTATGAAGTACCTGAAATATATACTTACCGTAGTGACCATGGTATGCATGGCCGGTTGCTACGAGATCAATGAAGAGATATCCATCAATGCCGATGGCAGCGGCTCATATGTAACCAAAATGGATATGAGCCAGCTGATAGAAATGATGCAAACCTTTGCCGGTGAAGAAGAGCTGGCCAAAGAAGGTATGGACCGTGTAATAGACACCACCGTGTTGATGAAAAGCCTGCTGGATTCGGCCAAAGAGGTAACACCCGAACAAAGAGAGCTGATGAAGGACGGCAAAATGAAACTGCAGATGAATGTTAAGGAAAAGGTGTTCAAGATGAATATGGACCTGCCCTTTAAAAAACTCAACAACCTGCAACAACTGATGTCGGGCCAGGGTGGCAGCGGCGGTATGGCCGATGTATTCAAAAATATGTTTGGTAAAAAAGGCGAAGCACAGGGTATCACCGACCAGCCCGCACCCAAAGAACCCGACATGAGCGATTTTGCCGGCATGTATGATGTAACCGTGAGCAATGGCCTGATCAGCAAAAAAGTAAACGCCGAAAAATTCAAGGCATTGACCGACCGCCCCGAAATGGCGCAGATGAAACAGTTGGGCACAACCGGTATGGAAATACTGTACACCACTACCATTAAATTACCCCGCGCAGCCAAAAAGACCGACAACCCGCTGATGAAATTATCAGACGATAAAAAAACAGTGACCATGAAGTACAACTTACTGGATCTACTGGAGCACCCTGAGAAATATTCTTATACCATTGAATATTAGAAGAGCGGATATTACATATGCAAACTGATTTCCTGGTCATCGGCTCAGGCATAGCCGGGCTTACCTTCGCCATCAAAGCAGCTTCGGAATTTCCCGACAAAAAGGTACTGGTGATTACCAAATCGCAGGCCGACGAAACCAATACCAAATATGCACAGGGTGGTGTGGCCGGTGTAACCGATTTTGAAAAAGACAGCTTCGAAAAACATATCGAGGATACGCTGATTGCCGGCGACGGCCTTTGCAACGAACGGGTTGTAGAGATCGTGGTAAAAGAAGGCGTACAGCGCATACAGGAGATCATCAAATGGGGCGCGCAATTCGATAAAGAAACCGATGGCGATTACAAACTCGGTAAAGAAGGCGGCCACAGCGAATTTCGTATACTGCATCATAAAGATGTAACCGGCAAGGAAATGGAAAGGGCCATGCTGGAAGCGGTGAAGCAGTATACAAATATCGAGATCATCAAACATTGTTTTGTGGTGGACCTCATTACGCAGCACCACCTGGGTTACCTGGTCACCAAAAGCACTCCCAATATTGAATGTTACGGCGTATACGTACTGAACCGCGATACCAACCAGATTGAAAAGATACTGGCTCCCATCACCGTATTGGCCACCGGCGGCAATGGACAGATCTACCGCTCTACTACCAACCCGCACATCGCCACCGGAGATGGTGTGGCCATGGTATACCGCGCCAAAGGCCGTATAGAGAACATGGAGTTCATACAGTTTCATCCCACCGCTTTGTACGAACCTGGTTTAAGAGGCCAGTCGTTTTTGATTACAGAAGCAGTGCGTGGTGATGGCGGCATACTCCGTAATAAAAACGGCGAGGCATTTATGGAGCGGTACGATCACCGCAAAGACCTGGCCCCGCGTGATATTGTAGCCCGCGCCATAGACAGTGAAATGAAAAAAGACGGTACCGAACATGTGTTCCTGGATGTAAGGCATATGCAGCCCGACAAATTCATGGAGCATTTCCCCAACATATACGAGAAATGTAAGTCTATCGGTATCGATGTATTCACCCAGTTAATTCCCGTGGCGCCTGCTGCCCATTACAGCTGTGGCGGCATCAAAACCGATGACTGGGGCCGCACTTCCATCAAGAACCTCTATGCTGCCGGCGAATGTGCCAGCACCGGTTTGCACGGCGCCAACCGGCTGGCCAGCAACTCGCTGCTGGAAGCCATGGTATTTGCCCATCGCTGTTTTATTGATGCAGCAGAAAAGATAAAATCAGGCAGCGTATCTGCCAACCAGTTGCCCATACCCGACTGGAATGCCACGGGTACTTCGCAACCCAAGGAAATGATCCTCATTACCCAAAGCCTGAAAGAACTGCAACAGGTAATGAGCGATTATGTAGGTATTGTACGTACCAATACCCGTTTGCAACGCGCCGCAAAACGATTAGATTTGTTGTGGGAAGAAACAGAGGCCCTGTATCAAACTACTACCCTATCGCCCCAGTTACTGGAGCTGCGTAATATGATCACCATTGGTTTTTTGATCGTTAAATGTGCGCAGTTCAGGAAAGAAAGCCGTGGATTACATTTTAATACCGATTATCCCGAGCGCAGCGCCATGGTGCAAAACATTGTATTATAGCCGATGAGTATATCCAATAATAATCCGAACCTGCAGGCCATGATCTTAGCCGCGGGGCTGGGCACCCGGTTCAAACCCTGGACCGACCACCATCCCAAAGCACTGGCCGTTATCAAAGGCAAAAGCCTGCTGCAACGTAATATCGAATTCCTGCAGCAATACGGCATTACCAACGTAGTAGTGAACGTACATCATTTTGCCGGCCAGATCATCGAGGCCATTCAAAACAACAAAGGCTGGGGCAGCACCATTACCATCAGCGATGAAAGCGATGTGGTGCTGGAAACCGGCGGCGGTTTGCTAAAGGCAGCCCCCTTGTTTACGGCCAGCACCATCGTATTGATCAACGTAGATATACTCACCGACCTGGACCTGGGCCGTATGATCGATTTTCATATACAACACCAACCCCTCTCTACCCTCGCCATCACCAACCGCACTACTTCCCGCTATTTTTTATTCAACGACCAGGACATGCTTTGTGGCTGGCGCAATACCAAAACCGGCGAAGAAAAGATAGCCAGGCAGGCCGCTTCCTATCATCAAAAAGCATTCAGCGGTATACATGTGATCGACAAAAAACTATTGTCGGTGATCAGGCAAAAAGGTAAGTTTTCCATGGTGGATGTTTACCTTGACCTGGCCGCCCACCACACCATCAAAGGCTTCGATCACAGTGGTACACGATTTATAGATGTAGGAAAGCCGGAGTCTGTATCGCAGGCCGAAGCCCTGTTTGAATAGGTGAATATCTTCCTGCGGGTTTTTGCAGCCCAACGCTATGACGAACCATATTTTTTACCGATCTTAACCATACCATGCAATCAATAATCGACGGAATCAAAAACCTTTACTTCTCCTGGCGTGGAGAAGACTGTGAAAGGATCGAGATTCTTCCACAATCCGGATCCGACCGCAGGTACTTTCGCATACACCATCCCAAAGGATCGTGTATTGCCACCTACGGGCATAACGTACCTGAAAACGAAACCTTTATTTACTTCTCCGAGCATTTTTTCGAACACCGCCTGCCGGTGCCCGAGATCTATGCGCTGAGTGAAGACCAGACCATTTACCTGCAGGAAGACTTCGGGGATGTATCGCTGCTGAACCGCCTCGAAGCCGAAGGTTTCTGCGACAACATATACAACCTGTTCAGGCTGAGCCTGCACCGCCTGGCCGAATTACAGGTAAAAGGCCACAACGGGCTGGATTATGCCCGCTGCCTTACCAACCAGGAATTCGGCAAACAGGCCATCATGGCCGACCTGCTCTATTTCAAATACTATTTTCTCGACGCCCTGCGCAAGGCCTACGATAAACAAAAACTGATTGACGATTTTGAGGCGCTGAGCACCTATCTTACCCGTACCGAGTACAAGTATTTTATGTTCCGCGACTTCCAAAGCCGCAACATACTGGTAAGCGACGACGATACCGTGCATTTTATCGATTACCAGGGCGGTATGCAGGGAGCGCCCCAATACGATGTGGCCAGTATGCTGTGGCAGGCCCGCGCCAACTTACCCGAAGACTGGAAAACCAGCCTGCTGGATCATTACATCGATTCGTTTGAGCAGATCGTGAACTCGCCTGTAGACCGCGAGCTGTTCAAAAGCCAGTACAATGGTTATGTGCTCATACGCCTGCTGCAGGTATTGGGCGCCTATGGCTTCCGTGGTTTGTTTGAACGTAAGGCCCAGTTCCTCACCAGCATTCCCCAGGCGCTTAAAAACCTGAAACAGTTTATCGACGATCAGCACCTGGGCATCATTGTACCTGAGTTTAAAAAGGTATTACAAATATGTGTGAGCGATGAGATCATCGACCGGTTTACCCCCCTGGTAGCCGATGAAGAAACACCGCTGGTAGTGCGCATACACAGCTTCTCCTACAAAAAAGGCATCCCGGCCGATACCAGCGGTAATGGCGGTGGTTATGTATTCGACTGCAGGGGCATACTGAACCCCGGCAGACTGGCCGATTTCAAAACCCAAACCGGCCGCGACAAGGGTGTAAAGGATTTCCTGGAACAGCAAACCCGCATGTCGGAGTTCCTGAACAGCGTATTCGACATTGTAGACATCAGCGTGGAAGACTATATACGCCGCGGTTTCGAAAGCCTGTCGGTAAGCTTTGGCTGCACCGGCGGCCAGCACCGCAGCGTGTATGCAGCCGATGCACTTGCCCGCCACCTGCGCAACAAGTTCAAGGTGAAAGTAGAAGTAAAACACGTGGAGCAGGAGCAAAAGAACTGGGTAAACGGGTAAAGCTATTTAGGGCGTATCTTTGCGGGGTATGTATCATTTGGTTTACGGGTTGTTGTACCTGGTATCTTTGTTGCCGTTACGGGTATTGTATATTTTATCAGACGGGTTTTACGTATTGATCTACTATGTGATCGGCTATCGTAAACAAGTAGTGTTTAACAACCTGAAACTGGCCTTCCCCGAAAAAAGCGACGCCGAGCGTACACGCATTGCCAAACAATTCTACCACAATTTTATCGACACCTTTATCGAGACCATCAAGATGGTTTCGGCCAGCGACCGTTATATACAAAAGAGGGTAAGCGGCAATTGGGAAGTGTTGAACGAGTTGTATAAAACCGGCCGTAGTGTGCAGATACACCTGGGTCATACCTTCAACTGGGAATGGGCCAACCTGGCCGGCGCCCGTGAAATGCATTATACCTTCCTGGGTGTATATATGCCTATACGCAACCAGGTGTTCGACCGCCTGTTTAAAAAGATCAGAAGTAAATCGGGCGCCGTATTACTGGCGGCCACGAATATGCGAAACGAAATGCTGCACTGGCGGGGCCGTCAGTATGCGCTGGGGCTGGTAGCCGACCAGGCGCCCCCGGGGCCAGAGAAAGCATTTTGGCTGAACTTCTTTGGACGTCCTACTCCATTTATCACCGGTCCCGAAACCGGTGCGCGTGCAGGCAACATACCCGTTGTATTTGCCAGTATTGAAAAGCCCCGCCGCGGTTATTACAAAGTGATATTCTCCCTCGCTGATATGGAACCTGCCGACTTACCACGCGGTGAATTAACGCGCCGTTATGTAGCCCACCTCGAACAAGTTATTCAACAAAATCCTGATATGTGGCTGTGGAGCCATCGCCGGTGGAAGCAACCTTGGAAAGAAGAGTACAGTAAGAACTGGATAGGTTAACACCACTATCTCTTATGAAAAATTAATAATGGGTTTGGCAATTACTTAATCCTGATCAAGTAAAACATTAGGGTTGATAAAAATAACTATAACGGACAGCTGTATTTTTTGATGGCATCAATTGCTATGAGAAATGAAAATATTATTTTTGGCTAGCACTGACAGTAACCCTCCAGTATTCGCGAATTGAACCCAACCGGACTTTCCGATAGTGTTTTATTGACCTTAAACCCTTTTATCATGCAAAACCCTAACCCCGCATTGGCAGTCGCCAAGCCAAATCACCTTATCAGGACCTTACCGCGGATTTACAAAGCTCCCCGAAAAATTGCCAAACACGTTAGTGAATTGAATGTACGGGAAATTGAATTCCTGAAGCTGGTATGTACGGAAATGACGTATAAGGAAATTGCCGGCAAGATGTTTTTGAGCGTTCGCACCATTGATGGATATCGCGATACATTATTTGAGAAGCTGGATGTGAAAAGCCGCGTGGGGCTGGTGTTGTATGCGATTAAGAACAAGATTGTTTTGGTTTGAAAGGCTACCCACCCATCGTCCCTAACGGGACGATTACGGCATGTAATTCGAGGTGCTACCTACCTGCCGTCCCTAACGGGACGGTTACGGCATGTAATTCGAGGTGCTACCTACCTGCCGTCCCTAACGGGACGGAACGACGGGTGTGTAGCACAACATTGTTCGGGGAAATCGTCCCGTAGGGACGGCAGGTGGGTAGCCCAACGTTACACACAGGAAATCGTCCCGTTAGGGACGACGGGTGGGTAGCACAACATTGTTCGGGGAAATCGTCCCGTTAGGGACGGCAGGTGGGTAGCCCAACGTTACACACAGGAAATCGTCCCGATAGGGACGACGGGTATGTAGCCCAACGTTACACACAGCAAATCGTCCCGTTAGGGACGACGGGTAGGTAGCCCAACATTACACACAGGAAATCGTCCCGTTAGGGACGATGGGTGGGTAGCACAACGTTACATACAGGAAATCGTCCCGTTAGGGACGATGGGTGGGTAACACAACATTACACACATTAAACCGTCCCGTTAGGGACGACAGGTGGGTAAATCAATTCAACACGCTATTTTCCTTAACAATATCAATCCCTTTCTGCTCCTTCAAAGCATTAAACCCGCCTATCACATTACGCAGGTTATGTATCCCCTGCCGCTTCATCAACGAAGCCGCAATCACACTCCTGTACCCACTCCCACAATACAAATACAAATTCTGGTACTCCTCTATATTCGCCATCGACCCCGGGTCGGTGAGTTCATTCAAAGGAATATTCACCGCGCCTTTCACATGCCCATCGCCATACTCCGTTTCGCGGCGTACATCCACTGGTATCAGGTTGTCATCAAAAGGCATATCCATCGCCATCTCATCGGTCTCTATATCAATGATCATATCTATCTCTTCACCGGCCTTTACCCAGGCCTCCACACCGCCATCCAGGTAACCCTGCATTTGCGAAAAACCAACCCGCGCCAGCCTGATCACAGTTTCCTTTTCCTGGCCGGCTTCGGTAACCAATATGATGGGTTTATCAAATGGCAACAGGCTGCCGGCCCATTCGGCAAAACGGCCTTCCAGCCCAATGCTGATGCTTTCGGGCACAAACCGTTTCGTAAATTCAGATGGATTACGGGTATCCAGTATGATCGTATCTTCTTTCCCTGCCCATTCTTTAAAAGCCTCGATGCTCAAAGGTGTTAGCCCCTTTTCGAGTATTTGTTCCAGGCTGTCGTATCCTTCTTTGTTAATGCGGGCATTGATGGGAAAATAAGTAGGCGCCGCGGGCAGATCGGCCGTAACGGCTTTTATAAAGTCTTCGCGGCTTTGCGGTTGCAAGGCATAGTTGCTTTGTTTTTCGGCGCCAATGGTGCTATGGGTGCCCGGCCCCAGGTTTTTACCGCAACTGCTGCCAGCGCCGTGCGCGGGATATACCAATACATCATCGGGCAGGGTGGCAATCTTGTTATGCAGGGTATCGTACAGCATGGAAGCCAGTTCTTCCTTACTCAAATTGCCGCTGCTGAGATCGGGCCTGCCCACATCACCCACAAACAAGGTATCGCCGGTGAAGATGGCATGCGGTACACCGCTTTCATCGCGCAGTAAATAACAGGTTGATTCTATGGTATGTCCCGGTGTATGAACCACTTCGATGGTAACGGCACCGAGTTTAAACTGTTCTCCGTCTTTGGCCAGGTGAATGGGAAACTGGGTTTCGGTGTTGGGACCATATACGATGGGAGCGCCGGTAGCCTTTTGCAGATCGAGATGACCACTCACAAAGTCGGCGTGAAAATGTGTTTCAAAGATGAATTTGACGGCAGATTGCCGCTCTTTGGCCAGTTGCACATAGCTATCGATGTCCCGCAGGGGATCGATGATGGCTGCCTCCCCCTCGCTTTCAACATAATAGGCAGCTTCACTCAAACATCCTGTATACAATTGTTTTATAAACATGTTATGGATTCTTATTTTATTTAAACAAAAATAAGCCATAACAGTTTAACCAGTAGCCGGTCTAATTTCGACTACTGGTTAATTGTTAAAACAGGTGTCTCCGTCTTGTCAGATGTTGAGTTCATCCACGCATTTCATGATATGAGCTACCCGTGAACTGTTTACCGAATAGTAAATAAATTTACCATCGCGGTCGGTTTTCACGATGCCTGCTCTACGCAAAATGGCGAGGTGCTGGGATGCGACGGACTGCTCTAACCGCAGACGTACATAAATTTCCGTCACGGTAAGACGCTTGTTCTCGTCAATTAATTTGACGATCTGTTGACGCAGCTTGTGGTTCAAGGCCCGGAGGATCATCGCGGCCTTTTTTAGGTTCAGGAAGTCAACTTTGACCGATTCACCATCCCCA
>Ga0065721_10048735_pt1 | contig 103896 bp, 103 predicted proteins | sample Mesricmetagenome_FD_59108 | JGI IMG/M metagenome (GOLD analysis project Ga0065721, IMG submission 59108) | Mesophilic microbial community from rice straw/compost enrichment Sample: eDNA_1 v2 (version 2) | ecosystem: Engineered > Solid waste > Grass > Composting > Bioreactor | place: USA... | reverse complement strand
AACCAGCCCCGGTCACTACACCGCAGCCAGTTCAGGAAGTGTACTATGCGAATTGTAGCGAAGCAAAGGCTGCAGGTGCTGCTCCTCTGTATAGGGGAGAGCCTGGTTATAGAGCAAAGTTAGATCGTGACAAAGACGGAGTTGCTTGTGAAAAGTAAGATTTAAGCCTTCTCATTTGAGAGGCATTCTATGGCGTATCAAAATCAATTGTCACTGGCGAGGTTCGCGAGTATGTTTACATTCAGAGACAGATTAAAGCAAGCGTCAAAATACGGAACTGGACAAAGAGTGGTATGATGCCATCACCAGTATTATTTTATTTCTGGTTAATAAATAACCCGTCCCCTCAAATAGGGACGGGTTATTGAAGTAACAATTATTATTCGGAAATCATAAGTACAATCTTTTTGAAAATTTCAGGGGCTTGCTTAATTTCGGATGCTTTAATTTTTCCAAGCAGGAATCCATAGCCCTCTACACCAGGGTATTCATCTGATTGCCTTAACTTCTCTTCCAATGAGCCTTCCTCATAGTAAAGATCCCACGAATCATCTTCTAATTCAATGGCGATGCCCACATGTTCTGTCCCGTTTTGATCGATTTCCAGATGGTAATGCCGTAAATCTCTATAAAAAACCTCATCAAACCTAACATTGATAATACTTAACTTTTCTCGTAACTGAGCAACAGATGAAGGTGTTAATTTTAATTTTAGTTTGATACCGATTTCTTCTTTTCTAAAAATACTTGATTCATTAAAAAGCTTTCTATCGTTACCTGTAACGTCTATAACAATTTTTTTAATATCATTATAGTTAGGATGATCCTCAAATAATAGATCACATCCATATCTAATATAGGATTGTTCACTAGACACTATAGGTCCTCCAGAATTTATTTTTAGATATTTTTAAACCAATGATTGCACAGGAATAGAAAATTAATTAAATTCTACCATGGAAAACTCGGTATGTCTTTACCGAACTCAACATCGACAATGTCTATATGTTCACTCATATCAGGTTGAACATGCATATGAATATTACCTACATACCCTTGTTTTGGTTTTTTAAGAACTTTCATGTCAACACGAAGAATTTGGACTCTATCATAAGACAGAATAAATAACGTATGGTTATCGTCGTTGAAACTGCTTTTTTTAGGGCCCTTCCATGATAATTTATCAACACCATATTCCTCAACTAGATCTTTTACAGCCCTTGTTACTTTATTTACAATTTTTTTTGTGACTTCTCTTTCAAAGTAAGTTATATAGCCGCGCATAGCAGAAAAAAATGCTAGTACTTTTACATGATCCATAAGAGGATTTTCACTTCTTAACGAAGCGCGCTGCTGACTATTAGAGGACGGTTTCCCATCATATATAGTTGGATCATCAAGAATCACTTCATCAGGTGATTCACTAATGTTGACCATCTGTGCCGAAGCTAATGAAGAATTAAAGACTCCGGTAAAAATGATACTTAAAACAAGAGTAAAGGTTAAAATTCGCTTCAAGTGTTTCATTAATTTAAATCTCTCCCAGTTATTATTTCTACCTATTCCTGTGCAAATAGTAGCTTGAAAGACAAGGGTAAATATAGGTATATATATTAAAAAATTCCATTTTGTTTAATTATACCCAACAAAATTTCATTTGCAATCAAAAAGTAAATTATTAATATTCAGAAATTAATCCGAATAAATACTCGATTTTTAATATGTTAAATAATACAAAGTGGCGATGTATGTTCTCATCTGGCCTTGATTCCACAGGAATCTAAGCGCATGCTGCTATCACCAGTATTTGTTGATTTCATTCTGACTGCTTAGAGCTGGTATACCAAGCTGCGATTCGGCTATGATTGTACTAAGAGGTGATAGTATGTGCGGACGTTTTACGCTAGTGACCAACCTTGAGTTATGGAATGCAAGGTTCCAAATATGTAGCCACGATACAATATCGCACCGGGTCAATTAATCCCAGCTATTATCTCTGATCAAGGTAAGCGTCGACTCGGACAGTTGAAATGGGGATTAGTTCCCTCGTGTGCACAGGATGAGAAGAACGAATTTAAAATGATCAACGCCCGCGCCGAGACGCTGACGGAGAAGCACGCCTTCCGGCGGCTGTATGAGCGGAAGCGGTGCATTGTTCCAGCCGATGGATTTTACGAATGGCAGCAGCGAGCAGGTGGCAAGCAACCGATGCGGATCATGATGAAGACGGAAGAACCGTTTGCGTTTGCGGGCCTGTATGATACATGGACCAATCCAGCAGGCAAGAAGCTACATAGCTGCACTATCATTACCACCAAGCCGAACGAGGTAGTCCGGGACATCCACGACTGCATGCCAGTGATACTTCGCCAGCAGGACGAGGCTCTGTGGCTGAATCGAGAGCACTACGACGCTGATCTCTTACAGTCGCTGCTTGTTCCATACGACCCTGCTCAGATGCGAGCATACCCGGTTCCTTCTATAGTAGGTAGTCCAAAAAAACGATGTGCCGGAGTGCATTCAAGAAATAGCTGACCCGTCCCCGTTTTGAGGAGACGGGTTTTTGATTATGTCAGTACCTATCCATATAATCTGACATGTAAACGAATCTGGCCCCGCCGCCAATCATGTACGTTTTCAGTCGTTCGCGAAATGTCCTGTCTGCAAGCGCCAATTCGACAACGAACGCCTGCGCGCTGCCGAGCGACCGATTCCGTTTTGCTCTCCCGTTGAAAATCGGATTCCGGAAGTCAAACCCGAACAGTGAAATATAGCACTCTCAAAACCCAATTAAAGCGTTCGAACAAATTTTTGATAGATTTAATCATAGTAATCACCTCCCTATAAATTGCGGAGGTCGGTAGAAGAAAACGAGTAAGTTTTTCGGGAGGTAAGAGGCATGAAGAAGTATAGATGGAAAATTTTTCGAAAAATCAGAACGTTAGGCTCGCTGATACCGCTTGCATATAGTGATCAGGAGTTCTTCGGTGCGGTTTGTTGGCGCTACCCCGATCTTACTTATGGTTTCATCGTTTTCTAATAAATTTCTTTTCATATCACAAGCAGCAAAGAGAAGCACACAAATGGTTAGTGACAGAAATGCTTCTGAAAGAGGCATTCTAGCACTTCACACGACTGGTACAAACGTAGTCCAAGCGATAAAAATAACCCCTGGATTATCCCCGGGGGCTGTTGATGGATTACATGACTGTTTGAGTAATAACATTTGATTCGCCTTCGTTCTTGCCACCTGTAATGACAACTTTAAATAGATAAGTTTTTCCAGCCTCTAGCTGAGCAGCACGTACAGTATGCTTGGGAATCCCATTAACGGAGGCGGATTTAATTCCTAATGGCAGGTAAGCATCCTCCCAAGTTTCTCCATTGTCCGTAGACTGTAAGACTTTTTCAGATGCGGCGTCCTGTGGGGCGGTGTAGTAAAAATCGACAAATCTTCCATGAGACACATGCCAACCAGACCCAGAAATGACGACATCATCAATTGGTTTTATATCGCTATTCTCGCCTTATTTCCTTCTCTAATCGAAGGCATTCGAACGAGCCTACACCGTGCGGGCGACTTTCATCGCACACGGCGTTCCATCAACAGATAAAAGAGAAATTTTACAACGGGCAACTTTAACATACGCCACGCCTTCAATGGTGTCTGCTAACGAAAGTTAACCCATTTGGTAGCGCTTCTAGAAATGAACCAAGTTAAATCAAGTATTACGTGTGAGAACTGGTTGTAGAAATAAGAAGATCGGTAGACAGATTTTGAACAGATTGGGGAGGGACGAGTAAGCATGACAATCGAACATATTGTGGTTCTAATGTTTAACACCCAAATCCCTAACCTTAGTTAGGCGAAAATCTTGATCCTTTTTGTTACTCTATCAACGCCCGTTGTAAAAAGTACATGTCGCATCCGCTGATGGCACGCCGTATGCGTTGAAAGACGCCTGTACGGTGTAGGCTCGTTATACAACCGAGAGATAGAGAAGGTTCAAGACGAGACTAGCAATCATGCGCCAAGAGTGAACACAAATGCTTTTATTGGCCAGCGTGAATACTTTCCTGCAAACATTCCCGGGATGTATATGGTGGTGGGAATTAACGAAAAGCCGGAAAAAAGCTGGCTTATTGATGATGATGAGGACAGCTTGACTTACACAGTTTCTTCTAGTAATTCCACTATTGTGGACGTAGCAATCGGTCAGGAGAGTTTTACTGATATTAATGGCCAACCGAATACAAGTACAAGGATTCTGGTTACAGCAAAGACGCCTGGTGTTGCAGTCATAACGCTTACCGCAAATGATGGGAAAGGGGGAAGCGGATCGGTATCGTTTGAGTTGGAAGTAATCAATCCAGTTTAAGTTAAGCCCCATCCAAAAGGTGGGGTTCTTTTTTTGCGGATTGCGGATGCATGAATAGAGTAAGCTCTTTCTGATAAACGCCTCATGAACCGCTAATCACCCAGCATTCGTTGTCAACAGCCATTGCAGAGCCGCTCTGTGCTGGCTGTTTTTTTGCTTTTTCGACGGTTGTATTGCCTGTGTGAGAGGTCCACTCCATTTTTACGCAAATTCTATGCATCCTCTTTGCACCGGGCTATAATTTTCACGATGGAAATTTTAGGAGGGAGCATCATGCCGCACAGCATATTGTTAATAGAAGACGATACCCAGATCGTGGAAATGTTGCGTAATTATTTGGTCAAAGAAGGCTACGACGTCTCGGAGGCGTTTAATGGTTTGGAGGGGATTTCTCTGTTTCGGCAAAAGGCTTTCGATATCGTCATTGTCGATGTGATGATGCCGAAACTGGACGGCATCGAGGTAATTAAGCTGATCCGCGAAAAAAGTTCGGTGCCGATTCTCATCATGTCGGCGAAGGACAGCGATGTCGACAAGGCGATCGGGCTTGGATTCGGGGCTGACGATTATATCGCGAAGCCGTTTTCGCTCATTGAAGTGACAGCCCGAATCAAAGCGGCGATTCGTCGTGCCACGACGTATTCGACTGCCGGACAAATCGCCACCGAAGCAACAGAACAGGCGTCTGGAGCGGCCAGAGTGCTGACATTTGACGTGCTGCGCATTGATCTGGACAATTTTTCAGTGGCGAAAAACGATGTTGACCTGAAACTGACGGCCAAAGAATTTGAAATCTTGAAGCTGTTCACCACAAATCCGAATCGCGTGTTCACGAAAGCGCAGCTGTACGGTTTTATTTGGAATGACGAATATTACGGCGACGAAAACGTCATTAACGTCCACATCCGAAGGTTGCGGGAAAAAATCGAAGACAACCCGTCCGAACCCAAGTATATCAAGACGCTGTGGGGCATCGGCTACAAGTGGGAAGGCAACTGACATGGTGATCGCGCTGGCTGTACTCGTTGTGATTTTGACTGTAGTGATTGCCATTCAATACCGTGCTTATCGAGCAAGAAGCTCCAACCTGGAGAAAATGCATAACAAATTAAACGAAATTATCGCGGGAGACACAAGCGAGAAGTTGCTCGTTTTTACGGACGATCGCGCCTTGATACCAGTCTTGATCGCAATCAATCATTTGTTGGAGCACAACCAGCACAGGACGGCGAATTTCTTGAAGATGGAGCAGTCGATGCGAAAAATGCTCTCGAACATTTCGCACGATTTGAAGACGCCGCTTACCGTTGTGCTTGGTTACATCGAAACGATCAATTTGGACCCGGATATGGACGCCGAAGAAAGAAAAGTTTTGTTGACCAAGGTGCACGCCAAGGCAAATGAGGTGCTGGAGCTGATCCGCCAGTTTTTTGATTTGGCCAGGCTGGAGTCGGGAGACAAGCCGATTTCCCTTTCCGGGATTCACATGAACGACGTTTGCGGAAAAAACATGCTGGCTTTTTACGACACCCTGACGGTCAAAGGCTTCGAAGTCGTTATCGACATTCCGGACAAGCCGCTGCTTGCATGGGGGAACGAGGAAGCGCTGGATCGTGTCCTGAACAATTTGATTGCCAATGCGATTCAGCATGGCGGGGAGGGAAGGGCCGTCGGACTAACATTGCGGGGCGACGACGAGTTCGTGTACGTGGACGTATGGGACCAGGGCAAAGGGATCGATGAGATGCATCAAGATCGGGTGTTCGAGCGCATGTACACGCTGGAAGACTCCCGCAACAAAGCGTATCAAGGCAGCGGTCTCGGGCTGACGATTACGAAACGGCTTGTCGAAGCGCAGGGAGGAACGATTCGCATCCAGAGCAAGCCTTATGAAAAAACGATGTTTACCGTCAAGCTGAAACGAATCGCATTCACTGATTAAGGAACTTGTAAGAATCAGGTAAGGAATAAGCAAATTTCGATGCTTACAATAAAGCCTGTAAAGAACGAGGGAGGCATCGAACGATGACGCATATCGCAAGGACGAAGCAGTTGACCCGGGCTTATAAGGGCAAGGAAGTTGTTTCCAACGTCAATTTGAACATCAAGCAAGGCGAAATATACGGCATGCTCGGCCCAAATGGAGCAGGCAAAACAACCGTCATGAAAATGATCACCAACCTGGTGAAGCCGTCGGCGGGCGAAATCGAACTTTTCGGCGAAAGGCTGACCGATCATTCGTACCATTTGTTGGGACGGATGGGTACGATCATTGAAAACCCGATTTTTTACGAAAAACTGACGGCTCACGAAAACTTGGAGCTGCATGGTGAATACATGGGCTACCATAACAAAAAGTCGATCGACGAGGCGCTTGATCTGGTGAATTTGAACGGGATTGACAAGAAAGCGGTCAAGGAATTTTCGCTTGGGATGAAGCAACGACTTGGCATCGCGCGGGCGATCATGACGAAACCGGAGCTGCTTATCCTCGATGAGCCGATTAACGGCCTCGATCCGTTAGGCATCAAGGAGATTCGCGATCTGTTCAAAATGCTGTGCAAGCAGTACGGGATGACGCTTGTCATTTCAAGCCATATTCTTGGTGAAATCGAGCTGATCGCCGACACGATTGCAGTCATGAACGAGGGAAAGCTGCTGCAGGAGGTTTCGATGGAACAAATCGCCAGGCAAACGGCAGAATATGTTGAAATTACAACGAACGAAAGCAGTAAGGCGGCTTACATACTTGAGAACCATTTGCATATTTCCAACGTGCGCATCACCGACGAAGGCCAAGTCCGCATTTACGATAGCCGCATTCCACAAAGTGAGCTGTTGAAGGCTCTGGTGCTGCACGATGTCGCGATCGAAGCGGTTCATAAGAAAAAAGGGTCACTTGAGGACTATTTCCTCTCTATCCTGGGTGGGGGTGGGGTAGTTGCTTAAACTGATGAAGCTCGAAATGCGCAAACTTCGCCTATGGTCTTATATACGGGGGGCGATCATTGCCAACGTCGTGATTCTGGGTTTTATTTGCTTGATCAGTCTTGACGCGGAAATGAAACAAGATATGTCTTTTAAAAGTTATGACATGGCGTTTTCCGTCATAGATACGTTTATTCGAGGAACGTTTATCGTTTTCGCGGCAGTGCTCATTTCACGGCTTGTCATTGACGAGTTCCGCAACAAATCGATCATGGTGCTATTCATGTACCCGATCAATCGCAAAAAGCTTATCGCCGCCAAGCTGCTTGTCGTCGTGCTGTTTACGCTGATTGCGGATATTGCGACGAACCTGTTTGTTGGCGCTGGATTTTATGTATTTAATTTGTTTATGCCCGTTGTTTCAGAGCCGCTCACGTTGCCTGTCGCAGCCAAAGGACTGCTGACGGTCGTCATGAGTGCGCTGGCGACCAGCTTTTTAAGCCTGATTCCGCTTTACTTCGGCATGCGCAAGAAATCAGGCGCGGCCACCATCGTGTCATCGATTTTCGTGGTGACGCTCGTTTGCCAGAACGTCAACGGCTTCACTTTATACTCCATCATAGCGGTGCCGATTGGCCTTGCATTACTCGGAGCGGCGGTCGCGTTTATGTCGATTCGCAATATCGAGCGTGTCGATGTGCTACAGTAGCGGACGGGAGGAGCAGATCGACGATGAAGCAAGTAGTAAAATGGACATTTTTGCTTTGTGTCGTTTCGTTGACCTTGCACGGGCTGCTGTACTGGGGAACGGGGGAACGGAAAGTGCTCATCAACACGTATGGCGCTGCCGGATTAGGCATCTTGTCCGCGTTCGGGTTATTGTTTTTGAGGAATAAGAGGTAAGAGCCGTAAGTATCGGGATAAACATAAGCGAAGGCTGTCTGATAGGGACATTTGAACCTCGGGACAGCCTTTGCGTTTGGTAAGAGTGAAGCCAGGCGCGATTCGGAACAGCAATAACGCCACATAATTCGGGGCAAAGATGGCGATGATTAAGGCAAACGAGCTTACAAGCAGTCCTGCTTGCGAAGGGCTGATTTGATAGTGCTCGGAAATCTGCGGTAAAATACCGACTACGCCAAGCTTGGTGTTTATCATTCTGAATATTCATAAAAATGTTAGGAAAACACGGTATGGCTTGCTCATACAAGCAACCTCCTTTCCGTTAGTGTCGAATCCCCTTGGCCCTTTAGCTCGGCAATTTCAAGCATTGTGCTGATTGGCATGCCATATACAAAGTATATTCTTTCGAGTTCACTTGAAAGCAAGCCGTTTTGTTAAAGCTCGTCCTGTTTTGGCATTTTTAGTTTCATGCAGCCCATTCTACTCACGATGGGTTTTCCTTTTTTCTATTTTACGGTGAAGCGAACTTGGGAAAGTTCCGATACAGATAAAAGAAAACGAATGGTACAATATGTATTTTTTTCTTTATTTAGGATTTTAAATAGGATTCCATAGAGAAAAGGTGATACGGGTTATGGGACATATGGATGAAAAGATACTGGCGGTATTGAATGAAGCGGAAAAAGCGAGTGTGCCTCTTGTGATTTGCGATGGACCCGTCAGAGTGGGAAGCCGCTTCTACGAGTTTGAGCAGCAGGCATTTTGGGACAACAAGGTCTGCTTGCCTATCCCCAAAGATTTTGTGGACATGCCTGAGCACTTGCGTTCGCTCAAATATCCGTACCAGCAGCGCCCGCAGATTATTAAAAGTGATGAGAGTGGCAGCATCAACTTCACGTTGAGTCGGATTGACCAAGACTTGCAGGACCAGTGGGTCAAGCAACTGACGGCAGGAATGAAAGCGGCAATCAAAAAGGCCAATCCGGCAAATGTTTTCTATACAGACGGGGTAGAAACCGTGGGCGAAAAGCAAATTGGCTACTTCGAGTTTAAAAGCCCGGCACTGGATGGCTTCCTGTATCACCTCATGTTTTTTCTGGCGCTGGAAGGAAAAATGGTCATGGGCACGTTTGCTTGTCCTTACGCCGAGTATGAAGACTGGCGGGAAATTGCTTTTCAAGTCATGAGGACAGTAAGCGTCACAGAAGCGGATAAGGGAGAAGAGCAAGGATGAGCCAAACCGTCTTTACGTATGCCGACCTTTTCGTATCGCCCTACCAATTCGAAAAAATGACACAATTGCACCTGAGCAGACAACTAAACGAACATAGCAAACTCACCCTCAGTGGAATCGTGCCTGAGGAAAAGCTCGACCAGTACGTCGAACAGGCGGATGAGAACGAAAGAATAGAGCTGTATGTTCAGGATGGAGCGAGGAAACGCGTTTTGTTTCAAGGTGTCGTTACCAAATTGTCTGTCCAATCTGTAAGAGACGTAAGGCACATCGTCATTGAGGCCTACAGCACAACGATCCAGATGGACATTGCCAAGAAAACTCGTTCTTTCCAAAATAAACGACTTGCTTATCGCGACCTGTTTGCCAAAATTACCGCACAGTATCCTGGGGCCGATGTGGTCGATGAAGCATCAGGCGGAAAGCAGATCGGGGGCTTGCTAGTTCAGTACAAGGAAACCGATTGGGAGTTTGCCAAGCGGTTGGCTTCCCACTTCCAAGCGCCACTTGTGCCAGTTTGCACACAAAAGGGACTCAGATATTTTGTCGGAATCCCTGACTCGGGCGAACCGCAAAAACTGGAAGAATACAATTACACGATCAAAAAGAATTTGCAGGAATACAAACGAAAAGCAGAAAACGACAAGCAGGATTTTACGGAGCAGAATACGATCAGCTATGAGGTCACCAGCAACAAAATATTGGATTTGTGCAGCACCGTTACTTTTCAGCGGCGCACGCTTTACGTATACAGCGCTGAAACCAGGATGGAGCACGGAATCCTGGTCAACCAATACGTGTTGCGCGATCAGAAAGGATTGCTGAGCTGGCCTGAATTGTCTTTGGCTGAACTGGCTGGCTCCTCTTTATTTGGCAAGGTCTTGGATGTGGCCAAAGATTCGGTAAAAGTACATCTGTCTATCGATCAAAAACAAACTGTTGAAGAAGCAATCTGGTTCCCGTATTCCACGGTGTACTCTTCCCCCGACGGCAGCGGCTGGTATTGCATGCCGGAAATCGGTGATGAAGTGAGGCTGTATTTTCCAGATGCAAAAGAGCAGCATGCTTTTGCCGCAAGCTCTGTCGACCTGCTCTCGTCTGATCCGCAAAAGCGCAGCGATCCTTCCATCAAAAGCATCAGCACGAAATACGGCAAGCAAATCATTTTCCGGCCAGGAGCAATCGAGATTATTGGCAGCGGCAAGCTGTTGATGCGGCTGACAGACGATGGCGGCATCGAGATCAACAGCGACAAGAAAATCACGCTCACAGCCAAGGAAGATATTGAAATCACAGGGGGAGAAAAGGTGCTCATTCATGGAGAAGCGGGCATAGATATGAAGCAGGCAGATGCTACCCTGAGCATCGTAGACGACGTGACTTTAAGCGGAGCGAAGGTAAATATCAAGTGAGCAAGCTGATGGACAAACAGGCGGCCATGCACGATTTTTGGCAAAAGCATGTGTTGGATCGGTGGCAGTACGATCTGATCGAGATTGACCAGCGGTACAGCGAGCAAAAAGCAGGCATCGAGAACGGCTTTTGCCAAGCTTTCGATGCGCTGTGCACACAGGCAGCCAGACAGCAGGAACAGGGGAGCAAAGGAGAGATTCACACCATTTTCTTTTCCTTTTTGCGGACAAGCATCATGGAGAACAGTGCAGCATACCGCCTGGATGCGCATGATGAAAACTGGTTTTTGGACAGGACAGAATGCACGGTGGCGTGGGAAGCGGACTTCATCTTCGCCCCTTTGTTTCGGCGGATGACGGAGCTGGAGCAGGTCAAGTCCGCCTACGCAAGAAAGATCACATCGATGGATATCGAGCGGATCAAGCAAAGCGAAGCCATCAAGTATCACTTGCTGGCGGTGGAATTTATGAAGAGCATGGTGCCGATGCTGCTGGAGTGTCCAGGCTACCGTCAGATGGGCAAATCTTTGAAAATCTGCCTGCTGGCCGGGGAATATCGGGATCAATGCGAAGTCCTGTACGCTCATCCTGATCCGGCGGACAAGGAAACCAATGGAGCGGGAGCATAATCATGGACTACTTTTTGCTGAAACAAGATGAACGGTATACAGATGTGCCTCTGCTGATGGATGTGCACAAACAAATCGACATTCGCGATATGCGAATATCACGTGCTTATAAAATCGCTGACCCGCTAATCTTTCACGTCAAAGCGGGAGCAGGCAGCAGCTTTCTTGACATAATGGATCGTCAGTTGCTTTTGCTGTCGGACAAGCTGAAGCGAGTGGTGGAAGTTTACGAACCCGACACCTTGTTTAAACTGACTCCGCTAATCGACCTCTCCCGCCAGCTGCAGAAAAACTACTACCTCCCCATTTTGGAAGAACGGGAAGTGCTCAGCCCTCGTACCGAGTTTCACCATGGCAAAAGCCGAATCAAAAAGCTGGTGCTCCATAAAGAAAAGATGCGCGGCAAAAAGATTGTCCGGATCAAGGAGAGTGAAAAACCGCTGATCGTCGTCCGGTTGGACGTGGCCGAGAGCATCCTGCGGCGGGATTTGACAGGAATCTGGCTGGAACGAGTGCCGGTTGAATAAAGGAGGAACCGAAGATGCAGGGAACGCGCTATGTGGTGAGAGGGGCGAAAATGTGCTGCAATTGTGGCAGCCATGCGCGGCGAATTAACTTACCAGTCAGCCACGGCTCGTATGTGAACGGAAAACCTGTGATGAATAGTGAAGATTACAAAACGGGTGAAAATATTGCCCATTTCGGAATTTGCCAAAGCCCATCCAATCCAAGCAACGCCACCATCTACCTGATCGCCGAAGACGGACAAAACATTGCCGGAAAGCCTTGCACGCCTACTATTTGCGCTCCCTGGCTCAAGGCGAAGGAAGATACGAGAGTAGAAGGCAAAGCCGCCCTTACGACCGATTCCCAACTCATCTGCGGCTACCAGGGTGTCATCCGCTTTCTCACAGACGGACAGAACGACGAATAAAGCTAAATGGAGGCCGAGAAGGAATGACAGGGTATGAGCGTATCCGGGTAACAGCGCCTTACCGGATCAAACGAATCGAAGAGGCTCGGGTGGAGTGGAGGCTTAACGAGCATGCGCGTCTGTATGTACGCGGGATCGTGGATGACAGTGAAAAGGGAAACGCCGTGTTGCAGGCTGTCGCAGATGATGAAATTCATCTGTACGACAGTGATGGCGAAGCCGAAACGACGCTTTTCAAGGGCTTGCTGACTTCTGTCCAGATCAATCATACACAAGACGTGTACGTCATTGAACTGGAAGGGCTGTCCGGAACCTTCCAACTGGACGTAATCAAAAAACGTCGCTCCTTCCAGAGGGTGGAGATGACTTATGCTGAGCTGGTGCAGGAGGTCACCAAGACGTATCCGGGTCACAATGTGTCCATCAGCATCGGCGATGAAGTCCCGATTGGAGAGCCGATCATCCAGTACGACGAGACGGATTGGGAGCTGCTCAAGCGGCTGGCCAGCCATTTTCACGCGCTCCTCGTTAGTGATATCATGGAGCCAACACCGCGGTTCTCTTTTGGAATGCCGCAAGGGAAAAGCCATATCTTGCCGAACGATACGGCCTATACAGCAAGCAAAGACCTGTTGGCGTATCAAAAAGCAGGTGGAGATGCGGCAGGCTTGCACGATACCGATTTTTTCACCTATGAAATCGAGTCCGGCGAGCGGTATGCGATCGGGGATGAGATCTGGTTTCGCAACAAGCGGATGGTGGTCAGCGAGGTACATGCCCGTATTCAGCAGGGACTGTTTTTCTATACGTACCGTTTGTCCCGGCTGGACGGCATTCGCCAAGAGCCGATCCACAACCCGAAGCTCTCTGGTGTCTCGCTAGAGGGCAAGGTGCTGGCGGTCAAGGGCGAGGAGGTCAAGCTGCACCTGGAGATAGACGAGCGGCAGTCACAGGAAACGGCGTATGGATTCCCTTTTGCCCCGCCGACAGGCAACGCGATGTACTGCATGCCGCAGGTGGGTACGAACGCCCATTTGTACTTCCCCGATGCGACGGGCAAACGGGCGATGGTGCTTGGCTGCGTCCGTAAAAACGGGAAGATTTGTGCGAAAACAGGCAACCCGCACATCCGGTATTTCGGCACGGAGCACGGAAGCGAGCTGGAGCTGTCGCCTACAGCCATCAACATCGTCAGCGGATGCCAGGAGCCGTTGAAGCTGACGATAGACGACAACACTGGAATTACGCTAACCAGCCACAAAAAACTCGTGCTGAACGCCAAGGAAGAAATAGCGCTGTATACCCCGAAACGAGTCGTAATCCAGGCGAAAAGCCAGATTCTCGTCAAAAAAACGAGTGCACCAAGCGGATTTGCGCTGGAGAGCGAGTATCACTTTCTAGGTACTGCCGTTCATGCGGCAGGGCGGGACCGGACGACGTTTCCGCCGTACAACGACGAACCGAAGCAAGGGACGCCACCACCACCCGAACCGCAGTTTGACTGGGGAAAGCTGGCAGTCTGCGTCCTGGCCGCCGTGGCGATTGTCGGGGCGGTGGCTTTGACGGTAGCTACGTTTGGTGCGGGTGCGGTGATTGGAGCAGCGGCAGTCGGGGCCGCCCTCGGAGCGATAGGCGGGGTCGTGATGACCGCCTCGTCCGATCTCATAAACGGGGAGGCAAGCAGTCCTTACGACTACCTCAAAAGCGCCGCTCAGGGGGCTGTGATCGGGGCAGTCTGCGGAGCGATATTCGGCCCGGCCGCAGGTATCGGCGGAGGATCGGTCATCCCGCTGACGGGAGGCCAAACGAGCGTGGGACTTGGCTCTGCGATGTTTATCGGAGGATCGTCGGGGTATATCGACTACTCGCTCCGGGAGCTGTGGGACGGCCGGACGCCGGACGGGGGAAAAGCGCTGGAATCGTTTGCGTTTGGAGCCGTGTTGGGCGGAGCTTTCACGGTAGGGGCGTCATGGCTAGCGAAAGGGGCCGAGCGAGTTAGTGGGTTGGTGAAAGGACGGGGGAGTTCGAGGGGTGAGGGGACGGGTAAAGTTCAGACTGGTGGTAGGGAACTCTCTGTCGATGAATACCTAAGACGGTTAGACAAAGCAGATGAAATGTATGAATCCTTTAGGAAGTCAAATGTTGACGTTCAGGCTATTGCCAAAAATACAGGGATGGCAGAACATAGGATTCAGAGAATAAAAGAACATTTATTCTTTAAAGAGCACATCAAGGAGCATGGTGTTGGACGTTTTGAAGCCGATTATGAAATTGCTCAAGCATGGGATAGGCTTCAAAAAGGAACTTACAAGCAGAATGACATCGACTTATTGAATCATGAACTCTTTGAATCAAAGTTTGAAGGTATATTTAAAACGGATTACAGGACTGCCCACGATAGAACAGTAGATTCTGGGCGTCCATGGTATCCGCCAGAGGAGGAGTAATTTTGGCTTCGTATGTACTGTTACTTAAAGAATTTGAAAACGATGAATCTGTTATCTACAAATTTGGACCAAATGAAAATGTAATGGGGAAAATCGAGTTAAACAAAATAACCAGAAAATTTTCTGAGTTAGAAGGTATACCCGACCCAAGTATTCCATCAAAGTTCTATTTTGACAGAGCGGCACAGAGGTTGGCAGTTTGTCTAGTTAGAGAAGGCGGAATTTTTCCGGAAAGAACGGCGTTCGAGTCTTAGTAGAGTCCTTGTGTTTGGTGGGGGGCTACCCAGTGCCGAATAAACGACTTAACTTTAACATTACCAACATAACCTTTGTTCTACCTGTAAGAAGTTTTTATGAATTAAGATGTACGCACAGAATGTCTGGAAAAAGTATCCCTATTTAACGTAATATCGTTACATTGAACAGGTCAATTATGGTCAGATACCACCATGAAAGACCTGTTTTTTGTTATCTTCGTTTTCTTGCGGTTTTTTCAAATATGTTTGCAACGATGTACGTACATAGAACGATTGATAGGGTGAAAGAAACACAGTGCAACTTTTGAGTATGGTATAGCGACCATAGAGAGTGTCAGGAATCAAATGATAATTGCAACGGGAAGGTCACGTGTGAAAGGCTAGCCACCGACTCCCTCATCTATATAATACAAGCGGCAAATCCGTCAAAAGTTTTGCCTGTGGGGGTAACGCATGAACAACGTACAACTTTCCATTGATAAGGTTTCCGTTGAGTATCAAGGAGTGACGGTCAGCTTTTACAATCAGCTTGCACTATCGTTTCGAGATTGGTTTGATATTAAACCTGCCATACGTCACAAAGGGTATGTATACCATTGGAATTTAGCTTTGGATGACGCATATCTTTATTTGCGATACCAACCGTGGCGGCAAAAGAAATCATTAAAATACACCTTGCAAATTGAAACTCATCCTGACTACTTGGTTCGTTTTCAAAAGTTGCTTTCAGCTTTGTACAGGCACACGCAGAAGGTCTATTTTAGTCGTTGCGAATTGGCTTTTGATTTTCCTTATCCGATGAGCAATGTATTCATCGCATCGAATACAGGGCGGAACATGAACATTTACGAGGGAACTCGATATTTTGGGCGGAAAGACGAAAGTAAAGCCCATGCCTTTTGTCGTAATTATGATAAAAAGGCAGAGCAGATAGCGAAGGGGATTCTAGAAGAGGGAGAGCGAACGAGAGTGGAACTAGTTTACAGACCCGATGAGAAAATACCTTTGGAGAGCATCATTCAATATCCGCCCAAATTTAATGATTACTACACTTGTAGCGTCATCACAGAGTTGCAAACAGTTCGGGCGGAGAAGAGAGCCATGATATTAGCGTTGCAACACGGTTTAATGACACCCGATGAATTGAGCAAGCATCATAGAGCATCAATAAAAGAAATCATGTCTTCACAGCAACTTGTAGACTTTGATGCTCTCGCCGCTCAACATTGGGAGGATTTAATGACCCTGACATGTGCTCTAGTTTGCGGTAGAGTTAGTCATCTTCCAGTACAAGAAGTTCATGCAGGCTAATGTTTAAGGTCTTGCAGATAATGTCAAAGGTGCTGAGATGTACTCTGTCAACTTCGTTAGAACATAGATGACTTATGGTATTCGGTCGTAGCCCAGTAAGCCTTGCTAATTCACGCTGAGACATATTACGTTGGGCTAGAATCTCTTTCAGTTTTACGACTACTGGCAAATTGACACCAACTTCCGAACAGACTTTATCACTTTATTATACGATTTCCTCACTCTTTATGGAAATGATTGATTGTAACGCTTAGTCGATATATAATTACGTTGTATCTACTAAGCGTTACAATAATTCAGATTTCTGTAACGGTGGGGAGGAAACACCATGAATGTCATCGGTTACGTAAGAGTATCAACACAAGGACAAGCCAAAGACGGCTACAGTTTAGCGTACCAACAAGATGAAATCCGCTCTTATTGTCAGGAGCAAGGATGGAACTTGATGAACATATATGTTGACGAAGGAATCAGTGGGGCGAAGGTAAATGAGGATGCTCTTGAGGTAGACAGAATCGGCTTCCAGAGCATGTTAGCCGCACTAGCCAGTAAAACCATTGATGCAGTTGTTGTCCTCCATACAAGCCGTTTATGGCGGTCTGACATCGTAAAAGTTCTGGTTCACAGAGAGTTCAAGAAGTATGGGGTGGACGTTCGGAGCATTGAACAGCCCACCTACAGCATTTACAAGAAAGACCCGAATGACTTCCTCATAAATGGCTTGATGGAGTTGCTAGACGCATACCAACGTCTTGAAATCGCCATGAAGCTAAGCAGAGGGCGGAGCAAGAAAGCCCAACAGGGCGGCTATGCAGGTGGAAGGGCTACCTTCGGATACAAAGCAAAGAAAGGTCAGAAAAGTATCCAAGTAGATGAAAGACACGCCCAGACCGTCCGTAGAGTATTTGAAATCAAGGAACAGTATCCCACATGGTCATTGACCCAGATAGCCGAAACACTGAACCAAGAAGGCTATACAACTGGGCAAGGCAGATTGTTTACCAAAGTGCAAGTGAAACGAATTTTGGACAAACGTGATTTTTATAGCGGCACATACCGCTATGGAGATATACAAGCAGATGGCTTGCATGAAGCCATCCTGTAACAGGAAATGAATGGAGAAGCTTGCGTCCCATTGCGAACCGTAAGGTTAACGCTCGAACTGAGGTTGCTCCCATTCTTACTCCTAATCATCAAAGAATCCGTATACAGGGGTGATTTCTTTTATGCACTACAAGCAAAAACACATTTATGTCGGGCTTGATTTACACAAAGCCCACCATACAGCCGTTATCATCGACTGTTGGAATACGAAACTGGATGAAATCCAAATCGACAACAAGCCAAGCAGTTTCGATGACTTGATGAAGATGGTCAAGAAGCATTGCAAAAAAGGAATGACTCCTGTCTATGGATTGGAAGACACGGGCGGCAACGGCAGAGCACTAGCCGTTCACCTTGTTGAGAAGAAGCAAATTGTCAAAGAAGTCAATTCTGCCCTGTCCTATAATGAGCGTAAGAGTTATGCAACCACCCAAAAGAGCGACAGTTGGGATGCGTATTGCATCGCCAAAGTATTGCTTGCAAGGTTAGATGAACTACCAGATGCGAATCCACAGGACATTTACTGGACAATCGGGCAACTGGTGGCAAGACGCAACGCACTGGTCAAACACGCCAGTTCATTAAAGAATCAACTGCACCAACAATTAAGCTACCACTATCCGTCCTACAAGAAGTTCTTCTGTGATGTAGATGGAAAAGCCGCCCTTGCTTTCTGGGAGAAGTACCCTGCTCCCCATCACTTGGAATCGGTTGGGGCGGATGAACTGGCAACCTATCTACGCAAGGCAAGCCATAACACCTGTTCTACCCGTAAGGCAGAGGAAATATTGGAACTGGTGAAGAAGGACGGGGAGACGAAGCGAAAGTTTCAAACGTCCAGAGACTTTATTATTGTCAATATGGTTCAGGACATGAAACGGAGCAGAGAACTGATTAAGCAGACAGAAGAACAGCTTCGTCAGGTCTTGTCTGAGACGGACTACAAGCTAGAGTCGATGGATGGGATCAGCACCGTTACAGCGGCGGAACTGATTGCCGAAATCGGAGACATCCGCCGATTCTCCAACGCTGACAAGCTAGCACGTTTTGCAGGAATTGCTCCCGTTCGCTTTAGTTCGGGCGGCAAAGGCAAAGACCAAGCAAGTGGACAAGGAAATCGGGTATTGAACGCTATATTCCACAATCTAGCCGTTCAACAAATCCAAGTAGCGAAAGGCGACAACAAGAAGCAACGAAATCCCCTCTTCTACGACTACTATCATCGAAAGCTAGCAGAAGGCAAAACCAAGAAGCAAGCCCTGATATGCGTCATGAGAAGGCTCGTAAACATCATTTACAGCATGATGAAGCACAAGACCGAGTATCGGGCGGCTAATCTAATAGAGCGTCAGGCAAGTTGATATAATGGTGGTGATTGGTAAAACAGTTGCCACCTTCTTTATTCCCAAGTTTAAGATTACAACTTAGGGGACGGGTGAACCTGTTAGAAGATATTTTAGAGAAACAACACAAGCAGATAGAGAACTTGTCGAATCCCTAAGAAAAAAATATACTGCTGGGAAGAAAAGGAACGTTGCGGCGGCAAAAGGAAAAATAGATGGTGATGAGATAGATTTAGAAAGCGTTAGTGGAGAGTTTACAGACAATGACTACTTTAATAAGGGCAATTTTAAGCCCCCACAACCAGAGGATTATCATTATCAGGGACCAATTAGCGAATTCACAAGTCATACTGAACAAAAAATTGTAGAATATTTAAGGCTCAAGTACAAAGAAAAGCCTGATGTTAAGGGGAAAATTGAAATTATTTCTGAAAGACCGTATTGTGATAATTGTATTGATTTGGTTGATCAATTCCAGAAAGAATTTCCAAATATCGAGGTAGTTCGTGTTGAAGTAATTCCAAAATAAAGGAGAATAACGATGAAATATTTAAATGAACTTGTTATCCAACTTCAAAATGATAAAATTCCTATGATTCCGTGCACAATGGAAGAATTAAATGAAGTGAAGAAGTTGATAGGAACTAATAAACTTCCTGAAGCATACATTGAGTTTCTTGAAGTAATGGGAGGCGGAACAGAGCATACTTTTTTACGTGGAGAATCATGTTTTATTGACGAGTTGCTTGAATTGAATGAATGGGGAGCGGAATTATTAGAAGAAAATAATGTTCCTTTGAAGCTTACCTCTAACGATTTTGTATTTTGGATGAGTCAAGGGTGTATGTTTTGTTTCTTTAAATTAGATGAGGGTGAGAATCCCCCTGTCTATTTTTATTCAGAAGGTAAGAAGAAAGAAGGTTTCTATAAGATTACAGATACTTTTACAGAATTTTTACAGCGCAGGTATTTGAGAGATAAGTATGTTTTTCAAAAGAAAGATTAGGAGAAGTAAAGGGTTGTCAACATTTTTGTGTAAGCCCATTTACAACCCCAACAACAAGATCGTACAATACAACCAACAAACCAAACACTAAATAATTCAAACACTTGATAAACTTCAAAAGCTCTTTCCCACTTGAACCATGAGTAGGAATGAGCTTTTTTGCATGCCCAAAATCAAAGGAGGATGAAACGAATGGCAAAACGTGAACAGGTAGGGGCAGAAGAGTTGAAGAACGAGCAACTAGCACAGGAAGTAGAAAAAGAAGTGAGGTCTATTGCCCAGGCTCGCGCAGCATACGAGCAGCTTATGAATGAAATTCGCAGTTACTGTCAGCAAGCAAGGCAATTGCGTGAACAGGCGGAAGAGTTGCAAAGATCAGGACGTACCGATTTTCACGTTAGCGAAGAGATTCAGCAGTTGTTGAAACATGCAAAGCATTTGGATGCGGTGGCAGATCAGAAGTATGGACTGCCACGCCAGCAAGCACTAGAACTCATAGACAGACTAGAGCAAGAAGCATCAGATTGCAAGCAGCTTGTACAGTATAACCAGACCGTCCTGACGCGGCAGCAGCAGGAACTTGAAGATGCAAAGGCAGCGGCGGCAAAAATGGTTCAGGACGCAGAGGAACGCCTGAAACAAACACGGCAGGTACTGGCTGAAAAAGTAACTCAGCTTGCAGAACTGGAGGGGTCAGGCAGATGAGGAACCGTATACCACAAACGGATCAGGACATGATGAATGCTCTGTTGCAGCGGTACAAGGGAACAGGCAAATGAATTGAACTGATTACAGAGAAGGGAGCCTATGCAATGCAGGCGAGCAAAGATAACAGCAACTTCGTCATTGAGATCGTGGATGATAGTGAAGTCATTGAAGTTAATGGAGTAGGCACTACAGATGAATTGAGAGCGGCTGTTCAAGACGCAGTACGTGAAACAATCAGCAACGCTATAGGCAGAACGTAACCAGAGGGAGGAATAGAGAGATGTTGAACCTAAGTCCGGAAGCATTGGAAGCACGTCGGGAATATAGAAGACAGTATGAGCGAGAGTATCGGCGCAGATGGCGGCAGAAGCCGGAGAATCGCCTGAAAGCGAAGGAGTACGAGCGCAGATACTGGGAACGAAAGGTACAGCAATCCAAGGCATAGCATTGCAGCCCAACGCTCTTAGGTGACGCACCCATTCAAATGTACGACCAAGGACATTTTACCACAACAGACACGAAACCACGAGAGCAACCAAATACGAAAGTCACAGGAGGTAATAGCACAATGACAAAACATGAAGAATTCTTATGGGAACTGGTGCTTCACGAGAGCGAAATGAAAGCAGAACTAACACGACTGTATTTGATTGCTTTACGTTCATTGCTAAAACAGAACAGCTTGAGGCATTTCAGTTGCATAAGAAACAGAGGGAAGATAGTGGGAGGAAAGCATTAGGAGAATCCTGCTCTATGAATGAACCAGAATATGGATTGTCAACAGTGAATCAGACAACTTTTTTAAGGGCTTCTTGGCGATACTGAACAGGCGTCATATAGCCTAATGTCCCATGAATGCGATGCTTGTTAAACCCGTTCACGTAATCGTATAATTTCAGCTCCAGATGACGAAGACTCTGGAAGTTCATCTGGTTCACAAACTCTGTTTTCATGATCTTGTAGGTGGCTTCAGCCACAGCGTTGTCGTACGGACAGCCCTTCATACTTAGCGATCGGGCGATTTCAAGCGTCTCCAAAAGCTCGTCCATCTTTTGATTTTTGAACTCGCTACCACGGTCGGTATGAAACCACTGAATCTAGCGTAAATCTCCATGTACCGTCGCAAAAGCGCGGGAAATCAGAGCAGCGTCCTTGTTTGGACCCGCACTATGCCCAATGATCTCTCGATTGAACAAATCAACCAGCACACAAATGTAATGCCATCGGTTCTGGACCTTTCCATACGTCAGAGCGCTGACGACGAAGTGTTTGGCTTCCTCCTGCTCGAACTCTCGGTTCAGAACATTCCCCGTCGTTGCTTCATTACAAGCGGTTTGATGGGGCTTATATTGAGACACGGTGTAGGTGGAAACGAGTCCTTGCTCTTTCATAATACGACCAATTCTACGTCTGGAGACGACGAATCTGCGTTCCTAGAGCTTGACTTTGATCTTTCGTGTGCCGTACGCTTTTCGATTTTTGTGGAAAATCTCTACAATCAATTCGGTTATATCGTCTTCGTTTGGTTGTTCGTTCGCTTCATAGTAAAACGTACTTCTTGCGATTTGCAGGACGTCGCACATTGCTGATACTGAGTATTTATCACGGTTGTTCTGGATGATAGCTACTTTCGTCCCATGATCAGCGCGGCTTGCTTTAAAATATCGTTCTCCATTTTCAGACGCTGGTTCTCTTTTCGCAAAGCGATCAGCTCATTTTCTTCTGACGACGATAACGCTGTGGCTGAAGCCACCTACAAAATCATAAAAACAGAGTTCGTGAACGTGAACCAGATGAACTTCCAGAGTCTGCGTCATCTGGTACTGGAATTGTACGATTACGTTAAATGGTTCAACAAGCATCGCATTCATGGGACATTAGGCTATGTGACGCCTGCTCAGTATCGCCAAGAAGCCCTTAAAATAGTTGTCTGATTTACTGTTGACAATCCAACGCTATCATTTCCCGCGGCGTTCCATCAACAGATAAATGCGCACACGATTTCTTGTCCTACATATCATAACTATATGGACCACGCTTGGCTTTTTTATAATCTTCCAGCTCTGATTTGTATGGTTTGACATCAGGGCTATCCAAAATAGCGTAAATTTCCTCAAGAGAAAGCAAGTCATCGCGGAGGTTGCCATCCGGATCATAAGCTAAAGTGGAGGCCCATTCATCAGAATCGTAGAAGAGGAAGTATGTGATTACCTCTCCCGATACTCCCACTTGTCAAAACGGCTCATGTGTACGGAGTCCAAATCGCCGACAAAAAATGACTTGCCGTCAGTTGCCCACCCTAAAAACTGGATATTGTCGCTTGAGTTCATGTAAAAGCTGTTATCGAATGGATACACAAACGATTTGGTTGTTGTTTTGATCACAAGCTGGGCATAGAAATCTTGACCGTTCGAGGGGTGCCAATATTTGTCCGCGACATAGTTATGGCCAGTCGGCGACCAGTAGATTCTCGTCAATTGACGCTCCAAATCGTTTGGGTCCGCAGTGTAATTATCTTGGGTCGATACACTCTTTCCGGTTTGCAGGTCGGTGATGAAACCGTGTCCTTGCTTGTCTTCAAACCGCAGCTTCATATCGTTGGAATACGAGGGGAAGTTTTTAAAAGAATACGTGTACTTGAGTCCGGTTGGCAAATCGAGTTCTTTTATCGCTCTGTTTGCCTTGTACAGCACTTTTTTGGATGTCGGCACCCAATAAAACAAGTCTGGCACCATGTAGCTTTTGAGTTGGTCGTCACTGAGCGAAAATTGGTCATTTACCTTCATTTTCAGTGAGTTCATGTCTTGCAAGTACAGTTTGTAGCGTTTGGTGGCATCCGGCTCTTTGAGATTGGCTTGCACAAAGACGAGGTAATGGCCGTCTGGTGCCATCGCATAATCGAGAATTGGCGTGTCGGCCGTGCCGTTGGCAAGCAACGTTTTTTGCTTGGTGAGCGGGTTGTAGCGGTACAAGCTGGCTTGCTCGACCATTAACAGCTCATCTTTGCCAGAAGCCCATTTGGCGAAGCCGTTCAACTGGCTGAACTGCTTGGTTTTGGTGTCGTACAAATAAGGAATGGTCGGTGCGTTGTTTGTGAATCCTTGCTTTTCGGCGTACACAAAACGTCCGCTCGGCGACATGCTCGCGCGGTGTACGGCAGGCAATTGAGCGACGAGCGTCTGCTTTTTGCCATCCAGACCGATCCGATATATTTTGCTTGGCGGGTCTGTTGGAGTGGCTGTTGCCGATGCAGTTGCTGCGCTTGCTGTCGGCAATGCCAGGGACGGGAACAGTGAGACAGCAAGAAACAATGTTGTTAGAGCAATCATACGGGTTATTTTCATCGAATCATCCTTTCTGCAATAAGAAGACGCCCGAAAGGTTGAAAAGTTACAAAAAAAGAAAGAAATGGTATGCCAGCATGCGGGAAGAGGTGCGAAATGAAGGGCAGTTTCCGCCATTGGCTTAGCCGTAAGAAGAGTACATCGGGTCACAGGAAATCCAAATGGATAAAAAGTTTTCGCGACAAAACATCTCGACTTGCTATCTTTTTTATCTTTTCAAGATTTTGCAATAATTCATATTAAAACAGTCGGATAAATGTGTTAAGATTTGCAATAGGATGTGAAAGATAGGAAAGGGAGTGGGATCATGCCAGTTGAAACATTCAAAGCAACCGCGCATCTTCAGGAGGGAATGGTCGTCAAGGCGCATTCCAGAAACTTCGAGGTAACGGTCGACGAGCCGAGAAGCCTTGGCGGAACGGATACAGCGATGAATCCTGTCGAATTGGTGCTGTCTGCCCTTGGCGCGTGCCAATCGATTGTAGCGCGTGCGTATGCGAAAAAGTTTGGTGTGCAGCTCGACGACTTTTGGGTGGAGGTAGAAGGCGACCTCGATACAGATGGCTTCATGAACAAATCCGATGTGCGTCGCGGTTACTCCGAGATTCGCTATACCTTTCATATCAAGACGGACGCATCCCGAGAGCAAGTGGAAACATTCATTCAGTTTTTGGAGAAGACATGCCCTGTCGGCGACACGATTGCCAATCCGGTCACGCTCAAGCTAAACGGAATTGTCATCGGGAATGCTGCAAGCAAGCTGGGCTAATTTTTGCTGATGAGCAAAAGAAAAGAGGCGGGAGATTCTGCCTCTTTTTCTGTGTGAAGCGTGCCCGGAAAGCCGTACGAGGGAAAACATCACGTACGGTTTGATGAGAGGGAGCTGAGAGAAGTAGGGCAACACGAAGGCCGCCCGAAAAATTCAGTTTTCAACTCTACAAAACGACATGATGTGTGCGTGGAGAACTGCGCGCATAGCGGCGAGAGCGCAGCAAAAATGACAAAAAGAGGCGAAAAGCTTCGCCTCTTTCTGCGGGAATTGTCCAACGCTGCCTGCCTTACCCCAGCGGTGCGTTTTCAGAATGCGTTGCCGCTTGCTTCTTTTTCGACCAGATCAAAACAGGGATCAGCAACAGGGAAAGGAAGCCGCCAGCGAGCGACAGCGTGGCGTAGCTGGCACCGGAGACGACCATGCCGGACAAAGCTCCGCCAGATGCTCCGGCAAGGGCGATCAGGACGTCGACTGTTCCTTGGGTTTTCGCTCGTGTAGCGAGCGGAGTCGCGTCGACGATCAGGGCCGTACCGCTGATCAGGCCAAAATTCCAGCCGAGTCCGAGCAGAGCCAGAGCGAGGACGAGCAGCAGCATGGAATCAGCAGGGGCCAAAGCAGCGAGCACTCCTGCCGCGAGCAGCGTGATGCCAGCCGCAAGCGCCATGGCAGAGCGCCCGATTTTGTCCACAAGTATGCCAGTCATAAGCGAAGGCAAGTACATGGCGCCAATATGCACGCTGATGACGAGACCGACTTCGCTCAAGCCATGGCCGTGATGTTTCATATGGATGGGAGTCATCGTCATGATCGCAACCATGACGATTTGGGTCAAAATCATGATCGTTGCACCGACGATGATGCCGCGGCTGTTGGCGACAGACTGGCTATCCGCCAGATGTTCGGGATGTTTCTCTTCGCGGGCCTGGGCATCGGCAATCGCTTGGGCAACCAGCAGCGGGTCTGGGCGAAGCAGGAACAAAAAGACCAGTCCGGCGCAAAGAAAAGCCGCAGCCCCTAAAATAAAAGGACCAGCCAGCGGCGGCACGCCGATGGAAGTGGCAAAACGGCCCATCGTTTCCACCAGATTCGGGCCAGCCACTGCGCCAAAGGTGGTAGAAACGAGTGCGGTACTGACAGCGGTCGCGCGCTGCTGCGGCTGGGCCAGATCGGTTCCGGCATAGCGGGCTTGCAGGTTGGTGGCTGTCCCGGCGCCGTAAACGAGCAGCGAGGCAAACAGCAGGACGATATTTTGCGTCATGGCAGCGAGGATCACCCCGATGGCGCCGATTCCGCCCGCGAGGAAGCCGGCTGCCAGACCGAAGCGGCGACCATGGCGTTGCGAAATTTTGCCGACCAACAGAGCGGCCAGCGCGGAGCCAAGCGTAAGCAAGGCAGCGGGAATGCCAGCGAGACTTTCGGTTCCCAGCATGTCTTGGGCGAGCAGAGCACCGACCGTGACGCCAGCGGCGAGTCCGGCGCCGCCAAAAATTTGCGAGATGACGACGATCACGAGTGTCCGCTTGTAAAGCCGTTGTCGCTCATGGGATGAATCGATAAAACATCGAAAATGGGCCTGTTGATTTTGCAAAGGCTGCAAATTATGATTAGAATGACGCACCATGGCTTTCTCTCCTTCTATTGTAGCTGTTTGTATGTAGCAAAATGGTTTCATGGGAAACGGAACTGGATGAATCTTATCTCCAATTTCTAGAAAAGTCAAACCAGTTTGACAAACAGAAGGGAGTATCTCTATGTCCGATTGGTGGGGACGCCCAAAAATCGAAATCGCCAAGTCGAAAAGCGAATGGATATGGGACATTCTGGGGGCCTTCTTTTATATCGGTGGAATCGTCTTTTTGCTGTTCGTTTGGGGGGAACTGCCGGACAAGGTTCCTGCCCATTTTGACGCGGTGGGAGAAGTGGATCGCTGGGGGTCCAAGTGGGAGCTGCTCATCTTGCCCGGGATCGGGGCATTCATCTTTGGCTTGATGCAGCTTTTGGAAAAGCACCCGGAAGTGTACAACTACCCGAAGCGATTCAATGAGTCCAACGCGGAGCAATTTTATTTGCAGAGTCGAAAAATAGTGAATCAGTTAAAAAATATGTGTCTGATCGTGTTTTCTGCGATTTTGCTGGAATCGGTTTCGATCGCCATGGGGTGGGGAGGCGGATTCGGCAAATGGTTTTTGCCTGTCGTGGCAGCCGGGATCGTCATTCAACTCGTTTACGGCTTCAGCAACTTGAACAAAATTCGCTGAGATCGCAAAAAAGCCCAAAGCATCCACTCCTCTGAGCAAAAGGAGCGCGCTTCGGGCTTTTTTTTGTGCTGCTCTACAATCCTTTGGAGCGTGGCTTGACGGGCAAAATAGCGCTTTCCATTTTTTCATAGAAGGAAAGCAAGCTATGTACAAAAGCGAAGCGCGGCAACAGCAGGAAGACGGTCAATGCCGAGCCGATGCTGATCAGAGCGCCTACGAGGACGTCGGCCGGATAGTGTACGCCTACCCAAATGCGGGACAAACCTACGCACACAGCGAGCAGCATCCAGAGAATGCCCGTTTTTCTTTGGAACAGCCAAAAGCTGACACAGAAGGAGAAAAACAAAATCGTATGGTCGCTCGGAAACGAATTGTCTACGGCTTTTTGCACCAGCTGATTCACATTGGCAAGCTCGGCGAATGGCTGGTTGTTAGTATGCAGAGTCCCAGCCAGTTTTCCGAGCACCTCCGCCATGACAAACGTGGCTGTCGCACAGATTACCATCATGCGATTTTGCGAGTCTCGCGTGAACCAGTAGAGCAGGGCGGACAGAGCCAGCGCGTAGACCGTATATTCCGCGATGGCGTAAAACGCCGGATTCAGTTCTGGATACTGCTTTCCCAGGTCGTTGATCGCCCGGAAGCACTGCACATTGAGTTCCATCAAATTCAAAAATAGCCAGCCCCTTTCTTTGACAATAGGAAAATACTAACCAACGGGCAGCAGAGAAGAAATCGATTTAGATTACATAAAATTACAATGGTGTAAGGTTGGCTCTCGACACGGAACGAGAAAGCGAACAGCGGGTGTCGAAAAAGAAATTTTGAAATTTTATTTTATGATTAAGAAGATATCTTGATATTTTGTTTCAAGAGTCTATAATACAGGTATGTAACAAATTGCCAGTAAATTCTCGCAATAGAGGCGCTGCAAGCAGAAGGCGAAGGGAGAGTTTTTGGTTGACGCTCATTAGCCACGGTACAGCGGGACGAATCGAACGGCTGGCAAAGCAATCATTTTTCTTTTGCTAGAGAGAAGGACATTTTTTGAAAAGGGGAGGCTTTCCATGAAAAAAAGCAAGTTTTTATCTGTAGTAGGGATCGCCAGTCTGGCAGCGGCATTGCTCGTGGGAGGATGTAGCCAATCGTCGACGCAGCAGGGAGACAAGGTGGAGCTGTACATGGGGTATACTTCTGACCCGCCGACGAAGAAAAAGATGGAAGAAATTATTGCAAAATTCGAACAGTCTCACCCGCATATCAAAATCAAGACAGTGACAGCGCCCTACGAAGACTTTTACCAGAAGCTGACGACGCAAATCGCCGCAGGAAATGCGCCTGACATCTGGCAAAGCGACGGGACGAAAGTATTCGGCTTTGCCCAGCGCGGAGCGATTCGCGATATTACCGATTACGTCACGAAGGAAGTCAACAAAGACGAAGTGCTTGGCGTGGAGTTCAACAAAGACGCTTCCGGCAAATATTGGGGCGTGCCGCAGGGCATCCAGGTCGGGGCGCTTTTCTACAACAAAGATTTGTTCGACAAGGCTGGAGTCGCTTATCCGACGGCTGACTGGACCTGGGATGATTTGAAGGCGGCTGCCGCCAAGCTGACGCTTGATGCGAGCGGGAAAAATGCGGACGACCCTGCTTTTGACAAAAACGCGGTGAAGCAGTACGGATTTACGTTCTTCGGAAGCTCGCGCGGTGCGTTCAACATTATGAAAGCGTACGGCGGCGGCGTTCTCGATCCGACGATGACGCAATCGATCATCGACTCGCCGGAAAACAAAAAAGCGGTGGAGTGGATGGCGGACGGCATGAAGCGCAAGCTGTTCCCCAACCCGGCAGAGCTGAAAGCGTTCCAAAGCAATTTCAAGGTGTTTTTGAGCGGGGCCACGGCGATGCAGATCGACATTTACGCGGCGACGACCTCGATGAACGGAGCAGGCTTGAACTACGATGTCGCGCCGATGCCTAAAGGCCCGGACGGCAAACGTTTTGCGCCTGTCATCGCCAACTCGTGGGTCATCAACAAAAAAGCCGAGGAGCAAAAAGTCAAAGCAGCCCAGGAATGGATCACGTATTGGACGACATCGGACGAGGCGCAAAAAGAATGGGCAGAGGTGGGCGAAGCGATCCCGGTGAAAAAATCGGTCGCCAACTCCGAGATGTTCCTGAATCCGAGCATCAAGCCCGACAACAAAAAAGTGTTCCTGAATAGCCTGGACTTCGCCGGAACGATCGATACGAATGCCGTCTTTGCCGAATGGCTGAAAGTCGTCACAGACAACTTGGCCGAGCTGTTCATGGACAAGATGAGTGTGGACGATTACATCTCGAAAACCGATCAAGGGGTACAAAAAGTTTTGGATGACTTCTTCAAGAAGCAATAGCAAACCATCAGGGGAGGAAGTGTAGCGAGCGATGCTGGAGATACCGAACAAGCTACAGGCACAGCCTGATGTGAAAAAGAAGCGGAAATGGCTGGACAGCGAGGGGAGATGGGGATTGCTTCTCGTCTCCCCCTACCTGATCCATTTTCTCGTGTTTGTCGTAGGAACTTCCCTTGCTTCCCTGTATTTCAGCTTTTCCGACTACGATATTTTGAATCCGCCCAAGTGGACTGGCCTGGACAACTATGAAAAGCTGTTCGCGGACCCGCTGTTTTACCAGGCGCTGTGGAACACGGTCTACTTCACGCTTTTGTACGTTCCGGCCAAGACGTTTTTGGCCCTTTTGCTGGCAGTCGCGCTGAACCAAAAGCTGAAAGGGCTAAAGCTGTTCCGCATGGCGCACTTTTTGCCAGTGATCTCTTCCTGGACGGTAATTGCCTATGTGGCGGATGCGGTGTTCAACCAGCGGATCGGTTTTGCCAATGCCATTCTCGCCCACTTCGGGATTGCGCCGCAAAGCTGGCTGATCGACGAAGTGTGGGTCATTCCGGTGCTCGTGCTCATCGCGATCTGGAAGTCGGTCGGCTACATGATGATTATTTTTTTGGCGGGACTTCAAGGGATTTCCAATGACATGTACGAGGCGGCTTCGATTGATGGCGCCAACGCCTGGCAAAAGTTTTGGCGGGTGACCGTGCCGATGATTTCCGGTACGACGTTTCTCGTCATTATTTTGAACACGATCTACTCTTTTCAAAATTTCGAACAAATCTTTGTCATGACGGGCGGGTCAACCGAAGCAGGATCGACGGGCGGCGCCAACAATGCGAGCCTCGTCCTGATGCTGCTCATGTTCAGACAAGGCTTCAGCTTTTACAAGATGGGCTACGCCTCCGCGATTGCCTGGGTGTTGTTCCTCATCCTGCTGGCGATTACTTTGGTGCAATTCAAATTGCAAAAGAAATGGGTTCACTATGACTAAACTTGACTGGATGTGCAGAGGAAAAGGGGGTAGCCATGCAAAAGCGTTTTCCGCTCAATAAACTATTCGGATACCTGTTTGTTCTCGCCAGCACTTTGATCATGGTTGTGCCGTTTTTGACGACTGTCTTCAACTCGTTGAAAACGTACAAACAATACATGCAATTTCCGCCGGAGTGGCTGCCTGACCCTGTGAAGTGGAGTAACTACTCGCAGGTGTGGGAGCAGGCGAACTTCAGCAGCTATACGGTGAACAGTGTGATTGTCGCCGTTCTTTCCGTAGTCGGTACGCTGTTGTCCAGCTCGATGATCGCGTTTGCTTTCGCTCGCTTGAAGTTTCCGTTTCGCGACACGCTGTTCATGATCGTGCTCGGTACGATGATGATTCCGGGGATTGTGACGATCATCCCGCAGTTCATCATCTTCAAAAATTTGGGCATGCTCGACTCGCTCACGCCGCTGTGGATTTTGGAGTGGTTGGGACAGCCGTTCGCGATTTTTCTGATGAGGCAAGCATTTTTGAGCATTCCAAAAGACTACGAGGAAGCGGCCAAGCTGGATGGCTGCAATCCGTTCCAGATTTACTGGCGGGTATTTTTGCCGATGTGCAAGCCGGCGCTGGCGACACTGGCCGTATTTACGTTCATGGGCAAATGGAACGAGATTCTCGCGCCTGTGATTTATTTGCTATCCGAAGAGCATTTTACGCTGCCGATCGGAATTTTGTCGCTGCGCGGACAGTACAAGACCGATGACCAGCTGCTGGTCGCCGGGGCGTTGATCAGTTTGATTCCGATTTTGATCGTCTTTTTGTTTGCGGAAAAATATTTCGTGGAAGGCTCCAAAACTTCCGGGCTAAAGTAGGCGAGGCAATAGGAGGCGGATGAAACGCATGTTTTATGTACCATTAGACGAGCTGTATCTGGATGCTTTGTGCGAGCTGTGGAACCAGGAGCTTGGCGAGCGCTTCCCGATGCGGCCCGAGCTTTTTCAGCAAAACAGCTTCGCAGACAAAAACGTGCTGCAAGCCGGCTCCTGGATTGCCATCGATTCTGCCACGCGCCGTCCGGCAGGGTTCGCTGTGGCGAAATGCTGGCAGGAAAAACTCGATGTCCAGCTGGGAAAAGGTGTCGGCTGGATTCAAGTGTTGCTGGTGGATCACGAGTTTCGCGGGCAAGGAATCGGCGGGGAGCTGCTGACGCGGGCGGAGCGGGCTTTGCAGCAGCGAGGGGTGCAAAAAATTTGGCTGGGGCGCGATCCGTATCATTACTTTCCTGGCATCCCTGATGAATCGACGGCGGTCAAAGACTGGTTTGCCGCGCGAGGATACAGTCTGCTGGAGCCGCTGGAAAACGATCTGCTCTGCCGCTATGCCGCAGAGGAGGAAGCATCGCCGCTGCCGCAAGTTTCCGACGGTTGCTTCCGGTTGTTGACGCAAGCAGACAAGGAAGCTTTTCTGGCCTTTTTGCACCGCTGCTTTCCGGGGCGCTGGGAGTACGAGGCGATCCACTATTTTCAGCGCGGGGGAACCGGGCGCGAGTTCGTTGTTTTGGAGCGGCAAAAAGAAATCGTCGGCTTTTGCCGGATTAACGATGCCAACTCGCCGTTCATTGCCCAAAACGTGTACTGGTCGCCGCTGTTTGAGCAGGAATTGGGCGGGATCGGGCCGCTTGGCATCGACCCGGCGCATCGGGGAAGCGGTTTGGGACTGGCGATTGTCCAGGCAGGGATTGCCATGCTGCGCAAGCGCGGCGTGCGGCAAATTGTCATCGACTGGACTGCGCTCATGAACTTTTACGCCAAGCTCGGCTATTCAAGCTGGAAGCAGTACGCCAAATACAGCAAGGAGCTGTGAGAAGGGGGATCTCCATGCGCGCAGAGCAGATGAGTGTGGAGCAAAAAGTTGGGCAGTTGCTGATGATCGGGTACCAGACGCTCGATCTGCCACAAGAGATGGAAAAATGGATCAAGGAGCGGCAGATTGGCAACGTCATTTTGTTCAGCCGCAACATCGGTTCGCACGCGGAAACATTTGAGCGCGTGGGCACGATGCAAGGCTGGGCAAAGGAGGCCGGGCACTGCTGCCCGCTATTGATCGGGACGGATCAGGAAAACGGGGTGGTGTCGAGACTGCAAGAAGCGACAGCATTCCCCGGGGCGATGGCGCTCGGAGCGACGGGAAATCCAGACTTGGCGCGGCAAATATACGCAGCGACAGGCGCGGAGCTGCGAGCGGCCGGGATTGGCGTCAATTTTGCTCCTGTCATCGACGTGAACAACAACCCGCAAAATCCGGTGATCGGCGTTCGTTCATTTGGGGCTGACCCAGCGGCAGTCGGGCAATTTGGCGAAGCAGCCATGCACGGTTTGCTGGCGAGCGGCGTCATTCCGGCAGTAAAGCATTTCCCCGGACATGGAGACACGCACACAGACTCGCATGAAGCGATTCCGGTTTTGCCGCACGATTGGCAAAGGCTCACACAGGTCGAGCTGGCTCCGTTTCGGCACTGCATCGAGGCAGGCACTCCGGTGGTCATGATTGGTCATGTCAGCTTACCGACCATCGATGCCAGCGGACTGCCTGCTTCGATCTCGCAGCAGCTCGTGACGGACATTTTGCGAAGGGAACTTGGGTTTTCCGGAGTCGCGATTACCGACTGCCTGGAAATGGCGGCGATTGCCAACTCCACTGGCGTGCCGGAAGCGGCGGTGCTCTCGCTCAACGCTGGCGTGGATATGGTGCTGGTCTCCCATACGCATGAGGTTCAGCAGCAGACGTATGACCGACTGGTCGAGGCGATTGAAAACGGCGAGATTTCCCCAGCCCGCGTAGACGAAGCAGTCAATCGGGTTTTGGCTTTGAAGCGGCGTTTTCTTTCCTGGGAGACGTATGCTGCGACGACGCCTCCTGCTTTTGACCGGGCCGGGCACGAGCATTTGGCGAAGGAAGTGCTGGCGCAGGCTGTCACGGTGCTGAAAAATGAGCGCGGGATCGTCCCCATTCCGAAGCAGGCTGCGACGCTTGGCGTGATCATGCCGCGAGTCGGGCGAGTGACGTTGGCCGAGGATGAGGACCAGCAGGCGGAAGCGGAACTTTTGGCAGCGTCTTTGCAAGCGTATAGCCCGGTACAATGCCATTTTCTGCGTTCGTTGCAACCGACGCGGGAAGAAGTAGAGCAAGCTTTTGCCGCGATGGCGCCTTTTGAAACGGTCATTGTCTTTACGTACAACGCCCATCTTTACGAAGGGCAGGCGCAGTTGGTCAAGCAACTGTCCGGTCAAGGCAAAAAAGTGATCGCGGTAGCGCTGCGAAACCCGTACGACCTGGGCGCATTTCCCGAAGTCGATGCTTGTCTCGCGGTGTACGATCATCGCAAGCTGGCAATCGAAGCCGTAGCGGATGTATTGTTTGGCAAGCAAAAACCAACTGGTCGATTACCTGTCAGGATGTAGGAGCAGCATGGAAACTTTGGACGCAAAAACAAGTGACAAAACAAAACTGACGGGGAGGTAGCGCATGAGAAATCAACTGAGCGGCTTGACCACGGAAACAAAGAACAAGCAATCCGAAGATTTGGATTTGCTCTCGACATTCGATATCGTCAGACTCATGAACGAAGAGGATAAAAAAGTCGCTTATTGCGTGGAAAAAGAACTGCCTGCCATTGCTCGGGCAATCGATATGATCGCGGAATGCCTGCAAAACGGCGGAAGGCTGTTTTATTTTGGCGCAGGCACCAGCGGACGTCTTGGACTACTGGATGCTGCGGAGTGCCCGCCGACTTTTGGCACAGACCCTGCATTGGTGCAAGGCGTGATCGCTGGCGGAGTGGAAGCGGTCGTGAAAGCAATCGAGGGCGCAGAGGATCTCGCCCATTTGGGGCAGGAAGATGTTGTGGCGCATGGCGTGCGCGAAGGCGATGCGGTAGTGGGCATTGCCGCGAGCGGACGGACTCCCTATGTAAAAGGGGCGCTGGAGGAAGCGGGACGATTGAAGGCGAAAATCATTTCCTTGTCGTGCAACCCTGCTGCCGAAATCAATGAGGGCGTGGACGCCTCGATCAACGTGGTGGTCGGCCCGGAGGTCGTAACAGGCTCTACGCGGCTGAAGGCGGCGACTGCGCAAAAAATGGTATTGAACATGATTACGACGACATGCATGGTGCGCTTGGGCAAGGTGTACAAAAACTTGATGGTGAACGTGCAAATCACAAATGAAAAGCTGAAGGAGCGAGCCAAGCAGATCGTAGCAGAGGCCGCGCAAGTGCCGCCGGAAGAAGCGGAGCAGCTTTTGGCGCAAGCGAATGGAGACGCCAAGCTGGCGATTGTCATGAAAAAAACAGCGTTGGCGCGGGAAGAGTCTGTGCGCTTGCTGGAACAATACAAAGGGAATATTCGACCGATCATGGAAGGGCATGTGTCCAGGTAGAGGAGGACATAGCTGATTCAGACGGTGTAACGAAGGCTTTGCCAGGCGACGGCGACTGGCGAAGCCTTTTTGCCTTTTGGGGGCGCAAAGCATTGAGAATGGCCGGGATGGGAATGAAAATCAGTAGTATGATCCATAAAATGTTCATTTGATGAAATCACTGGAACACTCTATAATTAAATTAATTATTATATTGTAATTGTTCTATATTGATTATGGGGGTGCTTCTTATGAATCATGCTGACTATCATCATCTCGATCACGTGAAGGAACAGCAAAAGTCGAAGAAAACGCTGTGGATTACACTGATCTTGACTTTGTTTTTTACGATTGTCGAAATTGTGGGCGGCTTGCTGTCCAACTCGCTCGCGCTCCTGTCCGACTCGGCGCATATGATCTCGGACGTGATCGCCCTCGGCCTGAGCATGACCGCGATTTACATGGCGACGCGCAAGCCGAACAAAAAGTATACGTTTGGCTTTCTGCGCTTTGAAATCATTGCCTCGTTTCTGAACGGTCTGGCTCTTGCCGTCATTGCCATCGGGATTGCGATCGAAGGGATCAACCGGATGATTCATCCGCAAGACGTCGACTTGGGACTGATGTTGACGATCGCCTCGATCGGGCTGATTGTGAATATCGTCCTGACCGTCGTTCTCTCCAGAAGCACGAAGGAAGAAAACAATCTGAACGTAAAAAGCGCGCTGTGGCACTTCATCGGCGATTTGCTCAGCTCTGTCGGGGTAATCGCTTCGGCTATTCTCATTTACTTCACAGGCTACTACTTGTTCGACCCGTTGATCAGTATGGTGATCGGGGCCATCATTTTTATGGGCGGCTTTAAAATCATCCGCGAATCTCTCGCTGTGTTGATGGAGTCTGTGCCGGAGCAGTTTGACCTGGATCAAATCCGGGCAGACCTCGCCAGCGTGGAAGGAGTCTACGATGTGCATGAGCTGCATCTGTGGGCGGTATCGACGGAGCACTATTCGCTGACGGCGCATGTGTTCGTGCGTGAAGATATTCAACCGTATTGCGTGATTCTCGGCATCAATCATCTGTTGAAAACAAAGTACGGCATCGAGCATTCGACGATTCAGATCGAGCACCCGATGATCCTCGATCACGGGGAGTACGGGAAACAATTTTTGCTGCCGCAGACGTAAGCGGAATGCTGTGGCGTGTGCGGCCCATTCAAGCTGAATGAACAAGGCCGGGCGGTTCCAGATCATGTGCAGGTTTTGCTGTACAGGTTCTGGCAACCAGCCCGGCTTTGTTTTTCCTTGCTGCTTTAAAGCGTTTGTGGTTTTACGCATGCTCTTGCTGTGTATTCTGAATAGACTGTAAAATTCCGGTATAATCGCATACCAAAATTCGAGTGGAGGATACGCTGGTGAAAACAATCAAGTTTTGTCCGTGCAATCTGGAAGGCAGTCTGAAATGGGTGAGGGACGAGGTCAGGCAGCTTCCCGACGTGCAAGTAATCGATGAGCGCTGTGTCAACTATTGCGGTCAATGCCTGGAAAAAGCGTTTGCCCTGTTCAACGGCAAAAACGTGGTGGGCAACGACGGGCAAGAACTGCTGGAGCGACTGAAAGAAAAATGGGCGGCGACAACCGCGGTATACCAGGACGCAGAAGGGGCGTGACCTTCTGCGTTTTTTTGTGGGTGTATACGAAGAAAACATTGACACGAACAATTCGCAAACACTGAAATTTATAATTTATGTAAAATATAGTATATTTTTGATGTTGGAAAATAATTGAATCGTTTCTATCCGTAACATAGAAGGGGGATATGGGTGAGAAAAGCGAAGCAGATGTTTTTGGTGGTGAGTTATTTCGTTGTCTTTGTGCTCGGCGGATATGCCTATCATGTCATTTTTCAGCCCGAAGACAAGCAAAGTGGGTATTTGTCTGAAAGCGATCGGGATAAGTTTGTACATGTCACCAAAAAAATCGATGAAAAGTTCAAACCAGAAGGCTATGAAGAGTTATTGCAAGGGGATGTAAACATGTTAACAACCCCGGATATGATTTTGGGGCCACAGCAACAAGAATTGCAAACGTCAATCTTTGGCAGGCAGAAAAACTACATATTTAAAAACCAAACAAACGGAACCGTAATTCTCATGAGCATAAGCAAAAGAGTTGGCGCCGAGCAAGAACAATGGCAAAACAGCATTTATTATAGCAACGCCAGATACAATTCGCCGGACAATGATTTCAAAGCCTATTACGCAAATGTGTATCCATCCATAAATGCCTATCAATATAGCCTTGAAAAATATGGATATAATGTAAGCTGCGTTCTGCTTTCTGATTCTACATACGATAAGGGAGCGAGTGATTTAGCAGATTTCATCACTCAAGTAGATGAGTTCCTGCAAGAGAATGTATAAATGTCGATTGGTTATTCCGACGATGTATTCGAAGCAACGACCCACGAATACATCAAACCTACGAGAGAAAGATAATTCCCTTCCCGCGCATGCGGATCGAAAAGCAAAAAGCAGAGGCGACTTAATCCGCCTCTGCTTTTGCTTTTTCAAGCTACTCGTCCCCAAACAGAAAGCGCCCTTTTTCCTGGATTTGCTGCCCATCAATGAACACATCCGGTTCGTTTACGATTAAATCAATGTGCACACCAGCCTGGATGGTTCCCCCAAAGGTCGCGTTGCTGCCGAACGCAACGTGGATCGTTCCGAATGCTTTCTCGTCTTCCAGCACAACCCCGATAATTCTCGCCTTGTGATTGGTTCCAATCCCAAATTCCGCCAGCATGCGGCCATCGCTATCCCCGAGCGTGGCAAGCAGTCGCGAACCCGTCGGCCCCTCTGCGCTAATCAGCCGACCATCCTTGAGCGTAAGCAGCAAAGGCTCGTCAATCATGCCGATTCCGCCGATGGAGCCGTCGACCAAAATTTGTCCGTTGGCCGAGCCTTCGATGGGGGCGATGTACGCCTCGCCAGACGGGAGATTGCCCGATTGTCCTTTTTCCAGATACATGCCAGTGCTGGGAACGCCGTTGCGTGTTTCAATGGAAAATTCCAGCGCGTAGCCGGCTTTTTCAATTCGTACTTGTTTGCCGCGGGTCAGGATGTCTGTCACCTCTTCGGTCAGCCGTTTGACCTCCTGATAATCGGCAGAAATCGCTCCAGCGGTAAACATGTCGCGGGTAATACCCGGCATGGTGGCGACGCGCGTTTCGTTGGCAGCGGCCACTTTTCGCGCTTGTGTGTGCGTAAGCGAATGTTTCGTGATGCACACGGCTACGTCCGCTTGCTCCATCGCTTTGGCAATCGCCTGCGGCGGCTCCTGGCCGGATTTTTCGCGCTCCTGCATGACTAACAGCACGGTTTCCGCACCGAGCAGCTTTCCAGCTTCATAGAGAGCTTCTGCCAAAGGACGCTTATCTTCATCGGTAACAATGACCAATTCTTCCTTTTCCTTTACGCCTAAACAAGTCGCCAGCAAATTGCGGCTGATTTCCACGAGTTGGCTCATCGGTCGCTCACTCCTGATTTTTAGTAAATGTAAATCTTGAAGAGATTGTACTGAAAGAAAAAGCGGTTAATCAAGGCTTAATTTTTTTGTTTTTTGACTATTTACACTAAAAAAAGCATTTGCTATAATCCAAAACGTAACACATATTGAACATGTGTTTCATTATTTGATACACACAAAAATGTCTGGGGGAATCGTAGTGAGGAAAATGTTGAAAGCCAAAGCGTTGTTTTCTTCTGTCATGGTCGTATCCATGCTGGCACTCGCTGCATGTGGTGGACAAGGAAGCGCTCCTGCTCAAGATGCAAAGGGCGGCGACCAGCAGCAGGCGGCTGGACAGCCAAAAGATGGCGGCGTGCTGAAAATCGGCTTGTCTTCTACGGCAAAAACACTGGACCCAATTGCTTACACGGGTGCTTATGAATCCAACATCATCCGCAGTATTGGCGACACGCTCGTTCGTTACACGAATGACTTGTCCAAAATTGAACCGAGCCTCGCAACAGAGTGGAAAGTGTCGGATGACATGAAGGTGTATACGTTCAAGCTCCAGGACAATGTGTACTTCCAGCCTGGCAAATACCAGGATGGACGGAAAATGACAGCCGAGGACGTGAAGTACAGTCTGGAACGTTCTGCGAAGCAATCCGCACTCAAGCGTCTGCGCGGCGTGGAAAAAGTAGAAGTCATCAGCGAAAACGAAGTAGCGATTCACCTGGACGCGCCAAACGCCGCTTTGCTTGCCATGCTGACAGACGGCGGCAACATCATCGTTCCGCGCGAAGAGGTAGAAGGCTGGAAAGATCAGTTCGGCACTCACCTCGTGGGAACAGGGCCGTTCATGATCGATAAATTCAACCAAGACGATTCTGTAAATTTGAAGCGTTCTGATAAATACTGGGGTCCGAAGCCTCACCTGGATGGCGTAGAGTTCAAATTCATCACCGATGCGAACATGATGACCAACGCCCTGCGCTCCGGCGACATCGACATGGTGACCGATGTCAAAGGGCAAAACCGTGCGATCATCGAGAAGGATCAAAACTTGAACTTGCAAACGAAGCCAGGTCTGTCCATTGAGTACATGGGTTTGAACCAGATCGAAGGCCCGACGAAGGACAAAAAAGTGCGTGAAGCAATCCGTCTCGCTGTAGACGTGGAAAGTTTGGTCAAAGGGGTATTCAAATGGGGCGGAGCGGAAAAATCTTTCCTGCCGCTGCCAAAAGCATCGTGGGGCTATGACTCGTCTCTCGAAGCAGCCGTTCCTGCTTTTGACCCGCAAAAAGCCAAACAGCTTCTGGCTGAAGCAGGCTATCCGGACGGATTCAAAACCGAGCTTTATGTAATCGCTTCCCGCGTGCCGCAAGCGACCATCGCAGCGCAACAGCTGAAAGACAACCTGAACATCGACGCAGAGATCAAAACCGTTGAGTGGGGAACGTTCAGCGACATCGTAGCCAAAGGAAAAGCTCCGCTCTACATCATGGGCTGGTCCTGGTACCCGGACCCTGACTTCTTCCTCTATCAAATGTTCCACAGCAAGCAAATCGGTTCGCTCGGCAACGGCTACGCCTACAGCAATCCGGAAGTAGACAAGCTTCTGGAACGCGCAACGGCAGAGACGACGGACGAAGCGAAGCGCAAAGAGCTGTACAGCCAGGCGATGAAACAAATCAACGATGACGTCGTTCACGTCGAACTGGGCCTGCTCGATGTTGCGACCGGAATGAAGAAATACGTGCAAGATTACCAAGTGCGTGCGGACAGCTCGATCTTCCTGGTCAACAGCGAGACGAACGTTTGGCTGAACAAGTAATACACACGCCTAAAAGCTTCCACGCTTCGAAGAGAGGCCGCGACAAAGTCCTCTCTTCGGGCATTTCTTACCAGGCCAAGCTTTAAACGAATAGTGGGAAGGAGGAGAGTGGCTTGCTCAAACTGATTTTCAAACGGTTATTCGATTTAATCCCTACGCTGTTTGTCGTTGCCACGACCGTTTTCATCATCACGCGGTTGATTCCCGGCGACCCGGCGGCAGTGCTGCTTGGGCCGCAAGCTTCCCCTGATGAAATCGCCAAAATGCGGGAAACACTCGGGCTGAATCAGCCGTTGTACCTCCAATACGTCGACTTCCTCGGCAGCTTGCTGCAGGGAGATTTGGGAACCTCGCTCGGCTACAATCAGCCGGTCATGTCTTTGATCATGGAGCGCTTCCCGAACACGCTTTTGCTGTCCGCCTGTGCGCTCGCTCTCTCGCTGCTCATCGGGATTCCGGCAGGCATCATTTCTGCAACCAAACAGTATTCGTTCTGGGATTACACCGTCATGATTCTCTCGCTCGTTGGCGTATCGATGCCGATCTTTTGGCTCGGGGTCATGCTCGTTCTTTACTTCAGCGTACATCTTGGCTGGCTTCCGGCTACCGGGATGGGCTCGTTGTCCGAAGGCTTCGGCAGCGTAGTCACGCACCTGATTTTGCCGAGCATCGCCTTGTCCACGATTCCGATGGCTACTTTTGCCCGGATTACGCGCTCCAGCATGCTTGAAGTAATCCGCCAGGACTACATCAAGACGGCTCGGGCGAAAGGGCTGCGCGAATTTTTCGTCGTCTGGAAGCACGCCTTGAAAAATGCGATGACTCCATTGCTTACGGTCATGGGGATGCAAATTTCCTCCATGCTCGGCGGGGCTGTCCTGACGGAGACGATCTTCAGCTGGCCGGGGATGGGGCGTCTCGTGGTGGACGCGATTGAAAATCGGGACTTTGTCGTCGTGCAAGGAACCGTCCTGTTCATCGCCGTTATTTTCGTGTTGATCAATTTGCTCGTCGACATTTTGTACACCGTGGTCAATCCGCGCGTGAAACTAACGAATAAAGGGGAGGGCTGATCCGATATGAGCAACCACGCGCAACCATTATCGCCAGCTCCCGCGACGCTCGCACCTAACGCACCCAAGAAAAAAAGCAAGGAAAACAGTGTATGGAGCCGGCTTTTGAAAAACAAGCTGGCGATGGTCGGCATGGTCATCATCGCGCTCATGGTCATTTTCGCCCTGTTCGCGCCATTGATTGCGACGCACGGGCCGAATGACATGGACTTGGCCAATTCGCTGTCCGAGCCTGGCATCGACGGTCATTTGCTCGGAACTGACAACTACGGACGCGATTTGTTCAGCCGGATCGTCTACGGCACGCGCATTTCCTTGATCGTCGGTATTTTTGCGATCGGACTCGGCGGCATGATCGGCACGCTGCTCGGTCTTTTGGCAGGCTACTACGGAGGCAAATGGGATGCGATCATCATGCGCCTCATGGACGGATTGTTTGCATTCCCGTTCATCCTGTTGTCCATCTCGCTGATGACCGTGCTTGGAGCCGGATTGTTCAACGTCATTCTCGCCATCGGGATTGCCAATATTCCCGGCTTCGCCCGAATTGTCCGCGGCCAGGTGCTGGCGGTCAAGGAGGAAGAGTATATCGAGGTGACGCGATCGCTTGGGGCCAACGATTCCCGCATTATTTTTCACCATATCCTGCCAAACTGTATGGCGCCGATTATTGTTTACGCAACGATGCACGTAGCCGGAGCGATCATTTCCGAAGCGGCGCTGAGCTTCCTCGGTCTGGGCGTGCAGCCGCCGACCGCTTCATGGGGCAGCATCCTGAAGGACGGAAAAGACTTCCTCGTCTTGTCGCCGCACATGGCAACGTTCTCCGGGCTGGCGATTTTGCTCTCGGTACTCGGCTTCAACCTGTTCGGTGACGGCTTGCGCGATGCACTCGATCCGAAAATGAAAGTGTAAGCGACAAAAGTGAGACATAGATTGGGGTGAAGGGGAATTGGCAAAGTCAGATGTACTACTCAGCGTGCAAGATTTGGCCGTTTATTTTTATTCGTCCGGAGTCGTGAAGGCGGTAAACGGCGTGAGCTTTGATCTGAAGCAGGGGGAGACGATCGGGATTGTCGGAGAATCAGGCTCGGGCAAAAGCGTGACCTCCACCGCCATTCTCGGGCTGATTCCGTCTCCCCCTGGAAAAATCGAGCGAGGCAGCATTTTGTTTGAAGGAAAAGATTTGACGAAGCTTTCCCAGGCACAGATGCGCAAGATTCGGGGAAACGAAATCTCGATGATTTTTCAAGACCCGATGACCTCCCTCAATCCGGTTTTTACCGTGGGGAATCAAATTATCGAAGTAATCCGCCTGCACCAGCAGCTGGACAAAAAAGCGGCTCGCCAGCGGGCGATTGAGATGTTGAAGCTGGTCGGGATTCCGGAGCCGGAAAAACGGCTGGAGCAATATCCGCACGAATTTTCCGGCGGGATGCGCCAACGCGTCATGATCGCGATTGCCCTCGCTTGCAATCCGAAGCTGCTGATTGCGGACGAGCCGACAACTGCTTTGGACGTAACGGTACAAGCGCAAATTTTGGACTTGATGAAAAAACTGCAAGACGATTTGCAAACATCGATCATCATGATTACTCATGACCTGGGTGTCGTTTGGGAGAGCTGTCAAAAAGTTCTCGTCATGTATGCCGGAAACACGGTGGAATACGCAACGGTAGAAGAGCTGTACGAAAAGCCGCTTCATCCTTATACGTGGGGATTGCTTGATTCCCAGATCAAATCAGACACAACGGGCAAGCTGCCGTCGATCCCGGGCAATCCTCCTGACCTGCGCGAAGATATTGCGGGCTGCTACTTCGCTCCCCGCTGTCCATATGCCAAAGACAAGTGCTTCAGCGAAAAACCGCCGCTCGTCGAAGTGGCTCCCAACCATCTGGTAGCCTGCCACTTCCAGACGAGCGACCACCGTCTTGAACGGAAAGGGGGAAGCCAGGCATGAGTGAGTCGATCATCCAAATCAATCAGCTGAAAAAGCATTTTCCCGTAAAGGATCAGTCTTTGTTCGGCAAATCCTCGAAAGTCGTCAAGGCAGTCGATGACGTCAGCTTTGAGGTGAAAAGAGGGGAGACACTCGGGATCGTGGGCGAGTCCGGGTGCGGCAAGTCGACATTGGCTCGCCTGATCATGCAGCTGATTCGTCCGACGGAAGGCTCCGTCATCATGGGGGGCCAGGATTTGGCCAAGCTGTCCGACAAGGAAATGAAGCGGGCGCGCAAATCGATCCAGATGATTTTCCAAAATCCGTATGCGTCGCTCGATCCGCGCAAAACAGTCGAGCAGCTGATCGTGGAGCCGCTGGTCATTCACCAGGTCGGAACTCACCAGGAGCGGGTAAAAAGGGTGAAGGAGCTTTTGGAAGTCGTCGGGCTTTCCGATTATCACGCCACCCGTTACCCGCATGAGTTTTCCGGCGGACAGCGGCAGCGAATCAACATCGCCAGGGCGCTTGCGCTCAATCCGGAAGTTGTAATTTGCGACGAGTCCGTTTCGGCTTTGGACGTGTCGATTCAGGCGCAAGTGATCAACTTGCTGAAGGATTTGCAGGCGAGCTTCAACCTGACCTACATTTTCATTTCCCACGATTTGAACGTCGTGCGCTACATCAGCGACCGGATTGCCGTCATGTATTTGGGCCGTGTCGTGGAGATGGGAACGTACGAGGAGATTTACCACAATGCGCAGCACCCGTATACGCGAGCGCTGCTGTCGGCAGTGCCGAAGGAAAGTCCGCTGATCAAAAAGGAGCGGGTCATCCTGACGGGTGATGTGCCGAGTCCGATGAATCCGCCATCCGGCTGCCATTTCCACAAGCGGTGCCCGTATGCGACCGACCGTTGCAAGACAGAAGCGCCTGCGCTCACGTTGTATGAAGGGCAGCACAAGGTTTCTTGTCATCTTTTAGGAAATCTATCATAATGGAAAAGGAGACTTTTTTATGTCTTTCAAGCATGTAATCGAAATGTACGATCTTATGGACAGCGCTTACGTTACAGGGGATGACCTGAAACGATATTTTGAACAAAGCGGCTTTCGCGATGTAGAAGTATCTACCGTTACTGGACAAAAAGGAAAGACCGATTTCGTCAAAGTATTAATAAAAGGAAAGAACGGAAAAAGCAGCGGCGGAACGGCGCCGACACTTGGCGTCATTGGCCGTTTGGGCGGGATTGGCGCCCGTCCCGAGCAAGTCGGCTTCGTATCTGATGGCGACGGCGCTCTGGCGTGCATGGCAGCAGCAGCGAAGCTTGCCGACATGCAGCAGCGCGGCGACACGTTGGAAGGAGACATCCTCCTGACTACGCACATTTGCCCGGATGCGCCGACTCTTCCGCATGATCCCGTGCCGTTCATGAACTCTCCGGTGGACATGCAGATCATGAATGCCAATGAAGTATCGTCCGAGATGGACGCGATTTTGTCCATCGACACCACAAAAGGAAACATGATTCTCAATCATACAGGCTATGCGATCACCCCGACGGTCAAGGAAGGGTACATCTTGCGCATCAGCAACGATTTGCTTGAACTGGTGAAGCAAACGTCCGGCAACATGCCAGTGACATTGCCGATTACGGTACAAGACATCACGCCGTACGGCAACAATTTGCACCACATCAACAGCATCATGCAGCCGTGTGTCGTAACAGACAGCCCGGTTGTCGGGATTGCCTTGACGACCCAGGTGCCAGTAGCAGGCTGCGCCACAGGTGCGACTCATCTCGTGCACGTCGAACAAGTCGTGCGCTTCGTGATCGAGGTAGCCAAGCTGTTTGGAACAGGCAAGTGCGCGTTCTACGACGAGGAAGAGTTTGCGCGGATGACATCGCTGTACGGCTCCATGAAGCATCTGCTCACACTGGACGGCAAGGTGAGCGTGTCATGAGCGATCAACTGAAAGCGTTAAAAGACCAGGTCATCGCCGCCGTCGAACAAAACAAGGACGAATTGATCGAGCTGTGCTGCAAGCTGATCCAGTTCCCGAGCGAAAATCCGCCGGGCGATTCCGGGCCGATCAGTCGCTTTATTACGGAATATCTGGAGCGTTTTGACATCGCTACAGACTGGCATGAAGCAGGGCCAAACATGTACAACCTCGTGTCCCGGATCGGCAATCTGCAATCGGGCAAAAAGTTGATTTATTGCGGCCATACGGATGTCGTGCCTGCTGGGGACTTGTCCAAGTGGGAATTTGCTCCGTTCAGCGGCGAAGTAAAAGACGGCTGGATTTTGGGCCGAGGCGCTTCTGACATGAAGGGCGGCTTGGCTGGACTGATTTTTGCCGCGACGATTTTGCAGCGGCTGGGAGTCGAACTGCCGGGACAATTGATTCTGGCGATCGTGCCGGACGAGGAAACAGGCGGAGCGATGGGCGTTCCGTGGATTTTGGAGCGCAAGCTGGTCGAGGGAGACGGATGTCTGATCGCCGAGCCGTCCTCGCCGCACAATCCGACTTTGGGGCAAAAAGGTTCCTGCTGGTTCCAGCTCACGGTCAAAGGCAAGCCAGCTCACGGCAGCCTCGGGCCGATCGCCGGCAAAAATGCGATCATGGATGCGATTCGCGCTATCGAGCGGATTCGCACCGTATGGGATTATCCGGTCGTGATTCCGGATGAAGTCAAGGAACTCGTGAAGGTATCCAAAGCATACATGCTCGGCACCGAGCGGGAACCGTACCAGGATGTGCTGGAGCGCGTCTCTTGCAACATCGGTACGATTGAGGGCGGAACGAAAGCAAATGTGGTCCCTGACACTTGCACCGTGGAAGTGGATTGCCGCCTGCCGTTTGGCGTGACGAGAGCAGAAGTCATGGGCTACATCACCAGCCAGTTGGACGAGCTGGATATTGATTACGAAATTGTGCCGATGGGAACGCAAAGCCATGCGAACTACACGTCGCCGGATGATCCGGTCTGCCGGGCGATCGTCGACAACATCACGTACGTGACAGGCGAGCACGCTTTTGGCGTTCAGCAGTGGGCAAGCAGCGATGCCAGACATTTCCGCGCGTACGACATTCCGGTCTTGCAATACGGGCCTGCGTACTTGCCGAGCATCCACAATTTCAATGAAAAAGTGCTGGTCGAAGACGTCATCCGCTGCGCGAAGGTGTACGTGGCGGCAGCCATTGACTTTTTGTACGAGCAATAAACGGGTTTGAAAAGTAATCGTGAATAAGGGGAGTCGTCGTGCTAAAAACGTTGGATCAATCACTCAAATTGTTACAGCTGTTCACGAAGGAGAAACCGGAATGGGGAGCAAGGGAACTCGCCAAGGAAGTCGGTTTGAATCACGCAAATGTATTCCGCGTATTATCTACGTTTGAAGCCAATCGCTTTCTGGAGAAAGATCCCAAGACGAAAAAATACTCATTGGGCATTCGCCTGTGGGAGCTTGGATTGACAATGAGAGAGTCGTTCCATGTATCACGACTGATTCGGCCTGTGTTGCAGCGGATGATGGAGGAGTCGGGCGAGTCGATCTTCCTGACCTGCCTGGACGAAGACGAAGCGCTTACGCTCGATGCGCTGGAGCCGGACAATGTGGTGAAATACTCCGTGTCGGTAGGCAGTCGTGCCCCTTTGTTTGTAGGCGCATCGTACCGTTCGATCATGGCCTACTTGCCGCAAGAGAAAATCGAGCACATCATTTTGCAAGGCTTGCGGCAGTACACGAAAAATACGATTGCCGATCCGGACAAATTGCGCGAGGAGCTTGTGCATATTCGCGAAGCCGGATGGGCGATGAGCACGGGCGAGTATACGCCGGATGTTCTGGCGATCGCGTGCCCGCTGTTCCATTACGACGGACATGTGATGGGCTCGTTGACCATATCCGGCCCGATTTACCGGATGAGCGAGGAGAAGAAGGCAGAGTGCCTGGAAATCCTGATGCGGGGCAAACGGGAAGTCGATGAGATTATTCAAAACTACCGCGTGGATTTATCCCGCTATTACTTGTTTGGTTAGAAAAAAGCTGCCGCAGAGCAAAATCTGTCGGCAGCTTTTTTGCTGTGAAAAACGTCGAGACGTACGTTTTTCATGAAATGGGATGTGACCGTGCTGCTCGTTCGCGTCTACGGTTGAAGCGATTCGATGCCGAGCCGAAAGCTCGTCGTCTGATTTCGCCCGGCCGCTTTGGATTGATACAGCGCCTGATCCGCGCAGGTGATGATGTCGAGCGCTTCCGTACCGTGCAGCGGATAGCTGGCAATTCCTAGGGAGATCGTCACCGGATGTCCCGTCGGATTGTCGAGCGCTTCAATCATTTGCCGCAGCCGCTCGGCGATTTGATAGGCAAACAGATGCCGATCTCCTTGCAGCAAAATGCCGAACTCTTCCCCTCCGTAGCGGAAACAGAAGTCGTCTTCGCGCGTCGTATCCAGCATCGTTTGCGCGACTTGTTTCAAAACCTCGTCACCTGTGACATGGCCGAAAGCATCATTGATCCTTTTGAACCGATCGACGTCGAGCAGAATGAGGGAAAACGGAATTTCGCTGCGCAAAGCATCTTGCAAGCAGGCATCGAACGTTTTGCGATTGGCAAGTCCGGTCAATCCGTCCTTCTCCACTTCGGATTGCAGCTGCCGCAGCTTGCGGTTCATCTGGCGAAGTGCCAGCCGCGTGCTTTGGTACAGCTTTTGCACCTCGTAAATTTTGGAGGTGGTCGTAAGCTCGGCAGGACAGTCCATTCCGCCAGACTCATCGGAAATGTGGGTTAATTTGGACAGCGCGGTATTGATGTTTTTGGCAATCAACCAGACGATGCCAAGCGTGAGCAGCAAAAAAGGCAAGGAAGTCATCAACAGATTGTGGAGCAGCTTGTGATTCGACTCGTCAATGACAGAGGTCGGCGTCTGGGAGACGATAATCCAGCCGCTGACGCTTTCGGTCGTATATCCGGCAAAATACGATTTGCCCTTGCTGTTGACGATTTGCTGGTAGCCGCTTTTGCCCGCGAGAGCTTGCTGGATGGCGGGATTCAATAGCACGGTTTCTCCGAGGCGCTTTGTTTCGGGGTGGAAAATGAGCCTCCCTTGCTGATCGACCACATATACGTAGGAACCGTCCCCATAAAAGTGTTCCTTCAAGGTCCGGTTGAGCACATTCGATTCTTCCAAATAAATCGTTCCGCCCGCAAAGCCTTGGTACACTCCCTGTTTGTCAAAAATCGGCGAAGAAATCATCAAAATCAGCCGGCCGGACACCGCACGGTAAGGCTCGGAGATCAGCGGTTTCTTTTGGATCAACGCCAGTCTCACAGCATGCGAGGTCAGCAACGTTCCGAGGGCAACGCCGGATTTCAGCGGGCTGACTTTCTGGATGTGACCTTCAGCGTCTGTGATGAACAAGGAATGAAAATTTTGTCTGTTGGCCGCATACCAGTCGTCCAAGTCTTTCTCTACGAGCGGCTTCTCGCCAGCTTGTCTGGCAATCGTGTCGACGTTGTTTTGCAGGACGGTCAATATGTCTGCTGTGTTTCTCGCCAGCTTCTTCGCGTACTGGTAGTTGTTTTCCAGGTAGTTGGTGGAGAGCGAGGTGCGATTGACATGAAGAGAAGAAATGACCTCAATCAAAATTGTCGCGAGGACAGAAAACACAACGAGCATTTCCATAATAAAGCGAAGCGTATAGGTTCTTCTTTTCCCCATGCCAAACTCCTTTTTTCTGTTTCTGAAAGCTCTTGCTGTAAATCTTTACCCGCAATTCGCGAAGTCTAATCTCTCGGACGGCAAAAAGACAGCCTGGAGGGAGCGTGTGGCGATGGGGGAGAGATTTTCGGAAAACAAAAACAGGTTATCCGAAGACAACCTGTTTGGCAAGTATTTGATTGGTTAGCGTGTAAAGCTTAAAGCGACACCGATGGAATAAGGGACCAGCCAGAGCACCCATACAAACAGGCTGAATTTGTGGAACTGCTTGCGTTGGCGGTCTTGCTTTTTCCAGAGGACGAAGCCGGCCCAGGCGGTGTGCAAAAACATCAGGATCAGCGCGACCAGCCCGGTAATCCCGTGCAAATTCAGCGAATTGCCGTCGGCGAGCAGCTTCATGAAAGCCGTTCCGACTGTATCGAAGACAAGCCCCAGGCCAAAAAAGACGAAGTGCTTCCAGGCAAGCTCCTTGGCACGGTGTTCCGACCAGACTCCGATTGTATACGAGGCGAGCGCCAAATTGATGAAAATGACAGCCCATACTAGCATAAAAAATCATCTCCCATTCGCTTCTTGATTGTCTACACGGTTGAGTGTAGGAAAAGAAGATGAACGGAAGATGAACAACGAGGGGATTATGCCGATTTACGAATGGCGCTTTTTTCGCAGGAGCAGCCATATAATCAGGGTGGTAAGAGCCGCCTTCCACAGCTTTTGCCAAAAGTCAGCGACAATTCCGTCGTAGACGTAGGCTGATGCCATTTCAAGCGGAGTGGCTCCCGGCGCGAATTGGATGGCTACGCCGAAGCCGAGCATGGCAGGCAGACTGTAAAACAGGTAGCTGGCAAAAAGCAGAAACAGCCATTTTGGCAAAAGGAAGCCCTCCTTTCCGGTTTGTTCGATTGCGTCTAGCGAACAAACGTGTTTTTCACCCGTTTGGACAGGCGGAAGTGCGTTATCCAGATCATGGAAAAAATGCCGTTGCGTGCATCGAAAAACACCTTCGCTAAAATTGGATGAATTTCATAAAAATGACTAGATCATGGTAATGGATCGCGCCTTCTTCGTCAATGGAAAAAGCAACCGGGAATCGGGAAACTCGCCAGGCAAGGGAGGAATCGGCGGTAGCCAGATCGTATTCATACGCAAACAGGCTTGAAGGAGGCAATAAAATGAAGCCGATTCGCTATGAACGCAGAAAATATACGCAAGGCCCGACGCCGATCGAGCGTCTGGAGAGGCTGTCGCAGGTGCTGGGCGGCCCGCACATTTCCATCAAGCGCGACGACTTGCTCGGCTTGACGGCTGGTGGCAACAAGACGCGAAAGCTGGAGTATTTGGTTGCCGACGCGATCCGGCAAGGCGCAGATACACTGATTACGTGCGGTGCTGTCCAATCGAATCATTGCCGTCTGACACTGGCTGCGGCGGTTCGCGAAGGGCTGCGTTGCCAGCTCGTTTTGTCGGCGCCCGAGACAGGCGACTACAATCCGCAGGCGGGCGGGAACCATCTGTTGTTTCATTTGCTTGGCGCCGAACAGATCGAGGTCATTCCCGCAGACGGCGATATGCTTGCGGCGATGGAAAAGCTGGCGGACAGTCTGCGAGAAGCAGGCAGGAAGCCGTACCTGATTCCGGTTGGCGGCTCCAACGAGATCGGCTCGCTTGGCTACATGGCGTGCGCAGAGGAAATCGAGCAGCAAGCGTGGGAGAGCTGCACTCCGTTTGATTACGTGGTGACGGCAACAGGTAGTGGCGGGACACAGGCGGGTCTGATCGCCGGGTTTTTGGCGAGACAATCGTCTGCCAAAGTGATTGGCATCAATGTCAGCCGCGACCGCGCCTCCCAGGAAGCGAAAGTACAGGAGCTGCTTGCGCGCACCGCCGCCGAGGTCGGTCTGCAAGCGACGATCCATGCAGATGTGGTGCAGTGCGAAGAGCGCTTTGTCGGGCCAGGCTATGCGATTCCGACAGAGGAAATGGTCGAAGCCGTGCAGCTCGTCGCCCGCACAGAAGGAATTTTGCTCGACCCGGTTTACACAGGCAAAGCGATGGCGGGGTTGATCGGGCTGATTCGCGAGGGGCGTTTTTCGCAAGATGACCATGTGCTTTTTCTGCACACGGGTGGCGCTCCGGCACTTTACACGGCGTCCGAGCTGTTTTTGCCCAAGCAGGGATGACGGTGTACTTGAAGCTGCTTGCGAGACGAGAGACGAAAAGGAGACAGACAAATGCTTGATGTTGTTGCCTGCGGCGAGCTTTTGATTGATTTCACGCCGATGCCCCATCCCGAACCGGGGAAAATGGCGTATGAACAAAATCCGGGCGGAGCGGTGGCAAATGTGCTTGCGGCTTTGTCGCGGTTTCATAAAAAGACAGCTTTTCTCGGCGCAGTCGGAAACGATGCGTTCGGCCGCTTTCTGAAGCAGACGCTGATGGACCTGGAGATCGGGACTGACGGGCTTGTCCTGACGGATGCTGCCTTGACCACGCTCGCCTTTGTACACATCGACGCGAGTGGCGAGCGCTCGTTTTCGTTTGCCCGCAACCCCGGAGCAGATACGCAGCTTCGCGAGGCGGACATAGATGAGGAAATGATCGCGCAAGCAAGGCTGTTTCATTTCGGCTCCTTGTCTTTGACCCATGAACCAGCGCGCAGCGCAACCTGGAAGGCTGTAGATATAGCGAAAAGACACAAGCTGCTCGTATCGTTTGATCCAAACATTCGCGAAAGCTTGTGGCCGGACATGGAACAGGCGAAGGCAATGGCGCTGCACGGGATCAGACAAGCGGACATCGTCAAGCTGTCGGAAGAGGAGCTGGAGCTGCTCGCTCCGGCAAGCGGCTTGGCAGAGGCGACAGAGTGGCTGATGGAAACTTGCCGCCATCAGGCGATCTTCGTCACTCGCGGCAAAGCGGGCTGTTACTTCCGAACGGAAAAAGAGCAGGGGATGGTTCCAGGCTACGCGGTCGATGCTGTCGATACGACCGGGGCAGGAGACGCGTTTTTGGGGGGCTTGCTTTATCAGGTGCTGGAAGCCAAGCAGCCGCTTCGCTCCATGGACAATGACACGCTGACACGTATGGTTCGCTTCGCCAATGCGGCAGGAGCGCTCACCACCACGCGGACGGGCGCGATTCCGGCGCTGCCAGCGCTGGCTGATGTCGAGCGGTTTGTGGCAGAAAATCGCATATAGCACGGTTCAGCCGATTCTCTGTCAGAAAATAACGGGGAATCGGCTTTTTTGGCGAGCGATTTGATATACTATTCGTAATTTCGCATTTCTATGGAAGAAGTGGGTATGAACCATGATTTTTCTCGAAGTGATCTTGCCTGTCTTGCTGATCTTTTTGTCGGGCTACATTCTTCAGCGCAAGTTCCGAATGGATTTGAAGCCGATTTCGTCGCTGGCGATCTACGTGTTGACCACGGCGCTTGTCTTTCGCACGTTTTACAAGACCGAGCTTGATCTGCAATTGTTTTACATCGTCGTCATCTCGCTGTTGCTGCTCGGAGCGCTGATCGTGCTCACCCAGCTTACGGCTCGCCTGTTTCGCTACGACAAATCGCAGGAGAGCGCCCTGATGCTTTCCACCGCCTTCATGAACAGCGGGAACTACGGGACTCCGATCATTTTGTTTGCTTACGGGGAGGCCGGGTTTACGTATGCGGTCCAAATCATGGTTTTTCATTCGATCATCATGGGGGTATTCGGCGTCTACTTCGCTTCGCGGGGCGGGGGTGGCGCGGGCACGGCGATTCGGGCGATTTTCAAGCAGCCTTCCAACTACGCGGTTGTGCTGGCGATTTTGCTGCAACAAGGCAATGTCGTGATTCCAGCGGGCTACTATCAGGCGATTGATCTCGTGGCGCAGGCAGCGATTCCGGTCGTTATGCTGATTCTCGGGATGCAGCTTGCCAACGTATCGTCCAAAGCCTTGGAGTGGCAAGGATTGAGCGCCGCCAGTGTCATTCGGCTGATCGCTTCGCCTGTGCTCGCTTACGTGATCTGTCTGTTTTTCCCGATTGACCCTTTGCTGCAAAAAGTGCTGGTCATACTCGCAGCGATGCCGTCTGCTGCGACGACAGCGATTTACGCGATCCAGTTCAACATGCGTCCGCAATTTGTTTCCAGCAGTGTCCTGGTCACGACCGTGTTCAGTGTAGGGACGCTGACGATCTTGCTGAATCTGCTGCATTAGCCGATTCAACTGCCGAGGCAATCGCGCCACACCGAAAAGGTTGCCAAGGCATTGCTTTTTTCTATATGATGAGAACAAGAATCGTTTTCAACAAAATCAAAACCGGGAGATTGCCATGCATGCCACATCCATTCATTCCATCTACGACAGTTATATTGACGCGCTGCCGAACATTCGGCTTGATGACATCGGGACGGAGATGGCGGGGGATGACTTGTCCGGTTGGAACGGATACATCAACAGAATGATGCCTCGTCATGGACTGGAGATTGTCGATTCCTTCCATCGTTTTCAGGATGATCACGCCATGCGTTTTCGCTCGGAAGCCGCCATGGTGGAGCTGAGCTTTTGCTTGCAAGGAACGGGGGAGGTAGCGGTTTCGGGCGGTTCCCAGCACGATCTCGTTCCGGACAGCTGCTCGCTGCAATTGATGCGGGACTTTCAAGCCGACTTTTGCTATATGGCCCAAGCGCCGTTTCGTTCGGTAGCGATCGGGATTTCCGTCGAGCTGTTCAACGAATGGCTTGCGCAAATCGACGAAGGGACGCCGTATACGTTTGAAAGCTTGTTGGGCAACCGTCCTTTTCGCATGTTCCGCATGCCGCTTCGGCCAGATTTGATGATGCGGCTCCAGCAGCTGATCGCGCCGCCTGCGTCTCAGCCCAGATTGCGGCGGCTTCATGCGGAAGGCAAGACGCTGGAAATCGCTGCGCACGCCTTCGACATGCTGCTGTTTGAGCGAGAGGCGGAAGTCACCCGCCCCTTTTTATCCCGCAGCGATCGGGAAAAAATTCATAGCGCCAGAGAAATTTTGCTGGCGAATATGGAGGCGCCGCCTTCCTTGATCGAGCTGGCACGCATGGCGCAGCTGAACGAATACAAGCTGAAAATCGGCTTCAAAGAGGAGTTTGGCACGAGCGTCTTCGCGTACTTGCGGGAAAAGCGTCTGGAAAAAGCGCTGGAACTGCTGCGCTCGGGCGAGATGAATGTCAGCCAGGTAGCGTTGTCGGTCGGCTTTTCCAACTTCAGTCACTTTTCCGAAGCGTTCCGCAAGCAGTACGGAATGAATCCGTCCGATGTGAAGCGGGGCAGGTATATTTTGTAGCGAAAAAAGCGGGAGCGATGTCTCTCGCTTTTTTCTATTATCCCGCCAACCGTAGTTTTCGCCCTCGTCCGGTAGTTGCAAACAGCTGGCAAAGGTACGATCAAGCGTAGTTGTTGAGAATTATTATCACAGATGATGGAGGCTGACGGAAGGTATGGCAAAAAGAAAGCAGGGCTGGATCGCGGGATTGCTCGGTTTGGCGTTACTTGTAGGGGGATGCAGTCAAGCTGCTGACAACAGTGCAGGCGGACAAGCGCCAGCAGATAAGCCGGCTGCGCAAACAGCAGAAACGCGGACAGTCAAGGATGCAGCAGGCGAAGTAACCATCCCAGCCAATCCGCAAAGAATCGCGGACGTATCTGGATCGACTGAGGAGCTGTTGGCGCTTGGCATTCGTCCCGTGCTGACGGCGAACAGCCAGTATGAAAGCCCGATGGATTTGACGCCGATTTTGCAAAAAGAGCTGGGAAAAGACGTGACCGTGGCGGGCTGGTTTCAAAATGAGGTAAGTGTCGAGGCGATCGCCGCAGCCAATCCCGATCTGATTCTCGTGGGTCCGGCCCAGGAAAAAATTTACGAGCAGTTGAACAAAATTGCCCCGACCGTGCGCGTGCCTTACGGTTTCAACGCGTTTCGCGAGCGGTTCGACTTTGTGGCGAATACGCTCGGGAAAAAACAGCAGATGGACGAATGGCTGAAAGCGTACGATGACCATGCGAAGCAGCTGCACGATCAGATTGTGGCAACTACCAAAGAGGAATCGTTCGCAGTGATCGAAGCGACGCAAAAAGGGATTCGCCTCTACGCGAAAACCGGGCTGGCTGACATGATTTTCTCCGACTTGAAGCTGCCGAAAGCGGCGGGGATACCGGAGCCAGATCCGTGGGGAGGCAAGGAGACGGACCTGGAGGGACTGTCGACGCTCAATCCCGACCATATCGTGCTGCTCGCCGATTCCGAGCACAATGTGCTGGAAGATACCGCGATCTGGAACAATATGAAGGCGAAGAAAAACGGCAAGGTGTACCGCGTCACTACAAAACAGAGCTACAACGAAGCGTTTTTTGCCCTCGGGAAAAAGGCGATGATCGAGCAGGTAGCGGCAGATATTTTGCAAAAGAACCAAAAATAGCAAAAGCGGGCACGAGCAAAAAACGGATGCTTTTCAGGCGTCCGTTTTTTCATAGGCGGCGCTTGACCGACTTCACTGTGTATGTTGTATGATGAGCGAAAAAGACATTCTGCCAAAGGAGATCGCCATGTGCCGAAATATTAAAACCTTGTTCAATTTCTCCCCTCCCGCTACCGAAGATGAGGTTCAGGCAGCCGCGCTGCAGTTTGTGAGAAAGCTCTCGGGCTTCAACACGCCCTCCAAAGCAAACGAAGAGGCGTTTCAGCGGGCGGTCAAAGAGGTAACAGCAGTCGCCCAGACTTTGCTCGATTCATTGGTGACAAACGCAGAGCCGCGCAACCGCGAGACGGAAATCGAACGCGCCCGCGCAAGAAATGCCAAACGATTCGGCACGCCCCAATCCCAACCGACTGACTCTGTTGATTGAATTTTTCGCCGCTTATCATCGTTTTGTGATTTTGTTTATCATAACTCTATCAGATCGCTTCTATTTTCCCTCCTCGTCTTTTGTATTATCTTGGGGACAAAGGGGAGAGATCCATCATGGAGAAGATAAATCTGACAGAACAATTTTCGTGGATACAACAGTCTTTACGTTCAACGGTCGTAGGGGAGCTGAACGATTCGGCGATCAAGCTGGAGCAGCTTTCGGGAGAATATCCCTGGCAGCAGCACGACCACAAGGACGAAATGATTCTCGTCGTAAACGGAAGATTGCTATTGATGTCCCATGAGCGCAATATTTGGATCGAGGCTGGCGAATTGCTCGTCATACCAAAAGGAACGGCGTACAAATGGTTCGTGCCCAACGGAGTTTGCCATCTGTTGGTGATCGAGCCGAAACAGCTGGCGGCGCTCAAGCGTTGTTCGTGATAGATTGCAAGCAAGCATGAAAGATAGATGGCGTGAACGAGATAGCTGTCATTGTCGGGACCAAGCGGCGGCTTTTTACTATAGGCGAAAAAAGGGTTGACTTTCCGGTATTTTGGTATGTAATTAATACGGATAGCTGCAACTCTTTTTTGAGGTGATGAACGTTGGAAGACGGCGTCTATGTCCTGATCAAAAAAGGCGATCCGGAGCTTGTGCAAAAACGCCAGTTTCTTCGTCAGGATGAGTACACCATTGGACGGAGAGGGAGCCAACTTGCGCCTGACATCGCTTTTTCCAGCCCATACGTGTCGAGACGGCATGCCGTGATCCGCAAGATCGGCAATCGCTATACGATTTCCGATCTGGACAGCAAACATGGAACAGAAGTCAACGGGCAGAGCGTCCGCCAAGCGCCGCAGCCGTTATTTCACGGCGATCTGATCAGCCTTGCCAAAGGAGTCGTCGAGCTGGTCTTTTTTGCGGAGGGCAGTGAGTTGGACGTGACCAGGGAATTTTCTTTTCCACTGGTGCAATCGATGGTTTCGACTGTTTCCACGACAGGGTTGGTCATCAACCTGGAGCGGCGCGAGATTCGCCTGGATGGTGCGAGGATTCATTTGACAGGAAAAGATATGGATTTGCTGATGCTTTTGTATCAACGGGCCAATCAGGCGGTCAGCTATGAGGAAATCATGGTGTCGATCTGGCCGGAAAGAATGATTTACACAGACAATAGCGTGCCGGATGTGGGACGCGCCGAAATCAATGCGCTCGTGTACCGTTTGCGCAAACGGCTGGGCAAGTACGGGGAAAAGGTCACCACGATTCCTCGCTTCGGCTATATGTGGGAAGATTGAACAAGGGAGACGAGCCAGTGGTCTTCCTTTTTTCCATGCGCTTTTTTTCTGTTGAATTGTCTGACACTTATCATTTGTTTGTGAGTGTGATCTGATGATTTCATCAGTTTTCTTCCATTTATTCTCTAATCCGGCTGGTTTATCGTGGGAAAGGGAAGGTGAGTAACTGGTGAAAAAGGCTTGGATATGGTTTTGGAGTGTCTTTCTCGTAATTCTTTCGGGATTTGTCTTCCTTTTTTGGGACTATTGGAAGGAAGGGCCGAAAACGGACGGGGAAATGGCGAAGGCGGCGTTTACCGCTTATACGACGAATTGGAAAAATCAGCAGTTTGCACATATGTACGAACAGCTTTCACTGGATACAAAGGCAAAGGTGACAAAAGACGAGTTCGTTTCGCGATACGAGAACATTTACGGCGGGATCGAGGCCAAACCGATCCTCGTCGAGCCGCTTTACAACGGAGATGTCGTCCCGACTGAGGATGGGAAAATCAACTTCCATTACCGGATCAAGCTGGACACATTCGTCGAACCGATTTCGTTTACAGGAAAAGCAACCTTGATCAAAGAGACGCAAAACGACAAGAAAGATTGGTACATCCATTGGAATCCGTCTTTTTTATTTCCCAGCATGCAGGAGGGGGATAAGGTGCGCGCCAACACGCTGTATCCGAAGCGGGGAGAAATATTGGACCGGGCCGGACGCAGGCTGGCTACGAGCCGGATCGTGGTCGATGTCGGGATTCGTCCAGATGAATGGAGCAAAACGCCTCCAGCCGGGAGGACACAAGTCAGCAAGCTGTTGCAAATACCGCTGGCAAACCTGATGAGTGTGGTGAGTGCCAATGCCGGGAAGTCTGGCTCGTTTGTCCGCATCGCAACTTTGCCGGAGGATGATGCACGCTTGCAAACTTTGCAACAAACCGCGAGCGTCGTTTTGCAGAAAAAGCAGGTCAGGTACTACCCGTATCAGGCTGCGGCGGCTCATTTGGTCGGCTACACGGGTGCGATTAGCCAGGAGGAGTACGAAAAGCGCAAAGACATGGGCTACCGCACCTCGGATATCGTCGGCAAGGCGGGGCTGGAACAGCTTTTTGAACAGCAATTGCGCGGGGAATCCGGCGGCCGGATCGCGATTGTCGGTGCAGACGGGACGGTGAAAAAAATCGTGGCGGAGCAACCCGCCAAAAACGGGCAGCCACTCGCCCTGACGATCGATGCTACTGTCCAGCAAACGATTTACAGCGAGTTCAAGCAGGATGCTGGGACAGCCGCAGCGATTTCGCCCGCGACGGGAGAAGTTTTGGCGCTGGTCAGCTCGCCATCGTATGATCCAAACGCATTTGTGCTCGGCATGTCGACAGAAGAGTGGGAAAAGCTCAATGACGATCCGGGCAAGCCTTTGCTGAATCGCTTTGCCCGCGGCTTTGCGCCAGGGTCTACCTTCAAGCCGCTTACCGCGGCAATGGGACTTGCGACCGGAGCGATTACGCCAGTGGATACTGTTTCGGTCAAAGGACTGCATTGGCAAAAGGACGCCTCCTGGGGCGCATACGAAGTGACGCGGGTGAGTGACTACGGAGCGCCCGTCGACCTGAAAAAAGCACTCGTCTACTCGGACAATATTTATTTTGCCAAGGCGGCGCTGTCCATCGGGGAGGAGCCGTTCGTGGCACAGGGAAAGCAGCTTGGCTTTGACGAGGCGGTGCCGATCCCGTATCCGCTCGATCCGTCCCGGCTTGCCAACAACGGCATGAGAAACGAGATCCAGTTGGCAGACTCGGGCTATGGGCAGGGCGAGGTGACAATGACGCCGCTTCACTTGGCGCTCGTGTACAGCGCTTTTGTCAACGAGGGAAACATCGTGTACCCGTCGCTGCTTCAGGGCGAGCAAAAAGAGCGGTATTGGAAGCGTGAAGCGATTCCGCCCCAAGTGGCAGCCATCGTCAGGGACGATCTTGTGCAGGTGATGGAAGACCCCCGCGGCACAGGCCGGGGAGCGCGTGTGCCGGGCATCCGCATGGCGGGCAAGACCGGCACCGCAGAATTGAAGCAAAAAAAGGGCGAGCAAGGACAGGAAAACGGTTGGTACGCGGTGTTCAATGTGGATGATCCGCGCCTGCTGGTCACGATGATGGTCGAGGACGTCAGAGGCCGCGGCGGCAGCCATGTGCTCGATGCGCGAATCAAGCGGATTTTTTCCAAGCTGTTGCAGGGCGTGGGAGCGTAAGCAGCATAGAGCAAGCGTTTCGTTTCGCTAGTTTCGCTAGGATAGAAGCAGAGAGAAAAGGACAGAGGAGCGGTGGGAGCAATGAGCAGGCGAGTAGAGGGTGAAAAGCAGATGAGATTGGCTGCGTGTACGGCTGCTTGGGGAATCGTCACGGAGCCGTCCGTGCAGAAAGCGGGTTTTTGTTTGCCTCGCTCGCGGTGTTCCGACAGCAAAAGACGCTGGAGAAAGCCGCAAGCGTGGAGCTGGTGGAAAAGCTGGAGAAACTCGTAGGGGACGCGAGTGCAACTGAGCGAGGGACTTGCTGCACATGAGCCGTTTTCAGCATGGATGGTTGTGTGCAGTTTTTTTGTGGGATTGTAGCGGAATGGAATGAAGTGGTCTGTTCACGCAGGGGGGATTTGTACGGGAGCGGACTTGCCGTATTAAAGGAGAGTGATTTGTTTGGGGAGTTGGATGAAGGAAGTGGCGGTTGAAAGATATTTGCGTTTGTGGATGAAAAGTTGTTTGGGTGCTGGATCGTGTAAAGAAATGGATAGATGGGATGGGGGATAATGTTTTATTATAAGTATGAGGGCGAATGGTTACCCTGTAGCGAGGAAAAAGAAATGAACAAGATGCGTACAGCCGATTTTCGAGGATAGGGCGTGATTTTTGACGAGAAGTGAATCCTCGAAAAAAGAGCGGGTTCTTGTTGGCAGTGAGTATGAGGAAAGCCTTGGCGTTATTGAGGTTAAGCATGGTAGTCAAGGTCGGTTACATTGGAGACCCGAGAAGTTAGGGGACTGAAACCTAGAGAGAATGAGAGGGGAAATAGATATGGAAGTAGTAGTTACATTGGAGACCCGAGAAGTTAGGGGACTGAAACTAGTGACCACCTCTCCCACTTTATGGCGGAACAAGGGTTACATTGGAGACCCGAGAAGTTAGGGGACTGAAACTTCACCTTAAAATGATGGTGAGGCATTGGTATGACGTTACATTGGAGACCCGAGAAGTTAGGGGACTGAAACTTAGGATCACACATGTACATTCTGCCACCATCCCCAGTTACATTGGAGACCCGAGAAGTTAGGGGACTGAAACAGCTTTTTTTCTTATTGCTTCTAGAAGTAACTTGTCCGTTACATTGAAGACCCGAAAAGTTAGGGGACTGAAACCATGCCTTCCACCCGCCGACAAAATTCAGCGGCGCGACGTTACATCGAAGACCCGAAAAGCAAGCGGAATTGAAACTAAGGCTCTTGCATTTTTGTTCGTATTTGGTTATCTCGTTATATTACAAATCCGAAAAAACAGAAGACTGTAACTAAGCTGGCCTTGCCTGCTCGCGATGCTCCGACAACAAAAGATGCTAGAGAAAGTAGATTTGATGGAAAAGATGGAAAAAATGGAAAAACTTATAAAAGACGCGAAAAAAGCTGCACGAGAGACTTGCTGCACATAAACCGTTTTCAATATGGACGGTTGTGTGCAGTTTTTTTGTGGGGATTGTAACAAAATACAAGCTACATCGTCTTACTAATGAAGCCTTAAACATAAATGGAAAAAATGTTGAAAATAGAAAAATTAAAGACTAATATGCAAAAAATTTCAAAATATTTTTAGCGAGGGGTATTGTTGAATAGAAAGCTTGTAGCAAGTTTTATTACTTCTTGCGTTGTTCTGGCGACAATCACTACTGCATTCGCAGCTACTCCGATGGGGATAGCACAATCAGAAGCGTCAATCAGTGGAAATCTGTCTACGGCAGGGGGAGAAAAACATTATGTAATATCTTCGTATGGTATTACGCGTGATATCTCCTCTAGAGTAAAATCTAGTGATATTAAGCAAATCATTTCCTTTGCTATTATTACTAGAAACGGGAAGAAAGTTTCCTCAAAAACAACAGAAGATTCCTATGTTAAATCTTTGAAAGCAAAGATTAGTAATCAGGAGGAATATGGAAAAGCGATATGGGAGGTAGCCGCCAGCGGGGATGTTTACTATACCGATGGGACAACAGATAGCGGTATTAATTATGAAGAACAGGAATTTAACGTAAAGTAAAGATGATGCATAGCTATGGGGGAGAGTATGGTTAAAAGTATTCTATCTATAGGATTGCTGGCATTTACTGTGTTCTCAGCAGCTACAGTTTATGCTGAAATGACAGAATTTTCATCGGACGTTTATATAGCGTCTGAAACATCTACAAAACATACGGCGGGATTTACCGCTATCACTGAATCTGATGTCAAGTGTGCAAAAATTACGGTGCAGTCTACTATCTATTTCAATGCAAAGAAGCAAGGTGAGACAGAAAGAGCAACCAATTATAATTCATATAAGGTCAAACAAACAGGAGAAAGGAAAGTAGTTAATCCTACGAAGAAAGGGTATTGGGAAATAAGCAGCTTTCATGAAGAATATGCAAAAAAGGAAGATAAATTGACAGAAGAAAATCACTCATACGATGATGCGATTTGGATGCCTTAATATAGTGAAAAGGAGATATTACCATGAAAAAATCGGTTTTATTTAGTGGAATTGCATTAGCTTTAGCGTTTTCCGTTATCGGTTATGCAAATGCAAGCAAGCAAGATGACATGGTGATTGTAAAACAAAGAATTGCAGAGTTTAAAGAAAAGGTTGACAATGACATTGCAAGCAGCTTTGACATTAATCTGGACGACTTGAAAAAGCTGGATCACAAAGAGGTTTTAAAAAGTGAAGAGTATAAGGGGATTGCTAAAATAGTAATGAATATCATGCTTGAGCAAGCAAACGGTGATGTAGTGCCAAGTATTTATATGGATGAAGAGAACAATGAGATGTACATTTTGGAAAAACAAGCGGATGGTACAAATATCTTGCATAAGTATAGCAAGAATAATGAAGGCTCTGATACTAAACGAACTGTTGGCGCAAAAAATATAGGCACAGATAAAGAGGGCTGGAATGAAATTAGCACGGAAAAAAGTGAGGGAAAAATCATAGACTTCGAAGAGGTAAAATAAGAGCAATTAAAACCCGCAATACCATTCTTGTCCTTTTGCAAAATAAATACAAAAAAGCGGCTAAGCAAAAAGCGCTGACCAACTATCGGTCAATGAAGTGCACCTCCTAAAATAGACATTGGATTAAACCTCCTGGTAGATCCGATGCAACCTAAGGGGTGTATTTTTGTTGAAAAAAAGCCCAGCCTTTAGAAGCTAACCTGACAAGTTCATGCTAGAATCCGTGCGGCTGCATAGAGAGAAAAGACAGACATACCATTGAATCATGAAGCATCCCTGAAACAGCAACAAACAGGTCAAACTATGTCACCCCTAAAAAACCATCCATACAGCAAATAAAAAGTACGACCGAAAATCCGGAAATCGCAGACAATCAATCAATCAATCAATCAATCAGTTTAACCCTTCGACCCGTCGAGAGAGCCTTTACGCTTTTTACGGCCTCCTTTGTTTTCCATCCCCGCTCCCTGATGCGCGGGGGCACGGCAGACGAGCTATAATAGTGGATAGCTAAAAGGGATACAGGAGAGGAGGGGCCAACGTTGCATGCTGACGAGGTTTATCGACAGTTCCGGCAGATGATTTTTCCGTGCAGAGCGTATCGCTTGTCACATGTGCTCACCAGGAGCCGCATTCGCTTCCGGCTTCTTCCTGCCAGCGCATCGGGTTTGTCAAAAGTCACAAAGGTACGCTGACAAGCAATGCGACCGAACAGGCTGTGGAGGCGGGCGATGTCGTTTTTCTCAGGCCGTGGACGGACACCTCCATTTGCGCGCAAGCGGGCAAGCAGCTGGAGGTCTTTTTGATCGAGTTTGCTTTTTGACGGAGGCAGCATCGTCCGGGACGGAGCGGATTTTTCTCCAGGGAACAGCCGATTTCCCGCTGGAAAAGTCGTTTCACGTGCGCAGCCATTCGCAGGTTTTGGATTTGATGGAGGAACTGCACAAAAGTCTGGATGCATTCGCGCATGTTCAAGACGCTCAAAGGTGTGAGCTTTTCCGACTATATAACCCGTTTGCGGATCGACCGGGCAAAGGTGCTGCTAGAGTTGCCAGCCAGCCGCTTGCGGGAAGTGGAGCAAAGCGCTGGCCGGAGCTTGTGTCGCGGTTGTCGGTTCGATCGGATTTGTCGGCTTGCTTGCTCCGCACATGGCTGGCAGGCTGGTCGGGGGCAAGCGCATTTTGCTGCTTCCTGTAGCTGCCCTGCTCGGGGCCATTTTGCTGGTTGCAGCGGACGGACTGGGCAGATGGCTGCTGCCTCCGCTTGAGGTTCCGGTGGGCATCGTGACGGCTGTAATCGGTGCGCCGTACTTCCTTTACTTGATCGGCAAAGAAAAAAGCAGAAGCTGGTAAACAAACACAAAAAGCCCTGTCTTGCACACTGCTACGAGACGGGGCTTCTTGTGTTTTCCATATCGAGTCAACCGGGATTATCGCTTGTCCGCTTGGCGCAAAAACGCGCGGACGGTCTGTACGTATTCGTCTGTTTCTTCCAAATAGCCGAGATGGGAGCTGTGCTCCAACACATGCAGCCCGGCGTTTGGCACGAGCGACTGGTAGTAGCTTGTTGCTTCCGGGGTCGCCTCGTCGTAGCGACCGCACACAAACAGGGCAGGAATCGCGATTTCATGCAGCTTCGGCGTGTAATCAAACGTCTTGAGATTGCCTGTCGGGCAAAACTCGGACGGCCCCCACATCGTCATGTACACGTCTTTGTTGGCTTTCGCACGGCTTTGCGTCATGACTTCTGGCAACGGCTCCATGCGGCAAACGTGGCGCGCGTAGTATTGTTTCATCGCGTCCTGATACTCTTTGGAATCCGTCGTTCCTTGCTGTTCGTGCCGGGCAATCGTCTGCTGGACGTCTTCCGGCAGTTGGGCGATCAGCCGATCAGCGTCTTCTTTCCAGAGCTGGGCACGGAGGCAAGGACTGGAGAAAATCACGCTCGCAACGCCCGCAGGCTTAGCGTCAATCAAATAAGCCGCAGCCAGCATCGTTCCCCACGAATGGCCGAGAATATGAACCTCGGTCAAATCAAGCGCCTGTCGAATGCAGGCCAGCTCTTCTACAAAGCGCTCCGTTTTCCACAGCGAGGAGTCGGTCGGTCTGTCCGAGTTGCCCGAGCCGAGCTGGTCGTAAAAAATAACGGGACGCTCGTCGCCAAGCACGTGCAATGCAGACTGGAGCGGGTCGTGCGTGTTGCCAGGCCCGCCGTGCAACACGATCAGCGGAGTGTGATTGCCTGTGCCGACGCGGTTGTACCATACTTTTCCGCCAGGAACTTCGATGTAGCCTTCCTGCTTGTTCATCGTTTTTCATCCTCCACTTGTCACTCTTGTTGATCCAATTCTTTTTACCAATATACCATTTTTAGAAGATTTTTGCGTGAGTAGCTGTGTGCGTGCGCCAAGCGCATGATTTTACACTTTTTTTAGATTTCGTTTAGAACGCGTTTAGGCTTCCGCTTTATCATCGCTAGTAGAGAAAGTGAGGCTGCTTTCTACATGAAACTGGAGGGATGACTGGTGCGAAAAAAATGGCTGGCGGTGGCATTGGCGGTCGGAATCGGCGGGGTAGCGACGTGGGGGATGAGCGTTTCGGCGCAAGCGGACAACGGCGCACTGGAGTCGTACAAATCGGCGTTAAAGCAGACGAAAGAAGCAGGGAGCTTGACTGCGCACGCTCACCTGGAGTTGACAGACAACCAGACGAAGCTTTTTGCAGTCGACGGGGTGGCCAAAGTCGATCATGAGCAGAAGCTGGGCAGCGTGGATGGCACGTATGTCGATGCGAACGGCGAAGGAAGCTTTCAAGCATTTCGCGAGCCGACTCAAATGGTTTTTAAAAAAGGGGATCGCGATCTGTATCGCGTCATGGAGGCAATGGATTGGCAACAACAACAGCCTGAGCAGGATCAGCACGCTATGAGCAGCGCCATGATCGAGCAGGTGCACAAAACATTGTTCGGAAGCATGGAGAAATGGACGACGATGGAAAACTTGCCGGATGGCGGGAAACGAGTATCCTTGAAGCTCGACGAGGAGCAAATGCCTGTGTTCGCCAAAATGCTAGGCCCGATCATGTACGCGAAAATCGTTGAACGCAGCCAGGAAGCGAGGGCGGGTGAAGCCGAAAAAGGACTCGCGCTGGAGCTGCCCGCTTTGCAGGAAGACGTGCATCTGGAGCAAGTCGTGCTGAACGCGACGATCAACGAGCAAAACCAGATCGAGCAGCAAACAGCCAAGGTGGAGCTGGTCGGGACGGACGCTTCCGGCGTCGTGCATACGCTGCAACTGACTGTGGACGTCCACTTGTCGGATTTGGCAGCGACCACTCCCGAGCGCGTGGATTTGACGGGGAAACAAGTGGAGAAAGTGACTCGCGAAGAGATGCGCAGCCACTGGGCAAAAGGCGGCTGGCGGCACTAAGGCAGGGGCGTGCGTCTTTTGCCAGGCGCTGTAGTATAATGACAGCAATTATGCGCATCGGAGGAGAGGAACCATGTCAATCAAAACGAGGCTTTGGTTGTCTTATATCGCCATGATCGTCGTTCCGGTGGTCTGTTTTGGACTGGTCGCCTCGACTCTGGTGGCGGTTTTTTGGGGAGAGTCATTCCCGCGCGAAAAAGCACCGGGGAAACCGCTGTTTCGGCAAAACATGGACAGACGAGACGAGCTGTTTGCAGGAGTGGCCTTTTTGGCGCAGCACGATGCGGAGCGGTTGCTGGACAATGAGCTGTTGACCGAAACGGATGAGCAACTACGCCCGTTTGGCGGAGCATTCATATTGGCGAAAGAGGGAGCGGTGCTGTTCGCTTCTTCCTCCCTGGCTCAGGCCGATTTGCCGAAATACATGCAGTCCGCTGCGGTTGAAGAACGCCCGCGCCAGTGGCCGCCATGGGAAAGCAGCAGACATGTCGCCAGGACGTATGCGTTTTCCTTCGCCGACAAGAGTCAGGGCACTCTTTATTTTCTGGCTGACGACAGCTCCTTGTTTTCGTCAGGAATCTCTTTCTTTGCGCTCATGATCGTCAGCTTCCTCGTCATTATCGGGCTGACGAACGGGATTTTGACGTATTTGGTGTCCAAGAGCATCATCCGTCCGCTGTACGCGCTCAAACAGGCGGCTCACGAGATCAAGGAGGGCCATCTGGAGCGGCCTGTGCAACTCGGGCGAAAAGATGAGCTGGGCGAGCTGGGCGAGGCTTTTGAGGAGATGCGCGTCCGGTTGTACGACTCGATCCGCATGCAGCTGCAATACGAGGAAAGCCGCAAAGAGCTGATTGCGAGCATCTCGCACGATTTGAAGACGCCGATTACCGGAATCAAGGCGTGCGTGGAGGCGGTGCTGGACGGAATTGCCGATACGCAGCCGAAACGGGAGAAATACATGCGGATGATCGCCAGCAAATCCGCGCAAATGGATCGGCTCATCGACGAGCTGCTTTTGTACTCGCGGCTGGACTTGAACCGTCTGCCTTTTCATCTGGAGCCGGTCAATATTCGGGCCTACCTGACCGATTGGGTGCAGGCGCTGCGTCTGGAGCCTGGTATGTCTGACGTACGGCTGAACGTGGCGGGGACAGACGGCGGCCCGCTTGCCGTCATGGCAGATCGGGAAAAGCTGCATCGGGTGCTGATGAACATGATCGACAACAGCATGAAATACATGGACAAACCGCAGAAACAAATCGACGTGCGAGTGGAGCGGACAGCAGACGAAGTTATTGTGACGATTGCCGACAATGGAGCGGGTATTGCGGAGGAAGCGATGCCGCACATTTTTGACCGCTTTTACCGGGCGGACCCTGCGCGCAACACGACAACGGGCGGCAGCGGACTGGGACTTGCGATCGTCAAGCAATTGGTAGAAGGGCACGGAGGACGCGTCTGGGCGCGCAGCGAGGTCGGCAGCGGAACGGACATCTGTTTTTCCTTGCCGCTGCAAAAAGGGACGGAAGGTGGAGCGGATGAAGCACATATTGATCGTTGAGGACGACACGGTAATCGCAGAGGTGGAAAAAGACTACCTGGAAGCAAACGGCTATACAGTCGAGGTCGCCCATTCGGGAGAGGTCGGCTTGCAAAAAGCGCTGACAGAGCCATACGATCTGATCATTCTCGACTTGATGCTGCCTGTGGTAGACGGCTTTGCCATTTTGCGCGAGGTGCGTGAAGCGAAAAACATCCCGATCCTGCTCGTCTCCGCCAAAAAAGAGGACATCGACAAGATCCGCGGCTTGGGGCTTGGCGCGGATGATCATATTAGCAAACCGTTCAGCCTAGGCGAACTGGTGGCGAGAGTAAAAGCGCACCTGGCCCGCTACGATCGCCTCGTTTCCGATGGTTCCCAGAGCCAGCGAAAGCCGCAGGACGAAATTCGCATGCGTGGCTTGCGGATCGACAAGCTCGCCCGCAAGGTGTACGTCCGTGGACAAGAAGTTGCCTTTACGTCGAAAGAATATGAGCTGCTGCTGTTTTTGGCGACGCATCCGAACTGGGTGTTCAGCAAAAACGATTTGTTCGAGAAAATTTGGGGACTGGATTCTCTTGGCGATATTGCTACCGTGACCGTGCACATCAGCAAGCTGCGCGAAAAAATCGAGATCGACCCGACGAAGCCGCAGTATATCGAAACGGTTTGGGGAGTCGGGTACCGTTTTCAACTGTAGGTGTAGCTATGTAGCTGCGGCGGCTCACAGAGGCTCAAAAGAGGTGAAAGCATGTACAAGCTGGGCATGAAAGGGAAGAAGTGGCTGCTGCTCCTGCATTTGCTCTTTTCAGCGATTATGCTGGGCGGAGCGGTCCTGTTTCTCGTTTTGAGCATCGTGGCGGCGAATACGGACGATGCCGGGGTATTTGCCGCCTGTTACACTGCGATGCACACCTTGGCGAAAACAAGCGTGCGCGCGTCGACCATCGGCACGATCGTCACAGGCGTGCTGCTCTCCGTCTGGACGCATTGGGGGCTGTTTCGCTATTACTGGCTCATCGCCAAAGAAGTGCTGACGCTCGTCACGATCCTGCTCGGCCCCGTCGCCATGTACGTCTGGACGTTGCCAGCGGTTAGCCTGGCCTGGGCGCAAGGGTTGGAAGCGATGGGCAATCCCGCTTTTATCGTCAACAGCGAAAAGCTCTGGATCGGGATTGTCTTGCAGCTGCTTTCACTGGTTCTGTTGTTTCTTTTGTCGGTGTTCAAGCCGTGGGGGAAACGAAAAAGCTGAAAAACCGTCTTTGTAACAGTAGACTATCTTTTGCGTAGGCGAAAGGTAGTCTTTTTTGCGTATGCCCTCCACAAGCTGCCATTCTTTTGCGTAAAATGGGTGTCAGTGACAGCATACAGTGTGAGAGACAGACAATCGAGGGAGAACCAGACCATGGAGAGAAGAGTAAAATTGCTGGGCACGGGAAAATACTTGCCCGCGCGAGTCGTGACAGCGGCAGAGCTGGATGAACAGCTCGGGCTGGCTACAGGATGGACCGAAAAAAAATCCGGGGTTCGGATTCGCCATTATGTTACAACGGAAACAGCCGCGCAGATGGGAGCGATTGCCGCCAAACGCGCGGCGGAAGCGGCAGGAGTCTCGTTGCAGGAGCTTGACTGCATCGTCTGTGCGAGCGGAACGGCGCAGCAAGAAATTCCGTGCACAGCGGCCTTGATCCAGGAAGAGCTGGGGCTTTCCCGCACAGGGATTCCTAGCTTTGACATCAATTCGACTTGCCTGAGCTTCGTGACTGCGCTCGACGTCATGTCTTGCGCGATGGCTGCGGGTGTATACAAGCGCGTGCTGATCGTCTCGACGGAGATCGCTTCGATGGGACTGAACTGGAAGCAAAAAGAAAGCTGCGTGCTGTTTGGCGATGGCGCGGCAGCGGTCGTCGTGGGGCAGACACCGGAAGGCGAGTCGTCCCGCATTATAAGCTCAGCGATGCAAACCTACAGCGAAGGGGCGCACTATTCGGAAATTCGCGGCGGCGGAACGATGGTGCACCCGCGCCACTATGCGAACGGACACGAGGATGACTTCGCTTTTGACATGGACGGACGCAAAATTTTTCGTTTGACCTCGCAGTTGATTACCGGCTTTGTCGACAGCTTGCTCGCGAAAGCGTCCGTGAGCAAAAAGCAGCTGCAGGCCGTCATTCCCCACCAGGCCAGCGGGATGGCGCTGCGCATCATGAGAACGAAGCTCGGTTTTATGGAGCAGCAAATGGTCGACATCATGGCAGACCACGGCAACGTCATTGCCGCTTCGATCCCGATGGCTTTGCACGAGGCGATCAGCCAGAAGCGGGTAGCGAGGGGAGACTGCCTGCTTTTGCTCGGTACTTCCGCCGGGTTGTCGCTCGGAGGGATTGTGCTTGAATACTGAGCGGACGGTCCTTTTGACAGGAGGAAGGGCACCTGCCACGCTGGAGTTGGCCCGGCTGTTTCACGCGGGCGGACACCGCGTCGTTGTAGCGGAAAGCGCGGGGCGGCATCTGTGCGCTCATTCGCGCTATGTAGCTCGCTCCTATCGCGTTCCGCCGCCTCGGACGAAGACGGATGCCTATATCGCCGAGCTGTGCCAGATCATGCAAAAGGAGCGCGTCGACCTGCTCGTTCCGACTTGCGAGGAAATTTTTTACGTCGCGCACGGCCGCGAGCGGTTGCGGGCATATGGCGCCGTGCTGGTGGAGCCGCTTCCTGTGCTGCGCGCTTTGCATGACAAATGGCTGTTTCAGGAACGGGCACAGGCAGCAGGGGCGAAAGTTCCGCATACGATTCGGGTGGAATCTGCGCACGAACGGGATGAAGCGATTCGCCAAGCGAGTGGCCCGATCGTGCTGAAGCCTGTCTACTCCCGCTTCGCCGCCCATGTCCAGATCATCCGCGATCTGTCCAGGGTGGAGTTGTCCAGGCTTCCTGTCCCGTCTGCCGCTCAGCCGTGGCTCGTCCAGCAGTTCATCGCAGGACGCCAGCTGTGCAGCTACGCGGTCGCCCATGAAGGAGAGCTTGCGCTGTATGCGGACTATGAGACGGTGCACACGGCCGGGCAAGGGGCGACGATTCATTTTGCCTCTGCCGGACATGGCGGAGTATACGATTTTGTCACGCGGTTTGTCCGCAGGCACAAGTTCAACGGGCAGATCGCTTTTGACCTGATCGAGAGCGATGCAGGCGAACTGTATGTGCTCGAATGCAATCCGCGGCTGACGAGCGGGATTCATCTGTTTGCGGAGCAACAGGTGGCGGATGCCTTTTTTGCAGGCGGAAAAGAGGTGCTCGTGCCAGAGACAGGACGATCCTATATGCTTGGCCTTGCCATGCTGAGCTACGGACTGGCAAATGTCAAGGGCTGGTCGGGTTGGAAAAGGTGGGCGCGCGACCTGTCCGGCGCGCGAGATGTGCTCTTTCGCCTGGACGATCTGCGCCCGTTTTTCGACCAGTTTGCCATGCTCGGCGATCTGGCCTGGCAAAGCGTGAGCACGAAAACAAGCATGCTCGCATGCAGTACGAGCGATATCGAATGGAACGGGGAAGTGCCGCGCTGAGCGGGTTTCTTTGGAAAGGATGGGAGAAGGCACATGAAAAAACGTGTGCTCGTCACAGGCGGAACGGGTTTTCTCGGACAAAAGCTGGTGCAGCGGCTGCATGAGCAAGGCCACGAGGTGACTGCGCTGGGACGGGATGAGGGCATCGGGCGGCAGCTGCGAGAGCAGGGCATCCGTTTTGTCCGTACAGATATTAGAGACAGGGAGGCGGTAGCAGACGCATGCCGCAGCCAGGAGATCGTCTATCACGTTGCCGCGTTTTCCTCGCCGTGGGGAAGGTTTCGCGACATGTACGAGACGAACGTGAGCGGAACCGTCCATGTCATTGCTGGATGCGACAAGCACGGGATTGAGCGGCTGGTGCACGTGTCCAGTCCGAGCATTTACTTTGCGTTTGCCGATGCGTACGGCATCCGGGAAGATGCGCCGCTGCCAGAACGTTTTGCCAACGTGTATGCGCAAACGAAGCATTTGGCCGAACTGGAAGTGGACAAGGCGCATCGGCAGGGGCTGCCGACGATTACGCTGCGCCCGCGCGCCTTGTTCGGGCCGGGCGACAATGCGATTTTGCCCAGACTGATTCGCGCCAACGAACAAAAATACGTGCCGCTGATTGGGGGCGGAAAAGCGCTCATCGATTTGACTTACGTGGACAATGTCGTGGATGCGCTCGTGCTGTGCATGGACTCACCTGCAAGCACATTCGGCCGAGCCTACAACATTACAAACGGGGAGGCTGTCACGCTGATCGACGTACTGACGGATGTGTTCCGGCGACTGGACATGCCGCTGCGAGCGAAAGAGGTGCCGTACTGGCAAGCGTACGGAGCGGCCTGGGTGCTGGAGCTGTTGTCCCGCACCGTGCTCGGCTACCGCGAGCCGATCCTGACCCGTTATTCCGTCGGGGTACTCGCCAAGTCGCAGACGCTCGATATTACGAAAGCGCGGCAGGAGCTTGGGTACGAGCCGCGCGTGAGCATAGCGCAAGGGATTGAAACTTTTACGGCATGGTGGAGGGCAGAACATGGACGTTAAATTGACGTGGCTGGACACTGGCTACTGCCGACAGCTGGAACTGTTCTCGCGCAAAGGCGGCAGGGTGAAAATGATTCGCTTTCACGCGCTTGCCGGGCTGATCGAGCACCCGCAGCACGGCATTTGGCTGTTTGATACAGGCTACTCGCCGCGGTTTTTCCAGGCGACCCAATCGTTTCCGTACTCGCTTTACGCAAGCTTGACGCCTGTCGTGACAGCGCCTGAGCAAAGCGTGCTGGCCCAGCTCAACCAGCGGGGGATCGCGGCAGATGAGGTAAAAGGCATTTTGCTCTCCCATTTTCATGCGGATCACATCGGCGGATTGCGCGATTTTCCCAAAGCGCGCCTGTACTGCTACGAGAGCGCCTATCTGCATATCAAGGACAAGACAGGGCTTGCTGCTGTGCGCGAGGCGTACTTGCCTGATTTAATGCCTGCCGATTTTGCCGAACGCGTGACATTTGTGGATCGGCTGGCCCCGGTGGAGCTGCCAGCGCAGTACGCGCCGTATGCAAAAGGATACGATCTGTTTGGCGACCAGAGCGCTTGGGTGGTCGATCTGCCCGGGCATGCACAAGGCCAGTTTGGCGTGTTTGTGCGTGACCGCGATCATGGCGAACTGTTTTTGTGCGCGGATGCCGCCTGGTCGAGCGAGGCGTACCGCCGCTTTTTGCTGCCGCATCCGCTTGCCAGGCTGATCATGTCCGACCGCAAGGCGTACCGCGACGAGCTGCACAAGCTGCATGTCCTGTCGCGCAATCGAGCAGATGACTTGCGGATCATGCCGACGCATTGCAGCGAAGTGTGGGAGACGACGAAAGAGGGCGGGGATTTTTCATGGAGATCATGACGCTGCTTGCGCAGTATGTGCGGACGAAGTGGCTCGCCCGGCGCTTTTCCACGCGAGAACAGCTGGAAAAATGGCAAGATCGCCAGGTCAAGGCGCTGCTGAACCGGATACTGCCTGTGTCGCCGTTTTACTTGAAAAGAATGGGCGCTTTGTCCAAGGCAGAGTGGAGAAAGCTCGCGCCGATTGACAAAAAGCTGATGATGGAGCATTTTGACGAGCTGAATACGCGGCGCATCGCCAAAGAAGAGGCGTTCCGTCTGGCGCTGCAGGCGGAGAACACGCGCGATTTTACGCCACAGCTCAAAGGAGTCACGGTCGGCTTGTCGTCCGGCACCTCCGGCAATCGCGGGCTGTTTCTCGTCGGGCCAAAAGAGCAGGCCAAATGGGCCGGGACGATTATGGCCAAAATGCTGCCCGGGCCGCTCTGGTCTGAGCAACGGATCGCCTTTTTCCTGCGGGCGAACAGCAATTTGTACACAGTCGTAGACAGACGGCGCATTCAGTTTGCTTTTTTTGATCTGCAAAATTCGTTAGCAGAGCACGTCGAGCGGCTGAATCGCTATCAGCCGACTGTGCTGGTCGCCCCGGCATCGATGTTGCGCCTGCTGGCAACAGCCAAGCAGCAAGGAGCACTGCGGGTATCGCCGATCAAAGTCATTTCGGTCGCGGAAGTGCTCGACCCGCTCGATCAGGCGTACATCCAGGACAGCTTCGCTCAGCCCGTTCATCAAGTGTACCAGTGCACGGAAGGGCTTTTGGCTGTCACGTGCGAGTACGGCACTTTGCACGTAAACGAAGATATCGTCGTGATGGAAAAAGAGTATCTCGATGAGCAGAAGGAGCGGTTTTTCCCGATTTTGACCGACTTTTCCCGCGAGACGCAGCCGATTATCCGCTACCGCCTGAACGACATTTTGACGGAGCGGCGCACGCCGTGTCCATGCGGCTCCGTGTTCATGGCACTGGAAGCGATAGAAGGGCGCTCGGACGATCTGTTTTGGTTCCGGCATGGGCATGAACACGAGGATCGCTGGATTTCCATCTTCCCGGATTTCATCCGGCGGGCTGTGATGGTGGCATCCGCGAAGATCGAGGAATACAAGGTTCGCCAGCTTGGTGCAGAGCAGGTGGAAGTCGCGCTGTTGGTAAACGGGCAGCACTCCGAGCAAGAGGTGCAGGAAGAGGTGCGGCAAAGTCTCGCGGCTGTCATTCGCTCCTATGGCGCTGTCGTGCCCGCAATCCATTTTGCGCCGTACCAGCCTCATTCGGGCGCTAAAAAATTGCGGCGCGTAGAGAGGGTGTTTGCTTTCGATGAGCAAAAAGGACGAGATTAGGCTGTATGAGCCTGACGAGCTTTTGGCGCTGGACTGGACGCAGCTTGCAGACGGCGACTACGCCCGCGACTATTTGACGACACTCGCGACAGATTCTCCTGAGCGCCACATCCAAAACGTGCAAACAAAGCTGCTGGGCCTGCGCGCAGGAGGGCGTCTCGTGCCCGTGACGGTGAATGAGCAGGAGTACGCCAATTCGTATGTTTGTTCACCGTACACCCATTTTGTCACTTACGCCCGCGAAGAGCTGGACATGCTCGATTCCATGCTGTGGAAAAGGCTGCTCGCGCCTGTGCTGGCCGCGCTTGGCTTATGGATGAAGGCAAGCCGTTGCAACCGGATCGCGATTGTGAACAACTGGCTGTTGTCCACGAATTTGTACCACGACTGGACGGCGCAGGAAGCGCGGGAAATCACACACTTTTGCGCGAAAAAGCTGCCGCGGCACATCATCGCGTTCCGCTCCGTTTGCCAGAAGCTGAGTCCCGAGCTGTACAAAGGGCTGAAGGATGCAGGCTGCCTGATGGTCCCGAGCCGCTACGTGTACTTGTTTCACCCGGAGTGGCCAGGCAAAGGGACGTGGCGGGTGCGCAATACGCTGTCCCGCGATCGGAAAATGCTGGAGACGTCCGGCTACCGGGTGCTTCGGCACGATGAGCTGGAAGCAGGGCAGGCGGGGCGGATCGTCGAGCTGTACAACGCTCTGTACCTGGACAAATACTCCCGGCTGAACCCTCAGTTTACGGAGGACTTTATCAGGCTTGCGATGCGCAAGCGGACACTCACGCTGATCGGACTGGAAAAGGACGGGCGGCTGGACGGCATACTCGGTTATTTCGTCCGCAACGGCGTGATGACGACTCCTTTGTTTGGCTACGATACCAGACTGCCCAAAGAGACGGGGTTGTACCGGATGCTGTCGAGTCTTTTGGTGCAGGAGGCACAGCGGCGAAGCCTTTTGCTGCACCAGAGCGCGGGAGTCGGGGCGTTCAAGGCAGACAGGGGGGCCGTCGGGGAGACGGAATACACGGCTGTGTACGTCAAGCACCTGCCTGTTTATCGGCGGTGGATTTGGCAGACGCTTGCCGTATTGCTTGAGCGAATCGGGATCAAATTGGTGGAAAAATACGAGTTGTAGTGCCTTTTCATACACACTTCGACGCGGATCGTAACTTCTTCCCTATACACTGAAAAGCAGCGAAGCATTTGCTTGAAGGGGGAAGGATTACATGAATCGGCTCTTGTTCGGAACATTGGTCGTAGTCACGACTTCACTCATGGGTTCATCGTTTGCGGTGGGAAAAATCGGCTTGGCTTACTTTTCGCCGCTGTTGCTTGTCGGTTTGCGCTTCACACTCGCCGGGCTGCTCATGGCTCTGTGGGTGTGGAAAAAGCCGCTGCCCCGCTCGGGAACGGAATGGGCGAAGATCGGTCTGATCGGATTTTTGCAGACGGCGGCGGTCATGGGCTGTATTTTTTTGAGCTTGCGAACGATTACGGCCGGGGAATCGTCGATTTTGACCTTCATGAATCCGCTTCTGGTCGTCATCTGGGGAACGTTGTTTCTGGGAGTGGCCTACCGTTTTTCCCAGTGGCTCGGGGTGCTGATCGGCCTTGCCGGCGTATTTTTGACACTCGGCTCGCATCTGCAATGGGAGACGGGAACGCTGTTCGGAATCGGCTCGGCCCTCGCCTGGTCGATCGCGACGATTTTGGTCAAGCGCTGGGGCGTGCAGTTTCATGTCTGGGTGCTGACGGCCTACCAGATGCTGTGCGGCGGAATTTTGCTCTTGATCATGGGCGTGACGCTGGAGACGCCCAAGCTGATCATTGCGCCGGAGTCGATCTTCATCGTGCTCTGGCTGGCGATCATGGCGTCCATCGTGCAGTTTGCCACCTGGTTTTACTTGCTCAGCCACGGTGATCCTGGACGCACCAGCGCTTTTTTGTTTCTCGCCCCGTTTTTTGGCGTGCTGTCCGGCTGGCTGTTGCTCGGGGAGGTTGTGTTGTGGAACGTATACGCCGGAGGCTGCCTGATTTTTGCCGGAATTTTTCTCGTCAACTGGACGTTTGCGCCCCGGAAACAGCGCGAAGAGTCGGGAAAGCTCGCCTAGACGCGTTCTTTTTCGCCTGTGACGTCAAGGCCGAACTCCGCGATGAACCCGCTCGTGCCTTTTGGTGTGACGCGCACGGCACGTCCGCCGGGGATTCGTTCGATCCAGCCCAGTTCAAACAAGCGGTTGGTGAGCGAAGCCCCCAGGCTGCCAGCGAGATGGTGGCGACGCTCGCTCCAGTCCAGGCATTGACGGGCGAACCGCCGTCTGCTTTTCGGGCTGCTCTCGACCTCGACGCCGAGTGACCGCAGCTTGCTTTTTCCGGCTTCGTTCAGGACAAAATCTTGTCCGGATGCCTCGATCATGCCGAGCGCGATCAGCTTTTGCGTCAAGGCGACGCCGACTTCTCCGGCGAGGTGATCGTAGCACGTACGCGCATAGCGGATCGCCCGCATCTGATCGGACTCGCGCAAGGAGCGAACGGGCTGGGGAGCAGAAATGGTCAAAAGCGCCTCCAGCGCATGGGCCACCTCGGGGCTCGCCAACCGATAGTAGCGATGTCTGCCATGCGATTCGCTAGTCAAAAGTCCGCCTTCGACGAGCTTTCCCAGATGCGTGCTGGCTGTTTGCGGCGTCACTTTGGCGCTTTGCGCCAGCTCGCTCGCAGGGAGCGCTTTTCCTCCGAGCAGGCTGACCAGCATCATCACACGGGATGGTTCGCCGATCAGGGAGGCAAGCTCGGCGATATTCGGACTGGTACTCATCTCGATCCACCTGCTTTCACATTAATAGTTCGATCATAAACGAAATGTATGTGTGAAGACAAGAAAAAGTCCGTCACTTGAGCCGGGACAAGGCCAAGGGCGGACTTTTTCATTAGGTGCTTTCGTTCGGGGGGCGCTAGTTGCCAGCGTTTACGGTTTCGCCCTGACTCGGGTTCAGCCCGCCCTCCCATCGCACGCGGATCGACTTGCTCAAGAACAAGTCTTTGCCGTCGGAAACCTGGTAGTGCAGATGCGGCTCGCTGGAATTGCCGGAGTTGCCGCACAAGCCGAGCAAATCGCCTTTTTTCACCCGATCACCGACCTTCACTTTTGCCGAGCCTTGCTTCAAGTGGGCGAGATAGCTGAACTCGCCGTTTCCATGATCGATGACGACCACGTTTCCGGCAGGCTGCTTGTCGTTCATGATGCCGACGGGAACGTTGTCGGGAATATCGCTCACGACATGCACGACTGTTCCGTCCTGCGGCGCGAGAATTTCTTGCCCGAAGGCGTAGTAGCTTTCGTTTTTCGTGGCATCTCCCGAGTAGGAGTAGCCGTCCTTGATTTTGATGATGTCGTAGGCATAGCGCTGGCTCGGTATCGCGTAATGGTAGTTCGACAGCACATCCTGTCCGCCCCAGAACACGTACCAGTCGCCCTTGAACGGCGCCTGATAGGAAAGCTTCGTCAAGGTGTTGTCCGTAGCCGGGAAGGTTTCCAGCGGCTTGACCAGCAGGGTGGTAATCGTCCCTTTCGAGTCCGTAACAGCGGTAAGGGCGAACTTCCCGTCCTGATCCAGCCAGGTGTCGTAAAAGTTGTCGCCGTTCAAACGAAGCTGCGAATGGTGCTTCCATTCTTTTATCGTCGCGTTCAACTGTTGAAACGTGTTTTCAAAATCGGTTTTGGAGATGCTTTGCTTGAAATCGGCGCTGGTCTGATCGTAGACGGCAGCGGCTTTTCCGGCAAGGAGAGCTTGCCCGAGCTGTTCAGCTTTGATTGGCTTTGCCGCCGCTTGTTCTGCCGCGCCCTGCGCTGTTCCAGCTTGAGTGGGCGGCTTCCCGAGGTATTGCGTAGCGGTTCCGCAACCGACCAACAGCATGGCGTACGCTCCTAACAGCAGTGAGACTTTCTTCATGTTCTGTTTCCATCCTCTCGCGTCTTGGTTGCCTCCATTATAAAAAGCTACTCTTATCCACAAAGAAACGGAAACTTACGCCCGACTTAAATCGGACAGGCAAAATTATGATTCCGTTAAGGTAGCTTGAAAAGCTGCGGGCGCAAGGGACATGGTAAAATGAGGGATGAAGCTAGAAAAAGGAGCAGATGCAAGGTGAAGGATGCCGCTATTCTTCTTGTGGACGACGAGCAGGCGATCCTCCAGTTGCTGGAGACGGTGCTGCGCAAAGAAGGATTCGAAACGATCGACAAGGCCAAAACAGCGGAAGAGGCACTGGCTGCTTGCGAGAAAAAAGCCTACGACCTGATCGTCCTTGACGTGACGCTCCCGCAGATGAGCGGAATCGACGCATGTCCGTTCATCCGCAGACTGACGGAAGCGCCGATCTTGTTTTTGAGTGCGAGAAATACGGACTTCGACAAGCTGACGGGCTTTGCCGTGGGCGGAGACGATTATGTGACGAAGCCGTTTAATCCGATGGAAATTGTCGCCCGCATTCGGGCGTTGCTGCGCCGTTCGCGCAAATTGCAGCCTGTGGATGCCAGCGCGGTCAACGGCGTTTTTGATTTCGGACGCTTCCAGGTGCACGAAATCGCCGGAGAGCTGTATGTGGAAGGCAAGCTGATCGCGTGCCCATCGCTCGTGTTTCAGTTGCTGTTGTTTCTGTGCAAAAATCCGAATCGCATTTTTGCCAAAAGCGAGCTGTATGAGCGGGTGTGGGGAGAACACAGCATTCGCGACGACAATACGATCATGGTGCACATTCATCGGATTCGCGAGCGAATCGAGCCTGATCCGGCGCAACCGGAATATTTGGTGAACGTGCGCGGGCTTGGCTACAAGCTGATGAAGAAAGGGCTGCCGCATGAACTTTAAAAATCGGCTGGCGATCCGGCTGATCTCCTGGCTGGTGATTGTCGGGTTGTTGCTATCGATCCTGGGTGGCGTGGCGCTTTTCTGGATCATCGATCGCATGACGCAGATTGAAGCGAACCGCCAGTTTGAAAATGCCGGGCTGTACCAGTTGATTCAAACGCTTGAATCACGCGACGGGCAGCTTTACTTTGATCCGCAGCTGCTGGAGCTGATTCGCGAGAGCGGGGGCTGGCTGCAACGCCTGGATGAATCGGGAAAAGTCACCGATTCGTTTTTCACGCCCGATGACGTGCCGCACGCGTATGGGCCGGGAGAGCTTACCGCTTATTGGCTGGGAAAAAGTCCGTTTCCGTACCAGCTGTTTTTGTGGATACAGGAGAAAGATGGCGTCCGGCACACGCTGGTGTACGGAGTAGGCAAAAAGCAGGAACAGTTTTTAAAGCTGCTCATCGACAGTTCTACGGTGACAGGCGCCGAGATTGCAGTTGATGCCGACTTGGCGGACAGAGTGAGAAGCGAGGGCGCCTGGCTGCAATTGCTCGATGAAAAAGGCAACGAGCTGGCTTCTTTCAACAAGCCGCCGGAAGCGATTCACGACTTTTCGCTGCAAGAGTTGGCTTTGCGCTCCGTGTATCCGGATCGGTACGGAACGAAGCTCGTTTCCTACTACGACAAGGAAAAGCGGCAAACGTGGGTGTTGAGCACCCCGCTTGCAGGCATGAAGCCTGGGCAAAAGCCGCTGCTGGAACCGGAGATTCAAGTTTTGCTCGTTGGCTTAGGCTCGCTTTTGGCTGGCTCGATGCTGGTCATTCTGGTTGTGGCGTACTGGCTGGGACAACGCTTTGGCGCCCCGATCGTCCACATGATGAAATGGCTGACCCACCTGCGCAGGGGGCGCTATGCCGAGCCTGCGGGCGCAAACGGAATGGCGCGAAGCATGGACAAGCGCGGACGGCGAAAGCGCAACTACCGCGTGTATCAGGACGTCATGGATTCGCTGGATTCCTTGTCGCAATCGCTGCACCGCAACGAGAAGCTGAGGGAGGAAACCGAGCGCATCCGCGACGAATGGATCGCCGGAGTATCCCACGATTTGAAAACGCCGCTGTCCTCGATCAAAGGGTACGCGCACTTGCTGGGAAATGAGGCGTACAACTGGAGTGCAGAGGAGACGCGTTCGTTTGCGGAAATCATTTTGGACAAGTCCGCTTACCTCGATGAGTTGATCAATGACTTGACGCTTACGTATCGATTGCGAAACGGACAAGAAGCTCCGGCTGTCGAGCTTGTGGAGTTGAACAGCTACACGGGAGAGGTAGTCAGGGAAGTAGCGAACCATCCTGCGTACGCGGCGGGCGCGATCCGTTTTAATGCAGCGGATCAGACGGCGATATACATCTATGTGTACAAGCCTTGGTTTCAGCGAATTGTGGAAAATCTGGTCGCCAACGCCTTGCTGCATAACGAAGCGGGCACGACTGTCACAATCGGGTTTCGTAAAAGCGGATCGTCCACGGTTCAGCTGACTTTTGCCGACAATGGAAAAGGAATGGACGAGGAAACGGCGGAGCGCTTGTTCGAGAGGTACTTCCGCGGTACGGATACCGAAACCCGTGGAGAGGGCTCGGGCCTCGGCATGGCCGTCACGAAAGCGTTGGTGGAAGCGTTGGGCGGCTCGATTGAGGTCGAGACTGCCAAAGGGCAAGGAACTGTCATTGCTATCACTTGGAAAACAACGCAGCCGCCAAGCCTGGAAAAACAAGCTGGCGGCTGAGCGTAAGCATAAAGCTAAACTTTGAACTGTTTGACCAAATCCTGCAATTCTTCCGCCATCTCGGACAGGGCAGCAGCAGAGGAAGAGATTTCTTCCATCGAGGCAAGCTGTTCTTCGGCAGCGGCGGAAACGTTTTGCGTGCCAAACGCGGTCGATTCTGCTGTTTTGGCGATGGTTTCGATGGCATACACGACTTGCGCAGAGCCTTCCGACATGAGATGGGTCGCGTTGGACACTTCCTGGATTTGACTGGCGACTTCTTGCGTACCGGACAAAATGCCGTGGAACGCCTTGCCTGCGTCATTCACCACTTCGATTCCGGCCGACACTTCGGAAGTCGTCGATTCCATCGCCAGAACGGCGCTGTTCGTGTCGATCTGAATGGCAGCAATCAAATCCTTGATCTGCTGGGTCGACTTGGCAGACTGCTCCGCGAGAATCCGCACTTCATTGGCGACGACGGCAAAGCCGCGTCCGTGTTCACCCGCACGCGCAGCCTCAATAGCCGCATTCAATGCGAGCAGGTTGGTTTGCTCCGCGATGGAAGTGATCACTTCGACGATTTTGCTGATCTCGGCTGAACGGTCGCCGAGCAGCTTGATCGATTCGGCCAAGCCGCTTACGGTGGTGCTGATCGAGTTCATCTGCGCGATGGCAGTCTCAATCGCCTGGTTTCCGCTGGTTACGGTTTTGGCGGCTGTCTCTACAGTGCGCGTCGCCAGCTCGGTATTGTCTACAATGTCTTGCATCCGAGCCGACATTTCATTGATCGTTTCGGATGTGGCATCGACCGTTTTCGCCTGGTCTTCTGTTCCTACCGCCATCTCCTGCATGGTGACGGCGATTTGTTCGGTGGCTCTGCTCGTCTGCTCCGCGCTTGCGGTCAACTGTTCAGAGGTGGAAGCGACTTGCTCCGAGCCGAGGCGCACACGCGAAATCAACTGGCGCAAATTGTCGGTCATGAGTGCGAAGTCATCAGCCAACTGACCGAGTTCGTCCCGATTTTTGATCTCGATTTTTTCTCCGGTAAGGTCGCCTTCTGCTACTTGTTTTGCTCGCGTTGCCATTTGCACAATCGGTTTGGAAATATGACCGGAATAAATCCAGGAAACTGCGAAGCCGATTAGCAGGAAAATGCCGAGGGTAATCAAAAGATCGTACAATACTTTGTTGGCGGGACCGTCAAAGTCTTCCATGTAGCTGCTCGCGCTTACGATCCAGCCCCAGTGCGGATCAGCTTTGGAGTAGGCTACTTTCGGATACATCACATCAGGTTCGTTTGGCTTGGTCCACTGGTAGTACGTAAACCCGCCGCCATTCAAGCCCTGCTTGATTATTTCCTGGGTAAAGTACACGCCGTCAGGACCTTTTTTGTCCCATTGGTTTTGCCCTTCGATGGAAGGAGAGGCGAGCATGATTCCTTGTTGATCGACTACGAACATGTAGCCGCTTGCACCGGAATCAATATTGGGGTTGATGGGGCGTTTGCCGTCCGCTTGCCTGGGGCCAAGAATATGCTCCTTTACTTGCTCTTGCGCATCTTCTTTGCTGAGTTTGCCGGCATCGACCTGTTTTTGCAGGGCGTCGATCATTTCGATCGTCAAATGCACGTTGTTTTTCAGGATGCGCGAACCCAAGTCGCTCATTCCGGCGCTGGCGGAATTGTAGCCTTGAAAACCGATGACTAAGCTGGGGATTGCCAGTAACAGCAAACACATCATCACGAGCTTCGTGCGCAAGGAAACGAACTTGGCTTGCTTGGCTGCTTTCATAAATGAACACCTCGCTGCTTCAAAAGATTTCGGACATGAAGGAAACACCAAGATGATCACCACAGGCTGACGCTTTTTTGTTGTGGATTCACAGCAGGGGAAACCGATCCATCTGGAGTTTTACTACGATGCTTATGACTTTTATCGACAGAAGTAAAGCACTGTTTTAGTCTGTTCTGGCGTATTTTCCAAAAGTTTTTGGAACGTTTTGGGTCTGGCGTTGAAAGGATTGCAGCTTCTGGAAATGATAGGGAAAGCAACTGCGGTGTTTGCCAGCGACTCATGGTATGATAGAAAGGATGTAAATCCAATCGGGATGGAGGCAGCGTGATGAAATTCATAGATAACCAGGGAATTACGGACCCTCGCATGAATCTGGCTATTGAGGAATACGCATTGAAAAATTTGCCTGCAAGTGACGACTATTTGCTGTTTTACATAAACGAACCATCGATCATCATCGGAAAAAACCAGAATACGATTGAAGAGATCAACTCTGCCTATGTGGAGGAGAACCATATCCACGTCGTTCGCAGGCTGTCTGGCGGCGGGGCCGTCTACCACGACCTCGGCAACCTGAACTTCAGCTTCATCACGAACGATGACGGCCAATCGTTTCACAACTTCCGCAAATTTACCGAGCCGGTTGTGCAGGCGCTGAAAAAGCTCGGCGTCGAAGCCGAACTGACCGGGCGCAACGACATCCAGGTTGGAGAGCGGAAAATTTCTGGCAATGCGCAGTATTCGACCAAAGGCCGGATGTTCAGCCACGGTACTCTCTTGTTTGATTCGGAAATGGAAAACGTCGTCTCGGCACTGAAAGTAAACGCCGAGAAAATCCAGTCCAAAGGGATCAAATCGATCCGCAGCCGGGTTGCGAATATCTCGGAATTTTTGCCGGAAAGCATGACGATTGCAGAGTTTCGCCTGGCGATTCTCCACTCGATTTTCGGAGAGGGAGAAGTGGAAGAGTACAAGCTGACCGCCGAAGACTGGGACAAGATTCACGAGCTGTCCAAAGCCCGCTACCAAAGCTGGGACTGGAACTACGGCAAATCGCCGAAGAGCAACTATCGCCAATCCAAGCGATTCGAGAACGTCGGCAGCATCGAAGTACAACTGGATATCGAAAAAGGAAAAATCAAGGACGCCAAAATATACGGCGATTTCTTCGGCGTGAGAGACGTGGCGGAGCTGGAAGCGCTGCTGCGCGACACGCCGTACGACCGTCCATCTGTCACGGAGCGGATCGCTCTGGTCAACTTGCAGGAGTTTTTCGGCAATCTCGACCGGGAGTCGTTCGTGTCGCTGTTGATCGTGTAACACGCTCATCGTCTCACTCAGATTCGCGGCCCGCCCGCCAGACTTTGTTTTTTGCGAAAGGCAAGTCAAAAAACAAATCGGACGTGACAGTTTCGCCGACCGACCGCCAGCGGCTGTATTCGCATCCGCATGGAGGAAAATGGCGAGGCAGTTGTCACGCAAAAAGGGTGGTTGCAGACGATGAGAACAGAACGTGAAATGATGGCGCTGGTACTCGATTTTGCGCGGGCAGACGAACGGATTCGCGCGGTGACACTGGAAGGCTCGCGGACCAATCCGCGCGCTCCCAAGGACATGTTTCAAGATTACGACATCAGCTTTCTCGTCACCGATATGCAGTCGTTTCTCGACGAACCGGCATGGATTGATCGATTCGGCGAGAGAATCATTTTGCAAACACCGGAAGCGATGAGCATGTTTCCGCCAGAGCTGGGCGAGCGTTTTTCCTACCTGATGCTGTTTGCCGACGGAAACCGGATCGACTTGACCTTGATCCCGCTTGAGGAAAAGGACGCCTATTGCCAGGAGGACAAGCTATTGGTCGTGCTGCTCGACAAGGATCAATGCTTGCCGCACGTACCTGCGCCGACGGATGAAGACTACTGGGTGAAACGCCCTTCTGCCGCATTCTTCCGCGACTGCTGCAACGAGTTTTGGTGGGTGTCGACGTATGTGGCAAAAGGTTTGTGGCGAAAAGAAATTTTGTTTGCCATCGAGCATCTGGATCGGTACGTGCGACCGATGTTGCTGAAAATGATCGAGTGGCGGGTGGGCATTCAAACCGATTTTTCCGTGAGCATCGGGAAGAGCGGCAAATATTTGGAAGCACACTTGTCTGCCGAACGCTGGCAAAAGCTTTTGTCCACTTATCCGGGCGGCAGCTACGAAGGCGTCTGGACGGCACTGTTCGCGATGGGCGAGCTGTTCCGCGAAGTCGCGGGGGAGGTAGCAGACGCTTTCGGCTACGAGTACCCGCACGACGATGACGAGCGCGTGACGAGCTACTTGCATCGTGTTTCACAGCTTGCTCCTGATGCCAAACAAATTTTTTGACCGTGATCACCATCGCCACGCATGAAAAGACGGCGAAACGCCTGACAGGTGCTGTCCAGGTTTGACCGCCAAACGTGCGCTGAGCCAGGGCGAAAAGCGCAAGTTCGTACCGCATAGAGTGGCTTTTTGAAAGGAAAAAGAGGCTGTTCCCAAAGTCGAAAGACAATGGGACAGCCTTTTTTATATTCACGACATAAATAAAAACCATTGACATAAGCGTTCGAATATGTGATTATCTACTCTGTCGCTGATAATGAGAATTATTATCAGAAAACTGTTTCACACAAAACACCAAGTGGCAAGGAGAAAAGAGCGTATGAAAAAAGGAACACGAATCGTACTGGCCTGCTTGATTGCAGCAGTCACAGCTGTTTTTGCCGGTTGTGGAAGCAACCAAACGGCACCGGAGGCGGACAAGAAGCCTGCGACGCGCGTAGTCAAGCATTTGATGGGGGAAGTGACGATTCCGGCAGAGCCAAAACGGATTGCCGACGTATCGGGAGCAGCCGAGGAGCTGCTGATTTTGGGGCACAAGCCGATTGCTACGGCCAATACATACAAAACAAAAGTCATGTCCCACCTGACGGACAAGCTGCCAGACGTCAAACCTGTCGGCTGGATGTGGGATGACTCGATCAATATGGAGGCAGTGATCGAAGCGAAGCCAGACTTGATCATCATGAACAACCGTCAGCAAAAGCTGTACGAGCAAATGGCGAAAATCGCGCCGACCGTCGTGCTGGAAACTGACATGGACAAATGGCGCGACAAGTTCAAGGAAATCGGTCGCTTGTTCGGACAAGAAGAAGACGTGAACAAATGGCTGGCTGGCTACGACGAGAAGACGAAAGGAATGCGTGAGCAGCTCAAGCAAGCTTACGGCGATCAGTCCTTTATGTTCCTGGCTGTAACGCAGAAGCTGTTCCGCGTGTACGGCAACTACGGATATGCAGATATTTTGTTCACCGATCTCGGACTGAAGCCGGCAGAAGGCACACCTGCCGATAAAACGATGGAAATGATCGAGCTGGAAGGTTTGACGAAGTTCCAGCCTGACCATCTGTTCCTCGTCAATTTTGGCGGCAAGGCGGATGAAGTTTACGCGGAGCTGAAAAAGAGTCCGGTGTGGAAAAGCAACAAGGCCGTTCAACAAAACCATCTCTATGAAGTAACGAACGAAACATTCAATACAAAAGCGTTTGGCCCGCTCGGCAAGGAAATGCTGCTCGACGAGATTGGCGGCATGTTGCTGAAAAAGCAATAAGCGTACAAGCTGAGCTGGAAAAAGGATCGGGCTGTCGGGAACGCAAGCGTGACAGCAAGCAAGGCCGGAGAAAAACGAATTTTTTTCCGGTCTTTTTCTTTTTTTGAAACATTCTCTTGAAGGAATATTCCTTTTCGTGTATATTTAGGATAACAGAAAGATGACCACAATGATGAGATAGGAGACGGCAATCTGGAGGTCATCACGTAATGAGGTGAACAACATGTCAGGGGACATTCCGGACATGGGCATGACGACGCTTGGCGCTTTGGCTGAGCCGAATCGACTGAATATCGTGGAGCTTTTGCGCGAAGGTCCGCTAACTGTAGGCGAAATCGCCGAGCGGCTCGGGTTGCGTCAGCCCCAGGCTTCCAAGCATCTGAAGGTACTCAGCGAAAACGGCATCGTGGAAGTAAAGGCCGAAGCCAACCGTCGAATCTACAGACTCCGGCCAGAGCCATTTCAAGCGCTTGATGCCTGGGTGAAATCGTTCCAGCGAGTTATGGAGGAAAGGTACGACAACCTAGAGGATTACTTGCGGGAATTGCAGGGCCAAAATCGTCCTGAACAAATGCACGAAAACAAGGAGGAATAACCATGTCCAGAAATGCAATCGTTTCGCGAGTTGAGGGTGAGCGTGTCCTGGTGCTGGAGCGTATTTTCGACGCGCCGCGCGAGCTTGTGTTCCAAATGTTTAAAGAGCCAGAGCACCTGAAACGCTGGTGGGGGCCAAGAGGCTGGGAAGTTCCGGTTTGTCATATCGATTTTCGTCCGGAAGGAGTGTGGCACTACTGCATGAAATGTGTCGACCAAAATCAGGGCGAGTTTTACGGCATGGAATCGTGGGGCAAAGGCGTGTACGAGGAAATCGACGAGCCGAACCGGATTGTGTACACCGACTATTTCTCGGACGCCGAAGGAAACGCGAATGCGGAGATGCCATCGACCAGAGTCACGCTGGAATTTATTGACCAGGAAGGGCGGACGAAGCTGGTCAACCGCGCCGAGTACGTGTCGGCAGAGGCGCTCAAAACCGTTATGGACATGGGCATGCTGCAAGGCATCACCGAAACGTGGGATCGCCTGGAAGAGCGCCTGAACGAGCTAAAATAAGCACACAAAGGTCGCCTGGCTGCGAAGCTGGCGGCCTGTTTTTTTATTCCCGAACATTTTTTGGACAAAAACTGTAAGCAAATCGGATTTTTTCGTCTAATCCAATACAACGCTGTAACAAAGGAGCGAAGCAATGGAGCCGGATGACAGAATCGAGCAATGGTTTCTCCGATACGGCAACGACGTGTACCAGTATTTGGCGTATTTTACGGGAAGAAGAGATGTGGAAGATTTGGTTCAGGAAGTGTTCACGAAGGCGCTCAAGGCTTTATCCGGTTACGAGGGCAGGGCGCAACCGCGGACGTGGCTGCTGTCCATCGCGCGTCACGCAGCGATTGACCATAGCCGCAAGCAAAAAATGATCGACTGGTTCCCGGAGACGGTCCTTGGATTTCTCCGCTCCAAAGAGCGCTCGCCCGAAAATGCCTTAGTGCTGAAAGAGCAGTTGCAAGAGGTTTACCACACGATGAACCAGCTCAAAAGAACGTATCGGGAAGTTTTGATCTTGCGCCTGATCGAAGGCATATCGACGGAAGAGACAGCCGAAATTTTGGGATGGAGCGAAGCAAAAGTCAGCACCACGCTGCATCGGGCAGTCAAAGCTCTGCAAAAACGCATGTCCAATAGCGGCAAGGAGGTTCATCTGCATGACGCCATCTTTTGAAGAAAAACAGGTTAGCAGTCTGCTGCAATCTTTTCCGACGCTCAGGATGGAGGAGGAAAAGCAACGCGAGGTGATCCAGCAGCTGCGACGTGAAAAAGAGCTGCTCAAAAAGCGGAGGGGGCGTGCTGCGTATCGCTACGTCATCGGAGGCGTAGCCGCATTATTGGGCATGCTGTGGTTCGCTTCGCCGTTTTTGCCATCCCCATCCACCCTGGCGCCTGCTCATTCAGGCGGCCAGAGCACGCAGGCAGCAAGGGCAGACGTCAACGGGCAGCCAGCAGAAGCAGGGAAAGAAGCTGCTGTGCTGACGATTGATGCGCAAATCCAGACTTCGATAGAGCAAACAATCGCGAAGACATTTGACGCTGTTCATCCGGAGCGAATGACGGTGATTGTCTCCGATCCGGGCACAGGCGAGATTTTGGCGATCGGCAGCCGAAGCAAAAACGGAGCGACGGACGATGCGGAACGTTTTGCCGCCGCAGGAAAAGCGCAGCCTAATCCTGGTGCAGCCTATCAGATCGTGACACTGGCGGCAGCGATTCAAGAGGGGAAGTTCGACCCTCGGGAGATATACGAGTCCGGTACATATAAAGGGATTCCCGGCGAACCGATCAAAGATTTCAACAACGGCATCGGCTGGGGGAAGATCACGTTTCTGGAAGGATTTCTGCGCTCATCCAACGTAGCATTTGCCAAGCTCGTCCACGAACGTTTGCACGGGGATACGTTGCGAGAATACTTCGAACGGTTCGGTTTCGGACGCGAAACAGGGATGGAGGCAGCGAATGAAGAGGCGGGGAAGCTGCCGAATATGGACGAACCGAGGCAGGCGGCATTGGCGGCAACGGGGCTGGGCGGTGCGGCAACTCCGCTTCAACAGATGGCGGCTGTGGGAGCCATCGCCAATGGCGGAAAGCTGATGCAGCCGCATCTGTACAAGCAGGCAGGTACGGACGAACACAATCGGTACATGGTTCGGCAGGTTGTCTCGGAAGAAACCGCCCGGAAGGTACGCGACATACTGGAATCGGTGGTTGCAGGCGAGCGTGGCTCAGGAATTGGACTTGGCTTGCCAAATGTTACGGTGGCAGCGAAGCACAGTGTAGTCGAGAAAACCGATCCGAAAGGGAAGGCACTTGACGGGAAATATACCGTTTCGGTGATCGGATTCGCGCCGAGTGACCAGCCAAAAGTTTTGGTCTATGTCGAAATCGATGAACCGCAAAGCGAGTTACCTGTAGTTGGCTGGAAAAAAGTCGTAGCTCCCCCCTTTCAGGAGGTGTTGGGCAACAGCTTGCAGCATGTGCAGCAATTGCAAAAGCGATGAACGGCGACAATGACTAGCCAGCGGGTGCAGTCTGAAAAAAGGATTCGTGAGGAACACGGCATGCTCCCGCGAATCCTTTTTTGTTTCCGGCAAGTTCGTTTGAGGCTGGGAACGGCAATCAGATACTCGGCACCCTGGCACGGTTCGCCTTTTGCTGTTTTTTCCGATATCCGAGCTGTTTGCGCTGAAAATGGTTGTTGCGGATAAGGGCAAAAATGACGAGCAAAGTGCCGTAAAACTCGAACATGCTGATTTCATAGCCTTGCATCGCCATCAAGGCGAACGTCGTGATCGGGACGAGATTGATGAACAAGATTCCATTGAGCGGAGTAAGCCGTTTGATCCCTTCGTTCCAGCTTAACAGGGCAACCAGTCCCGGTAAAAGCACCATAAAGGCCATCTCATATTTGATCGCAACCACACTCTCCCAGCTTGGCGCGGGCATCCACTGCAACAAAATAGCGGCCGCAATCACGCCAAAAGAAACGCACGTACCCAAGAGACACGTCAAGGTCGAGTAGCGCAGCGTCGACCAGCCAACGAAGCGCGCGCCGCCCATGGAGTAGACGACCCACCCGACAACGCCTGCGAAGATGAGCAGCAGCGGGAAAATTTGCTCGCTTGCCGTGATGAAAAATGCGAGGCTTCCGTTTGTGATGACCAAAAGCGCTCCGGCGAGAGCAATCGCGATGCTGGTGACGCTGTAAGCAGGCGGCAGCTTTTTCGTCTTGAGCGAGATCAGGACGATGGAGATCATCGGCATCAGCACTTCCATGATCGCCGCCGCAATCGTTCCCGTCTCTCCCATCAGCTTTTGCCCCATAAAAACACCCATGTTGTACACCGTAAAAGCCATCGTGCCGAAGAAGGTCAACGCGCCGCCGCGCCCCTCCAGACGAAAGGCGGACCGTCCTTCTTTTGCCAAAAGCAAGCCGCACAGCAGCATACTGACCAATAAATAGCGCAAAAACGCGAACGTAACCGGATCGATTTTTTGCAGGGCGATATGGGCGACAGGAAACATCGCTCCCCACGACGCGCTGGCAAGTGCGCATAACACGGTTCCTGCAAGGAGTGACTTGTTGTTCATGTGAAAACTCTTCCTTTCCATCTGAAGCATCTTCCACATCATACGGGATGAAAATCTGTTAGTATAATGATTGATAATCAAGAGATATATCATTTTCAATGATGGATATGGAAAGCAGATGGGGAGAGAGCAAGGGTGGAGCTGAACGATTTAAAAATTTTTCACATGGTAGCGACACTGGGCAGCGTGAGCAAGGCCGCAGCGGAGTTGAGCTATGTGCAGTCCAATGTGACGGCCAGAATCAAGCTGTTGGAAAAAGAGCTGGGAACGCCGCTGTTTTACCGGCACAAGCGGGGAATGACATTAAATACAGAAGGACGAAGATTGCTGGAATATTCGCGCGATATTTTGACGAAGCTGGATGACATGCACCGATTTTTTCATCAAAGCTCGGAGCCTTCCGGTGTGCTGTCCATCGGGATGGTGGAGACAATCAATCGGCTGCCTGAGCTTTTGTCTGCCTATTGCAGCCGCTTTCCGCAAGTGGACTTGTCGCTTACGGCAGGCGTGACCGAGCATTTGCTGCGGATGGTTCTGGATGTGGAGCTGGACGGGGCGTTCGTCACAGGTCCGATCAGCCATCCGTTGATCGAGCAGAGGCAGGTGTTTAGCGAAGAGCTGGTGCTGGTCAGCAAAGGAAGCTCCTTCACCATGGATGACATGCCAGGGAAGGCGCTGCTTTTATACAACAAAGGTTGCGGGTTTCGCGAGAGGCTGGAGGGCTGGATGAAGCTGGAAGGAGTGATTCCCAGAAAAGTGATGGAGTTCGGGACGTATGAGACGATCATCGGAGGTGTCACAGCAGGCATCGGCATGACGATCTTGCCCAAGTCGGCGGTACGGCAGCTCGCGGAAAGCGGGCAAATCCATATGCATCCGGTGCCAAAGCCATACCGGGATGTGACGACGATGTTCATACGCCGAAAAGATGCGGCCATGACCAGCACGCTGCAATCGTTTTTGGCTGAAATCGGACGACATAGCGGGTAACGAGACCTATGGATTAAACTGATAATTTTATGTAAAATTTTGAAATTCGTCCTTTTCTATAAGAGAAAATTGTGGTAAATTTATATAGCGAACAAGTGTTCTGATTCGATTCGTAAACGATGACAGGTGGAAGGAAGGTGGAGCTTCTGTGATTGACCGATACACCGAAATTGACGAGGTCATTTCTTATATTCATCGACATCTCGATGAGCCTCTGCCACTTTCCCGTTTGGCCAGTCATGTCGCCTACAGCCAGTATCATTTTGCGCGCATTTTCAAGGAAAGAATCGGCTTGTCACCGCTGTACTACGTATCCTCGATGCGTTTGCAAAAGGCTAAGGATCTTTTGTTGCGCACCAACATGAGTGTCCGCGATATCGGCCTGGAAATCGGGCAGCAAAGCCTCGGGACGTTTTCTACCCGGTTTACGGAAAAAGTAGGCATATCGCCAAGCGAGTTCCGCGAGTCAGCGCATCGGGCAGACGACCAACTGCGCACTTTGCAGCTGCTTTCCGACTGGAGCATGGCGAGGTCGTTTGCGGAGACGAAATTGCGGATCAGCGGGACTGTTACGGCTGCGGCTCCTTTTCACGGCGTCATTTTGATTGGCTTGTTTGCCAAGCCGATTCCCGAAGGGTTGCCCCTGTACGGGACACTTCTGCCGTCCCTTGGCGATTTTTGTTTTACGGGCGTCGCGCCTGGCACGTATTATTTGATGGCTACTTCTGTCGATTGGGGCACGCAGGCGATCGATTTTCTTTTGCCGCATTCCACGTTGCGCACCCGATCGAAAAAACCGATCATCGTCACACCGAACAATACCGTTCCACATCAGCAAGTTACCCTCTACGAGCCTCATCCCGACGACCCGCCTATTTTGATTTCCTTGCCGCTCTTGATGGATCATTTCATCAACCGGGTGGCGAAGTAACATCATAGCAATCGAAAAGAAATCATAACCTATGATTCGTGGTAGGCTAGGATAGCTTACTGATTAACGTAAAGAGATGGAGTGGGAACTTTACAGCTGGATTATGAAAGGAGAAACCAAGTGAAAAATCAGCAAGAGGAAAAGCATAATGAAGGCACTTTCGGGAGCAAAAGCAACTTTCTCGTGGTCATGGTGATGATCCTGGGGGTTTTTGTTGCGATTCTCAATGAGACGCTGCTGAACGTTGCCTTGTCAAAAATCATGGATGATATCGGAATCTCTCCAAGCACAGCCCAATGGCTGGCGACTGGCTATTTGCTCGTCATTGGCGTCTTGATTCCGGTGACGGCCTTTCTCATTCAGCGGTTTACAACGAGAGCCTTGTTTTTGTCAGCGATGGGGCTGTTTACTTTGGGAACGCTGGCAGCAGCGCTTGCGCCGGGCTTCGAGCTGCTCCTGATCGGCAGGGTGCTGCAAGCTTCGGGAACGGGGCTGTTGTTCCCGCTGCTGACCAATGTCGTCTTGTCTGTCGTTGCGATTGAAAAAAGGGGATCGGCCATGGGCACGATCGGAATCGTGATCACCTTTGCCCCAGCCATTGGGCCGACGCTGTCCGGCATTATCGTCGAGCATTTCAGCTGGCGCGCCCTGTTTTACGGAGTGCTGCCGATTGCCTTGTTCGTCATCGCTTTCGCCTATTTCCGCTTGAAAAACGTAACAGAAACATCCCGCCCGCGAGTAGATGTGCTTTCCCTGCTTTTGTCCACCTGTGGGTTCGGCGGGATTGTGTTTGGTTTCAGCAGCGCCGGAGAAGGGCATGGAGGCTGGGGCAGCAATGAAGTGCTCGTTCCGATTACGATCGGAGTGATCGCCCTGATCCTGTTCATCTGGCGGCAGCTGCGTCTGGATGAGCCGCTGCTCGATTTGCGCGCTTTTACGTACAAAGTTTTTCGGATGTCCACGATTATTATGATGATCGTCATGATGGCGATGTTTTCGGCAATGATGCTGCTGCCGATTTTCCTTCAGAACGCTTTGGGCTACAGCCCGTTTCATGCGGGGCTAATCATGCTGCCGGGCGGGATCGTCATGGGGATTATGTCGCCGATTACAGGACGGCTCTTTGACCGCTTCGGGGCCAAGTGGCTGGCGCTCATCGGACTTGGGCTGGTCGGCAATACGCTGTGGCAATTTGCCTTTATTACCGTGTCTACTTCCTACCTCACGATCATGGTTTGGAACACGCTGTTGATGCTCGGCATCTCCATGCTGATGATGCCAGTCATGACCAACGCCTTGAACGAGCTGCCGCCGAAGCTGTATCCGCACGGCACAGCGATCATCAGTACGTTGCAGCAAGTAGCCGGAGCCGTCGGGACGGCGCTGCTCGTCACGATCATGACGAACGGCACGAGCAAGTATTTGGCCCAGTTCGGGGGAGCAGAAGCCGACCCAGCCCAAAAGGTGCTCGCCATGATGGCAGGAATGAAAAGCGCGTTCCTCCTGGCTTTCGCTCTGGTCGTGCTTGCCTGGATCATATCTATGTTCCTCAAGCGGGCGGTTCCGCCAAAAAAAGAAGAATGGGAAGGTCAGGGCGCATCCGCGCATTGATCGCAGGAGCAGGTCAGTCCAAACGCAGGTTTGGGCTGGCTTGTTTTTTGTGTAACGGAGCGTGTTTACTTTCCTCCCCATAGGAAAAACTAGCTGCAAATCGTCGAACTTTTATTTCCGGGCAGGAAAATGCGACGAGACGCGAAATGATTACAAGGCGTGCTACACGCAGATGACAAGAAAGCAGGGAATCACACATGTCAGCACCTTACAAAAAAGTGTTTTGGGCAGCCGGCTTTGGCTGGATGTTCGACGCGATGGATGTTGCCCTTTTATCATTCATTATGGTGGCGCTCAGGCAAGAGTGGGGACTGACTGCACAAGAAGCGGGCCTTCTCGGGACCGGCAATCTGGTAGGAATGGCGATCGGAGCGATCGTGGGCGGATATATGGCAGACCGGATCGGACGAAAGCCCGTCTTCCTGCTCACACTGCTTCTGTTTGGGGCAGCGAGCTTCGCCAGTGCGTTTGCCACAGGCTTTTTCACCATGCTGCTGTTCCGCTTCCTGATGGGACTCGGACTTGGCGCCGAGCTGCCTGTTGCTTCCACGCTGGTCAACGAGTTTGCCCCTGCGGAAAAACGGGGGAGCACCGTTGTTTTGCTGGAAAGCTTTTGGGCGGTCGGCTGGATTGCGGCGGCGGTCATATCGTATTTCATCATCCCGGATTACGGCTGGAGAGTCGCGGTCATCATCGGGGCACTGCCAATCGTGTACGCCTGGTACGCGAGACGCACGATCCCTGAATCGCCCCAGTTCCAGCAACGCTCGGAGCAAGTACCTGTGCAAAAGCTGCTGACCTCGCATCAGCGGGAGACGATCGCTTTGTGGGCTGTCTGGTTTGCCATTGCCTTCTCGTATTACGGCATGTTCCTGTGGATGCCGTCTGTGCTGGTAGACAAAGGCTTCACCATGATCAAAAGCTTCCAGTACGTCCTGATCATGACTTTGGCGCAACTGCCCGGCTATTTTGCCGCCGCCTATCTCGTGGAAAATTGGGGCCGCAAAAAGACGCTGGCCAGCTTTTTGTTCATGACAGCGATCATGGCGTTCGCTTTCGGACAAAGCAGCGGGACGACGGAATTGCTGGTAACGGGTGCCCTTTTGTCCTTCTTCAACCTGGGAGCGTGGGGGGCGCTGTACGCGTACACCCCGGAAAACTACCCGACGCCGCTTCGCGCTACAGGCGCAGGCGTTGCTTCCGGCATCGGACGAATCGGCAGCATCATTGCCCCGTATCTCGTCGGCTATTATTCATCCTTGCATTACAGCTACACGTTTATTTTTAGCATTTTTACAATCGTCTTGTTCATTGGTACGGCGATTTTGCTGATTTATGGCAAAGAAACAAGAGTAGCAAGTGCGGCGCGCGCCAATTGATGACAGCTTCACTGGGCTGCATCCGGTGTGCTGCGAGTTGCGTTTTCGTACAGGTGCAGGATACTGCGAGCGCGGGAGATGACTTCCGCTCGCAGCTCCGCAGGTTCCCGCACCTCGATGAGCGAGGCGTAGCCGAGCACTAGCGCACAGGCGGAATCCAGCGTATGAAATTCAACCTCGGCCTCGATCCAACCGCTTTTGGCGGCATGGGTGGAGGCTATTTTCATGTAGCGCTCCTGTTTGAGCCGGGGCCACGCCTCTTCGCGAAAGCGGATGACTGCCGGATAGCGGGGGAGACTCGCCTTGAACTGTGTCGTCGACTCCTCCCAATAGCTGGCGAGGTCAAAGCTTTCCGGCCGGACAAAAGCTTCTTCCAGCACGCGAGCCTCCGTGAACCGGGAGATGCGGTACGTGCGCAAGTCCGCATCGATCTGCGCGACCAAATACCAGGTGCTCCTTTTGGCGACAAGTCCAAGCGGAAGCAGCGTCCGCTCGACAAGCGCATCTTCGCGCTGGTAGCGAACCCAAAGCTTGCGGCTGAGCCAGACGGCGTCCTGAATGGTGGCGAGCAAAGGAAACGTTTCATCTGATTCATGCCAGCCCGCTCCATCGATATGCAGGCGCTCACGTACTTGCCAGGCATCCTGCTGAACAGGTTGCGGCAAGGCGGACAGCAGCTTCCAAAAAGCACGCTCGTACCCTTCGGCCAGACCGAGGTCGTTCAGCACGCGGGAAGGTGAGGAAAGCATGAGCGATTGCAACTCATCGATTTTCAATCCGGTCAGACTGGTGCGATAGCCTTCCGCGAGAACCCAGCCGCCAGCCGAGCCGCGTTCCGCGTAGACGGGCACTCCAGACGCGCTCAAAGCTTCCATGTCCCGATGAATCGTCCGTTCAGACACCTCCAGCTTCTCGGCTAATTGTCTGGTGGTCATCCGCCCGCAGTTTTGCAGATGCAGCAAGATCGAGAGCAGCCGATCAGCACGCATAGAAAATCCCTCCTGAAAAACGACTTCGTAGTAGCTTCATTTTATCTTATCCAATATGACAGATGGTGTCATATTGGTGAGGTTACACTGTTCCTATCAACCAAAACCAAACAGTCGTGTCCGTTTGGCTGACGGCAAGCGATCTAGCTCTTTTGACGCAGCGCACAGCGTGAATGGCTGGTTCGCACAAAAAGGAGGCGCATGTATGACAGGGAAAGCATTGCAGGGAAAAGTAGCAGTCGTGGCGGGAGGAACGAGAGGGGCGGGGCGAGGAATCGCTATCGGGCTTGGGGAAGCCGGGGCGACCGTCTACGTGACAGGCCGAAGCGTGCGCGGACAGCCATCCGACATGGCGCGTCCGGAAACAATCGAGGAGACAGCCGAGCTGGTAACGGCAAGTGGCGGAGTCGGGATTGCTGTCCAAACAGGGCAATTTAGCTGACGCCAAACAACAATGAAAAGCATTGATTGATCAACGTTTTTGAAAGGAAAAAGGGGCGTCTCCGAGTCGAAACACCGACTTTGGAGACAGCCCCTTTTGCATCTCGTATAGCGATTTCCCTAAGCGAGCGGCTGTGTATTTTTTTTGCGAGTCAACCAGTTGCGGACGTTTCCGTTCAAAATCAGATTGGTGACGACGCCTGCGATCAGCCCCCAGAACGCGGCACCGATTCCGCCGATCGAAATGCCGGAAATCGTCACGAGGAAGGTGACCAGAGCGGCTTCCCGTTCCTTCATATCGCTCATCGCTTGGGCGAGGCTGGAGCTAAGCGAAGCGAACAGGGCCAGGCCAGCGATGACGGCGATCAGTTCCTTGGGCAAGCCGAAAAAGACAGACGTAATCGTGGCGCCAAACATGCCGAACACGAGATAAAAGGCACCGCAGGCGATTCCGGCGATATAGCGCTTGGAACGATCCTGGTGCGCTTCTTTTCCGGTGCAGATGGCTGCGGTAATCGCCGCCAGGTTAATTCCGTGCGAGCCGAACGGAGCCAGGAGCAGCGAGGCAATCCCGGTCGTCGCGACGAGCGGACTGGCAGGCGTGTCGTAGCCGTCTGCTTTCAGCACGCCGATTCCCGGCGCGTTTTGCGAAGCCATCGTGACGATGCACAGGGGAATCCCCAGCCCGACAATCGCATCGAGCGAAAAGCTTGGCATCGTAAACACAGGGTTCACCAATGTCATTTGCACAGAATCAAGCTGCAAGCGCCCCATGCCAAAAGCGATGGCAAGTCCGACCAAAAGCGTCAGCACGACGGCGTAGCGCGGAAACAACCGTTTGGCGAACAGGTAGCAGAAGATCATCGGCAAGGCAAGCGCAGGCAAATGCTGCATCGAGACGAAAACTTCGACGCCAAAAGCCAACAAAATCCCGGCGAGCATCGCGGTCGTGATCGACTGCGGCACGTATTTCATCAGGATGGAAAACAGGCCGGAGACGCCGAGCAGCGTGATGACGGCTGCGGAAAACAGATACGCGCCAATCGCGTCGCTGTAAGGATAGGTGGTCAGGCTGGATACCAACAGGACGGCACCTGGCGTCGACCAGGCGGTAATGACTGGCGTCTTGAACCAGATGCTTAAAATAATCGCCGTCAAGCCGCTGCCGATGGAGATCGCCCAAATCCAGGAGGAAAGCTCTGCTTCGCTGAGTCCCGCGCTCTGTGCGGCCTGAAAGACGATCAGGAGCGGGCCGGCATAAGACACGATGGTGGCGATCAGGCCGACGACGACGGCCGAGATGGAAAAATCGCCAGGAATGCTTTTGAGATGCGAAATCGACCAGTGCTGTTGTTTTTGGGGTACCACAATCATTGCCTCCTACAGGGGATTAGCGCAGCGCAGGCGAGGCATTACCCCTTTTCGTTGAGAATGTAGCGGATCGTCCGCTTGGTGATGTTCAGCTTCTTGCTCAGAAGCTGCCTGTCTCCCTTTGTTTCGCTCAATCCTTTTTCGATGATCGCCCGTCCGACTTCCCCTTCCAACAGCTTGATTCTTTTTTGCAAGTAATCGAAATCGACGCCTTCGATGGAAGGGAGCACGCGGGTGAGCGATTCTACAAACCGCTCGCACTCCCGCTCAATCGCTTGCTCGACGCTGCTCGGTTCGGGGTGGGATTGACCAGGCAGCTTCGTTTGCAGCGTCTTTTGCCGCAACTGGGCAGGCAGGTGCTCGGCGCGCAGTTTTTCGCATTCGTGCAGGGCGATCGTTTGATTCAGGACATTCAGGAGCTGTCTGACATTGCCAGGCCAGTCATAGTGTTGCAAAAGCTCCATGGCATCAGGCTCGATCTCGCATGGAGCGCCGCTGCGCTTTTGCAAGTAGGAATGCGCGATTGCCGGGATGTCGCCAGCACGCTCCCGCAGGGGAGGAATTGCCAGCTTGATTCCTTCGAGACGATACAGCAGGTCGCTGCGGAAACGGTTCATCTCGACCTCGTGCTCCAGGTTGCGGTTCGTGGCGGAGATGAAGCGAATATTGCTCTGACCGACCTGTTCGCCCCCGACCCGCATAAATTCTCCCGTTTCCAGCGTGCGCAGCAGCTTGACCTGGATCGACAGCGGGGCTTCGCCAATCTCGTCGAGAAACAGCGTGCCGTTGTGAGCAAGCTCAAACAACCCTTTTCGCGATTTGACCGCTCCGGTAAACGCGCCTTTTTCGTACCCGAACAGTTCGCTTTCCAGCAACGATTCCGGGACGGCACCGCAGTTGAACGCGACGAAAGGCTGCTGGGCGCGGTTGCTCGCTCCGTGGAGAAAACGGGCCATCAGCTCCTTGCCTGTTCCGGTCTCTCCTTCTATCAAGATGTGGATCGCCTTTTTTGCTAATTTTTTGGCAATGGCGATCATTTTGCTCATCGGGCTTTCTGCTGAATACACGATACCATATTGCGCGGCTTCTTGGGATAGGTCATCTTTTTGGTTCGCCGAAGTAGAGAGGACAGAATCAATGATGTGTTCCAGACTGTCCAGATTGTCGAACGGCTTTTCCAAATAGTCTTTGGCCCCCCACTGCATCGCTGTGACGGCCGACTTGATGGTGCTGTAGCCAGTCATGATCAACACTTCGCACGCGGGAAAAACGGCTTTGATCTTGCGCAGCAGCTCCAGCCCGTCCGCGTCAGGCAGCTTGAGATCGACGAGAGCAGCCTGAAAGCCGCGGGAATCGTTTTGCAAAAGCCATTGGACGTCCTTGCCCGTGTTGGCGACGACTACCTCGCAATTTTTGCGCCGGAGAAAATAGGTGAAAAACGTAGTGACCTCCGTCTCATCATCCACAATCAATATCCGTTTCTGCTCCATGATGTTGGTGTTCCTCCTCTTTGATCAGCAGTGGCAAAAGCAGCGTAAATTCGCTGTAGCGATTTTCTTCGCTTTGCGCATACAGCTTGCCGCCGTGCGCTTCGGCGATGCCAAGGCTGACGGACAAGCCCAGTCCTGTCCCTTTTGTCCGTTCTTTGGTCGAGAAAAAAGGCTGGAAAATTTGTGAGAGCTGTTCGGCTGGAATGCCCGTCCCGTTGTCGTAAACGGACAAGCCTGCGTAGCGGACGCCGTCTTCTTCGACGGGAAAGGAACGGATGAGAATCCGCGGCGCTTCCTGCTCGGACAAGGCATCCCTGGCGTTCAAGAGCAAGTTGATGACGACTTGCTCGATCTGATGGCGGCTGCCGTGAAACAGCAGGCTCGGCTCGTTCATTTCCCGGGTTATGGTCAGGCCGCAGACAGACAGCTGGTAGCCGATCAGCCCGAGCACATCCTCCACGACTTCGTCAATGGAGACAGTCTCAAACAAATACTCCTCTTGCCGGGAGAAGGTCAGCAGGTTTTGAATAATTTTTTTGCAGCGGACGCCGCACTGATAAATGTCGCGCATGAGCGGCGCGGTCGGAGCATCGGCTGTTTCGCGCAAAAGCAGTTGGGAATTGCCGAGAATCGCGGTCAGCGGACTGTTCAGCTCGTGGGCGATTCCAGCGGCCATTTCCCCGATGGCAGCCATTTTTGCCGACTGGATCAGTTGGGCCTCGATCTTGATTTTTTCGTTCACGTCCTGAAACAGCAGGCTGTTTTCCACGATGACGCCTACGTGCCGGGCAACGAGCTGGATCAACTCGGCTTCTTCGGGATCGGCTGGGCGCTGTTCCTCTCGCAAAAGCGTCAAGTAGCCGAAAGTCTGGTTCAATGGATTGCGCAGCGACACCGAAGTCGCATAGTGCTGCGGCAACGTTTGCGCCAGCTTGTGATGAAGCTGCTCGGGAAAGTTTGCCGTGTCAGGGCAGTGCGGATGAGTCAACGTGTGGCACTGCCAGTCCGTGTCTGTCCGCATGCACAAGTACGACGTCGGCGTGCCTCCTTTGACAATCGTCAACGTAAAGTGCTCGAAGGCGAGAATTTGCGATAGCTGCTGGGCTATGTAGCTGCTCGTTTGCTGCCAGGTTGCGTCGATCTGGATGTGCGTCAGCTGATTGATGACCGCGAGCTGGCGGTTTTTCTTTTTCATTTCTTCGACGAGATAGACAAGCTCGCTGTAGTAGCTTTTTCGCGAGGAAGATATTCCGGTGAGCTTTTCGAGTATCTCCTGTTTGCTTTGCATGGCGGCCTCCTATAGAGCTTGGCGAAAGAGAGAAGCGACGTCTTGGACGCTCATGTCGCGCGGATTGGTTGTCATGCACACATCGAGCAAGGCGAGTGAGCTGAGCAGTTCGATCTGGTCAGGGTGCAGCCCGATGGCAGACAGCGATTGCGGCACGTCCAGGTCTTTTGCCAGATTCGTCACGGCTTTCATGGCGAGACGAGAGGCGTCGTGCGTGCTCAGACCCGAGGTGTTTTCGCCCAGACATTCGGCGATTTGCCTGTATTTTTCGGGAGCGGCGATATAGTTGTATTCGAGAACGTGCGGCAGCAGGATGGCGTTTACTTCCCCGTGCGGGGCGTCGAGGAAGCCGCCCAGTTGATGGGACATGGCGTGGACGGCTCCGAGTATGGCGTTGGAAAAAGCGATTCCGGCCTGCAAGCTCGCCATTGCCATCGCTTGCTTGGCGGAGGCGTTGTACTGGCTGGCGGCGGATGGACGCAGATGTTCGGCGATCAGGCGCATGGCTTGCAGGGAGTGAACCTCGGTAAGCGGCGTCGCAGCGAGCGAAATATACGACTCGATGGCATGGGTCAGGACGTCCATGCCTGTATTGGCAGTGAGTTGTCTGTCTTTGGTCATCAAGGTTTGCGGATCGATGATGGCGATATCCGGGATGAGCGATTTGGAGATGATCGCCATTTTTACTTTGCGCGCGCTGTCTACGATAATCGAAAACTGCGAGACTTCGGAGCCGGAGCCAGCCGTAGTCGGCACCATGACCATCGGCGGGAGCGGATGCTGAATCTGATCGACTCCTTCATACTGCACAATGCTTCCTTCGTTGGTGGCGAGCAGGGCGATGGCTTTGGCTGCGTCGATCGCGCTGCCGCCGCCGACTCCGAGAATCGCGTTGCACTCGGCAGCACGGTACGCCGCGATTCCGGCGTGAATCTCGTAATCTTTCGGATTGGCCGTCACGTTGGTCCACAAATGATAGTCGAGCTTTTGCTGCTGCAAGTAGTGGATGATTCGCTCGGCCCAGCCTGCGCTTACGACACCGGGATCGCTGACGAGAAAAACGCGGGATGCTCCCAGACGGCGAAGGCTTTCCCCGACTTGGCCGATGGATTGGTTGCCGAAGATGATCTCCGGTGTCATAAATTTGGATATTTGCATGCTGCTTACCCCCTTTTTCCCTATGTAGTTAATACCGCAGACAGGGTCGAATCCCTTTTTTGGCCAAAAGCTTGGCTCGCGGGCCGTTTTTTTGGCTGATAGGCCGAAAAATCGGCCAGTCCGAAGGTGAGACAAGGCGAAAAAGCGCGAAAGATAAAGCGCTTACAATTTGGCATGCTGCTTGCAAATATATAGGAGCGAAAATACATAACCGCTCATTCGGCACACAAACAGGTGCCCGTGGGGGAAAAGAGGAGGAAGGTCGAGATGAAAGCAGCAGTGGTCAACGAGTTCCATCAAAAGCTGGAGGTAAAGGAAGTAGCGGTTCCAGAGGTGGGTTACGGGGAAGTGTTGGTCAAAATCAAGACGTGCGGCGTTTGCCATACAGATTTGCATGCAGCGCATGGAGACTGGCCGGTCAAGCCGAAGCTGCCTTTGATTCCGGGCCATGAAGGGGTAGGGGTCGTGGAAAAGCTGGGCGAAGGCGTCACTTCCTTGAAGCTGGGCGACCGGGTAGGCATCCCGTGGCTGTTCTCCGCGTGCGGCGAGTGCGACTATTGCCTCACGGGTTGGGAGACTTTGTGCCAGAAGCAATTGAATGGCGGTTATTCCGCAGACGGAGCTTACGCGGAGTATTGCGTGGCGCCAGCGGCTTATGTGGCGCGTATCCCGGATGAACTGGGAGACGTGGAGGCTGCTCCGATCTTGTGCGCGGGCGTGACTACTTACAAAGCGCTGAAGGTCGCCAATGTGAAGCCGGGCGACTGGGTGGCAATTTTCGGGATCGGCGGACTGGGCCACGTAGCCCTGCAATATGCGAAAGCAATGGGGTACAACGTCGTCGCGGTAGACATTCACAACGAGAAGCTCGAACTGGCAAAAGAATTGGGTGCTGACGTGACGGTCAACAGCAGCGAGGTCGATCCTGTGGAGGCGATTACCGAGCAGGTCGGTGGCGTGCACGGAGCGATTAGTGTGGCTGTAACGAAAAAAGCGTTTGAGCAGGCGTACAAATCGGTTCGCCGCGGTGGCTCGCTCGTGGTGGTTGGATTGCCGAATGCCGAGCTGCCTATCCCGATTTTCGATACGGTGCTCAACGGTGTAACGGTCAAAGGCTCGATCGTAGGAACGCGCAAAGACATGCAGGAAGCACTCGACTTCGCGGCTCGCGGCAAGGTTCGCGCGATCATCGAGACACAGCCGCTGGATAAAATCAACGAGGTGCTGGAACGGATGGAAAAAGGCCAAATTAACGGCCGCGTCGTGTTGACGATGGAGTAATGATCGTTTTAGGGAAAAGACAACTGCTGCCTGGTAGTCGCTTGGAGACTGCTGGGTGGCAGTTTTTTTGAATGGGGAGGAAATGGGCGGGGGTCACTGTTTTCTCGGCCAATGGTAAGCATTGGTTGGATCGTGATTTTTTGAGAGGGGATCAGGGATGAAAAATTTAAGTGCAGCTGTTGATCGCGGCTGTAGTGGAGGGAGGAAACAGGAGAAACCGCTGTAGGGACGTGGGCCTCTAGCGGGGAAGGGTGGACTGCCCGTCTCCGGCGAAAAAGGAAAACCGCGTCAAAAGCAGCGAGATCGAAGAAGCGGACGCACGTTGCCGCTTAAAAGCGTGTTTTCCTTTTTCGCCTGCGCCTCGGAAGGAGTCCCAAAGCCCTTTCGCTTGTTTCTCCTGTTTCCTCGGCCGACGGTAAGCATTGGTCGGAGATTGTTTTTTGGAGGTTGATCAGGGGCGGCAAATTTAGTGCGGCTGTTGATCGCGGCTGTGGCGGAGGGAGGAAACAGGAGAAACCGCTGTAGGGACTTGGGACTCTAGCGGGGAAGGGTGGACTGCCCGTCTCCGGCGAAAAAGGAAAACCGCGTCAAAAGCAGCGAGATCGAGGAAGTGGACGCACGTTGCCGCTTAAAAGCGTGTTTTCCTTTTTCGCCTGCGCCTCGGAAGGAGTCCCAAAGCCCTTTCGCTTGTTTCTCCTGTTTCCTCGGCCAACGGTTAGCTTT
>Ga0065721_10003690_pt1 | contig 104275 bp, 96 predicted proteins | sample Mesricmetagenome_FD_59108 | JGI IMG/M metagenome (GOLD analysis project Ga0065721, IMG submission 59108) | Mesophilic microbial community from rice straw/compost enrichment Sample: eDNA_1 v2 (version 2) | ecosystem: Engineered > Solid waste > Grass > Composting > Bioreactor | place: USA... | reverse complement strand
GAGCCGCGATACGAGCGGCTCGCTTTCGGCATGGAGCGCCAGCACCTTGCCGGTCTCGGCGATCCGCTTCATCCCTTCCAGCAGCGTATAATCGTCGACCTCGCGAAAGGCGTCCTCGGACGGATCGCCCGGCGATGACATAAACGCCTTGAAGCCGATGACGCCGGCCTCGTGCAGCGGCGCGATCTCATCCAGCTTGCCGGGAACGAGGCCGCCCCACAAGCCGTAATCGACGCAGGAGTTGCCCGCCGCCGCCGCCAGCTTCAGCTCCAGCGCCCGTACCGTAACCGTCGGCGGAATGCCGTTCAGCGGCATATCCAGATAAGCCGTGCAGCCCCCCGCCGCCAGCGCGGCCGAGCCGGTGCGGAAGCCTTCCCAATGTCCCATGCCGGGTTCGTTCAAGTGAACGTGGGCGTCGATCATGCCCGGCATGATCGTCAACCCGCTTGCGTCAATCGTCTCGGCGCCGGCTTCGTCCAGACCGGTGCCAATCGCGGCAATCCGGCCGTCCTTGATCCCGATGTCCGCCTCTATCGCTTCGTCCTTCAGCACAACCGTTCCGTTTTTGATCACGGTATCCCATTTTCCCGCTCCCGCCATGCCGTCACCGTCCCTTTTCCATGCAATGTTCCGCGCTTGCGGCGCTCTATAGCACGCGGCGGCCCGAAGAGCCGCCGCGCGTCGATGCTGCCTATTCCATCTCGACCTTGAACAGGGCTGGATCCACTTCCTTCAGCAGGCTGAGATCATGATAGGAGGAGCGGTCCGGAATCGTCTTGATGTTGCCGACCGACTTCAAATATTCGCCGACGGCCGGTCCATTGCTGCCGTTCACATACGCGTCGCTAACCTCCATCGAATAGACGTTGCGGTTCATAATTTCCGTCAGCTCTTCCTCCGTCAAATGCAGCTCCGGCGCCAAAATTTTGATCGCTTCCTCGCGGTTTTCGTTAATATAATCCGTCGCCTTTTTCAAGCTGCGCAATATCGCCTTCAGCGTGTTCGGATTTTTGTCCAGAAAGTCGTCCGTCACTTGAATCGTCGTATGGACGCTCATCCATTCCACGTCCCCCTGCTTATCCGGCAGCTCGCTCTTCGTGCCGCTGAACAGAAACTTGCCGCCGCCTTGAATCGCCTTCGTAATGAACGGCTCCCAAGCCGCCATGGCGTCGATGTCGCCCTTCTCCAGCGCCACGACCGCATCGCTGGGCGCCAGATTGACGTATTTGATTTTGCTTGCGTCCACGCCAAGCTCCTCGGCCATATTGTTGATGGCGATCATGACGTCCGCGCCGCTCGGAATGCCGATCGTCTTGCCTTCCAGATCCTTGGCGCTGGTCAGCTCCAAATCCTTCGCTCCGACGACCGCCTGCGTGCCGGCGATCTGCGCCAGCGGGGAAATAATTTTGACCGGAATGTCCGTCGATTTCAAAATAATATCCATAAAGTTCGTCTGAATGCTTACCGGCGCGCTGCCGCCCGCCACCATCGGCCCGATGTCCGGTCCGCTTTCGATCAGCTGGCTCGTCACCTCGAGCCCTTCTTCCTTGAAATAACCCAGCTTGTCGGCAATAATTTGCTGGGACGAAATTTGCGCGTCGCGCACGCCGACCAGCGTCAGCTCCTTCGTTTCCAGATCCGTGCCGCCTTCCCCGCCGCTGCCCGCAGCCGGCGCGTTGCCGCTCCCATTTCCGCCGCACGCCGTCAGCATCAGCATGATCGCCGTTGCCGCCATACCCGATTTCAACCACTTGTTCCCTTTTGTCATATGAATCTCTCCTCTTGTTTGTATATGTAAGCGGAACGTCAGATTCCGCACGCAAGCCAGGCGCATGAGGCGGGACCGGAGGGTCAACATACGTGTTCCAGCCCGCTTGCTCATTCCGCCGGACGCGCGGTTCTTTCGTTGCCGGCTTATTTATTTTTGCACCGCATCCCTCAGGCCGCCCTTGCGCCATGCCAGCGCCTTGCGCTCCACCAGCTTGAGCAGATACGAGAACAGGCTGTACTCCAGGCCGATCAGGATGATCGCGATAAACATGTTGCTGATTTTAAAATAGTTCCTCGCGTCGACGATAATGTAGCCGAGTCCGGACTTCGCTCCCATCATTTCCGAGACGATCAGCGCCGAAAACGACAGTCCAAGGCTGACTTGCGCGCCGACGAGAAAGTTCGGAAAAGCCGACGGCAGCAAGACGCGGGCAAAAATTTGCCTCTCCGACGCCCCCAGACTCATGGCCGAGCGCACCAGCGTCGAAGGAACGCTCTTGAAGCCGTCGAGCGTATAGACGAGCACCGGAATAAACGTCGTCCAGGCAATCAGCAGCACCTTCGGAAACTCGCCGATGCCGAACCAGATAATGAACAGCGGCAGCAGCGCCAGCGCAGGAATCGGACCGATCATGTTCAGCACGGGCGACAGCCAATACTCCGCCGCTCTGTACTTGCTCATGAAGACGCCGACCGCGAGCGCCGCGATGCAGCCGATCATGAAGCCGACGACGATGCGAAAGGTGCTGGCCAGGATGCTGTCGAGAATGATGCCCGTCTTTGCCAGCTCGATCCCTTCCTGCAGCAGCACCGTAGGCGCCGGCAAAAAGTTCGGGTTGAACAGCTTCAGCGATTCGTTCGCCCGGGAGAACAGCTCCCAGCAGACGAACAGCAATAAGGACGGGATAAAGGTCCATCGGTACAGCGAGAACGACTTGGCCTTCCTCGTGCCCGTCGTTGCGGCGCCTTCTGCTGCCATAGCCGCTTTGCCTCCGTTCATCACGATCCCACCTTTGCTTCCGCCAGTTTCAAATGGTCTTCCTCCATCAGCACGCGCTCGATCCGGTTCATCATTTCGCCGAAGCCGGCGGAGTGCGACGTGCGGGGATGCCGGATGCCGACCTCGAAAATATCCGCAATTTCGCCATGCTTCATAACGACGACCCGGTCCGCCAAGTAGACCGCTTCGCTGATGCTGTGCGTCACGAACAGCACCGTCGGCTTCAGCTTGGCGCAAATTTTTTGCAGCTCGGCCCGCATCGACTCTCGGGTCAGCACGTCAAGCGCGCCGAACGGCTCATCCATAAGCAAAATATCCGGCTTGCCCGCCAGCGCCCTGGCGATGCCGACCCGCTGCTTCATTCCTCCGGACAGCTCGGCGGGATAGTGCGACGCGTACGGCTCCAGGCCGACCAGCCTCAAATAGTCCATCGCCGTCTCCCGGGCTTGCGCCTTCGGCAGCTTCTGCACCTCCGGCCCGAACGCGATATTGTCCAGCACCGTCATCCACGGGAACAGCGCATGATCCTGAAATACCATGCCCCGCGACTTCGACGGACCCGCAACGGGCTCTCCGTCGACCGTAATCGCGCCCCGGTCCGGCGGCAAGTAACCCGCGATCATGTTCAGCAGCGTGGACTTGCCGCAGCCGCTGTGCCCCAGAATGCAAATGAACTCATGGGCATGGACCGTCAAATCGATGCCCTTCAAGATCGTCCGGTCGCCGAAGCCTTTGCCGACATTCCGCACTTCCAGCTTCATTTCTCTCCACCCCTATCTATATTTGTCAGATAACATTACACAACGAGCGATGTCTGTTACCATCATAAAACGTTTCTTGTTCGTTGTCATTGTATAAAATCGACAGAAATACCGGGGGATTATTGAATATGTTGCATAAAAGCGATTATGGCGGAGATGTGCAGGGGGTGACTGTGTTAGGTTTGTTCACTCGAAAGGCTTGCGGGCAGTTGGGCCCGCCGCCTCTTGTCTTAAACGAATCCTGGCGCCTGTTCTCGCGACTCCGCCGCCAACGAACCTGGCACCTCTCGCACTTGTCGCACAGCACTGCTAACGAACCTGGCACCTCTCGCACTTGTCGCACAGCACTGCTAACGAACCTGGCACCTCTCGCAGTTGTCGCTCACCGCTGCTAACGAACTTGGCACCTCTCGCACTTGTCGCTCACCGTTCCTAACGAACTTGTCAGCGCTTAACAGCCCTAAATCGTCGGTTTTTCAAATCTAAAGAACCTCAGTAACGCTACTCAGCAGTTTTCGTGCTCATTTCCGCTAAAAACCCGACATTAACAATTCCTAGGTTCGTTAAAATTTGAAAAGGCCAAAATTCGACCATTTAGCGTTACTCAGATTCGTTAGGGCGCGGCGCGTGGGCCGTGAAGTGCACAAAAGCAGGGGCGCAGCTCGCGGCTGCGAAAGCTGGCGGAGAGACACAAGTCACCCCAAGAGTAGAGTAGCGTCGCGGGGTCGTGAATACAGGAGCATCAGGTGAATGATGGATTCATGCAAGAACGAGCGCAAGACAGGCGCGGCAGCATAGGACAAGCGCGACAGTGCAGGACAGGCACGGCAGCACAGGATGGAGGGCGAAAGTCCCGCGGACGGACTCCGAACGGACACGGTCGGACGCCGACAGACGGACACGGCGGACTCCGACGGACACGAACGGACACGGGCGGACACGGGGGACGCCGACGGACAAGGATGGGGCAGCGAGCAAAGACCGCTGCGGGCTGCGAAAAAGGCCGGCTGCGGGCAGCCGGCCTTACCTGTTACGCATGAAAATGAGGCACAACGAGCCCGCCGTAAGCAAAAGCGGCCACGATGACGATAGCGGGGTGTATTTTGCGCAGCTGCATCGCCCAGAAAGCGACGGCCGCAATGAGAAGCGACTGGATCCAGCCCACCGCTTCAAAGGAGCTTTGCGCCATTTGCCACGTCAGGAGCAGCATCATCATGGCGATAACCGGCTGCACCAGCAGCGTCATCCCCTTAACGACAGGCGACTGCCGATGCTTTTGCAGGACGCGAAGCAATATAATGAGCGCCACCGCCGAAGGCACGACCGTGGCGGACAACGCCAGCAGCGCGCCGGCGATGCCGGCGACATCGTAGCCGACAAAGGCCGCGATTTTGGTCGCGATCGGGCCGGGCAGCGCATTGCCAAGCGCCAATATGTTGGAAAACTGCTCCGGCGTCGCCCACTGATAGTGGTCGACGACTTCCCTGTACATGAGCGGAATGGAGGCGGGTCCGCCGCCGTAGCCGAGCACGTTGGAGACAAAAAAACCTACGATCAACCGAATCCATTCAATCCATTCCACGAGTCACGCCTCCTTGGCCTTTCGCTTTCGCATCCCGTTCCCGCTTCTCGCGGCGTTCTTCTCTCCTATGCTTCCACGCCGCCGACATCCGCATATGAAACGCTCCGTATGCCAGAAACAGCACAATGACAATCGCCGGGTGAAGCTGCACGAGCTGCAGAAGGCCGAACGCCAGTATAAACGAGCCGATGCCCGCGTAAATGCCGAGACCTTTGACCGCTTTCTCCCCGAACTCGTAAGCCATCACGCCGAGCATGACGGCAATAACCGGAATAACGGCGCCGATCATTCCCTGCACGACCGCCGATCCGCTCAGCCATTGCACGGCGGACAGCAGCGCAACGACGGCAACGCTTGAAGGCAAAATATGCGCAAGCACCGCCACGACCGCGCCGAACCAGCCTTTGAGCCGGTAGCCGAGATAAGCGGCCATCTTCGTCGCAATCGGCCCCGGCAGCGCGTTGGCCAGCGCCAAAATTTCGCCAAACTCGTCGTCGTCCAGCCATTTGTAGTAACTAACCGCCTCGTACCGGATGAGCGGAATGACGGACGGACCGCCGCCGTAGCCGAGTACGCCGGTTTTCATCATTGCCCAGGACAGCTGCGCGTACGGACTTCCTTTGATGGCCGTCGTCATCGGCTACAACCTCATTCCCATGCGGCTCTTGTACCGGTTGATGAGCAGCTGGCAGTCCACGCTCATAATGCCCGGCAGCACGTACAGCTTTTCTTTCATGAACTGCTCCATTTCCGCGTTGTCCACGAACAGCCCGTGCATATGAAGCTTGCTCGGCCCCGTCATATGATACAAGCTCGTCACGTACGGCTCTCCGGCCAAACGGTCGGCCACTTCATGCAAATATTTCGGCTCCACTTCCACATTAAAAAACGCGGACACGCGGATGCCGATTTTTTCCGGATTGATGACCGCGGTAAACCGTTCAATGACGCCCGATTCCATAAGCGCGCCTACTCTGGCTTGAACGGCTACGCGCGACAGTCCGATTTCCTTGGCCAAGTCCGTATACGATATGCGTCCGTTTACGTTCAGGGCTCCGATAATCTTCCTGTCGATATCGTCGATGTTAGCCGCAGACGGCTCTTCCGATCCTTTGTTATACATAACTCCAGCTCCATTCCCGTGAATTATTCCCGCCTCCCGCCCATTTCGCTATGCGGGGTTAATAGCAGCTTGCGATTGCAATATGTAATAATATAACGCCATAACGTTTCGCAATCAATGAATAATGACTATTTTTCTTACATTTTTGTTGCCAGACCTGCGGGATGGTGGTATGGTAAAACATATCCGATGTCATATAACCTATCATAGTTTCGAAAAATTTCACACGCGGTTCGCGGCTCCGAATACGCTGCGGCCGCAATATTTTGGAATTGGAAGGTGGTCCGCCTTATGAATACATCTGTCATCGGCACGGAAACGATGGTGGTCAGTCCGCATTATTTGGCTTCCGCCGCAGGAGCGCGAATGCTGGAGCAAGGCGGCAACGCCTACGACGCGGCCGTGGCGGTCAGCGCTTGCCTCGCCGTCGTTTATCCGCATATGACCGGCATCGGCGGCGATTCGTTCTGGCTGACCTACCACCGGGGGGAAGGCCGCGTTCGCGGCTATAACGCCAGCGGCAGGTCCGGCTATAACGCCAGTCTGGACGCCTTTGCCGGAATGGACGCCATTCCGAACCGCGGCATTCGCAGCGTCGTCACCGTCCCCGGCATGGTGGACGGCTGGGCGGCCGTGCACGGCCAATACGGCAGGCTGCCGTGGGAACGGGTGCTGGAGCCGGCAATTCGCTATGCCGAGAACGGCTTCCCGATGACGCGGGACCAGCACGACCATTCGGTTCAGCATACGGACATGCTGGCCCGCACGCCGGAAACGGGCGCCGCCTATTTGCCCGGCGGGACTCCCGTCCGGCCCGGCCGCCGATTCCGGCAGCCCGAGCTGGCCCGAACGCTGCAGCGCATTGCCCGGCACGGAAGGGACGACGTCTACAAGGGCGAAACCGCCAAGGAGATTATCGCCTGCATGGAGCGTTACGGCGGGCTGCTCGGCATGGACGACCTGGCCGATCATCAAGGCGACTGGACGGAGCCGGTCAACGGTTCTTACCGGGGCTACAGCCTTTATCAAATGCCGCCCAATTCCCAAGGATTTACGGGTATTATGGCGCTGCAAATTTTGGAGCAGTTCGATCTTTCCTTGATCGAGCACGGCTCCTACGAATATTACCAGCTGTGCGTCGAGGCGCTGAAGCTCAGCTTCCGCGACCGCAACGCTTATCTGTCCGACCCCGGCTTTGCGCCAATCCCGCTGGAACGGCTGCTCAGCAAGCAATATGCGGCCGAGCTGGCCGCAACCATTCGCCTTGACCGGGTCCATTCCCTGCAGACGGAGCCGATGGGCAGCGATACCGCTTACGCCGCTGTCGTCGACCGGGACGGCAACGCGGTGTCGTTTATCCAAAGCCTCTACTTCGAGTTCGGCTCCGGCGTTGTCGCCGGAAATACGGGCGTGCTCCTGCAGAACAGAGGATCCTTCTTCTCTCTGGACCCCGCCCATGTCAACCGGCTTCAGCCCGGCAAGCGCACGTTCCATACGCTGATGCCCGCCATGGCTTTCCGCGACGGCGCTCCCGCCGTTCTGTACGGCACGCAAGGTGGGGAAGGACAGCCGCAGACGCAGACGGCGATCTTTACCCGCATGGTCGACTACGGGATGGACCCGCACCGGGCGATCAACGAGCCCCGCTGGGTATGGGGCCGCACCTGGGGAGAGCCGACCCAGGAGCTGAAGATCGAAGGGCGCGTGCCGGCGGACGTTACGGACCGGCTGGCCCGTGCAGGCCATCAGGTGCGGCGGGTCAAAGACTTCGACGGCATTATGGGACACGCCAATGCTATCTTTCGGGACGAGCAAGGTTTTCTGCAAGGCGGAACCGACAGCCGCAGCGACGGAAAAGCTGTCGGCTGGTAATCGGCGTACGCGGCCGCGGCGGCATGTCGCGGTCCCGCGCGCCAACAGAACGGATCAACGATCGAAGGGAGGAGCAAGATGGAACGGAACTGGAACTGCTACGCTAACGAATTCGCCGCGCTGGAGCCGACGGGACGCGGCATTCTCGACGGCAAAAGCTTCGCCGTCAAGGACGTGTTCGACATCGCCGGACTGACGGCCGGCGCAGGCAACCCCGATTGGCTGAGGACGCACCGCCCCGCCGTCCGAAACGCCCGCGCCGTCGACTTGCTGCTTCGCAGCGGCGCCCGCCTTCGCGGCACGACAGTGACGGACGAGCTGATGTACAGCATTAACGGGGAAAACGCCCACTACGGCACGCCGGTCAATCCCCGCGAGCCCGGCCGCATTCCGGGCGGATCCTCCAGCGGTTCGGCCTCAGCGGCAGCCGCGGGATTGGCGGACTTCGCCATCGGCACGGATACCGGCGGATCGGTGCGCGTCCCCTCCTCTTACTGCGGCTTGTTCGGCATTCGGCCGACTCACGGCGCCGTCGATACCGAGGGCCTTATCCCGCTCGCTCCCAGCTTCGACACGGTCGGCTGGATGGCCCGCGATGCGCGTACGCTGCGGGAAGCAGGCGCCGTGCTGCTCGGCCGGAACGGCGCCGGGACGCCGCAAGCGGCGGCTGCGCGGGAAGAATCGGCCGCTTCCGCCGGTGCCGGGCGACACGGATTTACCCGCTTGCTTATCGCCGAGGATATGTGGGAGCTGGCCGATGAAGAAACGCAAGCGGCTCTGGAAGCATGCCTTCCCGCTTTGGCGGACATGGCGGGTACGCCGGTGCGGATCGCGGCGGCCGAAGAAGGGCTGGACGCCTGGATGTCGGCCTTCCGGCATCTTCAAGCGATTGAGATTTGGCAGGAGCATGGGGAGTGGATTGAGGAGCATCGCCCGGCCTTCGGACCGGGCATCCAAGAGCGGTTCGCCTGGGCGGCGACGCTGAAGCGCGAGGAGCATGCGGACGCTTTCGCGCTTCGGGCCAAGGCGGCGGCCCGGCTCGAGGAGCTGCTGGACGACGATACCTTGCTGATCGCTCCCGCCGTCCCTTCCGTTGCGCCGCTGCTGAATCAGTCCGGCCGGGAGGTCGAGCGGCAGCGCGTCCGAACGCTGCAGCTGACCTGCCCCGCCGGTCTATCCGGCTTGCCGCAGGCGACGATGCCGATTCGGGACGGGCGCGGCCTGCCGGTCGGCCTGTCGTTTATCGCCGGCCGCCAGCTAGATTTGCGCTTGCTTTACTGGTTGGAGGAGGCCGCCGAACGGCTGGCCGAACGACTCGTATAGCAGCCGGGCACAGCGGCCGCGACAGCGTCAACGACTGCGCCGATCTTGGCTGGCGCAGCCTGCGTTTCGCGCGCTATCAGGCCCGAAACGCACAAAAGGGAGGCATCGCGCGGCGTCTGACCGGCGCGGCCTCCCTTTTTGCCCTATCGCATTCGCCCTTTACCCCTCTGCTTTATCGCCCACTTCGACTCTGATCCGCTTCACGCGTTTCTTCTCGACCTCCGTAACGGCGATGCGCAAATGCTCGTATTCGAACGCGTCTCCGACGACCGGAATGCGGTCCAGCTTGCCAAAAATCCAGCCGCCAAGATTATGAAACGAGCTCTCGATCGGCCTTACGTCCATCTCCTCCGCAAAGTCGTCCAGCGGAACCTGCGGACTTACTTCATAGGTTCGTTCATCCAGTCTGGTCATCAGCGCGACCACCTCGTCGTGTTCGTCCCAAATATCGCCCACCAGCTGCTCCAGTATATCCTCCAGCGTAATCAGCCCGGACGTGCCCCCGAACTCGTCAATGACGATCGACATATGAACGTTGCTTTGCTGCATTTCCAGCAGCAAGGCGGATATTCTCATCGATTTGACCACGAACTTCGGCTTGCGGAGCAAGCTGCGCACGTCCGCCTCTCCATGCTGAAGCAGCTGCGCAAAAAAGTCCCTCTCCGACAAAATGCCGATAATATTGTCAATGTCTTTGTCATACACCGGTATTCTCGAATACCGTTCTTTCAAAAAAACGTCCTTTATTTTCTCTGAAGGCATGCCCGCTTCCACGGCAATCATGTCCGGCCGGGGCGTCAGCACCTCTCCGACGGTAATATCGTTAAACTCCAGAGAACGATGAACCAGTTCCTTTTCCTCTTTATCGATAACGCCTTCCTCTTCGCTCAGCTCGACCATGACCTTGATCTCTTCCTCCGTCACGGAATGCGCGTTAGGCTGCTTTCCCGTAGAAAACACACGCGCGGCGGCATTGCGGACCGCTCCGAACAAATAGGCGACGGGCGACAAGATCCGCACGACCGGCAGCAGCACCCACGAGATGCGCATGGCGTACGCTTCGGCGTGCTCCTTGACGATGGCCTTTGGCAAAATTTCGCCGAACAGCAATAGAATCGCCGTCATGCCGAAGATGGATACGGCCAAGCCGTAGCCTGCTCCGAACAGCTTCATCGAAGCCTTCACCGATAAGCCGACCGCAGCGACATTCGCCAGATAGTTTCCCGAGAGAATGGCCGGCAGCGTATGATCGATATTTTCCGCCAAATGGAGCGCCTTCTTGCTTCCCCGCAAATTGTCCTCCGCCAGGTTTCGGATTCTGACTTTATTGAGCCCGGACAACGCCGCGGCCGCAGAGGAAAAAAATGCCGACAAAACAACCAGTGCTCCCAATGCCGAAAGCAAGGATAAGGGAACGTCTTCCAATGGATCGTCACTCTCCCGATGTTATGAATTTGGATGCAGCTTGATCTATCTAAGCTGAACTAATACTTGTATAGGCGCAAATTTCAGCAGTTCAGCATATATAGCTCTATTCTAACCGATGGACGGTTCCGTTGTGAAATCTTTCCTGCAGCGGACGCAACGGTCAAATCCGCATGTCCCGGCGCGCGTATGCCGCATAGGCGAAGCTTACCAACGCGGCCGTTGCCGCCAGCGAAAGCGCCGCGAAGCCGGCGGAGAGCCCGCTGCGAAGCACCGCATCCGCCTTGAAGTACTGGAACGGCGAGGCAAACGCAAGCACTTCCAGTCGCTGCTCCATATCGATCGCCACCGAAAGCATAAACGTCGCAATCATAACGCCCGCGGATATGGCGGCGGCTCGATTCGGTCGCCGGCTCGCCGCCGCGACCGCGGCCCCGACTCCCGCAAACAAGAGCTGAACGAGCAGCATCCCGGCCATCAAAGCGGCCATGTCCCGTACCGCTTCGCCCCCCTCGGGATAGGAGAGCGCGACAACGGCGGACGAGGCCAGCATAACCAAGTTGAACAGAACGATTTGCGCGAGGCCCGCCAGCAGCTTGTACGTGAGCACGGCGGTGCGCGATATCGGCTTGGTCAGCAAAAACTCGGCGGTGCCGTCCCGTTCCTCCTTCGCCACAATGCCCGATCCCAGCATCGCGGCGTGAACCGCCCCCATGAGGACCAAATACAGATACAACATGCCGTAGTAGCCGGTCAACGTCGATACGTCCAGCTCCCCGACGCCCATAACCGCCTGCAGCGCCTTGGGCATGCCGGCCAGCAGCTCGTTCATGGCGCCGCCCGTCTCCGACATCCCTGCATATTTGCCCATGCCTGCCGCAACCATCGCGATGATTCCGACAAGCCATCCTAACATGGATTTGCGGCAAGCCTTCATTTCTCTCCAAAATACGTTCATCCCCGTCCTCCTCCACGATTCTTTAGCCGACATAAACATCCCTTGTAACGTAGCGCCAATACGCAAACGCCGTACAAAGGAGCGCAACGGCCCCGCCCAGCGCCAAATACTCCGGCTCGTAGCCATGGCGGGCGATCGTGTAGGCCCGGTCAAAATAATACAAAGGCGTCAGCGCCCGCATGGCTCCGTCGCCGGCGCTTGAGGCGATCATGCCCAGCGCAAAAAATCCGAATACCCCTCCGAGCGACACCGGCAGCACCGATTTCATTCGCGGAAACAGCATGGCGGCGGCAAGACCCAGCGACAAAAAGATCAATTGGATAAGCAGCAGCGAGAACGAAATGAGATAAAACGCGGCCGCGTCGAACGGTTCGGTGCGAACGGCTTGGGCCATCCCTCCGGCGGCGGCCATGTAAACGGCGTTCGTCGAGACGAGAACGGTCAGCGCAGCCAATATTTTGGATAGGGCAACGCTCCCTCTGGAAACCGGCTTAACCAGCAAAAAATCGGCCGTTTTCTCCCTCGTTTCTTTGGACAGGATGGACGCTCCGAGATGCATCGCCTGAATGGCGCCGCATAAGGACACATACAAAAAAATATAAGAATAAAAGCCGACCAGGGAAGCGATCGAATCCAGCTCGACGCCGAACGCCTTCAGCATTTCCTCCGGCATGGTCGACAGCATTACCCGCAGCGCCTCCGCTTCCTTGGCAAACGACGGGTACATTGCCAGCATGGCGGCGGCAATCGCCGACAACGCCAGCGTCCAGCCGGAAGCGGCTTTCCTGCACCATTTCAGCTCATGCCGATACACATTCATCAGCTTAACGCCTCCTTATCCTTACCGCCCGGCTTTAAGCGCCCCCGGAACGGCCGTTGACGTAATAGTGCATAAAGATTTCTTCCAAATCGGGCTCTTCCACCCACAAATTGACGAGGTCCGTCTCCGCCAGCCTCCGCACGATTTCGTTGACATTGCCTTTAAACAGGAAGCTGGCGATGCGGCCGTCCTCCTTCCACTCTGTCAAGCCATCCGTCTCGAAGCGCTCCCTCTCCGCCCGTCCGGCAACCTCGATTTTCACCCTTTTGTACGTGTTTTCTTTCAGCACGCTAATTTTTTCAAGCGCAACCAAGCGTCCCTCCTTGATGATCGCCACCCGCCCGCACAACCGCTGCACCTCGCTGAGAATATGCGAAGAGAACAGAATCGTCGCGCCGTTCCGGTTTTCTTGTTCCAACAGTTCAAAAAATCGCTGCTGCATCAGCGGGTCGAGACCGCTCGTCGGCTCGTCCAGTATGATCAGCTTGGGCTCATGGAGCAGACACTGCACGATGCCGACCTTCTTTTTGTTGCCGAGCGACAAGTCTTCGATCTTCCGCTCCAAATCCAGCTCCATCGCCTCCGCCAGCTCCAGCATGCGGCGGCCGCAATCTTTGTTGTAAAAGCTGGCCGAATAGCGCAGCAGCTCCTTGACCTTCATTTGGCCGTAATAAAAAACTTCAGCAGGCAAATAGCCGATCTCTCGTTTGATTTCGGGGCCGTGCTTCATACAATCCTTGCCGAATATCGATGCGCTTCCTGCCGTCGGCTTGATCAACCCCAGCATCGCACGGATCGTCGTCGATTTGCCGGCGCCGTTCGGGCCGATAAATCCGAATATTTCGCCCCGCTCAACCGTGAAGCTCAAATTGTCGATCCCTCTCGCCTTGCCGTACGTCTTCGTCAGCCCCTTCAATTCGATCGCATGCCCGCTCATTCCGTCTCCTCCTTGTACATCGTCAACCGAAGCATCTCCATATACCGGTCGAATTCCTCCATCAGCAGCGGGATGTCCAGCTCGGCTCCCACCGCCGCCGCCCGTTTCCGCATTTGTTCTCCCAATCCTTCCAGCGTCCACAAAATAACGTTCATCGCCCGGTCGGCGTCAACCCCTTCCCTGAACTTGGATTTGTCGACATTGCCGAACATCGTGCCGTATTCGCTCATCATAAGCCTCTTGCTGCGTTCGTCCATCTCCGCTTTCACTTCGGGGGACGTTTCCAGATAGACGCTTTCCAGAAACCGAAACAAATCGGGATAATCGCCCATAATGGCCAGCTTTATCCCGGCAAGCTGCCGCAGCTTCACGAATACGTCCCTTTCCGACGTATTGACCGAGCTTCGGATTTCGTCCATGATTCGATCGACGCTGTAGTCGAACAAATAAAAATAAAGCGCTTTTTTGCTTGTAAAATAATGAAAAAGCAATCCTTTGGAGATGTCCGCCTCCTTGGCGATGCTGTTGGTCGATGCGGCCTCGTAGCCTTTGCCCGCAAATTCCTTTAATGACGCGTTCAGGATGCGGCCGCGTTTTCCTTCGTCGATGGCAAGAAATTTTTCGTACATCGTGAGCCCTTTCTTTTTTTGATCTCCTTGTTGACCAGGGTGGTCAATTCAATTATGCCTCAATTTGACCAGTCTGGTCAATTCCATTATGGCTCATTTTGACCAGTCTGGTCAATGGTATGGCATAAAGAAAACCGCGCATTCTCGCAGAGCTCGTCTCTGCGCCGAATACGCGGTTTTTGCCTCTGAAGAACATCGAAGCGGCGGTCAGCGCCGGATTTCGGCAGCCTCGCCCAAGCCGGCGAAATGCCGCTTCAAACGGCTCGCCAGCTCGTCATCGGACAACGGGTTGCGGTGGGTATTTTCCAAATAAATATATTTCTCCGTTTCCGGCATCAAAAATTGCTTGTACCACAAAAAGAAGTCCGGACTGTCGCCGTGCATGCGAATGAACCTTCTCAACGTATCCACGTTATGGACCGTGCTTTCGATATTCGTCAGCCAATCCGCCCGGTAGAAGCGTTCCCACTTGCCATGCTCCGCGTCCCGCAAGACGTCAAGCCCCCGCCGGTAACTCCAGAGCGATTCGGAAGCGAGGACGAAAGCTTGCGGATACCGCTTCTCGCGATAGGCTTCGTAAGCGCGGCACAGCCAATAAAGGCCTTCGCAGCCGGACAAATGGAGCTCGCCGTGAAACCGGAGGTGATCCGCCGCCCGGCGCGCGTCGTCCGGGCCGAGCTTTGCGATCGTATCGTCGCATCGCTGGACCCACGCCCCCCACGTCTCGATTCCTCGCGCCAGCCGATCCTCGATGCGCTTGACCTGTTCCGGGAACGGCGCGTCTCCCGCGGCCCAGAACAAGCGGGAATCCGGCCTTTCGCCTTGCCCCGTCAGCCAATGCCCGATCATCATTCGCGCCGGATGATGATAATATTCGTCGCCGGCCCAATCGTCGGCATGCGGCCCGTACGGCACCGCCGCTTCGGCGTAACTGCAGTACAGCTCCTCCAGCTCTGCATGGGAGTCGGAATAATACGCGCGAACGAATCGCTTCAAATGCTCGTTCACGTCGATGCCGCCCGCATTCCACAGTTCCCGGATCACGTCCAGCGTATAGACGTGCGGACGGATGTTGCCGCAATTCAGCAGTAAATATTCGTCCGCGCCGGCCGCAAACGCCGCCTCGAGTTCCTCCTTCAGGAAAGAAGCCGGTCCAGGGAACATCGTCAGATGGTTGGAAGCCTGCAAATCGTGGAACGTGACATGGTAATAAATGCCGTGCCTCCCGCCGTCGCCGGCTGACGGCAGCGAAGGAACCCGCAAATTTTGATTGCCGTGCCGCCGGGAAACCATTTTGCCGTATCCGTTGTCGGCCCATACCTTGATGACATCGCCCGGCAGGTCGATGTATCCCCCCTTGTACAGCTCGGCGATTTCGCCGTACAACGCCACGCTGCACACCGGTTCGCGTACGGCTCGACGGATCATATCGTATTGCTTCCGAATGACGCGGCCGATCAACGCGCCCCGCTTCTCCGGCGTATCGAAAGCGGGATCCTGCTCCCAGAAAGGCTGGTCCCCCTGACCCCGAAAGGACAGCACCCAGACGGCGGCGCTGTTCTTCTGCCGTTCGATCGCTCCCTCCCACAGCGCTTCAAACAACTCCGGATGCTCCCGATAGCTTGCCTGCCTGCCGGGATAAGCGCGCAAAAACATCTCCGCGCCCAACGGCTCGGCGTGATGATGCGTGATCAGCAGCCCCATTTCGGACGCGAGCTCGTAATGGATGCCGTGCCGCGGCAAATCGGTGCCGGGAATGACCATATTGCCGCCGCAGCGCAGCAGCGCTTCGAATACCGGCTCCCACACTTCGCGCGAAGGAGGATACGGTTCTTTCCAGCCGATCAGGCATACTTCGTCGTTAACGAACCATCCCCGGTAACGCACCTTCGGCGCAGGGGCATCGTAATCGAAGCGCGGAATGCCGACCGCCTCCCTTCGGATCGGCGGACGATCCGCCCAAAACCAAAACGGCTCGACGCCCAGAAACATTTTGCTGAACTCCAGAATGCCGTATACGAGACCGAGGTCGTCATGACCGACAATGCTGACGCCATCATTCGCTCCTTGCGTTTGAAAGCGAAAGCCGAAAGCTTCGGGACGCCGGCTTAGACGATCCCGCTCTTCGGCATAACGAATTTGCACCTCCGCACCCTCGCCCGGTCCTTCTATCAGGTCCGGCCTCACGCCCAACACCGCTTCAAAGTCTCGAAGCAGCATTCGAAGCGCATGCCGCACCGGCGAAGCCGGCGCTGCGGGAGCTTGAATGCGAACCCGCCCCTTCAATTGCACCGTTTCACATAATGGTTGACTCATGACTCGCCTCCTCCCCACTTTAAACTACGATTCGGCGTCCACGCGCCGCTTTCCTTCTCGCCCGTGTTTTCGCCGCACGCCGGCTCCTTACGCCCATGTTTTCGCCGTGCACCGGCTCTTCACGCCCGGATTTTCGCCGCACGCCGGTTCTTCACACCCGTGTTTCATACGCGCCGCCAGTTCCTTACGCCCAAGTCTCCTTCCACATCGCCAGATCCCTTTTCGTGTGCAATATTCCGTCAAACAACAACCGATTCCCACTGCCTCCGGACTTCCTCACACACCGTCGAATCTCTTCAAGCCCAAGCTTCCTCGCCCGCGCCAATCTCACCCTTACACTCCCCGGTCAACCGACAAATTGTACTCTGGAGCGATCGATTCCGGAGCACGGGTATTTTAACGGTCATAGATGCAGCTTAGAAAGCAATAAACAATAAACCCTCTGCTCTAACGGTCATGCGAGAAGCTTAAAGCCAAAAAAAGCGGCTTAGCATGCTCAAAATACTGTCTAAGGTGCTCGCATGACCGTTAAAACAAATCATTTGCAGTTGTAGCTCTCTAAGCATCACTGGTGTCCGTTATAGAAGAAGCCGAAGCAAGTTCCCTTGATTCCTCGCACCACCTTAAATCCCGGCGCATACTCGTTTTGGAGCACACTTCATTCTTCATTCAGTTCCGCCTCAATTGCGAACCGCCTATTTAAGTCCTCACGAATTCAATCGAGATTTCAAATCGCTTCACTGCCGGCCCCTCGCCCCCTCGAAGCCGGCAAAAAGCGAAGCGGGACCAGAGTCTCCCCCCAATCCCGCTTCGCCCTCTCTCACCCGCGCCTGCGCTATCCAATGACCAGCCTGCCGGCTTGCACATCGAACAACCCGCGCCTGCGCTATCCTATGGCCAGCTTGCCGGCTTGCACATCGAACAACCCGCGCCTGCGCTATCGAATGGCCAGCTTGCTGGCTTGCACGACGGACAGCCACCGCTCCGCAATCAAATGATGCCCGGCGGCGGTCGGATGAACGCCGTCCCACAGCCAGTAAGCGGCAGCCGCCCGTTCGCACGCCTGGTCGAACGCATCCTGAAGCGGTACATGCACCGCGCCGAACTCTTCGGCCAGCTGCTTCACGATCCGCTGGTATTCCGCTATGCGCTCCCGCCACAGCGCCCGCTTCTCCTTCACCGGGCCGACCTCGAGCACAAACGGCTCGCACAATACCAGCCCGGCGGCGGGAAGCATTTCCTTCGTCTCCGCGAGCAGATGCCTGTAAGCCCGCTCGAACCGGTCCGTCGCCCCTTCGGGCGTCCCGTCCACGATCCGCCACGCATCGTTGACGCCGATCAGGATGCTCAGCACATCCGGCCGAATGTTCAACGCGTCCTCGTTCCACCGCGCGTACAAGTCGGATACGCGGTTGCCGCTGATCCCTTTGTTGACGAACGCGGGGCGCCTTTCCGCCAGCTCGCACCCGAGCCGGGCGGCAATAATGTACGGGTAGCCATGTCCCAAAATATGATTCAAATCGTCGTTGCGCCCGCGATTTCCGTCGGTAATGGAATCGCCTTGAAACAATACTTTCATCGATCGTTGTTCCATGCTGACCTCCCGTCATTGTGACAAGCGGCGGATTTCATATCGCCTTGAACCCATCATACGACCAGGCTGTCCGAATGTAAATAATAGGTTATCAGCAGAAGCCGGAGAGCCGGAGCGATTCGCCCCCGGCTCTTCTCGCAATGCTTCGATTACAAATCCCGCCTCAGCGCGCGCAGCACATCCACCCGGGTGGCCCGCTTCGCCGGACGATAGCCCGACAGTACCGCCACCCCAAGAGCGATGACGCAGGACAGCACGGCCAAGTAAGGCGGAATGACCGAGAAGCGGAATTCCGCCGGAAGCTTCTCTTCCATCAGCGCGGTAATCAGCAGCGGCAAGCCGGCGTTGACGGCGGCGGAAATGGCGTAGGACACCGCCGTGCCGATCAAGGCGCCGAGCAGGCCGATCATCCCGCTCTCCAGCAGGAAGATCCGGCGAATAACGGAAGGTCTCGCCCCGATCGCTTTCATAATGCCAATATCCCCGGCCCGTTCTGTCACCGCCATCGTCATTGTATTGAAAATGCCGATGGAAGCGATGAGCACGGCAATCGTGCCAACGAATACCAGGCCGATCTTCATAATCAGAAACATGACGTTCACTTGCTTCAGTTCGTCCGCGATGGAATAGTTGTAGTACCCGTCCTCGCGCAGCTTCTCCGAAATGCCTTTGACTTCCTGAGCGGTCTTGGCAATGACGTTGACTCGATTGTAGCTTCGCTCCTCTTCCGGCTTCGGCATTTCGCTCATCGCTTGCTCGATCTGCTCCGCCGTCGGCTCCTTATCGAAATAAGGAAGCTCTCCGAATCGCGTGCCCGTAATCGCTTCGATCCGTTTCAGAACCCCTTCGCCGACATAAATGTTTTTGTCCCGTTCCCATTCCTTCGCCGGGATTGCCGCTACGCCGACTACGGTCGCTTCGACCGCCTTCGTCCGTTTCTCGCCGTTTTCATAATAAGCCACTTCAAACGCCATCTTCTCTCCCAGCCACTCCGACGCGTCGGGCAGCTCCTCCGGCCCCGGCGACACGATCTCTCCGTTCGCTCCCTCCACCGGAGGAAGCTCACGAATGTGATAACCAATGACGATCTCATCGTCCGCCTGCGGCGTCGAGCCCGCAGCCAGATCGAAGCCCGCCTCCTTCTCCGCCTCAAAATCCAACTGCAGGACGGAGTTGCTTCCCACCGGCTCGCCCTGAATCGACGGATTCATCCACTGCCCGATATAATTGCGGTAAGTGACGGCCTTCACGCCCGGCAACGATCGCATTTGCCGAAGATCCTCACCGGTCAGCTCCGACGTCTCGTGAACGTTCGTGTCTTTGCCATGCACTTCAATGGCGGTCACGAGCCGGTCCCCGACCATCTCGTCCACGATGCTGCGCTGCAGGCCGAAGCCGACGGAGGCCAGCACGATCAGAAACGCGCAGCCCATGGCCGTGGCCAGCACGGTCATAAACAGCCTGGTTTTGTTTTTCTTCATATTTTGCCGGACGAACCGGAATTGATCTCCCGTCCTCATATCGGCATCTCCTCCCTCCGCGGCGCCGCATTCGAGACGATGCGCCCGTCCTGAAGCCGAATCGTCCGATGGGCGATGGACGCCACCTGGTCGTCGTGTGTGATAATCACGAACGTTATGCCAAACTCATGGTTCAATTGCTTGATCATCGTCAGCAGCTGCTTCTCGTTCTCGCTGTCCAGACTGCCGGAAGGTTCGTCCGCAAGTACGATCGGCGGCTCCAGCACAAGAGCCCGGGCAACGGAGACGCGCTGCTGCTGGCCGCCGGACAATTCGCCCGGATAGTGCCCGGCATACGGCGCCAGTCCGACCTGCTCCATCAGAGCAAGCGCCTTGCGCTTTCTTTTTTTCTCCGGAATGCCCTGAAGCACCATCGGAAGCTCCACGTTCTCGTAGGCGGTCATGCTCGGGATCAGCTGAAAACTTTGAAAAATAAAGCCGTAATTGGCAAGGCGGAACGCCGCCCATTGGCTTTCGTCCAGCTTCGTCAGCTCGCGCCCCCGCACATGAATGCTGCCGGCCGTGGGCCGAATATATCCCGACATAATGTTCAGCAGCGTCGACTTGCCTGAGCCGCTCCTGCCTACAATCGAGACAATCTCGCTTTCCGCAATGCGCAAATCTATGTCGTGGAGGACGGGAACGACCCGCTCGCGCCCTTTCTTCCCGATTTCAAACCGATGGCTGATCCCTTTCAGCTCGATCATGCACCTGCACCCGCTTTCCATGCTTTTAGAATATACGGAACCGTTCTGCCCCATGGCGGTAACGGCCGCAATTCACAGTCTACCGGCCAAGGTGTAAAATAAATTAAAGAAAAGCTTAAGATTCGCTGTGCAAAACAATAAGTTTGCCCGCGGGATGCCGCATCCCGCATACTTTCCGCTCAGGAGGCGACCCCGCCATGCGATTGGACCGGCTGCTGTCCATTGTTATCTTGCTGCTTAACCGGGACATGATCCGGGCCAAGGAACTGGCCGAACGGTTCGAGGTGTCCGTTCGCACCGTTTATCGGGATATCGAGGCGATCAACCAGGCCGGCATTCCGATTGCGACCAGCCAAGGCATGAACGGAGGAATCCGTCTGGCCGAAGGCTACAAGCTGGACCGCAGTCTGCTGACGAACGACGAGCTCGCCGCCGTCGTGTCGGCTCTGCGCAGCGTCTCGACCGCCTACGATCAGCCGAAGCACGAGCTGCTGGCCGAAAAATTCGGCAGCATCGTCCCCGCGTTCCAAGCGGCCGAATTTCATCACAAGGCCGGCCAGGTGCTTGTCGATCTTTCGCCTTGGAACAGGAGGAGATCGCTGGAAAGCAAGCTTGAACGGATCAAATCGGCCATGCAAGACGGCGTTGCGATCAGCTTTGTGTACGCCAGCGCCAAGGGCGAGCTGTCCGAACGGATCGCCGAGCCGCATCGGCTCATTATGAAAGGACGGCAATGGTATCTGCAGGCTTATTGCCGGACCAGGGAGCAATTTCGGCTGTTCAAGCTGCTGCGCATGAAGGATCTGGCGCTGCTGGACGAAACGTTTGAGCGGCGGGAAATGCCGTCCGAGGCCAGGATCGGACAAGAATGGTTCGAGCAGGAACGCTTGACCCGGGTAAAGCTTCGATTTGGCGGGGAGGTCCGGCATATGGCGGAGGAGTGGTTCGGCATCGAGGAGCTGCTGCCGCAGAAGGACGGAACGTGGATCGCCGAGGCGAACTTTCCCGAGGATGAATGGCTGTACGGCTTTCTGCTCAGCTTCGGCCCCTCCCTTGAGGTGTTGTCGCCGGAGCACCTGCGCATCGTCATCGCGGACCGCGCCGCCCGCATCGCCGACATCTACCGCCGCAGCCAGCCTTGACCAAAGCCGGCCTGCGGACAGAGCTTGCGCTACTGTTTCTGTCCCAACATTAATCCAAACGATGATAGGAACCTGACAATCCGTTGTCAGGTTCCTTCGTTTATACTGCTGTTATCACCCAGGAAGGAAGTTGATAGGATGAACCATCCCCATCGTCAAGCATCTAACGAGAGACAATGGCTGATGCCGATTCGGTTCGAGCGGCTGCCGTCGTTTACCGTTGCCGGTCTGCAGACGGTAACGAGCAATGCGGAGGAAATGTCCGGGCAAGGCCGGATCGGTCGGTTATGGGAACAGTTCGGCGAGCTCGGACTATTTCGAAATCCCCCCGACGGAGCGGCAGACGACGGCAAAACTTACGGCTGTTACTTCGGTTATGAAAGCGGCGACGCCGGCTCCTATACCGTAATGGCAGGCCTGCAATGGCGAAGCGGCGCCGTGCTTCCGCCCGGATTCGATTCCGTTGCGATTCCGTCCGCCGATTATGCCGTCTTTGAAACGGAATGCGGTCCGCTGCGGCAAGTCGTGGGACAGGCGTGGGAGGACATCTGGCACTGGTCCCGGCAGCCGGGCAACAGCCGGGCGTTTACCGGCGATTTCGAAGTGTACGACGAACGTTGCGCCGACCCCGAGCGGGCCGTCGTTCAAATCTATATCGCCGTGAAATAGGCGCCTCGCTTAACGCACAAAGGCTGCCCCGGCCAAAGCTTCTTGAAAAGCCTGGGTCTGGACAGCCTTTATGAACGGAGAGTGCGCATTTCAGCGCCTGAAATCCGCTATTCCGGAGACGCGACCGGCACGCTTCTGACGTTCGAGCCCCCTTGCCCCGCGGCGCCCATCAGTTCCTTGTCGACCGATGAAAGCGTATATTCGTCGGCAAACGCGTTTTTCGGCTCCTCCAGCATAATCGCGCAGCAGAGGAAGCTGACGACCGCCCCGCCGGCCAGGACGAAGAAAAATTGCTGAGGCGTAACAAAAGTGAGAATCGTCAGGTAAGTCAGAGCGCCTACGTTGCCGTACGCCCCCGCCATACCGGCCACTTGCCCCGTAATCCGCTTTTTGATCATCGGAATGATCGCGAAGGTCGAACCTTCGGCGCCTTGCACGAACATCGAGGTCAGAATGGTAATCGCCACGGCCACGCCGATCGGGAAACCTTCCGTCATGAAGCCCATGCTCAGGAAACCGAGCGTAATGCCGCCCATGTAGATGAGCATGACCCTTTTCCGGCTTTTGAGCCTGTCGGACAAATATCCTCCGAGCGGACGGGCGAACAGGTTCACGAAAGCGAAGGAAGAGGCGATAATGCCCGCCGCCGTCGGCGAAAGCGCAAACGTGTTCTGGAAAAACATCGGCAGCATCGAGACGACCGCCAGCTCGGCGCCGAAGTTGGCGAAATAAGTCGTGTTCAGAGCGGCTACGCTTTTGAATTTATAACGGTCGTCTTCCGGCACGCCGCGCTTCAGAATCGGAACGTTCACTTGCAAAATGCGAATCAGTTGATAGATCAGCACCAGTCCGAGCACCGCGTAGATGACGGTCGAAACCGCGGAAGGCAGCAGGTCGAATCCGTCGATGCGCCAAGTGAGCAGCGCCAGCACGCCGACCAGCGGAACGGTCCACAGCATGAGCTGAACCAGGTCACCCCAGCTGCTCACTTCCATCGCCGCCGATTTTTTCGGCTTAAAATACGTTTTATTTTCCGGAGTGTCCTTGACCAGCGCGTAATAAATGAAGCCGTATATGAGACAAATCAGGCCGGTCAGCGCCAGCGCGTAACGCCACCCATTGTCTCCGCCGATGACCGACAAAGCGACCCAAGGAAGCGTCATCGCGGCGAAAGCGGATCCGAAGTTGCCCCATCCCGCATAAAACCCTTCCGCAAAACCGACCGACTTGGGAGGGAACCACTCCGACACCATCCGGATGCCGATGACGAAGCCCGCGCCGATGGCACTGAGCACAAGCCTCGATATGGCAAGCTGGGCCCAGCTGTTCCCGAACGCGAAGACGAAAGCCGGGATCGACATCGTGACAAGCAAAATGCTGAATACTTTGCGCGGACCGAACCGGTCCAGCAGGCTCCCGATGACGATGCGCGCCGGCACGGTCAGCGCCACGTTCAGCAAGCCGAGAACGGCGATATGCTTCGAGGTCAGCCAGCCCATCTCCTCCATCATGGTCGTGGCCATCGGCGCCATGTTGAACCAGGTGACGAACGTAATAAAAAAGGCGATCATCGTCAAATGCAACACTTTGATGCTTTCGTTTTTTACTCTGAACAAATCTGCTACTTTCATTCCCCAATCCCTCCAATATGCGTTTTTTCTCTGGTGCCGCCAATTAGAACAAAAAACCCTGCACGGACGGGAAACAAGTGACGCCGCATCCGGCATCTTTCGTTCCTCATCTCATGCAGGGCTTCATTGCCCGCACCCTGATCGACAGCATTGTCAACAGGGGGTTTCACTTTTGCGTAATATTACCTAACATAAATATTCGAGTTTGACTTGGTGTTATGGACCTCTGCGTTAGGATTATGTCTTTATTGTATTCATTTTCACGCCGAAATCAATACTTTTTTCTGGATTGGGGTGAAAAATGTTCGTAAATGTCGCTTATGTGTTAATAAACATTACATAAGTTGAGCGAAAAAAGGGGCATCGCCCCCACCTATAGTCGAACGCGCGACACGTCGCTGCTCGCCGACTAACCGGCAGCCGAATCCCCCGCCTTCATTTGCTTGCTTCTCAATTGACCGCAGGCGGCATCGATGTCCGTTCCGTGCTCCAGCCGGACGCTGCAGCTGATGCCTTGCTTTTTCAATACGTCGTAGAACGTCCGGATCGCATCCTGCTCGCTTCTCTGGTATTGGCTGTGCTCATCGACCGGATTGTACGGGATGAGGTTAACGATAGCCAGACTGCTTCTATCCCGCAGCAGCTCCGCCAGCTCCAGCGCGTGCTCGGGCCGGTCGTTAACGTCCCGCAGCAAAATATATTCGATCGTCACCCGGCGGCGCGTCTTGTCCAAATAATAATCGATCGCGTCCATCAGCTTGGCGATCGGGATGGCGCGGTTGATCTTCATAATGCGCGTCCGAAGCTCGTCGTTCGGCGCATGCAGCGACACCGCCAGATTGACGCCGAGGTCGCTGTCCGCAAACGTCTTGATCTTGCCGGCCAGGCCGCTGGTCGATACCGTCATATGGCGCGGTCCGATTGCCAGCCCCTTGTGATCCTTCACAATGCGGATAAAATCGGACATGTTGTCGTAGTTGTCGAACGGCTCGCCGATGCCCATCACGACGATATGGCTGACTCTTTCGTCCCGGCCCTCTCCGTCGAGATAACGCTGCACGTTCACGATCTGCTCGACGATTTCACCGGCGGACAGATCGCGGCTTTTGGCCAAAAGCCCGCTGGCGCAAAAGCTGCAGCCAATATTGCAGCCGACCTGGGTCGTTACGCACACCGAAAGACCGAACTTGTGGCGCATCAGCACCGTCTCGATCAAGTTGCCGTCCCGCAGCCGGAATAAAAACTTTACTGTACCGTCGACCGACTGCTGCTTCGTATGCTCTTCCATCGTCCCGATAACAAAACGCTCTCCCAGCAGCTCGCGGCACGACTCGTGCAAGCCGTCCATCGCCTCGAACGACGATGCGCGGTTTCGGTAAAGCTGCTCCCATACCTGGGAGGCGCGGGACTTCTTCTGACCGTTATCCTCCAGCCAGGATGCCAAGATATCCTGCGTTAATCCGTATATGGACGGTTTGTTTGTACTCATGGGGTTACGAACCTTCTTTCAAGCCTGTATGCTTGCTATTGTCCCAAAAATAACGGCCAAACACAAGGGCACCCGCCGCCGGCCGGAGCGATTATTGCGCCGCGATGCCAAGAAGCTGCCGGATCGCAGTCCGACTATTGGCCGCTTCCTCCGGAGGCGCTCTCCAGCTCAAGCCGCTGCGCTTTCGTCAAGCCTTTGACTACCAGCTCGTAGGAATGGCCGATCATCCATTGCAGCTCCGAGTCCGGGACGGTCCCGTCGGCGGTAACCGTATTCCAATGTTTTTTGTTCAAATGATAGCCCGGCTTGACCGCCTCGTGCTCCATTCGAAGCAGCTCGGCCATATGGGGGTCGCACTTCAGCGAAATGTTGGCTATCCCGCCGTTCTCGCCGATCAGAGCGAACATCTTGCCGCCGACCTTCACGACGAGCGGTTCCGGGCCGAACGGATAATCCTCCCGCGCCCCGGCGCAGGTCAGGCAATGCCGCGCAAGCTCCGCTTTGCTTCGCATAAATTCACGCTCCTTGAGAGAAAATCATTACCCTAGTCCGGTAAATAAAAACAGACCGCCCGCACCGCCATATCGCAATAGGCGCGGACAGTCCGACGTTGCAGTCGCAATTAGTCGCGGCTCGCCAGCTTCGCCAGCAAACGCAAGATTTCGATATACAGCCATACGAGCGTCACCATCAGCCCGAAGGCGCCGTACCACTCCATATATTTGGGAGCGCCTTGCTCCGAGCCTTGCTCGATGAAGTCGAAGTCCAGCACCAGATTCAGCGCGGCGATCGCCACAATGGCCAGGGAGATCAGAATGCCGATCCAGCTGTTGGAGTGGAGATAAGGTACCTCCAGACCGAAGAAGCCCAGCACGAAACTGGCGAGATAGACGAGCGCAATGCCTGCCGTCGCCGCGAAGACGCCGAGCCTGAAGTTGCGGGTAGCCTTGATCAGCTTCGTCTTATAGGCGATCAACAGCGCCAAAAATACGCAAGTCGTCAGCAGTGCCGCTTGCAGCGTAATGCCGTCGTACAACGATTCGTAGCGGGCGGACAAAGCGCCCAGGAACAAGCCTTCGCAAGCCGCATAGACCGGCACGAGAAACGGAGCCGTCTTCGGCACGAAGCTGACAATAAGCGCCAGCACGAAGCCTGCGATCGCTCCCCCGATAGCGTAACCCATAATGCCGGAAGGGTTCGAATCGTACGAGGACCACGCCCAGAAAGCGCCGCCAAGCAAAATCGCCAGCGTAATAAACGCTTTGTTGACCGTTCCTTCCAGCGTCATGACGTTCTGGGAGGAATGGCCCGTTCTTTCAAACGTATTGTCTCTTAATGTTGGATTGCCGCTGCGTCCTATCAAGCAATGATCACCTCTACTGTTAAATTATACCCATTCTATCATATTGTCTTTCACTTATCATTATAACCTGTAGAAAAGAATAGGCGGAAGAGCCTTCGTACGGTTAGCAAAAAACTGTTGACAACATAGGCTTCGGCATTTAAAATTTGCAAGTGATGATCCTGAGAATCATTTTCAATTGAATGAACGCTTATAAGAGCGATACATTAAAGGAGAGAACTGCGAAGATGAAAAAACTGCTTATTCCTGTCCTGCTGATCATGGCGCTCGCCCTGGCGGCTTGCGGCACTAACGCCGGCAACGGCAATCCTTCGGGCGGCCAGGCGAATGAAGGCTCCGGCGGTGCGGCAAACGGCAGCGCCGGCGGCGGTGCGGCTTCCGGCGTTATCGTCGTCTACGAATCCGAGAACGGCCCGGTCGAGGTGCCGGCCGACCCTCAGCGCGTCATCGTGCTCAGCTCGTTTGCGGGCAACGTCATGCAGTTGGGCGTCAATCTGGTCGGCGTCGATTCCTGGTCCAAAATGAACCCGCGTTTCGACGACAAGCTGAAGGACGTCGCCGAAGTGTCGGACGAAAGCCTCGAAACGATTATCGAGCTGGAGCCGGATCTCATTATCGGCCTGTCCAGCATCAAGAACGTCGACAAGCTGAAGGATATTGCGCCGACCGTTACGTTTACTTACGGCAAAGTGGATTACTTGACGCAGCATATCGAGATCGGCAAGCTTCTGAACAAGGAACAGGAAGCCAGAGCTTGGGTAGACGACTTCAAGCAACGAGCGCAGCAAGCGGGCGAAGACATTAAAGCGAAGCTGGGCGAGGACATGACGATCTCGGTAATCGAGAGCTGGGATAAGCAGCTGTACGTCTACGGCGACAACTGGGGCCGCGGCACGGAAATCTTGTATCAGGAAATGAAGCTGGGCATGCCGCAAGCCGTCAAGGACTCGGCGCTGAAAGCCGGCTGGCATGCCTTGTCTCTGGAAATGCTGCCGGACTTTGCGGGCGACTATATGGTCATCAGCAAGCTGAACGGCGGCGACAACTCCTTCCAGGAGACCGACACATACAAAAATATTCCGGCCGTCCAAAACGGCCGGGTCATCGAAGTAAACGGCAACGAATTTTATTTCAACGATCCGCTGACGCTGGAGCTTCAGCTGGAAACGTTCAAACAAGCTTTGCTGGGCGAATAAAAAAGGAATGAGGATAGCCAATGATCAAAACGTTGCGCCGCCTCCCGTTCGGCCTTAAGCTTGCCGGCAGCTTGATTGTGTGCGCCGTTCTGTTCGTCGTGTCCCTGGTGCTGGGAGCGAGAGGAACGACGCTGCTCGATGTGTGGCTGGCTGTCGCCTCCGATGCCGTCAACAATGAAATTCTCGCCATCCGCGAGCTGCGCTTGCCGCGCGAGACCGGCGCCGCCGTCGTCGGCGCGGCGCTTGGCGTTGCCGGCGCCGTCATGCAGGGCGTGACCCGCAATCCGCTGGCCGATCCCGGCTTGATCGGACTGAGCGCGGGAGCGAACGCCGGCCTCGCCGTCGCGATCGCCTTCATACCTGGCTTGAACTATATCGGCATTATGGCGGCCTGCTTTATGGGAGCGGCCGCCGGCGCCAGCCTGGTCATCATTTTGAGCTCGGCCCGCAAGGGAAGCCTGTCCCCGCTTCGCATCGTGCTTGCCGGAGCGGCCGTTTCCGCTTTCTTGACCGCCGTGACGGAAGGCATCGGCATTCTGTTCAATATATCGAAGTCCGTAAATATGTGGACCGCCGGCGGTTTAATGGGGACGACATGGAAGCAGCTGCTGTACATAACCCCCGTCATTGCGGCCGGCATTCTGGTCGCCGTCCTGTTGTCCAGGCAGCTGACCATTCTGAGCTTGAGCGAGGAAGTCGCCGTCGGGTTGGGGCAAAAGCTTGTCCGGATCAAAGCCGTTCTGTTCGTCGTCGTCATCTTTCTGACGGGCGCCGCCGTCGCGCTGGTGGGCAACATGGCGTTCATAGGGCTGATGATTCCGCATATGGTGCGCAGCTTCGCAGGCACGGATTACCGGTTCATCCTGCCGCTGTCGGCCGTATCCGGAGCAGCCTTCATGCTGCTGGCCGATACGCTCGGCCGCACGATCAACGCGCCGTACGAGACGCCGGTAGCCGCCATCGTCGCCATCATCGGCTTGCCGTTCTTCCTGCTGGTCGTTCATAAAGGAGGCAAGACGATCTCATGATCCAACGTTCCTTGATTCGCAAACAGCTGACGATCGTGTTCACCGTGCTCATTTTGACGATAATCACGATCATGATCGGCCTCGGCCTCGGGAAGGCGTCCCTATCGTTCGACAGACTCCTGCCCGTCCTGTTGGGAGACGGCTCGGCCAAGGAAAATATGGTGCTGTTCTCCATCCGGATGCCTCGCATCGCCATCGTGCTGCTGGCCGGCATGGCGCTTGCGCTCTCGGGCTCCATCTTGCAGGGCATTACGCGCAACGATCTCGCCGACCCCGGCATCATCGGCATCAATTCCGGCGCAGGCGTCGCCATCGCGGCCTTTTTTCTGTTTTATCCGATCGAACCGGGCTCCTTCGTCTATATGCTTCCACTCGCGGCCTTTATCGGCGCCGTAGCGACGGCGGGCTTGATCTATTTGTTTTCCTTCCGCCGCCAGGAAGGGTTGAATCCGATTCGGCTGGTGCTGATCGGCGTCGGCTTCTCGATGGCGCTGTCCGGATTGATGATCATCATCATTTCGTCGGCGGATCGCGCCAAGGTTGAATTTATCGCGAAGTGGATCGCCGGCAACGTCTGGGGCACAGACTGGGAATTCGTCTGGGCGTTGTTGCCTTGGCTCGTCGTTCTCATTCCTTATACACTTTACAAAGCGATCCGGCTGAATTTGCTCGGCCTCAGCGAACAGGTCGCCATCGGCGTCGGGCTGCCCGTGGAGCGCGAACGCGTCAAGCTGCTGCTGGCCGCCGTCGCGCTGGCCGCCGCAGCCGTCTCCGTAACGGGCGGCATCGCCTTTATCGGACTGATGGCGCCGCATATCGCCAAGGCGCTTGTCGGGCCGCGCAATCAGCTGTTCCTCCCGATCGCGATCCTGATCGGCGGCTGGCTGCTGCTGGCCGCGGACACGTTGGGACGCAATCTGGTCAATCCGGACGGTTTGCCCGCCGGCATCGTCGTTTCGCTGATTGGCGTGCCGTATTTCGCTTATTTGCTGCTGAAGAAGCCGTGACGGCGAAAGCGCAAGGACGATCGCTTCGCCGTGCCGCGCTGGCGTGGTCCCTAACGAGGACGCCCCCAGTGCCGACCGTGCCTCTTCGGCGGAATTAAGCTATTCGCAGCCGCATCCATACGCTGTTAACGGCAAAAGACCGGATGACCCCGGTCTTTTGCGTTTGTCGACACTATAATGCCTGCATATCCTTTCCAATCGCAAATAGGCCCGCAAACTTATACCATAGAACGAAGATTAATCCTGAGACGGTTCCTCCATCTCCAATTGCCGCTTCAGCGCCGCGAGCTTGTTGTCCCAGAACATATCGAAATAAGAGAGCCAGTCTTTCAGCTCCAGAAGCGCATCCGGCTGCAGCCGATAGCGGGTTTCGCGTCCGGCCTTCACGGAGGCGACGACTCCGGCTTCCCGAAGAATGCGCAGATGCTTGGACACAGCCGTGCGGCTGATCGCAAACTGGTCGCTGATCACCGTTACCGGCATCTCCTTCCCCGCCAGCAGCTGCATAATGCGGCGGCGCGTAGGATCGGCCACCGCCTGATACACGTCGTATTGTTGCGGCGCCGCTCCCATCAGCTTTCCACCGCTTCGCGCAGCTTGATGCCGACAATATTGTCCCAGCCTCCGTTCATGCGATCCCGGATGACGGCAGGATGCTGGCCCGAGGCCGGCACGACGTCGCCCATCTCGTTCCAGCCCGAATGGGTAAGCTTGAACGCGGTTTTCCCGCCTCCCAGGTCCTCCAGCTCAAACGTGACGATCCAGCCGTCTTCCCCCCAGGAGAAGGTCAGGCGGCGCGGCGGCTCAAGCTCCAGCACCTTGCACGGCGTATCGCCGTACGGCGTTTTCAACGTAAACGTATGATGGAGTTCCCGCTTGAAATCGTTCGGCATAAACCACGAAGCGATTCCTTCCGCTGTCGTCACCGTCTCCCATACTTTCTCGATCGATGCTTGAAACTCGGCTTTTTTGACAATATCTTGAATGGACAACTTCAACACTCCCCGTCATGTCGTGAATACCCTTGCTGAATGAAGCGTCAATCGTCAGGCTGTCCTTGACGACTTCGCTCTATACATGAAACCAAAAGGTTTCGCTTTTGCGATTATATGACACCTGAAGGTTTCGCGTCAAGCCGCTCACCTCCACGGTCTGGACCAACAGCGGAGCGCGGACTGGACTCGAGGCCCGGGAATCCGCACCCTGCATCGTGTAAACTATAGAATGAAAGATACGATTTGGAGGAAGCTGCGAATGGACGTTGAAACGATCCGTTATATCGAGGAAACGAGAAGGCGCCTGGCGAAGTGGGAACGGGAGCTCCTGAAGCCGCCGGGCATGTTTCAGAACATGTCCGGGGCGGTTCAAGCGAGAATTAACCGGATCATTCCCGAGAAGGTGCATGAGACGATCACTTCGACCGTCAAAGGCATCGTGCATACCGCTCTCTTCACCGCGGAATATACGCCGAGGCACGAACCGGCCAATGGAATGACGTTAAGGGACAGCGATGAAAGAGGCGAGGAGCTGCGGTCGTTTTACAAAAAGCTGGCTTCCGCCGAAGGAGCCGGGACGGGGGCCGGCGGCCTGCTGCTCGGCCTCGCCGACTTTCCGATTCTGATCGGCATCAAGATGAAATTTCTGTTCGAGCTTGCGCATGCTTACGGGTATTCCACAAAGGACATGCGCGAGCGGCTGTTTATTTTGCATGTGTTTCAGTTGGCCTTCTCGGCTCCGGACAAGAAGGCTGCGCTGCTTCGCACCGTCAAGCACTGGGAGGAAGAAATGGCACGCCTCCCTTCCGGACCGATGCTTGCCGATCAAGTGGATTGGAGAGAGCTGCAGCAACAATACCGGGATACGATCGATTTTCGCAAAATGCTTCAGCTCATCCCCGGCATCGGCGCCGTCGTCGGCGCCTGGGCCAATTACAACCTGCTGGACGAATTGGGCGAGACGGGCATGAATGCCTACCGGATCAGACGGCTGGGCGGCAGCACGTCCGATTATGGGGAGCCGCCCTATTATTGAGCGCCGGCGCGGTTGCCGCTGCAGGCTCGCGGTCCGCTACGCCATAGAGCTTATAAACTCGTCCATGTCGCGGCTTGCTTTGCGCTGATTGCATTCATGGCAAGCGCAGACGCAATTGACCGGCGTCGTATGCCCGCCTTTGGAGCGGGGCAGCACATGGTCGATTGTGTCTCCGTATTGTCCGCAAAATCGGCAGGTGTAATTGTCGCGGCTCAAGATCAGCTTGCGAAATTCCTTGTTGCTGTACAAGCGGCGAATGGTGGAGCGGCTGACGACGACGGCCGCCTTCTCGCGAACGAGAACTTGCGCCAGCTCCAGCTCGACTTCCTGATACCAGCGGCGGCCGGAGTCGGTTTTGCCGCGCATGCGGATAAGCCCCTGGCGGGTCGGCTTCAACGCCGAGGCGTCCGTCGGGTCGAGCTTGTCCCGCCTCGGCGGAAGAGAATCCGCTTGGGGGACTGCAGTACGGGCGCCGGTTCCCGGCTTCCTTCTTCGCTTACGCGGCCGCTTCGTCCTGGGCGGAGCGTCCGCAGCAGGCGCAGAGACGGGAGCCGCCTCTTCCGTCGGCGCCGGCGGCGCAGAAGGTTCCGGCGGCAATGTCTGTACAGACGGCTTAGCCACTTTGGCGGCGGCCGGCATCTCTCGGCCGGGGACAGGCGTTATGCTTCGGCAAGAGCGGCAAGTGCCTCTTCGGCTGCCTTGCTTCGCTCTCCGACCCGTTCGGCGCAAAAACTCCGTCAACGGCTTCAGCTGCCCGCATTGCGCGCATCGTTTGACGTTTTCCGGGTTGGATTTATCGGAATTATGCATATCGTATACGATCCTTAGGTTAGTAGTTTTGGAATGCCGTCCTTGGCAACGGCTCCATAGCAAGAGTATAGCATACATAAGGCGGCCAGGCATGAGGCGCTTCAGATCGGCCTGCGGCTGCACGGCTGAATAATATTTGGAAAATATGCCTAATCTAACGTTGTCTTTATAAGTTGACCAGAGAATCGCACGAATGAAGCGGAATGAGGAAGTCGATTCCTCATGCAACGAACTTGCGTGCAGAATATCACTAGTTCAACATTCAGGTCCCATATAACAAGGAGGCCGCCGCAACATGGAATTGGATTGGATATGGAAATTCGCCCTCTTGGTCGTCGCGGGCATGATCCTGCTGCGCATAGCCGGGCGCAAGTCGATCTCCCAGATGAGCGTAGCGACAACCGTCATCATGATTTCGATCGGCACGACGATCGTACAGCCGATCGCCAATCATGAAACATGGAAAGCGATCGGATCCGCCGCGATCTTTATCGCCGTATTGATTGTCGTCGAATATTTACAAGTAAAATGGAATCGCTTCGAGCAATGGATGAGCGGGAGCGCCAAGATTGTCATCCAGGACGGAATGGTTGTCCCCGACAGTCTCCGCAAGATACGGATGACCGCCGATCAACTGGAGCTTCGCCTGCGAAATGCCGGCATTTCCAGCATCGGAGATGTTCAACGGGCGACCATCGAGCCGAACGGACAGCTCGGCTACGAGCTGATGCGCCATGCCAAGCCCGTTACGATCGGCGAGCTTGAACGGATGCTCGGCTTGATGCCGCCGGGAGTGCCGGCGTCTCCTTCCGGCAATCTTTTTGAAGAAATACAAAGAAAGGGGCACGATCATTCGATCGACCCCAAACTCCAATAATCTGTTATCTCGGGGCGCCGTTGTCCCCTGGCGACGGCCGGTGCGGCGATTGTTAAGGCGAGCTCCCCTTATACTTGCCCATATTGATAATCGTCACGTCCACATCGATGCCGCCGATCGAATCTTCTTCCAAAAAAAACGGCCGCTCCCGCGACAATTCGCGAAACAACTTGGGATTATCGCGGTAGAGCGCTTCCTGCAAACGAAACGGGTCGCACCGCAGCTTTACGGCTTCACGGAAAGTCGTCTCGATTTCGTCGCGGATCACTTCAGCGGCCTTCTCCCGCATTCTATCCACCGACAGATCCTGCAGCAGCTCCGCTGCGGAGCCCTTGGTGCTCACCCGCAGCCGGAATCGCACCTCACCTCCGGCGTACACCGGACGTATCGACATCTTGGGACGATGAAAGATAATGACAGCGCCGGGCGGACCATCCAAAGGTATTTTCGTCGGAATTCTGTCCAAATTGCGCATCGACCACCGCATCCCTTTCAGCTGCATTAGCGACATCCAGTCGATCATTTTGTAATCCCGGAAAAAATAAAATCCCGACAGCGCAAACATAGGCCTGGGGGTCTTATCCTCCCGCCAATCGTTCGTGTCCAGATCGATAGAGGGCAAGACGCCCGTCTGCCCGGGTTCGTTCAGATTGGCAATGATGCGGTTGCCGGTCATGGGGACGACGAAAGAGTACGGCGAATTCATTTGCGTCTTATGGAACAGGATCGCATCGATCGGGGACATGTTGAGCATCGACTTCTGCGTCAAAATGTCCATCAGCGGCCGCTTCGTTCCGAAGACGAGGATGTTGTACCGGACTTCCCGGTAACGGTTGACGGCGCGGTACACCTCCTTAACGCCTTTGCGCATCACATTTTCGGACACGATAATCGCCTTGACATGACCCCAGAACATTCGCATCTGCGAGGTCCGGCTGACGTCGGTCAACGCTCCCGTTATCGTCTCGCCTTCGCCCTTGCCGATCCATACCGGAATTTCCTTGCCGATCTCAAGCCGTTCCGAACGGGCGATGTTGTCGAAATTGACGACCTGGGCATAGGCGATCCACTTGCCATCCCGATAATCGAAGCCGATCGAGGTGGCATACGCCATTTCTTGCACTTCCGGCGAACCGGAGCATCCGACGGTCAAGCATACAATCAGGAGGCCGCAGCCCGCGGCCCGCAGCCATCTCATGACCGATCCTCCTCCCCGGTCTTGTCCTTATCCGTATCCCTCAACACGCTCGGCCTTCTGGTCATCAGCCCCCACGGCGCTCTCAGGAAAGAATACAGCACATCTTTAATAATAAGCGGGGACAACGGCGCCAAATAGCCGACTCCGAACGAGCGCAAACTTCCCATATATGCGATCAGCAGCACGAAGCCGAGAATAACCCCGTACAAGCCGAAGAAGGACGCCATCAAAAAAAAGAACAGCCTGAAAATGCTTACCTGCGTGCTTAAGGTTTGATTGACCAGCGTCACGCCCGATACGGCGGTAATCGCTCCTACCACGACAACCGAAGGCGACACAAGGCCTGCTCGGATGGCCGCGTCGCCGATAATCAACCCTCCGATGGACGTGAGCGTTTGCCCGATGGCGCTGGGCAGGCGGACGCCCGCCTCCCGGAATATTTCCAGCAGCGTCAGCAGCAAAAACATTTCCATATGGGAAGACAGCGGAAGCCCGATCCGCGATACGGAGATGGTCGCCATCAGCCGAAACGGTATCTGGTCCTGATGGAAGGACATGAGCGCTACCCAGATCGCCGGCAGGAAAATGGACAAAAACAAGCTCAGCCCCCGAATAATTCTGGAAAACGAAACGTAAGCGTAATTAAAATGCACATCCTCGGGCGACTTCAAAATAAGCGATAACCCCGAGGGAGCGATCAGCACCATCGGAAGCCCGTCAATGATGAGAACGAACCGGCCGGCCAGCAAGCCGCTGACGGCAAAATCCGGCCGGCCCGTAAAGTCCATCGTCGGAAGCAGCTTCCATCCCGTGGAGTCGGACAGCAATTCCTCCAGTTGGTTGATGCTGATGACGCTGTCGATATCGATCCCTTTTAACCGCGTCCGGATTTCTTTCAAAACGTTCGGATTCAGAATGTCGGCAAAATAAAGCAGCGCGACGCGAGTCTTCGTTCTCCGTCCCAACGAATACGTTTCCACATGGAGCGACGGGCTTTTGAGCCGCTTTCGTATTAACGCGATATTGATCGTCAAATCCTCCACGAAGCCGTCGCGCGGCCCTTTGACCGATATTTCGGTATTCGATTCTTCGGGCTGCCGGACGGGCTTATCCGCCAAACTCAAGCTGTACAGGGCGCCGATCCCGATAAACAACATCAGAAGGTCGCCTTGAAACACCGTTTCGGAAATACGGTCGGCGGACTCTTCTCCAAGCGGCTTGACCGGCAATTTGCCCGACAGCCCTTCGCTTGGATCCAGGCGTCCGCCTTGACGCTCATAAAGTACGCTCAGCTCGGGCAGCACCGTTTTGCCGATTTCTTTCGTTCCGCACAATCCTTCCGCATAGACCAGCACGACATCCGTCTGACCTCCGTTCCCGAACTTGCAGGGCTGAACGACCACGTCCTCCGACCCGGCAAACAATTGCCGCAGCTCGTCCTCGGTCCACGGGCCTTCATTTTTCTCGAATTCCCGGGAGGAAGCCTGTCCGTTCGTCTGCCCGGCTTGCCGCCAATCGTCTTGCCGGTTCCTTGGTCGATTTAGCTGCCGTTTCAAGCCGATCCCTCCTTCGCCGGCGTTCTCTTCTCTTTGCCCCTGATCAGAGCCGCCAGCATCCATAATAACGACAAGGAGAGCAGCACCGTCAGCGATATCGGCATGTAATAGCGAGACATCCATAGGTAAAAGGAATATTCGTTGATCGAAACCATGCAAAGCAGCAAGTAGCTGGCCATCACCGCGAGGATGACGCCGTATCGGTATCGAGGCAGTCGGATCGACAGCAGTTCCACCAGCAAATAAACGGACAAACTGATGCGGATACAGGCACCCGAATGCCATTGAAAGATAGAAAGAAAATCGAGATGCTCGATAAATTGGCCAATCTGCACCAATCTCCATTGCTCATAGGGCGACGTCATTTGGTAGGCCGCCTCTGCCGGCCCGAATTCAGTAATCGCGCCGACGATCGGCCCCAGTGAAATGATGATGGAAAACAGGCCGTACAGAAGCAGCTGCCAGGCTTTCACCTTCGTTTTCAAATGATGCTGCATCACGATGAGCACCGCCAGCTCCACAAAGCCGGCCCCCGCGAACATGATGCCGGGCCATACCGGCTCCCAGCCGTGCTCCAGCATAGGCCTCAGCAGCGCATAATCCTTCATCGGCGAATTGAAGGCGCTGACGAATATGCCCAGTCCAACGACGATCGGAAGCAGGATGCCCGACACATTGGCAATGACCCGCAGTCCCCACAACGCCAGTATGGTGCAGATGCAGACGAGAAACAGGACAAGCCACAGCCGGGGCATCTCCGGCATATAGTTGGTGATGTGCCAGGTAACCGTATGCTCGACCGTCATGCCTCCGATCAAGTACAGCTGTAAGCATAGGGGAGCGATCAGCAGTCAGGCAAGCGCGGGCGACGCTTGTTTGCGCAGCCATTCCTTCCAATTGCGCTGTCCCGTCCTCTTCATCAACCAGTGCAGCATCATGATCCAAACTAAAAAAATCGCCCCCGCCGCCAGCACCGCAATCCAGGAGTCGCGGCCGGAAGCTTCCAATATCATCGGATTCACGATGACGTGGCTGGCCAGGCCATTCATCAGCGCCAACATCATAAACACTTGGACAAACGTTATTTTTGAAGCGTTGCCGTTCATATTCGTTCACATCCATCGATCGAGTCGCTCGGCGCGGCCTTAGTTTGTCCGTTGGCACGATTTGCTATGCGCCGTTGCCGTCCTTGCGCGCCTTGCGCAACAGGGTCGGAGCCTTGCGCATGCCGTCCTCGCTGCCTTCCCCAGCAGGCCGGGAGCCTTGCGCATGCCGTCCTTGCGCGCCTTGCGCAGCTAGCGGGGTGCCTTGCGCTTCGTTGTCCCCGTTCCGCGAGACTCTCCCGTTCCCGCAGCAAAAAAAACCTCCGGATCCGCAATATTTTGCGGACTCGGAGGTTTTGCGCTTTGGCCAATCATTTGATTTTCAGTTCGCCGTCATAGGAAGCGATAATGCCGTACAGATCCGGACGGCGGTCGCGGAAGATGCCCCATTCGATCCGCTGGATTTCCAGCTGATCCAGATCGAATTCGGCGGTCAGGACCGTCTCTTCCGTGCGGTCGGCTTCGGCGACCTTGTTGCCCTGCGGCCCCGCGATGAACGAAGAGCCGTAGAACGTAATGCTGGAATCTTCGTCCGACTCGACGCCGACGCGATTGGAGGCAATGACGGGGACGAGGTTGCAGGCCGCATGGCCGAGCATGCACATTTGCCAGTGATCCCTCGAGTCGATGGAGCCGTCCTGCGGCTCCGAGCCGATCGCCGTCGGGTAGAACAACAGCTCCGCTCCCATCAGCGCCATGCAGCGCGCCGCTTCCGGATACCACTGGTCCCAGCAAATGCCGACGCCAATTTTCGCATAACGCGTATTCCACACTTTGAAGCCCGTATCGCCGGGATTGAAATAAAACTTTTCTTCGTAGCCGGGACCGTCCGGAATATGGCTTTTGCGGTATTTGCCCAGCACCTCTCCGTCCGCGTCGATGACGGCCAGCGAGTTGTAGCGTGCGTTGTTCTTTTTCTCGTAAAAGCTGATCGGAAGCACAACCTGCAGTTCCTTCGCCAATTGGCGGAAATGGCTGACCGCCTTGTTCGTCTCCAGTTCGGTAGCGTAAATATAGTAATCCGACTTTTCCTTCTGGCAGAAGTACGGCGTCTCGAACAGTTCCTGCAACAAAATAATTTGGGCGCCCTGCGCCGCGGCCTTCCGGACAAGCGCATCCGCCTTGCGGATATTTTCCTCGATATCGTTCGAACAGCTCATTTGAGTGGCTGCCACTTTGACTTTTCTCATCTTATGCCTCCTTCTTTGTTTGCATCGTATCAATGGATGAACTGGGGCTTTACTATATCCGGATCGCTCTATCGTAACTTCCTAACGTTTCGATTAAGGACTCCGTGCTGCTGTGCCGCTGTCCTCTTCTGCGAGTCAATTTTTCGGGTATACTCGATCCGTTAAATGACATCCACCGGGTAGCTTTTGAACGATATATCGTTCATTTCAGCGCTACAGCACCGCCAAGCCCTTCCTTTTGAACGAAAAATCGTTCGATATATTTCTGCTTTACGCCCCGCGGACTGTCCTGCCTCGCATTCGACCGGCGTGAGCATTTCTACGCCCGACGGACAGTCCTTCTTCGCGTTGCGCCCGGCTGGGGCGTTTCTGCCTTTCGTCCGGCGGACAGCTTTGCCTCGCGTTACGCCCGGCGTGCGGGCATTTGCTGCGTCGTGCAATGGACGTTGCCGCCCTCGCGAATGATGGCCATGCCGTCTACCTTGCGAATTCTCCGGTCGGGGAACGCCCGGCGGAGCGTCTCTTCGGCCTTGCGGTCCGTTTCTTCCGCCGCGCCCCCGAATACCGGCAATATAATGCCGCCGTTCACGAAGTAGAAATTGAGATAGCTCAGCGTCAAGCGCCGGCCTTCATGGTCAAGCAATGGCGGCTGCTCGATCGGAATAATTTCGAGCTTGCGGCCGCGAGCATCCGTCGCCTCGCCCAAAATCCGCAAATTTTCCTGCGTAATTTCGTAATTGTCGTCCGACGGATCGTGGCATACCTGCAAAATCACCTTGCCCGGCGCCGCAAAGCAAGCGACGTTGTCGACATGGCCGTCCGTTTCGTCTCCGCTCAAGCCGCGCTTCAGCCAGATGATTTGGTCCGCGTTGACGTATTGCTTCACGTACTCCTCGATCTGCTCCCGGCTAAGCTCCGGGTTGCGGTTCGGATTGAGCAGGCATTCTTCCGTCGTCAGCAGCGTGCCTTCGCCGTCCGTATGGATCGACCCGCCCTCCATGACAAGAGGAGCGTCGAACCGCTTGATCCCCGCATGCTCCAACAATTGAGGAGCGACGTCGTCGTCCAAGTCCCACGGCGAATACTTTCCGCCCCATGCGTTAAAGCGCCAATTGACGCCGGCAAGCTCCCCTTCTTCGTTTCGAACGAAGGTCGGGCCGTTGTCCCTCAGCCAAGCGTCATTATGCCGAATCGGCAGGCAATCGACTTGCTCGTTGCCTGCAAACAGCGCGCTGACCCGCTCCAAATCGTCCGGATTGACAACGATCGTCACCGGCTCGAATTCGGCGATCGCACGGACAATTTCCGCATAGCCTTCCCCGCATACGCTCTCGTAATGCTCCGGATATACCATCGAATCCTGAACGGGCCAGGAAATAAACGTTCTTTCGTGCTCCGTCCATTCGGCGGGCATTGTATAATTCAAATCTTTCGGATTGTTTGTCATTTGGTCATCACTTCGCTTTCCTGTTCGTCGGGCGGCCGTCCGCTGGCGCCGCCGGTCTTGCAAGCCGCGTCCCTCGACGGGACTGCAGACCCTCCTAATCATATAACAAAAACAGCTCGCTCACAATTGCCGTACACCTGCCATTTTAGGCTTGGAACGACTTTTGTATTATACTTCTGTTAAGACCAAATACAGGAGTTGAACCGATGATGAAAGATGAGATCATCTCCCGCTTTATCGCCTATGCGAAGGTAGACACGCAGTCGGACGAAGGCAGCGGCACCTGCCCCTCCACCCCGGGACAGCTGACGCTGGCGCAAATGCTGGTCGACGAATTGAAGGCGATCGGCATGGAAGAAGTAACGCTTGACGCCTACGGCTACGTCATGGCCACGCTGCCGGCCAATACGGACAAGGAGGTGCCCGTGATCGGTTTTCTGGCCCATCTGGATACCGCGACCGACATGACGGGAGCCGGCGTCAATCCGCAAATTGTCGAGAGCTACGACGGAGGCGACATCGTGCTGAACAAAACGGGCGGCATCGTACTGTCGCCGCGAGATTTTCCCGAGCTCAGCCGTTACAAGGGCCAGACGCTGATTACGACCGACGGCACGACGTTGCTTGGAGCCGACGACAAAGCCGGCATCGCGGAAATTATGACCGCCATGCATGTGTTGATCCGGAATCCCGAGCTCAAGCACGGAAAAGTGCGGGTCGCCTTCACGCCCGACGAGGAAATCGGCAGAGGACCGCACCGCTTTGACGTCGAAGCCTTCGGCGCCGCTTATGCGTATACGATGGACGGCGGTCCGCTCGGCGAGCTGCAATATGAAAGCTTCAACGCCGCATCTGCGCGCATTGCAATCAAAGGAACGAACGTGCACCCCGGCACAGCCAAGGGCAAAATGATTCATGCCTCCAAGCTCGCCATGGAGCTGCACGGCCAATTGCCCGCAGCCGAAGCGCCGGAAATGACGGAAGGTTATGAAGGCTTCTATCATTTGACCTTCCTGCAAGGCGACGTCGAGAAGGCTCAGCTCCGGTACATTATCCGCGACTTTGACCGCGGCCGCTTCGAAGCCCGCAAAGCGGAGCTGGAGCGCATCGTGCAAAGCATGCGGGAGAAATACGGAGAGGACCGGATCGAGCTTGAGCTGAAGGACCAATATTACAACATGCGCGAGCGGATCGAGCCCGTGATGCATGTGGTGGACAACGCCCGGGAAGCGATGGAGAAGCTTGGCATCGCCCCCGTGATCCAGCCGATCCGCGGCGGTACGGACGGCTCCCAGCTGTCCTACATGGGATTGCCGACGCCGAATCTGTTCACCGGCGGGGAAAATTATCACGGACGTTACGAATACGTTTCGGTCGACACGATGGTGCTTGCGGTGAAGACAATCGTCGAAATCGTGCAGCTGTACGAGCAAAAAGCATAGCCGACTCTTTCGGTCCATACAAAGGGAGGAGAACGTCCGTTGATCACCATCGCGGAATTTGCGGCGCGCACCGGCTTGTCCGCGAGCGCGCTGCGCTTTTACGAAACCAAAGCGCTGCTCATTCCCGCAGAACGGCTGGAAAACGGTTACCGCCTTTATTCGGAGGAGCAAATTCATCGGGCCAAGCAGATCAACAGCCTTCGTCAGGCGGGCGTCGGCCTTGCCGACATCCGGCGGTTTGTCGAGGCGGACGCCGCCGTCAAGCAGCAGCTGCTCGACCGTTGGCGGCGGGAGGCGGAAGCGCGCATGCTGTCCGTTCAAATCGCCAATCAATACTTGAACGGCATTCGGCCGGACGGCGGCGGCAGCCTTCATCTCGTGAGATGGGAGGAGCCCGCCCTGTTCGTGTGGCAGCCCTTCCGGCTGAGCAAGCCGGTCACCGGTTACGCCCCGGTGCTGGAAGACGCCGCCGAGCGGCTGAAGGCTTGCCGCATGCGGGCGCAAGGACCCGCTTATATACGCGTGATCGAATCGCGAAGAGAGGAGCTGCTCCTTGAGGCGGGACATCCGGTTCATCCGTCCTCCGAACGGCAGAAGGACCGGTTGCCGCCGCAAGCTTATTTCGAGCCGATGCCGCCCGCTCTGTTCGTCTCGGTCGACAGCTCCTGGGAAGATTCGCATGTGTGCATGCGAACGATCCGTTTTTTGGACAAATTCGGCTTTAAGCCTGCGGGTAAGCGGCTGGAGCGTCATTTTCCGCCGTCTCCGCTGTACGAAATTATGATCCCCGTCGTCCATTCGCAAAGTACGCTTGACCTTCAACCAACTTGAAGCTTTATACTGATTAGGAATCTTTGCCACTACTTGATTGATGGAGGTATACGTATGAGCGCTCTTCGGCTGGACGATTTCGACGGCGGATTCATTATCGCCCCGTGGGACCGATTTAAAGAACTGGTGAACTGGTACAGCACTCATCTGGATTTGAAGGTAACGTATGAAGAGGATCATCCTGTCGAAAAGATGGCCACGCTTACATTTCCGGCTTTGGGAGCGATCCATGTCAAATCCGTCGAGTACGACCATCCGCATTTTGCCGCGGACTGGGGGCGCAACGGCAGTGCGCGCTTCTGCTTTACCGCACCGGACCTGGATGCAACCTTGGAGTATATGAAAGAACGGCAAATCGAAACGGCGGACATCGCCGCCACCGCCTTCGGACGGCGCTTCGATTTCTACGATCCCGTCGGCAACCGGCTGACCGCCGTCGAGCCCGGCGAAGGCACGGAGGAATTGCTCGCCAAGGCGCCGGACGCCCGATTCCCGTTCCAGAGCCTGCCCCGCTTCGCCGTGAGCCGTCTGGACGAAGCTGTCGATTGGTACGAACGAAATCTCGGAGGCAAGACGGAACGCATCAGCGAAGACGGCAAGTCGGCCGTGGTGGACATCTGCAGCGAGGGATGTCCGGTATTGCTGGAGACGGATGCTTCCGCAGCCGATAGAGGCCGCATCAACGCCGCCGCGCGTCCGTATTGGGTCATCCGGAAGAAGTCCGACTTTTTTCAGACGCATGAGAGGCTGAAGGAGCAAGGCTTCGAAGTAAGCGATATTGCCGGCAAACCGCAGTTTCTAGTCATGTTCCACCTGCACGACCCGTTCGGAAACCAAATCAACGTCTGGAGCTACGAGGATTGCTGACGGCTTGAGCGGCTTGTTTCAAAATTTGCAAAAACAAGGAGTGACGCGTGCCGTCACTCCTTCAGTTGTTGACAAACCCCCGTATTCGGGGCTTTGTCACTTAATGTTATGGTCGAAATTAAGAAAAACCGAGATAAACAAGCAAGTAGTTGGCTATCTTCTTTATGTTCTGGCGGATAGCAGTCATCAGCGCCCTCAGTATAGCAGTTCGTGCTTCTGCGGACATACTCAACTAAATTTATTTTAGGCTGGATACGTAATCGCGCAAAGTATGGCCGCCGGCTTCCTAGCACATTCCGTTTATTTCTTCGCTTGAGCTATTGGTTTCACAACGCCGCTTTCGACTCGGTCCCCACTTTTTCCTTGTCGCTCGACAAGAACCAGCCAACCGCCGCGATCAAGACGAGCACCACATAGAAGCTCACTTTCCAGCCTGTGGAATGGGCAAAATCGTGCGGAATCCATCCGACGGCATCATGCGACATCGTGTATACGGCGAGCTTGACGCCGACCCAGCCGACGATGGCGAAGGCGGCGATTTCCAGGCCCGGCTTGCGCTCCAGCAGCTTCACAAACAAAGTCGCCGCAAACCGCATAATGAGCAATCCGATAAATCCGCCCAGGAAGATGACGATAAAATGTCCGCCGTCCATGCCGCCGATATTCGGCAGCTTCGTCTCCGGCAGCGCCATCGCAAGAGCAACCGCCGCAAGAATCGAGTCGACGGCAAAGGCGATATCCGCCACTTCGACTTTAATGACTGTCGTCCAGAAGCCGGCTCCTTTTTTGGGCGCTGCCCCTTCGGCTTCTTCCTTTGGTTTGTCCGCCTGTTTCTTGATCAGCGTTTTGCGGAAAATATGATTCAGTGCGATAAACAGGAGATACAGCGCTCCGATCGCTTGCACCTGCCAGACGTCGACCAGAAACGAAATGGCGAACAATGAAGCAAACCGGAAGACGAACGCGCCCGCCAAACCGTAAAACAATGCCTTCTTTCGTTCCTTTTCCGGCAAATGCTTGACCATAATCGCCAGCACTAGCGCGTTGTCCGCCGCCAGCAGGCCTTCGAGCGCGATCAATACGAGCAGCACCCAACCATACTCCAACAATAGTGCAAAATCCATGTCGTTGCCCCCTCGAAAATTAAAATGTCGTTGCGTCGGTCTCGACATGCCGCCTTTTTCACGCAAAAAAGACCTTTGCCTACGTTTAAAGATAGGCAAAGGTCTCGCTAACAACTTTCGTTGCCAATAAAGCCGGAGAAGGAACTTCTCGTAATGACGACTTTATTGCGGCAGCTACTCCCCTTTGGAGAAGGCATCGCATATGAACCGGCCCGGCCGGCATGTCAGACTTGCAGTTCTAACCCTGTTTTACGCAACTTTCCGATGAGGGTTTCGTTTTTTCAAAAAAAAATTTGGGCGCACGCCTGTTCAACGGACTTGGTTGCTCAGTTTTAGCGTTTCCATGACGCTGACCCGCTCGCCCGTCTGTTCGTGATAGAGCCATTTGTCCTTCACGTGATCGATAAACAGGATGCCGTTCAGATGATCGATTTCATGCTGAATGCAGCGGGCCAAATAACCTTCGGCCTCCAGCAAGCGCTTCTCTCCGTCGCGGTTCATCGTGCTTACCGTCACCCGATGCGCCCGCTTCACCCGGCCGTAGTAGCCCGGAAAGGACAGACAGGCTTCGGTGCCGTCCTGTTCGCCGCTCATCGCCGTCATTACCGGGTTGATCAACTCGATCAATCCGTCGCCGCAGTCCATGACGATCAGTCTCCGCAAATAACCGACCTGCGGAGCGGCCAGTCCGGCTCTTCCCTCGGCGGCATACAGCGTCTCTATCATATCGTCCAACACTTTGGACAGCTTCGGGCTTAGCGGAACTTCTGCGGGCTTGGCCCGCTTCCTTAAGATCGGGTCGCCAAAGGGGACAATCGTCTTCGTCGTCACCGGTCGCTACGCCCCCTTCTCTTCGCGCGGCGGCGTATGCACCCACAAGTCGCCCGGCGTACACTCCAGCGCCGTACACAGCGCATCGAGCGTGTCCGCCTTCATTTGGCGGGGCTGCTGCGTCAGCAATGCGCTGATCGAAGGCGCGGACAACCGGTAATTCGCTTTTTCCTTTAACAACTTGGCCAACGCCGCTCCGGTCCAAATGCCGCGTTGCGCCATCACCTGCCTCAGCATCCATTCGAGCATCGCCCATCGCCTCCATCTTTTTAGCCAAAACCTTAAATAATTAAATATTAACTTAATTTATTAGGCAATAACTAATATATCACGGTTTCAGGCAAAATATAACCCGAGAACATAAATACCCGGCGCGATGCTGCCGGGCCGGGCTCTCCAATATTTGATTGCCTATAACTCGAGAATCAGCTTGCGCTCTACTGCCGCTTGGCCAATTGATCCTGCGCCATCCGAATCAGCTCGCGCACCATGGGCCCGCCGATTCTGCCGCCGACGTGTCCGGCCGATTCCGTCGTCAGTTCGCCGTTATTCCCTTGCTGCAACGGCACGCCGATCTCCTTGGCCACCTCATATTTCACTTCGTCGGGACGATCCGGATCGACCGCGTAACCTTCCCGTTTCATCACATCCGCCTTAAAAGCCTGCATGCCGCGCGCCGCTTCGGGAACGGCGTACTTGCGGCGATTTCGTCTTCCCATCGTTCTGATCACTCCCGTATCGAGCTGGATAGTCGAAGCGCTACTCCTAACTTGCCCGAACGAGGTTATAAATCATACGCCCGAGTCCAAACTTCCGGCCGATTACAACCCCGAGGCCGGCTCCGCTTGCTTGCGCAGCAAACGGCCGAACAGCCCGTTGGGCTCTACGGCCAACTCGGCATACCGGCCTCTTTGGACGACAAGGCCCCGATCCAGCACGACAACCTGATCGGCGCTGCGGATCGTCGACAGCCGATGGGAGATGACAACGACGGCCATCCTTTCCTTCAGCCTCTCCAGCGTTTCCTGCACTTTCGCTTCCGTCACCGTGTCCAGCGCGCTGGTCGCTTCATCCAAGATAAGAACGGACGGATTGCGCAGCAGAGCCCGGGCGAGCACAAGCCTCTGCTTCTCGCCTCCCGACAGCCGGACGCCTCTGTCCCCGATTCGCGCATCGAGCCCGGCCGGCAACGATCGGACCAGCTCCGCGGCCGAAGCCGCCTCCAGCGCCTCCCACAACATGCCTTCGTTCGCGTCGGGCTCCAACAGCAGCAAATTGTCCCTGATCGTGCCGTAAAACAGGAATGGATCCTGCGGGACATAACTGACCGCTCTTCGCATCGAAAGCAGCAGCCCGTTCGCCAATGGCGCTCCGTCCACGGCAATATCGCCGCCCAGCGGCCGGTTCAGCCCCATCAGCATGTCGACCAGCGTGCTTTTGCCTGCGCCGGAAGGCCCGACAATTGCCGTCATTCCGCACGCCGGAATCCACACGCTGACGGAGGACAGCGCATCGGTTTCCTTGCCCGGATAGCGGAACGAGACGTTTTGAAATCGAATCCCTTCTTTCAGGCGAAGCGGCTCCGCATCCTCCCATTCGCCGCCGCTCCCCAGCTCTTGCGAGCGCAGACATTCCTTCCGCAAGGCGAGCAGCGCTTCAAAGGAGGGAACGAGCACCGCCAAGCTTTCCAGCTTGGATTGAATACGGGAGACAATCGGCCACAGCCGGGAAAAAATCGTCACGATCAGCAGCAGCTGCGCCGGCTGCGACTCGAATAAACGAATAAGCGCGTATACGCCGAACGCCAATGCGACAGCCGACACGACATTATATAGAAACTGGGAGTTCAATCGCAGCTTCGTCTGCTCCAGCGTATTGCGCTCCGCCTGTTCACATAGCTCGTTCATCCACCGCGCTCGGGCAGCCTCCAACGTGTTGCCTTTAATTTCTTTCATGCCCGCCAGATCATCCGTAATTCGGGCGATATATTGCTTAGAAATTTCCTGATTCTCCTTCCCGAAATCCTTCGATCTTCGCGTATAGACGCGGGAACAAAAGAGCAGCAGCGCGCCGGAAGCCATTATAAACAGCGTAATGGCCGGAGACAGCAGCAACGCGAGCGACAGATGGACAGCCGCCGTCATGAGAGAAGAGACGAACTGGAAATACATGCTCAGCCCTCTTTTGACGTTGGCGACTTCGGAAGTCATCATTTTGACCAGATCCGATTTGCGGTTTGCCAGAAAAAACGCCCAATTCGATCGGAGCAAGCGACGATAGGTGTCCTCCCGCAAATGCCGGACATAGCCAAGCTGGAGCTGTTTGTTGACGATTGCCGCCTTGCGTCCGATCCAGCCCTGCGCCGCGATAATAAGCACGTATCCGGCCAGAATGACGGGAAGACCCCATCGCTGCGGGAGCTGCCCGAACAGATTCATCAGCGAAGAGACATAAGGAATGCCGCTTAAATCCAGCTGCAAGCCCGTCATGCTGAGAAGCGGCAAGATCAGCACGATGCCGAACGACTGCAGCAGGCCGATGCCGAACAACAGCGCCGCGTTCAGCATAAGCGCGCTTCCTCCGAAACGGTACAGCTCCCTGGCAAAATGAAAGATCGGCTTCATGCGTTCATCCCCTCAGTTCCCCCTGTCCATCACCAGGGACGCCAATTCGGGAGCCGTAAAGGCGTCTGCAGGACGCTCCAGCCTCCACATATGCGCCGAACGGGCTATGCCGGAAGCTTCCGTAAAGTGCCACTCCTGCAGCCCCAGCGGCGGAACAAGCGCCCGATTGAACGTATGCCGCAGCAGCGCCTTCAATTGCAGCGCTTTCGACTGCTCCTGCACCGAAGGCTCCGTCCCGGCGGCCGATTTGACCAGCTCGAACATCCCGCCAAGCGGAAGCGGCTTCCGGCAGAGCTGCCGGACCGGTACCGCATACTTTTGCCGATGGGGCTCTTTCGGATCCGCTTTTTCCGCCGATTTCCCCCTCTTGTACAACGGATGAAGACGGCCGCTGTCCATGCCGAGCGCTTGCACGCTTTCCTCCCACAGCAGCTGCTCGGGCAGCGCCGGCATGACGAAGGCTCCGTCTTCGGCACAGGAGATGGGAACGATATCGTCGCTCAAAAATTCGCATCCAAGATCGAGCAGCGCCTTGGCCAAAGTGGACTTTCCCGCGCCGGAGCTGCCGATGATGACATACGCTTTGCCGTTCATGACGAAGGCCGTGCCGTGAATCGGCAGCACCTTCCGCTGCAGCAGCAGCGCCGATATGCCGTAACCGTCCAGATACAGGCGAATCCGGTCCAGGTCTGGCTCGCCGACAGGGGATACGGTAATTTTCCGGCCGTTTTGCACATAATAGACCGCCGTTTCCGCTATGCGAAACAGGACATCGTTTCCTTTCACCAAATATTTGTCTTCGGATTCGGCAGACCATTCGGCCCACAATTCGTCCAGGCTGCCATATTCGATGACGATGTCGGATTCCGGCGCATGGCCTGTCTCCTCCGGCTCCCGGCTCAGCATCGGAATTTCGCTCGCGATTCGCAAGCCAAATGCATGGTAACGGTACAGGTTCTGGCGTATCATCCCGAATAGCCCCCTTCTCAACGTTCGTCATAAAGAACCGTTTGACCGAACCAAACAAGCCCCAATTCCATAGGCGATGGAATAAGGGCTGGACTTGCCTGCTTTCGCCGTGCGGCGGCGCTTTAGCTGCCGAAGCCGACGCTGCTCGATCCGCTGGAATCCGAAGGATTGGAATCGCTGCCGGAACCGCCTCTTCCGCCTCCGCGGCCTTTTTTCATCGTCATGCCCACATCGAGCACTTCCAATTGCGGGTTGCTCCATTGCTTTTTGTCCATTTGCTTCACCTCCCGTTTACGAAAGATACGATCATCTTAACGCTTCACGAAGCATCTGAATCCAAAAGAGATCGGCTGTTCTTTATAAAGAACAACTTTACTAAATCTTAATCTGTTCTTAACTATCTGTCAATCGAAATCGGTTTCAGCTGCAAGAGCAGCAATGCCCCGGTGGCGATCATCGATCCGCCCGTATCCGACCGTATCCGCTCGTCCAGGACCAGAAACAGGAACGCCTTGCGGTCGATGCGGCGAAGCTCCTTTATGGGTACCCTGATAAGAACGAGTTACGCACAACCACCGCTCTTTCCTCGAATGTTAGTTGTTGCGATGCCAAATTTCACTTACTAATATTGATAAACTATAAAATATAGAGTAAAATGAAGCAAACAAGGGAGGCGAACGAAATGACTCATTCGGCCGCTATGGAAATCGGCATCAGCACGTTTTTGGAAGCGAATCCCTCGCCTGCGACAGGCAAAGCCGTCAGCCATCCGGAACGGCTCCGGCAGGCGGTAGAGGAAATCGTATTGGCCGATCAAGTCGGCCTCGACGTTTACGGCATCGGCGAACATCACCGCGCCGACTATGCGGGAACCGCCCCGGCCGTTGTCTTGGCGGCGGCGGCGTCCGTCACGAAACGAATCCGGCTCACAAGCGCCGTTACCGTCTTGTCCTCGGACGACCCGGTGCGCGTCTACGAGCAATTCGCCACGCTTGACGGGTTATCGGGCGGCCGCGCGGAAATTATGGCGGGAAGAGGCTCGTTCATCGAATCGTTTCCGCTGTTCGGTTACAGTTTAAACGATTACGATGAATTGTTCGAGGAAAAGCTGGAGCTGCTGCTTCGCATTCGCGAAACGGAAAGAGTAACCTGGCCCGGCGGCCATCGCCCCGCCATCGACAATCTTGGCGTATATCCAAGGGCGGTGCAGGAGCCGCTGCCGGTCTGGATCGCCAGCGGCGGCAATCCCGAGTCGGCCATTCGGGCCGGCACGCTGGGGCTTCCAGTCGTCTTCGCGATTATCGGGGGAATGCCGGAACGGTTCGCTCCGCTTGTCCATCTGTACAAGCAAGCGGCTGCGCAAGCCGGTCACGATCCGGCCAAGCTGCAAATCGCGACGCACTCACACGGCTTTGTCGGCGAAACGACCGAGCAGGCCGCCGAGCTGTTCTTCCCTCACAATCAGGCGCAGATGAACGTCATCGGCCGCGAACGAGGATGGCCGCCGCTGACGCGCGCCAACTACGACGCCTCCCGCGATCTGCGCGGCGCGCTGTACGTTGGCGACCCCGAGTATGTAGCGGAAAAGATTTTGTTGCTGCGCAAAAATTTGGGCGTCACCCGTTTCTTCCTGCATGTGGACGTAAGCACGATGCCGCATCGCGACGTGCTGCGCTCCATCGAGCTGCTCGGCACCAAAGTCGCGCCGATCGTGCGCAAGGAGCTTGAACGCCAAGGCTGAGCGGCGTCTCTCGCCGACCCGGTATGACCGGCGTGCTGGTTAAAGACACAACAAAAGGAGCCTTCCGTATGGAGGGCTCCCTTTGTTTCCCGAATATCACAGAACGTCGCAGACGCGCTTCCCGCATTAATTCGATTGCAGATGCTCGGCCAGGCGATCCCAGGTTTCCCGGATGCCTTGCTCCATTCCCATCTCCAGCACCTGCTGAAGCGCTTCTTCCGATTCGTAGCGTCCGATGCTGACCACTTTCGTCCGGGAACCGAGATCTTCGAAGATGATCGTCGACTCGGTCGCGGGCATCCCTTCCGCTTCGTTTCCTTCCGCATCCGAGAAATAATCGATATAGACGAATTTCTCCGGAGCGTCAATTTCCTGATAGACCGCCTTGCCCCACGATTCAAACCCGTAGAAGTCGCCTTGATTGCGATCGACGCATTTCATGCAGTAGTGCCACACTCCGCCCGGACGAAAATCCACGTTGCAGACGGTAACCTCCCAGCCGCGCGGGCCCCACCATTGCTTCAAATGCTCCGCTTCCGTAAACGCTTTGAATACCAGCTCCCGGGGCGCATCGAATACTCTCTCCAGTATAATTTCCTTGCCTTCCGCTCTTACGTCATTGCGTTTGCCATTGGGTTGCAGCCTCCTTGGTTTGATTGCTTAATCCTTCCGTTCCTCTTTCGACAACGCTTCTTTGCTCTGGAGCATCTTTAAGTATCGATCCAAGTTGTCATAACGTTCTTCCCATACCGCGCGGTATTGTTCCAGCCACCGGTCCAGTTCCCGGAACGGCTCCGGCCGCAGCCGATAGTTGCGGCGGTTGGCTTCGGCCTGCACCTCGACAAGCCCGGCCTCGAGCAGCACCTTCAAATGCTTCGAGGCTTGCGGCTGACGCAAGCCGGCCGTGTCGGCAATTTCCCCGACCGTCATCGGACCGTCCAGCAGCAGCTCCACAATATGCAGCCGGTTCGGCTCCGACAACGCGCTGAAAGTCGTCGTATCCATCATGTCGTTATCGGGTTGATGAAACATTGCGGTCCAAGGTTACGGCGCCGATCGTAGCAACGGGATTCATCCTATCCGCTCACCTCGTTTCATGCGTTCCTGCCGTAATCCTGAATTAAATATACCATATAGGGAATATTCCTGTAAAGGAATATTTAATCGAAATATTTATACGCATTGATAGCGCAAACAAGTATATGTCACAATAGGAGGCGAAGGTTCTTCAATAGACATTGCGCTAAATGATCAGCAGGAAGGAAGGAAGCGAAATGAAAACGATACAACTTGGTCCCGGCGTTATGGAGGTTCCTGCCGTTGCGGTAGGCTGCATGCGAATCAACTCGTTGAGCAAAACGGAAGCCGGGCGGTTTGTCCGCACCTCTCTGGAGCTCGGCGCCAACTTTTTCGACCATGCGGACATATACGGCGGAGGCGCTTGCGAAGAAATATTCGCCGAGGCGGCCGGGATGAACGACGACATCCGCGAGAAGCTTATCCTTCAATCGAAATGCGGCATTCGGAAAGGGATGTTCGACTTTTCCAAGGAACATATCCTTCAATCGGTAGACGGCATATTGCAAAGACTGCGCACCGACTACCTGGATATTTTGCTGCTGCACCGTCCCGATGCGCTCGTCGAGCCGGAGGAAGTGGCGGAAGCGTTCGACAAGCTGGAAAGCTCGGGCAAAGTCCGCCATTTCGGCGTTTCGAACCAAAATCCGATGCAAATTCAGTTGTTAAAAAAATATGTCAAGCAGCCGATCGTCGCCAACCAGCTGCAGCTCAGCATAACCAACGCCACGATGATCTCAAGCGGAATCAACGTCAATATGGAAAACGACGCCGCCGTCAATCGGGACGGGAGCGTGCTGGATTATTGCAGGCTGAACGATATAACAATCCAGCCTTGGTCGCCGTTCCAGTACGGCTTCTTCGAAGGCGTATTTCTGGGCAGCGACAAATTTCCCGAACTGAACCGCAAGATCGACGAAATTGCTGCCCATTACGGGGTCAGCAACACGACCATAGCGATCGCTTGGCTGCTGCGCCATCCCGCCAACATCCAGCCGGTGACCGGCACGATGAACATCGAACGGCTGCGGGACTGCTGCAAGGCTGCCGACATCCGTCTGACAAGGGAAGAATGGTACGACATCTACCGCGCGGCAGGCAATATTCTTCCTTAGAGTCAGGTTCTGCATAAACGCACGCTCATACATCATAAATAGAATTTCATCCCAAATAATCGCTTTTAAATCGGGTGAAGTTCTATTTTTTTGTTCAAAAATATATTGATAATATGAGAATGATCTCATATACTAGTTTTGTCGCTTCGTGTTGCATCAACCGGAACGACCGGCCGATCCTGCAAGGCAGGGTCGTTTTTTTAGGAGAGCGGGAAACCGCTTTACTTTCTAGGCCTGCCGGTTAGCCAGCCATGCCGGCAACGCTTGCGAACCCAGGCCTCGAAATAAAAAAGACCAGGATGGTGGATATGGTTACACAAAGAAATGTAGCGGTAGCAATTATTTTATCCTTAGTTACTTGCGGTATCTATGGAATTTATTGGTTTATAGTAATGACCAATGAAGTCGGCCGACTGAGCGGCGACTCCTCCTTTACGGGCGGCAAGCATTTTCTGCTGACACTCGTCACTTGCGGTATTTGGAGCATCGTATGGGCTTACCAAGTTGGTCAGCATGTAGCGGAAGCCCAACGCCAACGCGGTATGCAGGTTAGCGACAACGCCATCATTTATCTTGTGCTCAGCATCTTCGGCCTTGGCATTATCGTGTACGCACTGGTGCAATCCGATGTTAACAAGATGGCACAGCCTTAAGCGCTTTGCGCAAAGGAACCCCAAGCTCGCTTGGGGTTCCTTGATCGGCGCAGGCGGGTTGTTGTATTTGAAGGCATGGCTGCCGCTCACCAATCTCGGCATACCGTGCGTCTTTCACGAAGTGACCGGCTTATATTGTCCGGGCTGCGGCATGACCCGAGCCGCCCTGTCCGCATTTGAGCTCGATTTCGAGCAGGCTCTGCGCTTCAATGTATTGCCGGCCGTTCTTATTCCGCTGGGAATCGCCTACGCATGGGCGAACCGCAAGAAGCGCAAGCGCGCTTCCTATGTGCTGATCGGCGCCATGCTGGCGCTGACGCTGCTGTTCGGCGTGCTGCGAAATATTCCGCCTTTCGATTGGCTGGCGCCGACCGTCATCGGATAACGGGCCGCATCAGCTGTACTTAATATCCAACAGCTCGTATTCGATGATGCCCATCGGAGCGTTGACCGATATTTTATCTCCGGTTTTTTTGCCCATCAGCTCTTTGCCGAGCGGGCTTTCATACGATATTTTGTTGGCAGCGGCGTCCGCTTCGGCAGGACCGACAATTTGGTATTCCAGCTTTTCGTCAAACTCGATATCGCGAAGGAGCACTGTCGCTCCGACGCCGACCTCGCCCTGGCTCAAGCTGTCCGTGTCGACGACCTTGGCGATCTTCAGCATTCTCTCCAGCGCCAATATTCTCGTCTCCATAAACGCCTGGTCGTCCTTGGCGGAATGATATTCGCTGTTCTCCCTCAAGTCGCCGTAACTGATCGCCACCTTCAGGCGCTCGGCCAGCTCCCTGCGCTTTACGGTCTTCAGCTCGTGCAGCTCCTCCTCGATCTTGGCCAATCCTTCTTTCGTTACGATCAACTCTTCATTTGCCATCCCTGCGATCTCCTTTACAACATTCGTTATGAATATATATTCAGCCGTTCCGTGCGATCTATACCAAAAATTTACGGGAACAGGCCATCCGCCCGGATGGCCTGCCTATGTGGTGGACTAATCTTCGCTTTCCGGCCATGGGACCGCATCCGGCATATAACGGTAACGGGACAGGTCGATGCGTCCATCCGCGCCAATCGTGACCCCTTCCTCCCGCAGATTGGCCATTTGAAGAAAGCGGCCTTCGTCGTCCAGAATCGCAACTTCTCCCTTGGCGTTGACGACTCTGTGCCATGGAAGGCCGTACGGGATGCTCATGGCATGCAAAATCCGAACGACCTGCCTTGCTCCTCTCGCGCTTCCTGCCAGCTCCGCGATTTGACCGTACGTCATAACCCGGCCCGGGGGAATGCTCTTGATGATCCGGATGACCTTGCGGGTATAAGGCTGCATCGCGCCATCGGCTCCTTTCTTGCCGCCGCTAAACGACGATTCCCCGCTCCTGGAACACTTTGCGTACGGAGACCAATGCTCCGCAGGCTTTCGGGAACCCCGCATATCCGCCGCAATGCAGGACGATTTCGAGCAGCTCTTCCGGCGTCATGCCGACGTTCAGCGCCGCATGAACGTGCAAGGGCAGCTGCTCGGTCGCACCTTGCGTAATCAGAGACGTTATCGTCACGATTTCGCGCTGCTTCAAATCCAGCACGCCGCGCGAATACAGATCGCCGAAGCCGAAGGCGATCAGCGTATGGCCGAAATCGGGAAAAAATTCGCCCAATTGCTGCACCGTCCCGACGCCTTGTTCCCCCGCCATGGCGCGCAGCGTATCCAATCCGGCCTCGTATCGCTCCTTATTCGTTTGGCCCGGTTGCGTTTGATTCAAGCTCATGCGTGTCTCTCCCCTTATCCCCGCTTCATCGTCGGCGGAACTTCCGCGGGATCCATAATCATATCGATGACGCAGGTTTCCCCGCTTTGAAGCGCGTCCCGAATCGCCGCCCTCAGCGACTCGGCCGTCGCGCAGCGGTAGCCCCGCGCGCCAAGCGACTCGCCGAACCGCGCGCCGTCCAGAGGAACCTCGTAAGTCGTACCGACCGAGCGGCCCAAATGTTTGGACATCCCTTTATCCACCATGTCGATGGCGGCGTTGTTCGCCACAAAGAAAATAACCGGGGCGCCGCAGTTCACCGCCGTCGAAACCTCGGTTCCGTTCATGAACATGCAGCCGTCGCCCGTCAAGCAAGCGACCGGACGCTCCGGCGCGGCTAGCTTGGCGCCTACGGCGTAGCCGATCGCCCGTCCCATCGTGGCGTATACCTCTTCGAAATAAAACGTCCCCGGCTCGGCGATATCGTAATATTTGATCGCATAAAACGAATGGCTGCCGGCGTCTCCATACATCAGCGTATTGGCCGGAAGCTCCTCGCGCATGACGCGCATCGCCTCGCCTCCGCGAAGGAAGCCTGTCTGCGCCTCCGGAACGGTTGATGCCGCCGCCGCTTGGGCTTCGGCCGCCGCTGCGCTTTCAAGCCAGGCCGCCAAGCCGCCGGCCCGCTCCAACCGGGCGGGAGCCAGCTTGGCCAGCGCTTGCAAATTGCCGCGCAGATCGCCGAGCAGCGGCGTAGTCGCCACCGGCAAAGCCTTGCCGATAAACCGCGCCTCGAAGTCGAAATGCAGCACCTGCTTCGGGTACAGGGCCGGCGGCAAACCTGGAATTTCCAGATCGCTGAGCTGGCTGCCGGCCACAATCATCAGATCGATGCCTTCCTGTATGTAGCTGTCGGTCGCGGCATTGCCTCCGAGACCGTACGGTCCCAGATAAAGCGGATGATCGGAGCGGAACACGCCCTTGCCGCCCGGAGTCGTCGCGACCGGCAGCGACCACCGGGAAGCGAACTCTTCAATCTCGCGGTACCCTTGCTGCGCATGGAGCGCTCCTCCGGCCAGCAGCAGCGGCCGATTGGCGGCGGCCAGCAATTCGGCCGCCCGTTCCAAATTCGAAGCGAGGACCGCGGGACCTGCATCGGGCAGCGGAATATCGAAATCCGCAATCTCCTCCGACAACACATCGAGCGGAATGCACAGATGCACCGGTCCCTTCGTTCCCGAGAAAGCCTGCTCCACGGCATGCTCCAAATAACCTTTCAACAGCTCGCCCCGGTCGATCCGGGCGCTGAATTTCGTAACGGGCTCAAACATCTTGACCAGGTCGGTGCCGAACATGGTGCTGTCCTGGCCCAATACCTTGCCGATATCCTTAATGGGCGGAGAGCCTGTAATAAACAGGACGGGAAGCTGCGAGAACAGCGCCTGGCCCGCGGCCGTCAGCATATTGATGCCGCCGGGTCCCGCCGTCCCGATCGCCGCGCCGAGTCCTCCCCCCGCCATCGCATAACCGGCGGCCGCAAGTCCCGCTCCTCCCTCATGCTTGCTTAGAACGAACGTAATGCCCGCCTGGTCCATGTCGAGCACCAGAGGCGTAACCGGCTTGCCCGGAATTCCGAATACGTGGCTGACTCCCCAAGCGGACAGATGCTTGGCTAGAATTCGGCTGACACTTGGCATGAGTGAAACGTTCCCCCCTTCGTGTGATCAATACAGCTTTTTGATTCTGGCAATTAGATCAGCAAATGATTCCTCGAATTGTTCCGCCGGAATAGGAGGGCTAAAGTAATATCCTTGCACTTCGTTGCATTTCTGAACCTGAAGGAAGCGGAGCTGTTCCTTTTCCTCTACGCCCTCGGCCACAACTTCCAGATTCATGCTGTGGGCGATCGCGATAATGATGCTGACCAGATTCGTATCGTTTCCGTCCGCGTCCTTGCAGATGTCCCGAACAAAGCTCTGATCGATTTTCAGCCGGTTGATGGAGAAATTTTTCAAATAATTCAAGGAGCTGTAGCCTGTCCCGAAATCGTCCATGCTGATCTGGATGCCCAGCGAATGCAGCTTGCGCAGCATCGGAATGGCATGCTTGACGTTCATCGTCATCGTCTCGGTTATTTCCAGATCCAAATATTTAGGCTCCAGGCCGGTTTCGACCAGCACATCCTTTACGATGCCGACAAGCGCTTCGTCCAAAAATTCCTGCGAGGACAGATTGACGGATACGCGAAACGGCGGTAGTCCCTTGTCCTGCCACTTCTTGTTCTGCAGGCAAGCGGTGCGCAGCACCCACCGGTCGATCTTGTTAATCAGCCCCGTCTCCTCGGCGATCGGTATGAATTCGCCCGGCGACAGCAGCCCCTTCGTCGGATGCTGCCAGCGGACCAGCGCCTCGACGCCCTTCAGCTCGCCAGTCCGGATATCCACCTGCGGCTGATAGAACAGACGAAATTCCTCATTTTCGATCGCTTTGCGCAAAGAGCCTTCCAGCACGATTTTTTCCCGGGTCGAGATGTTCATGTCGGGGGTGTAGAGCGCGTACATATTCAGGCCCCGGCCTTTCGCATTGTACATCGCCGTATCCGCCGCAATCATGAGCGTCTCCAGATTGTGCCCGTCCTTCGGGTAGACCGAAATGCCGGCGCTTGCCGTCAGATGGAACTCATAGCCGTTCAGGCTGAACGGTTCCTTGAAAATATGAAGGATCGCCTTTACCCGCTCCAAAGCTTCTTCCTCGCTTCGAATGCGCGGAAAGGCAAACATAAATTCATCGCCTCCCATCCTAGCAACAAATTCGCCAGTGCCGATAACTTCCTGCAAACGGGTTGCGACCATAATTAGTAGCAAATCTCCGCTGGAATGGCCTAACGTATCGTTAATCATCTTGAAGCGGTCCAAATCGAGACAGACGATGGCGGCCTTGAAGCCTTGCGCCTGCGCCTGCTGCAGCAGCTGCGTTACGTTGTGCTTGTAATGCCGGCGGTTCGGAAGCTTCGTCAAGTCGTCGTGATTGGCGAGATAGTTGTATCTCTCCTCGGCCTTCACCCGGTCGGTAATGCTTCTGAATTGCCCGAAAGCGCCGAGCAGCTGCTTCTTCTCGTCAAAGAGCGGATAAGCGTCGAACAGGCAGACAAGCCGGTCTTCCGTCGCTCCCTGCTCAAAGGTCATTTGGACGTCCTCGAACGTCTTGCCGTTTTGCACCACCTCGTAAATATATTCGCCCATGGAGCCGAGATGCCGCACGTTCGTGCCAAGCATATCCTCCTTGGACTTTCCGGTAAACAACTCCGCGTATTGGTTGAACGTCGTAATTTCGCCTTCTCGATTCGTCAATATGATGCCGTTGCGGGCGTTGTCCATAATGATCTGGTTCAAAATGTTCAGCTTCCGGTTTTGCTTGCGGAGCAGCAGCTCCCTTTCGATGGAATCGACCGTCGTGGCCAGCATCGTGTTCATCATGGGGTTCTGAAACTCTTTGGCGGTCATAATGATGACGCTGCCAAGCAGATCGTTCACATCCGTATAATGAAAAGCGACGGCGTAGCAAGCCGTTCCGTGCAAATATTCATGGTAGTGGTCATCGCCGATCACCTGGACGGGCGATTGATTGTACTTGAGAGACAAGTTGACGACGTTCGTTCCCATGCTGTCTTCCGTGAACTGCACGCCTGGACGAATGCCGAGATCGTTGATCGTCTTTTTGATCGTTTCGTCGCCCATCATATGAAGGATGAACCCCTTGTCGTCGGATACGGACAACAAAATCGGCGTCCCTCTCAAGGAATGGAGAATCTTCTCCCCGAAGAAGCTGACCACCGACAAAATTTCGTCGTATTCCTCCCTGAGCTGGCTTAATTCGGCGGGCGACAAGATCGCATGGGGGAATGGAACCACCTTGGGATCCATGCCAATTTGCTCGCAATATTTGTTGGATTGCACGATAAAATCCGGTTTGTCCGTTATAATCACTATCAAGCCCCCAATTGCGGATGACCGTTTCGCAGGATGTGCTGCCTGTATAATAGATTGTATTCACACAAATATTGTAAACGATTTTAATAGGCTTGTCGACCGAAGGAATCCCGCTTCATGCATGATGGAAAGCCGCATGCCGAACGGGGAGCCGGCGGCGCAAAAAAACGCCGTCCTTGATAATGAAGGACGGCGGCGCCAGTGATAGACGGAGGTGACGAATTCATGATTCTTCATAAGGGAGAGGTGCTGTTCCGGCAAGGGGAAACCGGCCCCTTGTATTTGCTGAAGAGCGGGCTCCTGAAAATCATCCGCGTCCACGAGAACGGAGCGCAAACTTTGGTCAACATTATCGTCCCCGGCGAAATGATCCCTCATCATTCCTTGCTGTCTCCCAAGCCCTACTACGGCATGGCCGCGGCGCTCGTCACTTGCGAAGTCGAGACGCTGTCGCCCGAGGACTGGTACCGCTCGCTCGACGAGGACCCCGGACTGTGCCGTTCGGTCGCGCTGAAGCTTCAGGACAAGCTTCGAATGATGCAGCAGCGGATCGATCAGCTGACCGAAACGGAACCGGCCGTCAGGCTGCGGAAGCTGCAGGCGTGGTTTAACGCCTATATCGCCCCCGCCCGGCTGACGGACGTGCTGACGCAAGAGGAAATCGGGCAATTGATCGGCTTGCGCCGCGAAACGATCAACCGGCTGCTGAGAGCTCAGGACAAGGCCGAGACCGATTCCTCCAACGATGCCGCCGGACCGAAAAATTCATAATGCATATCCGCTGCCGGTACGTGCAGCGACTTCAACGCGCGATAGACCGATCTCATGAAAGGCGCCGGACCGCAGAAATAATACGCGGCCGGTTCATCCGGAAGGATATGCCGCAGCCAATCGGCATCTATGAATCCTTCCTTATGGAAGGAGCCTCGTCTGCGGTCGGTCTCCGACGGCTCGCTGTAGCACCAATGGGCTTCGGCTTGCGGATGGGCGCCGACGGCCGCCTCCGTTTCTTCCTTCAGCGCATGGACATCGCCGTTGCGGGCCGCATGAATGAAGATCACCCGGCGGTTCGGCTGCCGGCCGGCAATCGAATGAAGCATGCTGATCAGCGGCGTAAGTCCGACTCCTCCGCTGATCAGCACGGCCGGACGGGCATCCTGCAAATCGGCCGTGAAATCGCCCGCCGGTGCGGACAGCTGAAGCACGTCTCCTTCCCGCACATGCTCATGCAAATATCGGGATACTTTGCCGCCGTCGCGAGAATCCGTGCCGTCCTCCCGCTTGACGGTGATGCGGTAATACGGCTTGCCTGGCGCGTCGGACAAACTGTATTGCCGAATATGCGTGTAGGTCTCGCCGGGGAGACTGCATTTCACGCTGACGTATTGACCGGGCTCGAACGATGCGGCGGCCCCGCCGTCCGCAGGGACCAGATAAAAGGACGCGATGACGGAGCTTTCGCGCACCTTGCGCTCGACCCGGAACGGCCGGAAGCCGGACCAGCCTCCCTCCCGTTCCTCCGACTCCTTGTACATGCCGGCCTCGACCTCGATAAACACCTTTGCGATCGCGCCGTACGCTTCTCCCCAGGCCTCCAGGATGTCGTCCGTCGCCGCGTCGCCCAGCACCTCCTTGATCGCGGCCAGCAAATTGCGGCCCACGATCGGATATTGCTCCGCCGTCACGCCGAGGCTGCGGTGCTTATGGGCAATCTGGCGCACGGCGGGAGCAATCGCCTCGAGGCGGTCGATATTGGCCGCCGCCGCATAGATGGCATTGGCCAACGCCGCGGGCTGGCGTCCCTGCTTCTGATTCGCATGATTGAACAGATTCAGCAGCTCCGGATGGTTGGAGAACAACAGCTGATAGAACCGCTTCGTAATGGCCGTTCCGTGCGTCTCCAGCACCGGCACCGTCGATTTGATGATTTGGATTGTTTTGGCGCTTAACATCACATCACCGCTCCCATCGTTTAATGGATCTGACTCGCTCCCAGTATAGCGCCCGGCCGGAAGGGCGGGTTGTGATTTGCATCACGCCGACTCGCAACGATTTGTGACAACGCGGAAGGAATTTGAGCTTCCGTAACGAACTAAAAGAAAGTAAGCGCTGCCACATGAGGGTGATAACCGAACCTGCACATACAAGATCCGTACGCTGCCGCCGCTGCGAATGCTGCGACAGAAACTCGTCATCAAGAATTCCGGGGGGTTGCTATGCATCCGCGTTCTCAAATACCGCTCAGGTATGTGCCTTCTCTGCCGTTAGCCGCAGTCGGCTGGCTATTGTCAATCCTTCTCGCGTTCGGGTTGGAAATGTACTCCGCAACCTGGTATTACGGACAACCGATCGGAGCCGGCGCCGTCGTATTGCTCGTCGTCCTCCTGGCGTACGGATTACCCGGAGGGCTGTCCGCCGCCGTCTGCGTATACGGCGCTTTGGCGCTGCTTGGCGAAGCGACATGGCTCCAAAGCCTGCCGATGATCGCTTATATCGCCGTGTCCGGATTATTCCTTCGCAAGCACCCCGCTCATTTGATGATCGTTACATTAGTGTTTTGGCTGTTTGCCGGGCTCCCGGCCTCATACTATCTATATGGAGTCGAAACGGGATATTACGACGCCTTCGGCTGCCTTTACGGCTTGAACAAGATGCTGGCCGTTTTTCTTTCCGCCCTGGCCGCCGATATCCTGGTGTCGTATGCGCCTTTCTTGCGTCGATTCTCCCGGGGCCGGGAGCGAAGCGGCTACGCGTTCAACCGGATTATGCTGCATTTGGTGCTGGCGGCAACCACGATCCCGTTTTTTATTTATATTTTGGTCAGCGGTTATCAAGAGAAGCAGACCGCGTGGAACCGGGCGGTCGAATCGCTGGAGGCGCAGACCGGCGCGGCAAACCGCGCATTGCTGGCCTGGCAGGGAGAAAACTACCACTCCTTGAAACGGATGGGCACGATTCATTTGCGCAAGCTGCATAACGACATGCAAGCCGCGGCGGGCGGTTCGTCTTCGGCCAGACTCGTGCTGACCGACGCGGACGGCCGTGTGCTGAACGCGGTTGGCATGCACCCGTCCTTGCCCGGAGAACGATACGACTGGACGGCCGGAGGGCTCGTTCAGGACAGAGGCGCCGCGAAGCTGTGGCTGCCGGGCGGCCGCGAGCCTTACGCCAGCGAGCCGTGGCGGTATTCCTATCTCGTCCGGGAAACCGTCTCCGCCGGCGGCTCGACGGCCGTTTTTTTGCTGCCTTTCGCTCCTTTTATGGAGGAGGCCGTTCAAGCGTTTATTTCCTATTTTCATCTGCTGCTCATGTCCATCTTCGTAGCCATGACGCTGGTCATGCTGCTGAACCGGTTGTTTTTTCGCTCTTTGGCGCGGCTGGCGGAAACGACGATCGGCATTCCGGACAAAATCTCGCGGGAGATCGCCCTCGTATGGCCCCGCAGCGGAATCAGCGAAATTCGCTTGCTCACCGAGAACTTTCAAGCGGCTGCCGACAATATGGCTTCGATTCTCCGCCAGACGCAGCAGGCGAACCTGCAGCTCAGCAGGCAAAAGGATCAGCTCGCGCAATCCGAGCGGCGGCTCGCGCAGCTGGCCTACTTCGACCATTTGACCGGCTTGCCCAACCGGCTGAGCATGAAGGAGCGGCTTGGCCGGGAGCTGGACGCCGCCGAGGAGGCCGGATGGCAGATCAGCCTGTCCGTCCTGTTCATCGACCTGGACCGCTTCAAGCAAATTAACGATACGCTTGGACATATTGCCGGGGACGAGCTGCTGTGCCAAGTGGCTGACCGGCTGAGAGAGCTGGAGTCCGACACCGTCTTTATCGCCCGCATCAGCGGCGACGAATTCGTCGTCGTTCTGCGGCAAGCGGATACGGAGGAAGCCGTTCGAGCCTCCCGGCGCCTGATCGACCAGCTGGCTTCGCCGTTCGCGCTGCATGGACAGGCGATGTACATCACCCCGAGCATCGGCATCGCATCCGCCCCGCTTCACGGCCGGGACATCGATACGCTGATGAAAAATGCGGATTCCGCCATGTATGCGGCCAAAGAAAACGGAGGCAAGGGCTATGCCGTCTACTCGGCGCATTACAACAACAGATTGTCCCGCAAAATGTGGCTGGAGAACAGTCTGCATCAGGCGCTGCTGCGGCATGAGTTTCATCTGGAGTATCAGATCAAGATCGAATGCGCTAGCGGCCTCATGACCGGGATGGAAGCGCTGGTCCGCTGGAATCATCCGAAACGGGGACTCATCTCCCCTGCCGAATTCATTCCGGCGGCGGAAGAGACGGGGCTGATCATTCCGCTTGGCCGCTGGATATTGCGAACCGCCTGCCTCCAAAATGTGCTGTGGCGGCAAGCCGGGCATCCCGCCGGGCGAATGGCCGTCAACTTGTCCGCCAGACAATTCCACGATCCTCGGCTGGTCGATACGATTTGTGAAATTTTGAACGAAACCGGAATGGAAGCGTGCGATCTGGAGCTTGAAATTACAGAAGGCTATTTGCACCGGGATGAAGCCAGCTCCGCCAATGTGCTCCGCAGGCTGAGAGAACTCGGCGTATTTATCTCGATCGACGATTTCGGCACCGGCTACTCCTCCTTGAGCCAGCTGAAAAAATATCCGATTCAGGCAATCAAGATCGACCAGTCGTTTATTCAAGGGATGGATCGGGACCGCAGCAGCGACTCGATCGTGCAGGCGATCATTCAGCTGGCGCACAGCATGAGCATGAAGGTTGTGGCGGAAGGCGTGGAAACGGCCGAGGAGGAGCGGCTGCTCCGTTTGTACGGCTGCGACGAGCTGCAAGGGTACCGCTTCGGCAAACCGATGAACGCCGCGGCTTTGGAGCCGCTCCTGGCGAATATGCATGCAAAGGAAGGTGAGCGTCGATGAAGCTTCGCTTGCTGATCGCGCTTGGTTTGGCCGCGGCGACGGCGGCCGGCTGCTCGGCCGGCATCACATGGGATGCCGAACGGGCGCCGGTCCCCGGCATTACCGAAGACTCGAGAGGCGCTTCGGCCCCCGATGCGGCCGATATGGAGCATCCTTCCGGCAAAGTAACGGTATGGAGCCACTATGAGGGAGCCGAGTGGATTATTCCGGTCGTACAGGCCGAATATCCGGATGTTGACATCGAGGTCAAGACAGTTCCATGGAATATATACGAGAGCCGCTTCCTGTCCGCCATCGACAGCGGCACGGCGCCGGACGTACTCTTTGCGGAAAATGTGATGCTGAAAAGTTTGACGGGCCTGAATGCTTTCGAAAATTTGTCGAAAGCTCCGTATCACGGCGAAGAGCTGGCTTCGCGTTTCACCGAAGCGGTCGTCTCGCCTTACCGTTCGCTTGAAGACCGCAGCCTGTTCGGCCTTCCGCTCGATATCGGTCCGGCTGTCGCGTATTACCGGCAGGATGTGTTCGAGCAGGCCGGACTGCCCTCGGAGCCGGAAGAGCTGAGCCGCTATCTGGAAGACCCGAACCATTGGCTGAGCGCGGCGAGAACGCTCAAGGAGCAAGGCTCCTGGATCGCCTCGTCCGTATGGGATCCCGTGTGGATTACGGAATACGGCTACGGATTTTTCGATGCCGAATTGGCGTATGCGCGGGAAACGGAAGCGTTCGCTTCCGCCATCCGCCTTGCCCGCGAAATCAGCCGCGACGGCCTGGCATCCAATTTGAATCTGTACAGCGATGAAGGCCGCGCGGCCCTGAATAACGGAACGACCGCCATGTTCTACAACGGCTGGTGGTATCGGAACGAGCTGGCAATCTCCGCGCCCGAGACCGCCGGGAAATGGAGAATGATGCGGCTGCCTTTCGGTCAATACGGCTGGGCCGGCAGCTCGGGCGTCCTGATCCCTTCCGACGCGAACAATAAGGCGGGGGCTTGGGCGGTCGTCCGCGTCCTGACCGACAAAATTGCCAAGGCAGGAGGCAAAGACGTTTTGGAGGGTGACCTCAACACCGAAGAAAATCCGTTTTATGGAGGGCAGCAGACCAACCTGCTCTATGCCGGGCTGATCCGCAACATGCCTTCCTATACGCCGACGCCGCTGGACGCCAAAGCGTTGGAAATTTGGTCGCAGTTTGTTTACAACTCTCTGCAGAATGAAATCGACCCCTTAGAGCTGCTGGCGCGCATTCGGCAGTTGACGGTCGACTCGCTGCAATCGGAGCTGGAGCTGCTGAAAGAATAAGCGGCCCTGCTCCGTGCATGCGAGTGACGGCCCAAATCGATGACGGATTACTCGGCCGGTATATCCGACTTGCTCCCCCAGATCGAGGTGCCCAAGCCGGACAAAGCCGTAAACGTCATGACGCGGCGGGACGATTGCGGGTCCCACAAACGGATGAAGACGCCGCGGAAGACGGCATCGCCGACCGTTATTTCGGCTCCGTTGTCTCCGTCCAGCTTCCATGCGCCCGAGACCGCGCCCCCAATCGTGCCGTCCTCGTTCAGGCTGACGTCGACCGATTCGATTACTTGCGCCGAATAGTCCTTGCCGTGGTCGATCAGCTTGTAGCTCCCCGCAATCTCTTCCTCCGACACGGGCTCCAGCGTTTCGCCCGAATACGGATAAGCCGCGGCGACGGGCCAGCCGTCCCGGTTCATAAACATTTGGTGGACTCGAACTTCATGCCGTTCTCCCCGTCCCGGGAACCGCGTATGGAATACGAGGAACTGCCGGCCCGTCTCCTTGTCCGCATATACGGAGTTATGTCCGGGAGAGACGTAACCGTACCCCCTCCCCGCATCGCCGTCTTTGAACAGGAAATTGCCCATGATTTTGTTGCCAAAAAGAAAATTGCTCATCTTGTCCTGCAGTATGGCGTGGTGTCCGCTGGCGTCCACATACGGGCCGTCGATGCGCTCCGACCGGAACTGTCTCATATTGTAGCCGCCGTCCGAGCCGAGCCATCCGTAGGATAGATACAAGTAATACCAGCCTGCGTCCTTGTCGTACACGATGTAAGGACCTTCTCCGGACTTCGTATACCCTCCGGCGATTTTGACGCCGAAATACCGGTCGATCATCCGCCCGTCCGCTGTCTCGCCGTCCACGCCCGGATAGATCGCCCGGCCGGTCTCCTTGTCGATTTCCAGCAGGAAGATGCCGCCCGACCAGGAGCCGTAGCTCATCCACAGCTTTCCTTCCGCATCAAACACCAGATTGGCATCAATCGCATTCGGATAATCGCTGTTGTTATAAGAGCCGTCCGGATGAAACCAGTTTTCGTTCGCTTCGCCGACCGTTCCGTTTGAAATCAGCTTTGCTATGTTCGTGTTGCTCCACCGCTTGTTTACCCGGCTGTCGGCATCGTATTGCTCCTCCTTCGTAAAACCGGAATAAACGATCGTGTCGACGTACCGGTAAGGACCTTCTATGCTGGAGGATACGGCCAGGCCGATCGCGGAACGAATATACGTCGATGAAGCGCTGTAATACAGCATGTACGCGCCCTTCGTGCCGTCCTCGTTCACATAATGCTCGTTCCACAACACTTCGGGCGCCCATACGGCATACCCTCCCTTGCTGTCGGAGTCGTTTTCTCCGGCCCAGGCAAACGACTCGGCCAAATTGGCGGACAGTTCGCCGTACAACGCATTGCCCGTCTTCGTATAGCCGTTCGTAAATTTGGTCCACTGCATCAAGTCCGTCGACTTGGCCCCGTCAATGTGGGAGCCGAACACATAATACGTATCTCCATCCTTGACCACGGACGGATCGTGGACGGAGACGTGGCGGAATACCGGCGGAGCTTCGGCCTTCTCCTGCGATGCGGCCGGAGAAGGTTCAGCCGGCAAGCCCGGCTGCTTGGCCTTGGAATCGTTCATTTCATTCTGTCCTTTCATCATGATCATCATCGCAACGGCAATCGCCGCCAAACCTAAGATCGTTGCGGCGGCATACCGCACGGCTGGTTTGCCCACTCAAGCAGCCCCCTATTATCGTTAATATTTTTATCAATATATTAACATTACTATAAATTAATAAATCGTACAATGGGAGCGGTTGCAAACGTCTTATAGTCATTCTGTCCAGTTGACACATAAGTAGATTAAAATGTATTATGTCTATAATAAATCAAACGAATAGAGGAAATGTTTATATGAATGATGTTAATGAACGATTTTGGAACGCGCCCTTCGAGCAGCTGCTGCAAGGGTACGCCGAAGAAGAGGAGCGCTTCAGCTGCCTGTTGTGCGGCCGGTCGGTCGACAAAGGCGTTATCTATCCCGTCGACGGTATGCTATATGAGGCAGGCCGCTATATCCGGCTGCATATCGAGCGGGAGCACGGCTCCGTCTTTCATTATTTGATCTCGCTCGATAAGCGGCATACCGGCCTGTCCGACCATCAGAACAAGCTGCTGCGCTTGTTCTACGAAGGCAAGAGCGACGCGGAGGTTCAGAAGGAGACGGGCATCGGCAGCTCCTCCACCATTCGGAATCACCGGTTTGCGATGCGTGAGAAGGAGCGGCAGGCCAAAATTTACCTAGCGTTGATGGAGCTGCTGCGCAAACGAAACGATCGGGCCGCCGCGTTTGTAGATGCGCATCCGACCGCTACGATGGTCGATGACCGGTACAACGTCACCCAGGACGAATACGCCAAGTCGGTGCGCAAGCTGTTTCCCGACGGTCCTCAGGGGCGCTTGAAGACGTTCGACGTCAAGGAAAAACATAAATTGGTCGCCTTGCGCGAGCTCGCCAAGCGGTTCGAACGGGGGCGCACGTACAACGAAAAGGAAATTAACGAAACGCTGTCGGAAGCTTACGATGATTACGCGACGCTTCGCCGGTATTTGATCGAATACGGTTTTTTGGATCGCACCCCCGATTGCAGCGCCTATTGGGTCAAATCCGAAACCAAAGGAGAGGAGACAACGGCTATGGACCGCCGAAAGGAATTAAACCTGCAATACAAGGAAACCGGCACGGAGGCGGGCGTCTTCGCCATCCGCAACACGGTAAACGGCAAACGGTTTGTACAGGGCGCCTACGACTTGAAAAAAATGAACGGGAAGCGGTTTGAGCTGCAAACCGGCTCGTCCCCGCTGCGGGAGCTGCAAAGCGACTGGAATTTGCACGGCGAGCAAGCCTTCACGTTTGAAATATTGGAGAAGGTCGACCGCAGCAAGCTGGAAGGCCGCGACATCAAGCAGGTTGTCGAGGAGCTGGAGGCCAAATGGCTGCAAAAGCTTCAGCCGTATGGAGAAAACGGGTATAACCGCGTTCAACCGTAAATCAAATCCTTTGCACATGTAAAAAAAGAAGCTATTCCCGCCGCCAAACATTGGCGGCAGAGAATAGCTTCTTGCCGTTTCCAAACGGCCGGACGCGCGAGGCGTCTTACGCTTTGTTGCTGGAACCGAACTCGCGGATTTTGCCGATGACCGTTTGTTTGATCGCTTCGCGGCCTGGAGCCAGGAATTTGCGAGGATCGTATACGTTCTGGTCGGTCGTCAAAATTTCGCGCGCGACTTTCGTGAACGCCATTTGGTTTTCGGTATTGACGTTGATTTTGGCCGTGCCGAGCGAGATCGCTTTTTTGATGTGGTCGGTCGGGATACCCGTTCCGCCGTGCAAGACGAGAGGCAGCTTGATGGTCTGGCAAATTTCTTCCATTTCCTTGAAGCCCAGCTTCGGCTCGCCTTTGTAAGGACCGTGCACGGAGCCAAGCGCTGGAGCCAGGCAGTCGATGCCGGTGCGCTCTACAAGCTCTTTGCACTCTTTAGGATCCGCATAGATCACGCCGTCAGCCACGACATCGTCCTCTTGGCCGCCGACCGTGCCCAGCTCGGCTTCGACGGAAACGCCTTTGGCATGCGCGTATTCCACGACTTTTTTCGTTGTTTCGACGTTTTCTTCGAACGGATGATGGGAAGCGTCGATCATAACGGAAGTGAAGCCCGCGTCGATGGCCGCTTTACATTTGTCGAAGCTGGAGCCGTGGTCCAGGTGAATCGCAACCGGAACGGTAATTTTCATTTCTTCGATCAGCGATTTCACGATGGCCGTAACGACCGTGAAGCCGCCCATATAGCGGGCTGCGCCTTCGGATACGCCCAGAATGACCGGGGATTGCTCCGTTTGAGCGGCGTCCAGAATCGCTTGCGTCCACTCCAGGTTGTTGATGTTGAACTGACCGACCGCATACCCCTCGTTCAACGCTTTGTTCAGCATGTCTTTCATCGAAACCAATGCCATTGCAAAAATCCTCCTTATAATGTACTGCCTCTGCTTGTTCGTCTTTCATTCGGCTGCCCTTCGCCCTGCTGTCCGTCTGCGGTGCTTGTCCGAGCCGAAGCGGCGGCTCCGACAGTGTCCTGAAAAACAATCGCTGTATAGTAGTATAATAAAAACGCGGGCAAAATGGAATGCCGGCGGCCCGACTTATTTCCCGTCCCCGTTCTCCATGCCGCCCGGCTTCTTGATCAGGGCATAGGCGATGTACCCGGCCATGCCGACGAACAACCCCGTGCCGACGACGATGTACAGCATTGTAAACACTTTGCCCAGCGCCGTCTGCGGCACAAAATCCGGATGACCGACCGTGCTCAGCGTGGCGATGCAAAAGTACAGCGCGTCCATGACGCTCAGCCCTTCCTGCGTGACGTAAAATATCGTCCCGGACAACAGCATCAGCAGCACCAGAACGAACAGGGCCTGAAAATTACGAAGCTTGAATGCCTTCCATAATGCGCTCAGCAGTCTTTTTAACGTCAAAATAAAAGAAATCACGGCGCTCCCGTTCCTTTCCGCAACTATTCTTAGCAGCAATCCAGGAGCGTCCTTCAAGCCGACCGAAAGGCTACTGCGAAGCCGCTTTTCTGCCTTCCAGCACGAACCGGGCGGCATCCGCCATCTGCTCTGTCGTCACCTCTTCCAGCGTGACGAAGCCGCGCGGCTTGCAGCTCTCCAGCAGTTCCCAGAATAACGGATACTGAAGCTCGCCCAGCCCCGCCGCCAAGGCCGTCAGGCTGCCGACCGCCTCCCGCTTCAAGTCCTTCGCATGGGCGCTCACAATGCGCGGCCCGAGCAGTCGGAACGCCGTGCGGATCACTTCCTCCTGGCGGCCGAAATTGTCCGGGTTCATCAGGTTGCACGGATCGATCACGACGCCGACGCAGGATGACGGAAACCGCTCGATGGCGGCCGCCAACGTTTCCGCCGAATCGATCAGATGTCCCTGGGCGGCTTCCAGACCGATCGTTGCGCCCCAGCGCTCGGCCTCCTCGACCAGCTCTTCCAGCGCACGGTCGAGCCGTTCCCAGTGCCGCGCAACGAGCGACGGATCCGACGGGTCCAGCGGGTGGCCGACTTCCGTCGCCACGATCGGAGCCCCGAAATGCCGGGCATGCCGCAAATGCTCCTTGAACCGGTCCACGTTATGCCGGAACGTGTCGTCGTCCAGATCGACCAGGCTGGCGTAACAGCCGAGTACGGCAATGCCGACCTTGTGATCCGCAAAAGCTCCCCCTACCTCATTCGCCAATCCCGGACTCATTTTGCCCAATGAAAAATCCGCATCCGCTATCGCCTTCGACAGCGCCAGCTGCACATAGGAAAAACCTCGCTCGCCCAGCTTGGCCGCGAGCTCCCTGTATGGCTGCTTCCCCAGCAAATGCGCCAATAATCCAACCGTCATCGTTTATCCTCCTCCGAGCCTGTAGTCCTCTCCATTATATAGACATTCCTTGCAATGGCAAAGCATGGTCTTGCAACGGCGCAGCCCATCTCCGTTCTCTCTATGTTATAATGCATAAGGATCCGAAGGATCCATACCCCTGCAATCGAGGTGCGTTCCCATCATGATCCATTACATTCGTTTGCGTTAATGATCGGTGCAGAACGGTAAGTCCGGCCTTTTTTTAAATTTGCCAGGCCAGGCTTATTTGACTGCACCTTTTTTCATTCTGCGCAAATAACGAATGAATGGGGTGCTTTTTGGCATGCGCAACAACACCCGGCGGGAAACGGCCGCCGCCTTGATCACTTTTTATCCTAATCTGTTCCAATGTCCGATTTGCTCGGGGCCGCTGAACGCGGATCCCGATTACAGCCTGCGCTGCCCGAATCGGCACTGCTTCGATATTTCCAAATCCGGTTACGTTCATTTGCTTCCTCGTCCGGCCGCGTCGGATTACGGCAAATCGCTGTTCGAATCGCGCCGAAAGGTGATGCAAAGCGGATTCTTCGATCCGCTGCACCGCCTTGTCTCAGAGCTGCTGACAGAATCGCTTGCGGAGCACGAAGACACGGCCGCCATCCTGGACGCAGGCTGCGGCGAAGGCTTCCATCTGTCGAACATCAGGGAACGGCTGGCCCGCGGCATCGGCAGGCCGGCGCTCGGAGTCGGGCTCGACATCGCCAAGGAAGGCGTCGCTCTCGCAGCCGGCAACGATCCCGCTTCTCTTTGGTGCGTCGCCGATCTGGCGGCATGTCCTCTGATGGATAAGCGATTTGACGCGATCTTGAATATTCTGTCTCCGGCTCATTACGCCGAAAGCAGTCGTCTTCTCAAACGAGACGGACGGATGGTCAAGGTCATCCCCGAGCCCGGCTATTTGCGTGAGCTGCGCGACCTGCTGCACGGCTCGGCCGGCCGCCGCGAATATTCGAACGCCGCCGTGCGGGAGCGGTTCGCCAGCCGGTTCGAGCTGACGAACGTTCTTCGGCTTTGCCGCACCGTCCGTCTGGATCGCGCCCTCCTAGGCCATCTTGTCCGCATGACGCCTTTGTCGTGGAGAGCGATGCCCGAGCAGCTGAGACGGGCGTTCGAGGCGGAAGCCCTGGACGTGACGGTCGACCTTACGGTGCTAGTCGGCCGCCCGCAGGCATGAGCCAACTCTGCCTTTTTAGACGCTGCAGAAGATTGGGTCCTGCAAAGCCGATTTCCAAATTTTCAGCTTGTCTTTACATTTCCTTATTCTGGGCCAAACATTCCGTTAATCTTCCTCTTCTATAGTTGAATTATTCCATAGTCGAGGAGGATTATAATGTACCAAAGGTTATATGGAACAATCGGTAAAATTGCGCTCGCGGCCACGCTGTTGGTCGGCGGCATCGCTGCCGCTTCGGGATCTGCCAGCGCAGCGGACGCGGCGGCGAAAGGCAGCGTCAAAAACGTCATTCTGATGATCCCGGACGGGATGGGCGTCAGCTATATGACGGCATCGAGAATTTACAAAGGCGAGGAATTGTCCTTTGAGCGTTACGTCAAAGGCTTGATGAAAACTTACTCGGCTGACACGAACATTACCGATTCGGCGGCGGCCGGCACGGCGATGGCTACCGGTTACAAAACGAACAACGGCGTCATTGCGGTAACGCCGGACGGCAAGCAGCCGGACTCGATTCTGGACGCGGCCAGAGAGAACGGCAAAGCGACCGGTCTCGTCGCGACTTCCCGCATCACCCATGCGACGCCGGCCGTCTTTACATCCCACGATCCTAGCCGCGGCAACGAAGTTGCCCTCGCGACGGAATACATCGGCAACGTAGACGTCATTCTCGGCGGCGGACGCGACATGTTCCTGCCGCAATCGGAAGGCGGCAATCAGCCGGAGCGCAATCTGGTCGAGGAAGCACAAGCGGCCGGCTACGAATATTTGACGAACCGCAGCCAAATGGCGAACGTCGACGCCGATAAAATCCTCGGCCTGTTCGCCATGTCCGACCTGAAGTATGAAATCGACCGCGATAAAGCCAACGTGCCAAGCCTGGCCGAAATGACGGAGCTGGCCGTCAATACGCTCAGCAAGGACGAGGACGGATTTTTCCTCATGGTGGAAGGCAGCCAGATCGACTGGGCCGGTCACGCCAACGATCCCGTAGCGGTCATTCATGACGTGCTCGCGTTCGAGGAAGCGGTCGACGTCGCCCTTGAGTTTGCCAAGAGCAACGACGAGACGCTCGTCGTCATCGTAGGCGACCATGAAACCGGCGGCATGAACGTCGGCAATACGCCGGGCGGCTACCAAGAAAACATCAACGTACTGAAAAATGCCACAGGCAGCGCCAACGCGGTGCGGGACGCGCTGCTGTCGCAGGCGATCAAGCTGGATATCAGCTCCGCCAAATTGGTAGACGGCGGCTATTACATGCCGATCAGAGAAATCGTCGAGCAGCTGGACGGCACGCTTTCGTACGACGCCAAGGCGCTGCGGGCGGACGTCGAGCTGAAAGGAGCGAAGTTCGCCGTGAAGCTTCGCGACAAAGAGGTGGCAGCCGGCTCTAAAGTCTACAATGATGCCGATTTCTTTATCGAGAAGGGGACCGCTTACTTTAACGTTGCCGAGATCGCCAAGCTGATCGGCACGCAAGCGGCCATCGGCACGACGACGGATAAGCCGGAAGCTTCGGCCGCCTATTTCGTCGATGTCAAAAAAGTCGTAGAGCCGATCGTCGGCTTCTCTCTGACGGATGAAGACGTTCAAGCGCTGGCCGGCGTCAACTGGAACAGCGGCACGGCTATTGCGAACGAAGCGGGCACCGTTATCTCCGCTCATGCGCTGATCAGCTGGGGCTCCCGCAACCATACGGGCGAAGAGGTTCCTCTGTATGCCTTCGGTCAAGGCTCTAACGAATTTGTCGGCCTGATCGACAACACGGACCTGCCTCGCATTCTCTCCTACCTGATGGGCGTGGAGCTGTTCGACAACGAAGCGGCTTTCATGCAAAAGCTGGAGGAAAGAAGAAGCAAGTAGTTGCATTTGAATGAACCTTAATAAGCTGGTTCCATATAAGCTGCGCGACTTCGGTTGCGCGGGAACCGGATTGCGAAAAAACGCCGCCCGCCTGTTCGAATGACAGGAGATGCGGCGTTTTTTTGACAGTCAGCAAACCTTAGCCGAATCTATAACAATTATCTCTTTCTGCAGGTATATACAAACACAGATTTTTCAGGTGATCGTGATAATATTCATGGGACAGTACAAGCGCCTGCTCGAATTGGTCGTCGAACACATAGGTCTCTTGCGGGAACGAACGGTAGTTTCGCATAAAATCATCGAACGTCATTCGATGCACATAATCTTTTCCAAGCGTATACATCTCTAAATTGCTCTCCGATACATCCCAGAAAACATAAACGTCCCCCATGAAAGGGGGCTCCTTATTGATTTGATCTTCCGTCATGACAATTGGTCCGCCGATCATGCAATCCCACAGCATATAACCGTATTCCCGCTTGTAATCGATATATTCCCCCGATGCCTGATCGCAAAAAGCTTCCTCAAACCGTTCTTTTAATCGTTTGGATTCCGTTTTGGATAAACGAGAAAATTTGCCAGATATCTCTTGAGGCGTAAAGTAACGAAAGAGGGTGTCGAGGCATTGCGAAAAAAGAGAAGTTTGGTTTGATAATATTGGGAGTACTCTGGATCATATTTATACTGGTCAACTATATATTTTGAACTAAAGTCAAAAAAGATCGCAATTTGCCGGCTGTGGAATACGGCCAGGCCAATTGCGACTTTGTCGTTGATATCAGCCTTGCAGGCCTCGGCTCTCCGCGTCCGTCCGCTTATTGCGAGGCTCCCGCGTCCAGCGCCGCTCCCGGAACGGCGTCCGCCGGAGGGGCCCCCGGCCCGCCTTCCGGCATCGCTTGGCCTTGGCCGCCTCTCATGCGGCCGCCGCCACCGCCGGGACCGCCCATTCCGCCTCCGCGCATGCCGCCTCCGCCGGTCGTGACGCCCGATTCGTTCAGCCAGGTGACGCTGGACGTTATTTCAAAGCCGACCACTTTCGCGCCGCCCGAGTAATCCCCGTCCGCATACAGTCCGTCGACAACACTGCCGGTCGAGCTGCCGCCTGAATACAGCGTATAGGATTCGCCTTGCTTCAGCTCCGGCGAGCTGATCAGCACCGCCTGATAGTCTTTGGAAGGCGCGAACGTCGCCACCGCCTTCCCTTGGCCGTCTTCGAGCCGAACGATGGCGCCGGCCTGCTGCGTTTGCGGGAATGTCATCAGGACGGCGTTCTGGCTCGAGCTCTCCGACGTTGCCTGCACCATGCCTGCGCTGCCGGCCGCTATCAGGAAGCCTCCGCTCATCTCGAAGCTGCCGTCGTAATCGAGCGATCCGTTGCCGTTGCCCGTCGGACCGTTGACCAGAACGGTGCCGCCGGTCATCGTAATGGAGCCGTTCGAATCGAGTCCGTCGCCGGCGGCGTCCACATAGACGGTGCCGCCGTTAATCTCCAGACGGGCGTCGGGATCGGCGCTGAACGAATCCCGGGGCGTTCCGGAGCCCGTATTCGCGTCGTTGCCTCCGGCGACGTTGATGCCGTCGTCGGTCGCCGCGACCCTAATATCTCCGCCGTTCACCACGACGACCGCGCCTTCGATGCCCTCGTAGCTCTTCGTAATGTCTATGGCACCTCCGGTTATCGTTACCACGGCATCCGCATGAATGCCGTCGTCGCCGGTCGCAGCCGTCAGTTCTCCGCCCGCAATCGTCACATTGCCGTTGCTGTGCACGGCATCGTCCGCCGCATCGATGGCGAATGTACCGCCGTTAATTATCAAATCTGCGCCTGCCTTCAACCCCTTGGCGCTGGACGATTCAGCCGCCGTATCGGCTGTCGCAGCGGAAGCCGGTTCGGAAGCCTCTTCAGATGCATCCGCTGCAGCCTCTCCCGCCGGTGAGCCGGATGGACCGCCGGTTCTGCCCCCAAAGTTGCCTCCCCAGCCGCTGCCGAAGCCGCCTTCCTCGACGTGCGTTTCGCCGTTTTCGCTGCCGCCGCCGGTCTTCAGTTCAAACGTGCCGCCGTCGATCAGCAATACCGTTTCCGCCTGTATACCGTCATTCCCCGCCTGAATATCGAAGCTGCCGCCCGCAATCGCGACCCAGCCTTTGTCCGTCTCTTCGGCGTTGGTCGACTTGATGCCGTCCCCTCCCGCTTCAATCGCAAACGTTCCGTCTTGAATGGCAACCCTGTCCTTCCCTTTGATCGCATCGTCCGCCGCCTTCACTTCCAGAATGCCCGATAAGATCTTCAAATCGTCCTTGCTCACAATCCCGTCATCGTAATTCGCTTGCACCGTCAGCTTACCGGTGCCGTTGATCGTCAAATCGGCTTTGCTGAACAGGGGAGCGTTGGGCTCGTCCGTCGACGCATCCGGGAATACGTACGCGTCCCCGTCCGAGATGCTGTTGACCGTTCCGTCCTGAAGCGTCACCACGACCTTCCCCGCTTCCTTGATATAGAACGGGGCCCCGTCCGACTTGGACAGCTGCACGCCGTTCAGCACGACATGCACGACGCCGTCATTCTGATTGTCGATCACGATCTGCCCATCGTCCAATTGTCCGCTCAGCACATAAGTTCCGGCATCCGTAATAGACACCGTGCCGCCGTTCGCGTACGCCCCGGAGCCCGTCACCTGGGCGGAGGCTCCATTCAGCGCAATCATCGCGGCGTCGTTCTCGCTCCACGCCGCGTTCAGATCGTGTTCGTCGAAGGATACCAACTCTTCCATCTTCACGCTTGTCTGCACCGCCTCCGTTGCCGTCTCCAATGGTCCCGCCGCAGCGTTCCCGGCCGCGCCGGCCCCCGGTTCCGTTCCAGCCGCGTTGCTGCATGCGGATATGACCATCACCGCGCTCCATACAACCGCCCACAGCCGCATCCGGCTTCCCGCTTTGCGCCATCCTGATCCGCCGCTCGCCTGCCCGGAATGTCTCCGGCCTGCCTTTCCGTTCGTTCTGTCCGGCATCATCATTAGTTTACGATTCCTATTCATACCTTCATCCTCCTTGTAGATTCTGTGCATTAGTAATCGGCGACCACGGTCGGCGCCATCGTCAGCGACAGATCGAGATTGCCGTTGCGGACGCGGATGGCGTCCAGAAACTGCTTCTGATTCAGCGATTGATCGAACGTCACGGCATAGACCAGCTCGTACAGGCTGCCCAGCTCCGTCGTGCGCACCTTTTTGAGTTCATAGCTGACATCGAACATTTGGAACACTTCCGCAAAAGCTTCCTCATAGCCGAGACTTTCCGGAATCGTTACTTTCAGCAGCTTTTGCGACGTTTTCCTCGCGCCGAAGTTGAAACGATTCAGCATATACATCAACGCGCACAATATTAAGGTGAACAGGACGGCATAGCCGAAGGCGCCTACGCCGCAGGCCAGCCCCGCCGCCATCGTAAACAGCACGTACGCAATATCCTTCGGATCGCCCGGCGCACTGCGGAACCGGATAATCGAGAAGGCGCCCGCCAGACTGAACGCCCGGGCGATATTGCTGCCGATCAGCAAAATAATAATGGCGACGATGACCGGCAAAATGACCATCGTCAGCGTAAAGTTTGGCGAATAGTTCGCCGTGTTGGTTTTCATATAAGTCAAGCTGATAATGCCGCCCAAGGCGATAGCCACAAATATGGTGACTAGCGCGCTCGCAAAGGTCATCGTTTCGGTGCCGGTTGCCGTCATTTCGGTCAAAAAATCAAACATAGAGAACACACTCGCTTTCTGTTTCCTTGTTCTTGATCGTTTGTTTGAACTCGTTGCCGTATTTGGAAAAGCTGGTGCGGTACAAGCGATGCTCGGACAGCAGCCGCGACAGCCATAGCGGAATCGTATGCTCGGCCTTGATCTCCATCAGCCACCTTCCGTCCGGCACCAGCGGTTCGCCGTGGTCGCCCCGCTCCAGCCTTAAGTCGTGCCGCCGGCTGCGAATGTTCGTGTCGAACGTGATGCGCAAATCTCGGCTCTCCTTGCTGAACATCGCCTTCCGCTCGTAAGCCAGATACACTTTGGGCTCCAGCGCATACCGGCGCAAAACGTATTTGATTTCCTCGATCACCTGCTTGTTCATGTAAGGACGGTAAGCCGGCTCGATGCCGGTTCGGACGAAGTCGTAGGCTTCCTCCAGCCGAAGGGCCGTTCTTCTTTTGTTCACCAGACCGAACACCTTCTTCTTCAGCTCCAGGTATACTTTCGCATCCCCGTCCGGCACGCCGTACGCCCGAAGCCTCAGCTTCTCCTTATACTTGGGCTTGGCCAGACTGTTTCGAATCAACGAATCGTGCGCCGTGTCGAAATATAAATTGCTGATCGTATAAAACCCGTGCCGCTTGTTGTGCTCATCCGGCTCCATGTAGTTCAGCAAGTCGTTATAAAAAGCCCGGTACGCCCGATCATCCAGCAAATATTTGTTTTCGTACCGGTTGAACACTTCGATCGCCATATATCGGTTCGTCTCCTTTCCGCTTATCGTCATGGCTGCGTCGTCTTCATGCTTGTATCTTAGCGGCCGAACCTTGAATCAACCTTAAACGAATTTACAATTTCATCATAAATGCTCAACCCGTCGATTCGATCATTCGCGTCGCGAGCGGCCGGTTAAGGTTATTTAAAGGTTGGCAGGTTAAGATGAAACTATATCGAAAACTTGGAAACAGAGGATGGCCGCCTATGAGAATATTAATCGTGGAAGACGAGCTTCATCTCGCCGAAGCCTTGACCCAAATCTTGAAAAAGCAGCATTATTCCGTAGATGCCGTACACGACGGCCGCTCCGGGCTGGACTATGCGCTCAGCGGCATTTACGATTTGCTGCTGCTCGACATTATGATGCCGGAAATGGACGGGATCAGCGTCTTGAGGGAGCTTCGGAAGGAAGGCGTATCGACGCCGGTCATCTTGTTGACGGCCAAGGGCGAGCTGCCAGACAAGGTCGCCGGTCTCGACGGCGGTGCCGACGACTACATTGCAAAGCCGTTTCAGACGGAGGAGCTGCTGGCCCGCATACGTGCGGCGTTAAGGCGCAAGGGTGAGATCGTTCCGGAGGACGCCCTAACGTACGGCGACATCGAGCTGAATCTGTCGCAGCTGAAGCTGACGGCGGGCGGCAAGGAAATGAAGCTGAATTTGAAGGAAAGCGAGCTGCTCGAGCTGCTGATGACCCGCAAGCAGGCCGTCACGTCGAAGGAACAGATTATCGAGAAGCTGTGGGGATTCGATTCGGACGTCGAATACAACAACGTGGAAGTATACGTCTCCTTTTTGCGCAAAAAGCTGGCGTTTCTGAATTCCGTGGTGAAGATAACCACCATACGCGGCGCAGGCTACGTCCTGGAGGCGGGCAAATGATGTTTCGGCAGCTGAAAAACCGGTTTCTCCTGTTGAATCTCGTCATCATTTCGCTGACGATGCTGGCGGCGTTTGTCACGATCTACCTTATAACTTATCGGGACGTGCAGCACGACATCGGCATGGAGCTTCGCAAAATGGCGGACGCCTACCGTCATGACATCGACGGCCCGCCGCGCGGCGGCAGAGGGATCGGGCAGCCGCTGCCTTTTCCAAACTTGCCGATGGACGGCGCGCCGATGCAAGACATGCCTGCCGGCAACGATCCGATGCCAAAGGGCGGGTCGGAGAGCCGCTCGGTATCCTTTATGCTGCAGACGGACAGCGAAGGGCGCCTGACGGACAGCGAGTCCCGCTTTGAGATGGACGATGAATTTTTTGCTTTGGCTCTGGACGAAGTGCAGGCAAGGGGCAAAGACTCGGGCCAATTCAGCCTGGGCGGCACCGATTGGGCCTATTCCGCCCAGCCGGCCTCCTCCGGAGGACAGCTATACGTCTTTCTCGACGTGACGGCCCGCCAAGGCATTTTGACCAAGCTGATCTATACCTTTACCGCCGTTGCGCTCGTTATGCTCATCATCATCTATTTCATCAGCCGTTTCTTCTCAAACCGCGCGATCGCGCCGGTGAAGGAAGCGTTCGAGAAGCAAAAGCAATTTATCGCCGACGCTTCCCACGAATTGAAGACGCCGCTGGCCGTAATCCGGACGAACACGGACGTGCTGCTCGCCAACCGGGACGAAACGGTCGGCAGCCAGGCGAAATGGCTCGGCTATATTAAGCAGGAAACCGAACGGATGAACAAGCTGACCAGCGATCTGCTCTATCTGACCGAATTGGAAGGAGCGCGCAGCTCCATGCTGTTTGCCAAGTTCGATTTGAGCGAAGCCGTCGAGACGATTATCTTGACGATGGAGGCCGTTATTTATGAAAAGCAGCTGCAGTTGAGCTGCGAGATCGAGCCGGAGTTGAACGTGACGGGGAATCGGGAGCAAATCAAGCAGGTCGTCGTCATTTTGCTGGACAATGCGGTGAAATATGCGAACGCCAAAGGCTCGGTGACGATTTCGCTTAAGAAGCAGCATCAAGACGCGGTGCTCTCGGTCGCCAATACGGGGGACGGCATAGCGCCGGAGCATCTGGGCTGCATCTTCGACCGATTGTACCGGACCGATGCATCCCGGTCGCGCAAGCAGGGCGGTTACGGTCTCGGACTCGCCATCGCCAAATCGATCGTCGAGCAGCACAAGGGCAAGCTGTATGCCCGAAGCGCGGTCGGGGATTCGGCAACTTTTTATATGCACCTTGTTCATACGCCGTAGAATTCGCACGAGGGCATTCAGACAGCACTTTTGCCAATCGCATGGAGTCGGACGGTCACGAACAGGCCTTGACGGCGTCGAAAGCCGTCCCGCCCATCAGCCTGTCGACAAAAGGAACAAACGCGCGCACGATGTCGGGATCGAATTGCGTTCCGCCGCCCCGCAGCAATTCCTCCCTTACCCGGGCGTACGGAAGCCGCTTGCGGTAGCAGCGGTCGAACATCATGCTGTCGAACGCATCGATGACGGCGCAAACTCTGGCCATATAAGGAATCCGTTCTCCGGCGAGTCCGGCCGGATATCCTCCGCCGTCCCAACGCTCATGATGGTGAAGGACGATGCCCACCGATTCGCCGCTCAGCTTCTTGCACAAAGACACGGCCAAATCGGCACCGTCCAGAGGATGCGCCTTCATTGTTTCCCAGCTTGTCTCGGATAATTTGCCCTTCCGCTTCAGTACGGAATCCGGCGTGACGATCTTCCCGATATCATGGATGCTGCAGCCTTGCATCAGCGTCAATCGCGCCGCTCCGTCCATGCCCAGCGGCTCCGCAAACCGTTCCGCGATCCTTCCCGTGCGGACGCAGTGCTCGAAGGTCGATTTATGCTTCGATTTCAACGCCTCCATGACCGCCGCAATCTTCCCATCCGGAAACGGAGCGGTCCAAGCCGGGGCATTTTCTGTCCAATTCATCATTACTTACCATTCCTTTTCTTAAAAAGTTATCTATGGAGAGGGCCTGCAGCCTGCAGGACGGTTATCGTTTTGGATGAAGCAAGATCCAGCTCGTACGGCGCCGCAACGCCCAAGCCGTCGGCTTCTTCGATAATTCGGACGACCGGACGGTGCAGTAGCTTCGAGCTGTAGGATTGCACGATGCCGGTCTGGCCGCTGCTCAGCTTGATGACGCTCGTGACGGGATAAGCGGCGACATGCCTCAAAAACAGCCGGACAAGCTCCGCGTCGAAGGTGTAGTTGCCTGCGGCGTACAAATATTCGACCGCTTCCTCCGCTCTGTACGGCAGGCCTTCAGCCTCCGGGGACAGCAGCGAGCAATAGGCATCGCACATCCCGATGATTTGAGCGTAATCCGGAATCCGGCTTCCCGCCAGCTTGTATGGATAGCCGCTCCCGTTGTAGCGTTCATGATGAAGCAAGGCGCATTGCGCGGACAGCTCCGGCATGCCGTCGATCCGCCGAAGCATGTAGTACCCTTCCACGGGATGCAGCTTGACGCGGTCGAAGCCTCGCCTTCCCCGCCCGCGGACGGAACCGGAGGCTCCCGGCGATTCGGGCAACTCGGCCAGCATGCCGGGTTCCGCCGTCATTCCGATATCGTAGAGCAGCGAGCCGATGACGAATTCCGTCATTTTGCCGGAGTCGTATTGGGAAGCGATCCCGAGCATGGCCGACAGAATCGACACTTTGACGGAACGGTCGAACAGCTGACGGTCGCTGCGGCGCAGCCTCGCCAGCAGCTCCACGATTTGCGGCTCGCAAGTCAGGTCGATGACGGCATTCCGGTATCTCCGCTTCAGCTGGCTGCGCGTCCGCTCGTCTACGGCCAGAACATAATCCGCTTCGCGCTCCAGCTTGCCGAACAGCTCCTCGAGAATCCATTGCTTTGGCTCCGTTGCAGGCTTTATGGCCGGCCTTACCGCCCTTGGCTTTTCCGCGGGGCTTCCTTCGATCGTCACAGTCCGAACGCCCATCTCCTGCAGACGTTTAATGTAGCGGGCAGTCAGCGTCGCCCCTTTGTTCAATATCGCCATACCGTGATGCGAAACAACCGGTTCGGCAAGAACATCCCCTTCCTTTAATTCCCGAACGCTCGCTTTGTGCACCCGAATCTCTCCTTTCCGCATATGCGCGTTTGTTTACAGGAAATAGAGTACCACCCGGCAATCGGGTTATATATTCCTCCTTCGGATCTTTCATGGTATCCGAAAGGATACTTTTTGCTTTGTGCGGGCATAGGCAAGAGAAGGGGGTTGATATAGAATGGATGTACGATCCATTAACTTTGCGAGCGGGTGACTATCATGTACGAGAACGAACGTACGAGGACGGCGAATGCCTATTTGGTTGGAAGAACGAACGAAACGGCATGGTTCGTTCGATTGCTGAACCGGCCGCAGGCCAAGCAAATCTTACATATTTACGGAACGGCGGGCGTAGGCAAAAACTTCCTGCTCGCCGAATTCGAACAGCTCGGCAAAGCCGCTTCCGCACAGACATTGTCGCTGGACGGAGAACGGATGGCTGTGAATCCGCAATCGTTCTGCAAGCAGATCCGGAATGCGCTGAAGCCGGACGTTGCCGCCGAGGACGGCGGCGAAGGCGAAGAAGATTCTCTGTACGACCGCTGCCTGGACGACTTGCGGCAGCTGGCCGATCGTCGGCGCGTCGTATTGATGCTGGATACGTATGAACGCATGGAAAGCATCGATCAATGGCTTCGGGACTACTTCCTGAAGCAGCTCGATCCGCGAGTTCTCGTCGTCATCGCCGGCCGAACGCCGCTTCCGAAAGCGTGGTTTCTATCTCCGGCATGGAGGCAGGCCATCGTCAGAATGCCGTTGTCGGAGTTGTCGCAAGAGGATGTGGAACACTATGCGCGGTTAAATGGCCTCGAGGACGCGGAATCGGCCTTTCGTTTATGGAGCTACAGCAAAGGGCATCCTTTGACTTTATCGCTGATCGCTTTTTTTATGCAGGAACGGCGGCGGCTCGATTGGAGATGGCATTACAGCGACCAGGATACGCTGCCTTACATCGTGGAGCAATGGCTTCGGGAAGTTCCCGACGACCGGCTGCGGCCGTTGATCGAAGCCGCTTCCGTGCTGAGGGAATTCAATCAGGAAAGTCTAGGCTTTGCGATGGGTGAGGAGGTGTCGAACGCAGCATTTTATCAGCTGATTCGCTTCTCGTTCGTGAGCAAAGCAAGCCGGGGCTGGACGCTGCACGCCTTAATGAGGGAGGCCGTGCAGCAGGAGCTGATGAACCGCGCCCCTTATTATTTCGATCGGCTGCGCAGCCGCGCGATGCGGTATTATTACGACCGGCTGGCGGAAAGTCCCCGGGTCGACGCCGATTCCAGCGAAGCCTACGAGCTGATGTATTACATCGGAAACTCGCTGATTCGGGCTTTCATGTCCTGGTTCGATCATATCCCGCTCCGCTTCGAGCCGGCGGACATCCATCACCTGGACGAGCTCGAACGTTACGTGACGCGGCGTCGGGATCATGCCAAGGACACCCGCGTCGAGTTGTATGACAAGCAGTCGAATCGGCTGTTCGAATATTCCTGGACGAAGGAACAGGCCGTCTTTACGGTGCAATGGCTGGACTTCCGGGCACTGTTCGAATTGGGCTACGATGTCGTTCGCGTGATGCGGGACTCGTCCGGCGCCTTGATCGGGGTCGCGGTGATCATTCCGATCAACCGCCGAACGCTCCCCTACTTGGCCAGCAGTCCTCGAGGCCGGGCTTATTTCTCGTCCCTTTCCCCCGAGCAATACGCTAAGCTGGCCGTAGCCGACAACGACCGTGCCGGCTGGTTTATCGAGACGATCGATACCGACAATTTCTCCGACGCGTCCCAGCAAACGGCCATCGGATACTTGCTGTTTGCCGTTATATTGAGCGGCGAGCTGGTCGTCGAATCTCCCGCTCCGCTTCCTTATTTTATCGATACGCACTACGGCCTCGGCTTCGAAGCGGCGCCGAACGGCACGCATACGAACTATGACGGGGTTACGCCGGCCCCTACATTCACTATCCGGATGGACAAAAGGAAGCTGCTGAGCCTGGCGGCCGCCATGGCGATGCCGGAATCCGGGGATGTCTCGGCCCCGCCGGGGGTGTCCGTTGCTTCGCTTGATGTGGCGGAAGTGCAGGGTGCGTCCGATGCGTCACCTCATACAACGGGTGTGCGAAATGTGCAGGGTGCGGCGAATATGGCGGGAGCGACAGGCACCCGTACGGCATTACAGGCAAGCGGAGTTCCCGTTGCCTTTGCGGCTGCTGCGGCATCTCCGGCAAGCGGGGCTCCCGAAGCCGCTGCTGCTGCGGGCCGCATCGCGGACAGGGGCGACATCGCCTCCCGCATCGCGGACAGGAGCGACATTACTTCCCGCGAAAAAGAGGTGGCGCAGCTGCTGGCGGAAGGGCTGACAAACGCGGAAATCGCCGGAAGGCTGTACATTAGCGAAGCGACCGTCAAAAAACATATGAAGTCGATGCTTTACAAGCTGGAGGCCGCGAACCGGACTCAATTGCTGAAGAAGCTGCTGGAGTAATATTCGGACGTTCGTGCAACATGTGCATCTGGAGTAATATTCGGATGTTTAGAGCAACAACATAACATCGGCGCAAATGCCGGGAGGAGGCTCGCTAATGGAAAAATCGGCATGGATAGCGGGGGCATCGGGACTGGTCGGGCAAGAGTTGCTGCGTTTGCTGCTGGAGGATTCGCGATACAGCGCCGTCTGCGCACTGGTCAGAAGACCGCTTGGCATCTCCCATCCGAAGCTGCAGGAAATCGTATGCGACTGGGATCGGCTGAAGGAGACGGCGGACGTCCCGGCGGCGGACGATGTGTTCTGCTGTCTAGGGACGACGATCAAGAAAGCTCGGACGAGAGAAGCGATGTACAAAGTGGATGTCGACTACCCGCTCGCTTTGGCCCGGCTGGCATTGACCATGGGCGCCTGCCACTATTTGCTCGTCAGCGCCGTCGGGGCAAATCCGCGCTCCCGGATCCCGTATTCCAGAATGAAAGGCGAGCTGGAAGAGCAGATCAAGCGCATGCCGTATGAAGCGGCATCGATCTTCCGCCCTTCCTTGCTCCTGGGTGATCGCGCGGAATTCCGGCTCGGCGAGCGGATCGCGGTTAAGGTAAGCCGCGCCTTCTCCAAGCTGACGCGCTCTCCGCTGCCCGCGAGCCTTGCCCTCGAGGCCCGCACGGTTGCCAGCGCGATGCTCGAGGCCGCCCAACGGCGCAACGGCGGCGTCAACATCTACGACCCGCGCGGGATCAAGGAGATCGTGAAGCTGTAATCAGCCTAGCGCATGTACTTAGAGCGTCTCTAGTCTCGGCCACACCCCGCTGTAAGGTCGCGCATGTACTTAGAACGTCTCTAGTCTCGGTCACACTCCGATTTAAGTCGCGCATGTACTTAGAACGTCTCTAGACTCAATCATACTCCGCTGTAAGGTCAAGCATGAACTTAGAGCGTCTCTAGACTCGATCATACTTCGCTGTAAGGTCGTGCATGAACTTAGAACGTTCCTTGACTCAACCATACTACGCTGTAAGGTCGCGCATGGCCTTAGAGCGCCATTGGACTCGGTCATTCTTCGCTGTAAGGTCGCGCATGTACTTAGAACGTCTCTAGTCTCGGTCACACTCCGATTTAAGGTCGCGCATGTACTTAGAGCGTCTCTAGACTCGATCATACTTCGCTGTAAGGTCGTGCATGAACTTAGAACGTTCCTTGACTCGATCATACTCCGCTGTAAGGTCGTGCATGTACTTGGAGCGCCACTAGACTCAATCATACTTCGCTCTAAGGTCACGCATGTACTTAGAGCGTCTCTCGAGCCGATCATGCTCCGATTTAAGGTCGCGCATGTACTTGGAGCGTCCCTTGACTCGGTCATACTCTGGTTTAAGGTCGCGCATGAACTTAGAACGTCCCTGAACTCAATCATACTCCGCTGTAAGGTCGCGCGTGAACTTGGAGCGTCCCTGGACCCGGGTCATACTCTGCTGTAAGGTCACGCATGAACTTAGAGCGCCACTAGACTCGATCATACTTCGCTGTAAGGTCACGCATGAACTTAGAGCGTGCAACTCCGCGGCCTTAAATCGCAGTCAAGGACGCCAAACGGCTCTCCTACGTGCCGCAATAGGTGCGGTACGGGATACCGGCCGGTTCGGCCGGCGCCGCGTATTCTTCTTGCTCGGCCGTATGGGCGTACGGCTGCTCCAGCACGGCCAGCAGCCGCTCCATAACGCCCAAATCGCCTTGCTGCGCCGCCTCCAGCGCCTCTTCGACCCGGTGGTTGCGCGGGATGACCGCCGGGTTGCTGCGGCGCATCAGCTCCTGCGACGCCGCTTCATCCTCCTGCTGCCGCCCGCGCCGCGCCTTCCATTGCTCCAGCCAATCGGCAAACGCGCCGTCACAGCTCATCGCTCCAAGCTCCGTTACCCGTCCGAACGTCAACGCACGAAACGTATTCGTATAGTCCGCCTTATGGCTCTCCATCAATCCGAGCAGTTTCTTAACCAGCGCAACATCTTCGTCTTCTTCGTTGAACAGCCCCAGCTTTCCGCGCATGCCTGCCATCCAATGATCCTCGAACCATCCGGAAAAATCGGACAACGCCTCCTCCGCCAGCTTGACGGCAGCATCCTCGTCGTCGTGAAGCAGCGGCAGCAGCGCCTCCGCGAAACGGGCCAGGTTCCAGACCGCAATGGGCGGCTGATTGCCATACGCGTAACGGCCTTGGGTGTCGATCGAGCTGAATACTGTCTTCGGGTCGAAGGCATCCATAAAGGCGCAAGGACCGTAGTCGATCGTTTCGCCGCTAATGGCCATGTTGTCGGTATTCATAACGCCATGAATAAAACCTGCGAGCTGCCATTTCGCAATGAGGGACGCTTGGCGCTTGATCGTTTCCTGAAGCAGAACAAGATACCGGGTTCCGTTCGAAGCGGTCTCCGCCGCCTCCGGATAATGCCGCCGGATCGTATAGTCCGCCAATGCCCGAAGCACTTCGGGCTCTGCGAACCGGGCGGCGTATTGGAACGTGCCGACGCGAATATGGCTCGCCGCCACGCGGACCAGTACGGCGCCTTGCAGCACGGTCTCGCGGATGACGCGCCCGCCGGTTTCCGCCACCGCCAGACTGCGGGTCGTCGGAATGCCCAGCGCATGCATCGCTTCGCTGATGATATATTCGCGCAGCATCGGCCCCAGCGCCGCCCGGCCGTCTCCTCCGCGGGAATACGGCGTTCGGCCGGAGCCTTTGAGCTGAATGTCGAAGCGCTCGCCCGCCGGCGAAATATGCTCGCCGAGAAGCAGCGCCCGGCCGTCTCCCAGCATGGTGAAATGGCCGAATTGATGGCCCGCGTACGCCTGGGCGATCGGCTCCGCGCCTTCCGGCACGCGGTTGCCGGCGAACACATCCGCCGCTTCGGAACTGCGCAGCTCCTGCACGTCCAGTCCCAGACCGGCGGCCAGCCGCTCATTCAGGACCGCCAGCGTCGGCGCGCTTACCGGCGTCGGCTCCTGCCGCGAATAAAGCTGCTCCGGCAGCCGCGAGTAACTGTTGTCGAAATTCCATCCCGCATTGATGATCTTGTGATTATCCATTATGGAAGCTCCTATTTTCTTATTCATGATGGACGCTTGGCAGAATCTCCATTAGATTGCGCCGCTATACGCATAATATACCTTGTTTGCTCATCGCAGGCTACGTTCAATATCGCGGCGTTGTGGTTAGACCAAACGAAAACCGCCCTCTGAAAGGGCGGCTGCTCGTACGTTTTACGTTACTTCCAGCCATCTTCCGATCACGTCTTTCAGCCGCTCGCTTTTGGCTTCGACGTCTTGGAGATCGGTAAATTTAATAATGGCTCTGTCATTGGCCGCCCACTCCATAAACCCTTGCGCATCGTCGAAATAGGGCTTCAAGTTCACGCTTTCTTTGGCTTTGGCTCCGCGGTGAAGGACCAGTCTGAAAAATCCTCTGCCATGAAGATTAAATGTGATTCTGTCGTCATCGCGAAAACAGAAGCTCGGAGCGTTCCATTTTACATGCTCGGACAGCTCCTTATCGATGCTTAGGACGATTCGGCGAACCTCTTCGATTTCCCTTTTTAGCGGATGTTCAAGTTTCCTCAAGTACTCTTCGACTTGCTGTTGTCCTGAAAACTTGTCCATGATAACCACTCCTCACATGAACTTGGGCCACAACCATCAGACGTCGATCCGTCTATTCCATTATAGGGGCATTGGCCGCCCATGCAAGCAACAAACCCTCCAACACCGCGTGGATTGCGGGATTGGAGGGTTTGTTCCGCGAAGGAGCTTGCTACAACGATTCCTTGATAACCCGTTTGCTGTACAGCACCGACAGCAGCCCGAAGACGGAGTAGAGCGCCGTATACAGCAGCATGACGAGCACCATTGGCGTCCACAGCTCCGTGCCGAAGAAAAACCATCCGGATTTCACGGCAAAATAACTGTGGGACAAGCCGACCGCCAGCGGTATGCCGAAGTTGAACAGCTGCTTGATCTGGATGCCGCCCAGCAGATTGCTGCCGGAAAAGCCCAGCTTGCGCAAAATGGTGTAGCTCGGCCTTTCCTCCTCGCTCTCGTCCATTTGCTTGAAATACAAAATGCAGCCGGACGTAATGAGAAACGTCAACCCGAGGAACCCGACGATGAACATCGCCATCCCCATATTTACCTTCTGATTCGTAATGAGCGTCTGTTGGGAATAGGAGCCCGCCTTCTGTTCGAAGCCCAGCCTCACGTAGATGGCTTCGGCTTCCTTCAGCTGGGAGCGATCGGCAATGTCGATGCCCACGTACGTGTTGTGCTCGCGTTGCAGCTCGGGATTCGCCTCGGCCTCCAGCTTCTCGAACAACGACTGATCGACGATGGCCGTAGGCATGTTGATCGCGTAATACCAGGAGACGACCGTCTCCTTGTTGATTCCGGTCAAATCCATCGGAGTGTTCTCCTTTACGCCCCGAAAGACCAGCTTGCCCCTGTCCTTCAGGGACAAAAATTGCATCAAAGCGTCGTCGAAGCCGGTGAACCGCGCCTCGCCCGGCGCCACGTCAACCCCTGGCACCGTCTCGTCGCTGACGACCGACAGCACCATCGTATCCTTCTGTTCGCCTCCGATGGTCGCCCCGATAATTTGGGATACGTCGGCTTCCATATGGATGACCTTCCGGCGCGTTTCCGCATAGCCGATGCCCGCATCGTCCAGCGCGCCTTCAAACGCGGCGATATCTTCGGGCGCGACCAGCGAATAATGATTCGGCACCGATTGCCTTGCCGACGACTCCGCCGAATAATACGAAATATAGCTGAGCGACAGCAGCCCGATGGCCAGCGCCGACACCGTCGTAATGATGGTCAGCAGCAGCGCGTTCGATTTCATCCGGAACATGATGGACGAGAGCGACAGCACTTCCTTCAGCGACAGATAGCCGCCCTTGCTCTTGCGAATCAGATTGAAGACGAAGCTGACCGAACCTTTGTAGAACAAATAAGTGCCGACAATGACCGAGCCGAGAATGAACAGCATCGCCATATACAGGCTGGTCATCGTAAGGAAATCGCCGCCGAACAGCTTGGTCGATACGAAGTAGCCCGCACCGATCAAGCCGAGCCCCAGCAAACCGATCAGCACTTGTCCCAGGCTCATTCGGCTCACCTTGTTCTCCGTCGTGGAGACGACGCGGAACAGCGACAGAATGCTTTGCCGTTTAATAAACGTAAAGTTCATGATCATAATCAGAACATAGATAGCCGAAAAAACTAGGACGGTCTGAACGAGCGCCTCCGCCGAAAACCGAAGCTCGGCTTGCTGCTCCACTCCGACGATCTTGAACAAAATCATCAGAATAAGCCGGGAGAAGACAAAGCCGCAGCCGATGCCCAGCAGCATGGAGCCAAAATACAGCATCAGATTTTCGCTGCTCAAAATGCGGAATATTTTCCCCTTCGTCAAGCCGATCAACTGGAACAACCCGATTTCCTTGCTGCGCCGCTTGATGAACATCGTGTTGGCATACAGCAGAAAGACGGATACGATCGCCACCAGCAGCACCGAAGCCGCCCGGATCGCCGCGCCGCCCTTGACCGAGCCCTCATACGGATCCATCGCGGGATCGAATTGCAAGGTAACGAAGGAGAAGTAAAGCGCGACGCTGAAGATTAACGCAAAGACGTACAAATAGTAATTTTTCAGGTTCTTTTTTAAATTGCGCCAAATCAGGAAGCTCAAGTTCATGCCTGAACACCGCCCAATACGCCCTGCGTCTGCATAATGCCGTTGAAGAACGATTGCCGCGATTCGTCGCCTTTGTTCAGCTGGGTATAAATTTGTCCGTCCTTGATGAATACGACGCGGCTGCAGTAGCTGGCGGCGACCGGATCATGCGTGACCATGACGATGGTCGCTTCAATCTTCTGGTTCAGCTCGCTCAGCTTGTTCAACAGATCGGAGGCCGACTTCGAATCGAGCGCGCCGGTCGGCTCGTCCGCAAAAATAATGCTCGGATCGTGAATGAACGCGCGGGCGGCCGACGTCCGCTGCTTCTGTCCGCCGGATATTTCGTTCGGATATTTGTCCCTCAGCTCGTAAATGCCAAGCTCCGTCGCGATTTGCTGAAACTTTGCATCAGCCTCCCGTTTGGATACCTTCTTGATCGACAGCGGCAGCAGCACGTTTTCCTTCACCGTGAGCGTGTCCAGCAAATTGTAGTCTTGAAAAATAAAGCCCAAATGGCGCTTGCGAAATTCGGCGAGCTCCTTTTCTTTCATGCCCGTAAACGTCTTGCCTTCGATCTTGATCGTTCCAAGGCTGACCTTGTCGATGGACGACAGCACGTTCAGCAGCGTCGTCTTGCCGGAGCCCGATGGACCCATAATGCCGACGAACTCTCCCTTGTCCACGCGCAGATCGATGCCTCGCAGCACCTCCTGCTTGTTGAATTTGTTGCCGTATGTTTTGGATATTTGATGAGCTTCCAATATAGCCGTCATCTCTCGTCACTCCCGTCTATTGTCGTTGAACTCCGCTCCGCTCGCGCATCCTGCCGTTCAACTTCCGTCTCTGAAATTATGATAACCCGATTCCGCCGCCGTTTCCTTCGATTCGCCGAACAAATGACGAAAGCATGTGACAATGTTGTCACATGCTTTCAACTTAAGCTATCGCGAAGGCAAGCTTCGAAGGCGTTTCCTGCCGCATCGTCTCAAGGTTCCCCGCGATCCGCCAGCGCCACGAACTCGTTCCGGCGCGGAAACGTCAGCGTGAACGCCGTTCCTTCGCCAAGGCCGGACTCGACCTCCATCCGGATCAGCAGCGCGTCCGCTGCCTTGCGGGCCAGATACAGCCCCATGCCGGTAGCGGCGGCATCCTGATGCTGCGCGGTCGACGTGAAGCCTTTGTCGAAGATGCGGGGCAGGTCCTTCGGATCGATGCCTCGCCCGAAATCCCGGATCGATAGACGAACGCGCCCAGCCTCCATCCGGCTGTCGATGACGATATCGGACGCTTCGCTGTATTTGACGGCGTTCGTCAGCAGCTGCCGGAGGATAAAGCCCAGCCATTTGGCGTCGGTCAGCGCTTCGGCGGCCGACAGCGAAACGTCGAAGCCGATCCCCTTTTGCAAACACCACGACTTCAGCTCTTTAATTTCACGGTAGACGATCGGCTCCAGCCTCGTCCGTTCGATAAACAAATCGTTCTCCATAAAAGGAATCCGCTTCTGATGCAGCTGACGGTCCAGCAGCAGATGGATGCGCAGCCATTCGTATTGAAGCTGCGACTTCAGCTTATCGTCCTCCATCCGGTCGATCATCAGCTGCATGGCCGTCAGCGGCGTCTTCACCTCGTGAATCCACGACAGCAGCTCGTCCTTCTCCTGCTCAAGCTCGATCCGGCGCATCGTGGATTCCCGCTTGAACCGTTCCGTTTGCAGCGTCAGCAGATCCATGGTCATTTCCTCAAACGGACTGGAAGGCGGGGCGATGGCGGCCAGATCGTAGGTATCGTCCCATGCGGCCAGACTCCGGTAAAATCTCGTTTCCTTCTGATAGCGCGCAAACAGAAAACCGAAGAACAGCAGCGACGAAAGCAGCACGATATAAAGCAGCGAAGACAACGGGATCGAAGCATCGACGGTACCGACAAACAGGACGAGAAATTGAAGGGAGAGAAACAACAGTATCCAGCTCAGCCTTTCCCGCAAAAACTTTCGGATCATACGGGCTCCGCCTCTTCCGTTGCCATATAGCCCTGTCCCACCTTCGTTTCGATAAACGGCGCCAGACCGATCGACTCCAGCTTTTTGCGCAGCCGGTTGACGTTGACGGTCAGCGTATTGTCGCTGACGAACTGCTCGTTGTCCCACAAGCTCTTCATCAGGTCCTCCCGGCTGACGATGCGGTTTTTGTTCTCGATCAGCAGCTTGAGGATCAGCATTTCGTTTTTGGTCAGCTCGATCGTTCCCTGTTCGTTCGCCACCGCATTGCGGACGTATTCGACCGTCGCCCCGCGCCAGGAGCGAAGCTCCACCCGTTCGGTATTGTAGTTGTACACTCTGCGCAGCGTCGCTTGAATCTTGGCGATCAGCACGTCGAAATGAAACGGCTTCTGCACGAAGTCGTCCGCCCCCAGCTGCATGGACATGACCATGTCGGTGGGATGATCCCGCGACGACAAAAATATGATCGGCACGTTGGAGTGAGACCGGATCATCCGGCACCAATGAAAGCCGTCGAACTTCGGCAGCTGAATATCGATAATGACGAGATCCGGCCGGACAGCGGCAAATTCCTGCATCACTTTGCCGAAGTCCTGGACGCCGTATACGTCGTAGGACCACTGCATGAGCCGCTCCTTCACCTCGCGAAACAGCGTCCGGTCGTCTTCGATGAGCATGATTGTGAACAAGAGGCATCACCACGCATTAGAGTAAAATATCGTCATGCTCTATCCAGTGTATCGGAATTGCTCGGCCCGCGCCAATCCAAGCGTCATTTCCTGCAGAACGCAGCATACGTTTCGCGTTGACCTGTAAGCTCGTCATAGAGTGAAACATATGCCTAGCTATAGGAGAACAACCGGGCTTTCGCCTTCTCCGCCTCTTCCGGCGACCGATGGACATGCACCACTTCGTTCACGTCAAACTTGTTGCCGTCCGGATCGAAAAAGACGAAGTTGATGCCGCAGCTGCCTCGGTCCTCCAAATTCTCGATTCTGACCCCGTTCGACTTCAAATGATCGTGCAGCACTTCGATTTGCCTGACTTCAAACGTCAGCCGGAACATCTCGTAACCCGCCTTGTTCGGAAACTGATTGTCGATCGGCCCGTCCGTCTCGACCAAGTGCAGCCACTGGCCGTCCCCCAGCTTCAGGATTGCCTGCGCTTCCGCCGGATTGTAGGGCACCGCGAATTCCAGCCCAAACTGACGCCGCCACCATTCCGCCGACTTCAAGGCGTTTCGCACCGGCACGTAATTCGAACACACTGTCTTTAAGGCATTTCCATGGATCATATTCCGATCATCCCTTCTACGCATTTAGCAATCGCTAATTGGCTTATTGTAACTCTCTTCCGCAACAAGAAACGCCGGCGCGGGACGAAACCAAACAGAAGATGGCATTAATTCGATGAAGACACCACCAGGAACATATTGCCGTCCGGATCTTTGAACGTAAAATGAAGCCTGCGGCCGTCCGTCTTCAAGCCGGCAAGCCGTATGCCTTCCTTCGCGAGTCCGAAATACGCTCGACATATCCCTTCCGCGTCGGCGCGGCGGAACGCGTCCGTCAATGCGTTCATATCGGCCGGCCCCATCGCTGTATCACGCGCGCTGTTCTTAACCGGACCGGGCGGCTGCTGCGCCAATTGCTTCAGCTTAAGCCGGGCTCGGCCCAGCGTCACTTGCACCGCCCCTTCCTTCATGCCGACGTAGCCGGCCGTCTCCTTTGCCGTAAAAGCGAACACATCCATCAACAGCACAATAACGGCCATCTTGGGAGGCAGACGTTCCGCCAGCTGCTCCAGCAGCTCGCGGCTAAACAACGAATCGTCCGGCGCGGCGGCGTTGTAATCTTCGATCGGAACGCTGACCTTTTGCCCCCTTAATCCGTCAATCCACGCGTGCTTCACGATCCGATACAGGTACGCCTTCGTCACGGCCCTTTCTTTATTTTGCTGCATGGCCCTCATCAGCCTGACCCAGGCTTCCTGCGCCAAATCTTCGGCATCCCGCCGGTTGCCCGCAATGTGCAGGCTGTATTTGTCCACTATCGTTTTCCAGTCCATGTCGTTACATTCTCGGAGCCGCGTTGTTTTTCCTCTACATCCTTCAACTTTTTTGGATGGGGCTTAATTTTAACGGTTGGTTGTAGAATTCAAAGGGCATAAATCGGTCTGGAGGATGAGGCGGAATAATTGTGTACCATATATACTGTTTATATAATACACAATAAGAGGTGAAGCCTTATGAAATCCTATGCCGTTGAGGTCGAAAAGCTGCGCAAAAGTTTCGGCAAGCAATCCGTGCTGAACGAGCTTAGCTTCAAAGTGGCCAAAGGGACCGTCTTCGCGCTGCTCGGCCCGAACGGCGCCGGTAAAACGACGCTCATTCACATTTTGTCTACCTTGATCAAGCCGGATGGCGGAAGCGCGCGAATCGAAGGGTACGATGTCGTCTCCGCGCCGGAGGACGTCTGCCGCTCGATCAGTCTGACCGGACAGTTCGCCGCTGTCGACGAAGTGCTGACGGGGCGGGAAAACATCTGCATGATGTGCCGCCTGTCCGGTCTGTCGTCCCGGGACAGCCGCATTCGGACGGAAGAGCTGCTGGCGCAATTCGAGCTGGAATCGGCCGCCGGCAAACGCGCGGCGACTTATTCCGGAGGGATGCGCCGCCGGTTGGACCTGGCCATCAGCCTCGCCGTCAACCGGCCGGTGCTGTTTCTCGACGAGCCGACGACCGGATTGGACACGGTCAGCCGCCGCTCGCTCTGGGATATGATTCTGCAATTGAAGCAGCAGGGCATTACGATCTTTTTGACGACGCAGTATTTGGAGGAGGCCGACCAACTGGCGGATGAAATCGCCGTGCTGAACGGCGGCCGCATTGTCGCGGCCGGGACGGCGGAAGCATTGAAGTCTCGAATCGGAGGGGAAGTCATCGAGCTTCGGGACCGGTTCGATCAGGTCGTGCGGACCATTCCGACGAACGGAAGCGTGAACGACGTTCGCCAGCAGTTGAACGAAATCGCTGCTCTGTATCCGCCGGATACGCGCATCGCGATCCGCCAGCCGAGCATGGACGACGTGTTTCTCGCCTTGACGACCAACGGAACGAAGGAGGCTTCTCTCGCATGAACAACGTACAATCCCGCACCCAGCCGTCGCCGGTATCGGCGGTCCGGATTCATGAGGTCCGCCCGCCGTCGCTTGCCGTCACCAACGCCGTCTTCATCGGCCGCAGCATTCGCCACAGCCTGCGCAACGTGGAGTCGCTGCTTATGGCCATCATGCTGCCCGTCATGCTCATGCTGCTGTTCACCTACGTATTCGGCGGCGCCCTGGATCCGAGCGGCGGTTACGTCAATTATGTCGTCCCGGGCATCATATTGCTGTGCGCCGGCTTCGGCTCTTCAGGCACCGCCATCGACGTCGCGACGGACATGACGAACGGCATTATCGACCGTTTCCGAACGATGCCGATCCGGAGCATGGGCGTAATTGCCGGCCACGTCGTCGCCAGCCTTATTCGAAATCTGCTCGCAACGGCCATCGTGTTCGGCGTCGCCCTGCTCGTCGGCTTTCGCCCGGACGCAAGCCTGGTTGGCTGGCTGGGAGCCATCGGCCTGATCGTGCTGTTCATCCTGACCTTTACGTGGCTGTTCGCCGCCATCGGCCTGGTAACCGGCAGCCCTACCGCCGCCAGCGGTTACGGCTTCATCCTCCTGTTTCTGCCATACTTGTCCAGCGCTTTCGTGCCGACGAGCACAATGCCGTCCTGGCTGCAAGGGATCGCGAACCATCAGCCGATTACGCCGGTCATCGAGACCATTCGCGCGCTGCTGACCGGCATGCCTGCCGGCGATTACGGCTGGAAAGCCGTCGTCTGGTGCGGCGCCATCCTCGCCGTCGCGCTGGTCTGGTGCGGCGCCGCCTTCCGCCGCAAAGCCGGGCGGCGTTAGTCGCTTGCAGGCCGCAGGCCGGGCGGCATCGGCAGTCTCTATCGATTAACGGAGAACCGCCATCCAGCTTGAACGATGAATCGTTTAAGCTGGATGGCGGTCGGCTATTGCTAGTGTTTTGAACGATTTATCGTTCATTCAACGAGGTCAACCGGACTAAGCCATCATCTTAAGCGATAAATCGCATAAAACAAGGCGGGCGCGGTCAAATTGCCGCTCCCGCCCTTACATTTTCCGCTGCACGTAATATTCGATGCTGTCCATGATCCGTTCGAAGCCAAAATCGAGTCCGGTAAGCTCCGAATCGCCGACATCCTCGGAATACGCCCCCGACATCATCACCTGGCTCAAGTATGGAAACCGGTCCGGACTGACCAACCGGAACATAGCGGCATGAGCGTCCTTGATGAAGGCATCCGGGCTTGCACCCTCGCGTTCGGCGCGATCCGAATCGATCACGGCCAGACCGCAGGCTCTCACATAACTTGCAATCAGCAGCATAAAGGACATCTTTTCCGTATCGGTCAGCGGCAAATTTCGCATGATGCGCAGCAGCCAATCGATGGCGGCGAGATTGCCGGGCGTCATAGGCAGATGGACGAACGACGTTTCGCCGTACCATGGATGCCTTCGAAACACGCCGACCCCCGCCTCAAAATACTCTCTCATCTCCTGCCGCCACGACTTCCCCGCATCCTCCGGGGGAATCGGAATGCGGCATACCGCATCCTGCATCAGCACCAGCAGCTCTTCTTTTCCCTTGATATACCTATACAGCGACATCGTTGTAAAACCGAGGGCTTGTGCGACTTTGCTCATCGACAATGACGACAACCCTTCCCGGTCGGCGATCTCGATGGCGGCATCGACGATTTTGGCAATGCTGAGCTCGCCTTTCGGCCCTCTTCGCGGCTGCTTGACAATTCCCCAGCTTAACGCGATGCCCGGGGGCAGCTTTGCAAATATTTCATCTTCTTCCCGGCGTTCATCGCTCCCCATCGCTTAACCCCCCGTTCTCTGAAGCTGCTCGATACCGAGTAGCAAACTGTTTATCCTGCATACAGTATAACATAACTGCAGCCGTTCGCCCTGCTCTCTGGGATACGGGGATGGCGGGAGAAACGGTGAGGCGGGAAGTCAGAGGAGGTCTACAGGGGGCCTTCCTTACAGGTCCCTTCCTTGCGAGTCCCTTCCTGACGGAGTCCCTTCCATCCGGTACCATTCCCCCGTCGCCAATAGCGCCGTTTCAAGCGGAGTAGCCGACACTCCGAAACGATCCGTAAGCTTCCGGCTGTCAACGATACATATCGCAGTGTCTGAACGGAAAGCCGGCACAGCCGGGACACATGGCCGATCGTATAAAGCTGATCGCGGCTCATTTTACGCTTCCAGCTCCGGAAGCAGAGGCCTGATGAACCGGGAAAGCTCGGCGGCCGCCCTCTCGTGGGCCCGCTTGCCGGGGTGGCTTCTCGCTCCGATCGTCTCTTCCGTCGTATCCGGCAGCTGGAATACCGCAACCTTCCGATCCCCGGTCTTCTTCCTATAAATGTCAACGGCCCGGTATATCGCCGGCATCAGCGGAATGCCGAGCATGCCGTAAGCCCATACGATATGCGCTCCGGGATTACAGGTTCTAAGCTTGTCCAAAAATCTGACCGCCGCATCCTCGAATGCCTGCAAATCCTCTTCGCGATAGGAGCCGTCTTCGTTCAGACGCTGCTTGTACACCGCCCCGGTTGCCTCGTCCCGCCATTCCGGCGAATGGAACGCTCCCGCGTCATTCGTTCCGAGGTTCACGACGACAACGTCCGGCTGCCACGCCGCAAAATCGTTCCGCCGATGAGCGCCCAGCGCTTGATGGCTTTCCCCGGTCAGCAATCCGCATACCTGCTCGTAACAGCCGGGAATATTGCCGTTCGGATTGTTGTCCCAGCTCGTCAGCACGCCCCATCCGCTTTGGGAGACGACCCGGTAATCCGCATTCAAAGCTTCCGCCGTCATGGCCGTGTAATTGTCGATGGCGCTGAACCACATCGGAATCCAATCCTGCTCCGCGACGGCACCGACCGCACCTTCGCCCGAGGTGATACTGTCGCCGACAAATTCCAGCTTGTAAGGCCTGTCCTCCACGACGCATAACGTCCCATCCAGCTTAAGGGCGTGAATATGCAGCGAACAGACGGGATCCGCGCTCGTAGCCTGGACATCTTTGACGATACGGACGTTCTTGACAACGCTTTCGTTCATGCCTCTAAACACGCATATCCAGTGCCGTCCCTCTGTCACCATTTGCCTGCCGACCGGCGCGCCATTGACCAGAATGCTGATCCAGGGCTCGTACCGGTCGTACTCCGCTTCCACCTCGATCCAAAGCTCCGAGCCTTGCACGTTAAGCTCCATCCCGCTCCCTGTCCAAAACAACGTTAACGGAGAGCGGCATTCCGTTGTCCGGCCGTGAACCTTGACATGCTCAAGCTCGGACAAGGCATATTGTTTCAGTTTCAAATTATGTTTCATCCACGATCCCTCCGCATCATCAATCAGCCGGCAGCCCGCCCTTACGGGACAAGGGACAAGCTCCGCGCCGTCCTAGTTTCTATCCTATCACATCCGCTGCCGCTTGAGCCCCGCCAAATGGTCGGCCAGCCGGATCGCCAGCGCGATCGTCGTCAAGGTCGGATGCTCGGCCCCGATAGACGGCAGCATGCTGTTGTCGGCCACGTACAATCCGTTGACGCCCCGGACTTGGCCGTTCGTGTCCGCCGCGGATGTGACCGGATCTTCTCCGATCCGGCAAGTTCCGGAATCGTGATGCGGCTCGCCGAGCATGGACAGGCAGATCGGCGGACGGCCGTCGCGGGAGACGAGCTGAATGCCGGCCGACGCCGACAGATGCCGAATGCCCTCCGCCAGCTCGCGAACGTTGTTTTCCTCAACCTCGCTCAGCGCGTAGTGCACTTCGACTTCCGGCACGCCGTATTCGTCCCGCTTGTAAGGGCTTAACGCGATGCGGTTCTCATACCGGGGCTCCACCTGGGCGTAACCGAAATAAATAACGGATTCCTCCAACGTCATCGGTCGGATCTCGGCAGGCTGGTACCAGTAAAAGTCGCCCGGGCCCGCCATCAGCAGCACATACGGCCGGCGGACGCTCCGGGGAACCATAATGCCCAGCGTCCCTAAAGGATACGGAAATTGCGCGCTGCCGATGCTTCCGGTCGCTTGGACAAGCGGATGATTCATCAAATAGTGACCCAGCGCGGGATGGTTGATCCCCGAGTGAAGCAGAAGGCGAGGCGTCTCGAACGTGCTGGCCGATACGACGACCGTCTTCGCTTTCAGCGTATACGAAGTTTTGTCCGGCGTCATCACCCTTACCCCTTCCGCCTGACCCCCGCGATGCAGCACTTCCACGGCACGGGCGTTTACCGCCATATCGAACGGCCTCTGATTCAGCGCCTTGGAAAGAAATGAAATGGAGCTGGTAAACACATCGGTATGAATTTGCCCATACAAGCTCGGCATCAGGTCGGCGGCAAGCGGGATATGATCCGCATCCGGATAACCGCCCTGCCACAGACGGTCCAGCAAAAGCTCCGTAAACGTCGATCCTTCCGTAAACGTCTTGGTTACGTTCAACAATTGCTCGGCCATATTGTAATAACGCTCCATCTCCCGGACCGGCACCGGCCATTTCTCGGTCAAAGCCAGATTCATCCGCAGAGCGAACGCATACCAGAACAGCGTTCTTCCGCCGAACGCAAACAATTGCCGGGCTCCCGGATAATCGGGCTCCGCCCCCGGCAGCGGACTGGAGACGGAGTTGAAATATCTCGTCAGCCTATCGGTATTCATCATCGGCAGGTTGCGGGCATGCGTCGGCACGACCAGATCGCCGCGTTCGATCATGCCGATCCGCTTGTTCTCCCGCCGCCACTTTTGGCACAGCCGCCACAACAAGGCTCCGCCGCCCGCGCCGCTCCCGACCACGAGCACATCGTATTCTTGCTTCGCCATCTCCTCAAGCGGAGTCAAGGGAAACCAATGCTGCAGCGTCTCCACGGGCTCCGCCCGGCAGGTCGGCAGCCCGGCCGGCCGCAGTTCCGGCATCGCCGGCCCGTGAGCCCCGTTCGACGGAGACAAATAAACCGGATACCCGGCAATGCGTTGATCGGGATGACGAATATGCGGATTAATCGCCAGCAGTTCACCTGTCGTCATTCCGCGCTCGCGCGCTATCGTCCGAAGCGTCTCCCGATTCCGGGCAATCCGAATGTTCAGCACCGTACATTTCCCCTTTATGGAGTGATGTTACATGTGTATGCCCGCTGCCGCGCGTTCAGCCCCTCCCCGTCAATATGACACGTGTCATTCGATTCTTTTTACGGGTGTGAATGTTCCGCCGTCCCTTCCGTCCCTACAATAAATATCGTAGATCATCTCAGCGGAAGGAACGATGAACGTTATGGAACTGCAACAAGAACGGCTGCGTCTGCTTGACGTGCTTAGAGGCTTCGCCATTCTGGGCACTTTGGGGACAAACATATGGATTTTTGCTTATTTGGGAGACCTGACTTACGTTACGACGTTCGACCATGACGTCTGGCTGCCGGACGACTGGCTCCGCATGACGGTGCTGTTCCTCGTCAACGGCAAGCTTCTGGGGCTGCTCACGATCATGTTCGGGGCGGGACTGGAGCTGAAATACCGGCAGGCTTTGCGTCGAGGGAAGGCTTGGCCGGGAGTGTACATTTGGGTATCTCTCGTTCTGTTGGCGGAAGGCCTGATTCATTACACTTTTGTCATGGAATACGACATCCTGATGAGTTACGGCGCAACGGCGATCATCGCCGCTTTCATCGTCAAAGGCGGCGACCGGCTCATCTCGCGAACGATGATCGCGATCGGGTCGATTCACGCATCCCTCATGCTGGCCATACTGCTGCTTGGTCTGCTCGGCGGAAATGTATCGCTGGGCAGCTTTGACGAAATTATCGCGCTTTATCGGGACGGAACGTGGCTGGAGCAAGTCCGGTATCGGCTGTCCAACTTCCTCGTGCTGCGGCTGGAAGTCATTCTCGTCATCCCGATGAACGTCTTTTTGTTTCTGCTTGGCGTCCGCTTGATGCGCGCGGGGGCTTTCGCTTCCGACGAGAACGGCAGAAGGCTGCGCGATAAGCTGTTTGCCGTCGGCATTTATGCGGGACTTCCGTTGAACCTGCTCCTGTTCGTGCCGGGGGGCGCCTTCGATCTGACCGTCCGCTATTTATTTGCGCCTCTTATGTCCCTAGGGTATATAGCGCTTCTTGGGAAGATGATACAATATACGAAATGGGATCGGTTATGGCGTCTGCTGGAGCAGGTTGGCCAAATGTCCTTGAGCTGCTACGTCATGCAAAATAACGTTTGCTCCGTTCTCTTCTACGGATGGGGCCTGGCGCTGGGCGGCAAGCTGAACGCGCCGGCCGTCATCGCGGTCTGGTGCTGCGTTTCCGCGCTTCAGCTCGCCTTTGCGGCCGTATGGTTCCGCCGCTTTAGGCTCGGGCCGATGGAAGCCTTGCGCAAGCGCGCCGTCGCCTTTCTCGATTCCAAATAACCGCCGCGGAGGACGGGTATGTTCGATAAGCTTTACCCCAGAGACCAAATCAAAAACTATCTGCTGATCGATCTCGTCACGACCGTATTTTTCTTTTTTCTCGTCTTGCGGTCGGATACGGCTTTGGGCCTTTCGGGAAGCTTGTTTCTGCTGCTGGCTTATTCGGCCGCCTTTTACATCGGACTGTGGCGCCGGGACCGGTATTTGCTGGGGGCGGTATTGGCCGGGCTGGCGGTCTTGACCATAATTGCCGGCTTTATCGGCTTCAATATGCTGATGTTCGGCTTTATCTTTGCCGATCTGCTCGGCCGGTCGAAATCGAAAGTTCAGATCGGCATCGGCATGGCAGCCATCGCCCTCATGTTCATCCTTGTCTCCTGGATCAGAACGGAGAGCTTCGCGGAGCCCGAGCATCTGTACCGGCTGCCGCTCGCCGTCATCCAGCTGGCCTTGCCCGTCGTCATTTATATCAAAGAAAAAGCAAAAAGCTTGCAAGGCGGGCTCGATGCGGCCAACCGGCAGCTGGAGCATTACATTCAGCAGGAGGAACGGCAGCGGATCGCGAGAGACCTGCACGACACGCTGGGCCAGACGTTGACGATGATCAAGCTGAAGAGCGAGCTGGCGGCCCGGTGGGTCGACAAGGACGCCGCGCAAGCCAAGAAAGAGCTGAACGATATTTGGGCTTCGTCGAGAACCGCATTGAAGCAGGTAAGGGAGCTTGTATCCGAAATGAAGTTCGTCTCGTTGACCGGCGAGCTGGCGCACGCCCGGCAGCTGCTGCAAGCGGCGGGTATCCAGCTGGCCGTCGAGGAGCAGGGCCAAGCCCCGCTGCTCTCCAGCGTGGAGGAAACGATGGTCGCCCTCTGCATCCGGGAAGCGGCCACGAATATGGTCAAGCACAGCCAAGCGGACCGATGCTCCATTCGGCTGGAAGCGGGTGACGGCGAATATGCCGTCTATATGGCGGACAACGGGATCGGATTGGACCGCCGGCGCAACGCGGGCGGGAACGGCCTGCAATCCATGCAGGAGCGGATGCAGGCTCTCGGCGGGGCCTTTTCGGCGAAGGCCGCCGCCGGCGGAGGAACGGAAATCGCCTTGAAGCTCCCGCTGCGCGGACAGAGAAAGGAGTGAGCCTTGCGATATGATTCGCGTCATCATTGCGGAGGATCAGCAGATGCTGCGCGGCGCCTTCGCGGCGCTGCTGAAATTCGAGCCCGACATGGAGGTGGTGGCGGAGGTGGCGGACGGCGGGGAAGCCTGGGAGGCCATTCGGAAGCATCGGCCCGACGTGTGCGTGCTGGACATCGAGATGCCCATCGCCACCGGCCTCGAGCTGGCCGAACGGATTCGAAGCGAGGGACTGCCTTGCAAAATTATGATCGTGACGACGTTCGCCCGTCCCGGCTATTTGCAGAAAGCGATGGAAGCGCAAGCGGACGCCTATTTATTGAAGGACGAGCCGATCGATTACCTCATCGATTCGATTCGCAGGGTCATGAAAGGCGAGCGGGTTGTCAGCACGGATTTGGCCGCCGCGCTGTTTATGAAAGAGGCGAATCCGTTGAGCGAAAGGGAATGCGAAATGCTGCGCCTGACCAAGGAAGGCATGACGACGGACGATATTAGCAAAGCACTGTTTCTGACCAAAGGAACCGTGCGCAACTATTTGTCCACCGCCATCCAGAAGCTGGGCGCCGACTTGCGGCAGCAAGCCGTCTCCATCGCGGAAGAAAAGGGCTGGCTGTAAACCCGTCCGCCGTCCTTTGGCCCATGCGATATGCCCATAAGGGGCCTGAATGGATCTTGCCAATTGACCCGGTTCCCTGGTGCTTGACGAACTTGACGCTCGCTATTCGTGCCGAAATTTTAACGAACCTGACACTCGCTATTCGTGCCGAGATTTTAACGAACCCGACGCTCGCTATTCGCACCGAGATTTTACGAATCTGACGTCCGCTATTCGCACCGAAATCACAGGTTTGAAAACGTAACGAATCTCAGCCACGCTATTACCCTATTTTCGGACAAAATCCAGCTATTTGGAGGCAAATAAGCTAGCTCATGTTCGTTAGAATTCCTAGCCGGCCATTGGAGGGTGGCTAAGCTCGCTGATGTTCGTTACACTTTTCGCCTTCGCTCCAACGAACCTGATGCTCGCTA